>Ga0187815_10000353_pt1 | contig 22336 bp, 17 predicted proteins | sample NC_S_5_FD_132962 | JGI IMG/M metagenome (GOLD analysis project Ga0187815, IMG submission 132962) | Wetland sediment microbial communities from Neuse River Estuary, North Carolina, USA - ASW-S_5 | ecosystem: Environmental > Aquatic > Freshwater > Wetlands > Sediment | place: USA: North Carolina...
ATGCGCAGGATGTCCACCAGCTCGTGGTTGTAGCAGTCCACGAAGTCGCGCTCGAGGTCGAGCACGTAGGCGAAGCCGCCGGTCATGCCCGCGCCGAAGTTGAGGCCGACCTTGCCCAGCACCACCACCACGCCGCCGGTCATGTATTCGCAGCAGTGGTCGCCCGCACCTTCCACCACCGTCACCGCGCCGGAGTTGCGCACGGCGAAGCGTTCGCCGGCGCGGCCCGCGGCGTACAGCTCGCCGCCGGTGGCTCCGTAGAGGCAGGTGTTGCCGATGATGGAGGCGTCCTGGCTGGCGAACGGCACGTCGGCGGGCGGGCGCACCACGATGCGGCCACCGGCCATGCCCTTGCCCACGCCGTCGTTCGCTTCGCCGGTGAGCTCGATGTGCACGCCGCCCGCGTTCCACGCGCCCAGGCTCTGGCCGGCCGCGCCTTCCAGCTGCAGCACGATGGGGCGTTCGTCCATGCCGTGGTCGCCGTGCCGGCGCGCGATGGCGCCGGACAGGCGCGCGCCGATCGCGCGGTCGGTGTTGGCGATCGCGTAGCTGAAGTGCCCGCCCTCACCCAGCTCCACCAGCGGCGCGGTGTCCGCCGCGATGCGCGTGGCCAGCGCGGCGGCATCGCGCACCGGATTGCGCGGCATCGCGCAGGCGGTGTCGCTGGCCGCACCGAGGCTGGCGCCGTCGAACAGCGGCGCGAGGTCGAGGCCGTGGCGCACCGGCGTGGCGTCGTCGCGCTGCGCCAGCAGTTCGCTGCGGCCGACGAGTTCGGCCAGCGAACGCGCGCCCAGCCGCGCGAGGTGTTCGCGCACGTCGGCGGCGATGAAGCGGAAATAGTTCATCACCATTTCCGGCAGGCCGATGAAGTGCTCCTTGCGCAGCACCGGGTGCTGGGTGGCGACGCCGGTGGCGCAGTTGTTGAGGTGGCAGATGCGCAGGTACTTGCAGCCGAGCGCCACCATCGGGCCGGTGCCGAAGCCGAAGCTCTCGGCGCCGAGCAGGGCGGCCTTGATCACGTCGAGGCCGGTCTTCAGGCCGCCGTCGGTCTGCAGCCGCACGCGCCCGCGCAGCTCGTTGCGGCGCAGGGTCTGCTGCGTTTCGGCCAGGCCCAGCTCCCACGGCGTGCCGGCGTACTTGATCGAGGTGAGCGGGCTGGCGCCGGTGCCGCCGTCGTGGCCGCTCACCGTGATCAGGTCGGCGCCCGCCTTCACCACGCCCGCGGCTACCGTGCCCACGCCGGCGTGGCTGACCAGCTTCACCGACACCAATGCGTCGGGGTTCACTTCCTTGAGATCGTGGATCAGCTCGGCGAGATCCTCGATGGAATAGATGTCGTGGTGCGGCGGCGGCGAGATCAGGCCGATGCCGGGCTTGGCGTAGCGCAGCCGCGCGATGGTGGCGTCCACCTTGTGGCCGGGCAGCTGGCCGCCCTCGCCGGGCTTGGCGCCCTGCGCGATCTTGATCTGCAGCACCTCGGCGTTGACCAGGTAGGCGGGCGTGACGCCGAAGCGGCCGGAAGCGACCTGCTTGATCTTCGACATCTTCTCGGTGCCGTAGCGCGCCGGATCCTCGCCGCCCTCGCCGGAATTGCTGCGCGCGCCCAGCCGGTTCATCGCGGTGGCCAGCGCTTCGTGCGCCTCGGGCGACAGCGCGCCCAGCGACATGCCGGCGGAGTCGAAGCGCCGGAGGATCGCCTCGACCGACTCCACTTCGTCCAGCGGCACCGGCGCGCCCAGCGGCTGCACGGCGAGCAGGTCGCGCAGCGCCGAGGGCGGGCGGCGGTCGACGTGGTCGGCGTAGGTGCGGTAGTCGGCCGGATCGCCCGTGCGCACCGCCTGCTGCAGCGTGGCGATCACGTCGGGGTTGTACATGTGGTACTCGCCGCCGTAGACGAACTTGTACAGGCCGCCGGCGCGCAGCGGCTGCGCCGCGTTCCACGCCTCGGCGGCGAGCAGGCGCTGCTCGTTCTCCAGCTCGGCGAAACCGGCGCCGCCGATGCGCGAGGGTGTGCCGGGGAAGCACAACGCCACCACCTCCGGCGCCAGCCCCACGATCTCGAACAGCTGCGCGCCGCGGTAGCCGGCGATGGTGGAGATGCCCATCTTAGACAGGATCTTCAGCAGCCCCTTGCGGATGCCGCGGCGATAGCTGCGGCCGATCTCCAGCCGGTCGCCCTCGATGTGGCCTTCGCGGCCCAGTTCGAACAGGCTCTGGTAGGCCAGCCACGGATAGATCGCGGTGGCGCCGAAGCCGAGCAGGCAGGCGAACTGGTGCGCGTCGCGCGGCGTGGCGGTTTCCACCACGAGGTTGCACTGGCAGCGCAACCCCTGCTCGATCAGGTGCGCGTGCACCGCGCCGGTGGCGAGCAGGGAGTGGATCGGCAGCTTGTCGCGCTCGGGGTAGCGGTCGCTGAGGAAGACCAGCGCATTGCCCTCGCGCACGGACTGCGCCACGGTCTCGCACAGCTGGCGCAGCGCCGCTTCCAGCCCCAGCTCGGGCGCGTACATCAGGTCGAAGCGCGGCGTGTTCGCGAACTGCGGCAACGCCAGCAGCTGGCGCAGCTTGCGCTGGGAAAGGATCGGCGAGTTGATCAGGATCTGCTTCGCGTTCTCGGGCTTGAGCTCGAACACGTTGCCTTCCGGGCCGATCTGGGTGACCAGGGACATCACCAGCTTCTCGCGCAGCGGGTCGATCGGCGGATTGGTGACCTGGGCGAAGGCCTGGCGGAAGCGGTCGAACAGCGGCCGCACCTGCCGCGACAGCGCAGCGACCGGGGTGTCGTCGCCCATCGCGCCGGTGGCCTCGGCCTCGAGTTCGGCGATCACCTTCAGCACCGTCTCGCGCTCCTCGCGCGAGAGGCCGTACAGCTTCTGGTAGCAGCGCAGCTGCTCCACCGGCAGCGGTTCGGCGGCCAGCGAGGGGTCGATCAGGTCCGATTCGAGATAGCTCACGCCGGCGCGCAGCCAGTCGCGGTACGGTGCGCGGGCACGGTTGACCGCGTCGATGTCGGCGTCGCGCAGCAGACGGTGCTCGCGGAAATCCACCGCGATCATCTCACCCGGCGCGAGGCGGCCCTTGGCGATCACGCGTGCCGAGGGCATGTCCCACAGGCCCGCCTCGGAGGCGATGATGAAATGGTTGTCGTCGGACAGCGCCCAGCGCGCGGGGCGCAGGCCGTTGCGGTCCAGCGTGCAGGCGGCGTAGCGGCCGTCGCACATCACCAGGCCGGCGGGGCCGTCCCAGGGTTCGCTGTGCAGCGCGTAGTACTCGTAGAACGCCGCGAGATCCTCGTCGATGTTCTCGCGCGCCGCGAACGCCGGCGGCACCAGCACGCGCATTGCGGCGAGCAGGTCGAGGCCGCCCGCCAGCAGCACCTCCAGCGCGTTGTCCAGGCTCTCCGAATCCGAACCCTGCTGGCGCACCAGCGGGCCCAGGTCGCCCAGCTCCACGCGCGGCGAGCGCCAGATCGTCTCGCGCGCCTGCATCCAGCGGCGGTTCGCGCGGATGGTGTTGATCTCGCCGTTGTGCGCCAGCAGCCGGAACGGCTGCGCCAGCCGCCACTGCGGCGTGGTGTTGGTGGAGAAGCGCTGGTGGAACACCACCGCATCGGCGACCAGCGCCGGATGCGTGAGATCGGCGAACACCTCGCGCAGGCGCCCCGGCGCGGCCATCGCCTTGTAGCCGATCAGCCCGGCCGACAGCGTTACCACATAGAAAGAAGCATCTTCGCGCAGCGCGTGCTCGGCGCGGCGGCGCGCACGGAACAGCGCCAGCTCGAACGCCTCGTCGCCCATGCCATCACCGGCATCGACGAACACCTGGCGCACGCGCGGGCGCGCGGCGGCGGCCAGCGGGCCGCAGGCCGCCTCGTTCACCGCCACCTCGCGCCAGCCCGCCACGCGCACGCCTTCCTCGGCGAGATGCCGTTCCAGCACGTTCGCTGCCGCGTCGTTGGTCGGATCGAGGAACACCAGGCCGGCCGCGAAGCGTTCGCCGACCGCGATGCCCGCCTCGTTCGCCAACGCACCCAGCCATGCCTGCGGGCGGCGGATCAGCACGCCGCAGCCGTCGCCGCTCACCCCGTCCGCGTTCACCGCGCCGCGGTGCGAGAGTTTCGCCAACGCCTCGAACGCGGTGTCGACGACCCACGCGCTGGCGCGGCCGTCGATCTGCGCGACCAGGCCGAAGCCGCAGCTGTCGTGTTCGAAAGCTGCGTCGTAGAGGCTAGTTCCAACGGACTGCTTCATCTTGCTCACTTGCTGGATGACGGGGCACAGAAAGCCAGCGCCGCCGAGGCGCCAGCCTGGATTCGTAGATTACGGCCCGACTACAACACAATTGCTGCGTCGCGTCAAAGCCTTCTATACGTCCAAATGCAATTGCAAATGTAACTATCTGTCATGGCCCGACCGGTCGCGGTACGCCGACCCCATTTCGTCGCATCGCGATGCGCGCGCTCCGCCGCCGCCACGAGGCGGATATCGGGCGAACCCGCTGCCCATCGGCCCGCGGCGCAGACATGGCCAGGCACCTGGCGGCCACTTCGCAATTTCTCGCGACAGGCGCTGCGATTCGCATCTTCCTTTTGTTGCATGACTGTCATGCACGGGCTCTAGCGTGCCGTGCCGCATCTTGTCTCCCACTCTCCGGACCCACTCATGCCTCAGCCCATGCCCGTCCTTCGCTCCTGCGGCCCTGCCCTGCTCGCCCTCGCCATTACGGCCGTGCTGGCCACCCCGGTTCGCGCCGATGACACGAACCTCGCGCACCCCGCACCGGCAACGGCCGATGCAGGCCCCGCCACCGCCGCTACGCCGCAGGACGCCAAGAACCTCAGCGCCGTCAAGGTGACCGCCGCCACGACCGCAAGCACCATTGCACCGACGCAGGGCTCCATGCTGGCAACCGAGCCGCAGTCGACCATCGGCAGCCTGTATCTGCAGGAGAACATCGCGCCGACCGGCGACTACACCGACGCGGCGGCCATTTCGCCGAGCGTATACACGGTGACGCCGAACGGCTCCGGCTTGATGGAATCGGCGGTGGTCTCGATTCGCGGCTTCCAGGACGGCCAGTACAACGTGACGTTCGATGGCATTCCGTGGATGGACTCCAACGACTTCACCCACCACTCCACCTCGTACTTCACCAACCAGGAAACCAGCAGTGTCACGGTCGATCGCGGCCCAGGCACGGCCAGCACGCTGGGCAACGCCACGTTCGGCGGCACCATCACGGTGGATTCGATCAGTCCGCGGAAGGAGTTCGGCATCAATCCGTACCTCAGCTTCGGCAGCTGGGGCACGGCGGTGGAGGGCGCCCGCATCGATACGGGCAGCTTCGGCAGCAGCGGCGCCAGCGCCGTGATCAACCTGCAGAACGGCTCGTCGGACGGCTACCTCACCTATTCCGGCCAGCGCCGCCAGAGCGTGTTCGCCAAGCTGGTGCAGCCGCTGGGCGAGAACACCACGCTGACCTTCGCCGCGATGGCGAACAAGCTCAACCAGTACGTGCCGTTCGGCGCCACCAAGGCGCAGATCGCCGAGTTCGGCGTGAACTACGGGCTCAACAACGATCCGACCAGCCAGGCCTACTACCGCTACAACGAGGACAAGATCAACACCAACATGGCCTACATCGGCCTGCATTCGGAGTTCGACGGCTGGAAGATCGACAACAAGGCCTACACCTACGGCTACAACCACTTCGGCTTCAACGGCGAGGACCCGAACGGCGAAACGCCGAACGGCACGTTCTACGGCCCCAACAACGTGCCCGGCCAGCACATGCGCAACACGAACCGTTCGTGGGGCGACATCTTCCGCCTGGCCAAGGATCTTGGTCCGGGCGAAGTGCGCACCGGCCTGTGGTACGACCACCAGGACGATCTCCGCTGGCTGTATGAGTTCGACGACACGCTCAACCAGCTGAACCCGGTGACCAACCCCGGCGCGCCCACCTTGCAACTGGCAGCGGCGGACCGCCGGATGAACGACACGCTGGTCACGGTCCAGCCCTACCTCGAATACCAGTGGAACATCAGCGACAACGCGTATTTCATCGGCGGCGTGAAGTACAACGACTTCAAGCGCGAGATCAATGCGCCGGTGAACCAGAAGACGGGCACTCCGCTGTCCTACTCCAAGACCTGGACCGCCACCCTGCCGTCGGCCTCGTTCCACTACGCGTTCAGCTCGGACTGGACGGCCTATGCGCAGTGGGCGAAGGGCTACCTGGCACCCAACCTCAACCTGTTCTACGTGCCCAATCCGGCGGTTTCCGATAGCGCAGTGGCCCCGGAAAAAACCACCAACATCCAGCTCGGCACCACCTGGAGCAGCGATCGCCTCACACTGTCGGCTGACGTCTACAAGATCAACTTCAACAACTTCGTCCAGAGCGTCAAGGTCGGCGGCGTCAAGGAGTTCTACAACGGCGGCGGCGTGCACTACAAAGGCCTCGAGCTGGAAGGCACCTACATGCTGGGCGACGGCTTCAGCGTCTACGCCAACGGCTCGCTCAACCGTGCGATCCAGACCACCGACAACCAGTGGAACGCGAACACGCCGCACAAGACCGCCGCGCTGGGCTTCATCTACAGCAATGGTTCCGTCTACGCATCGCTGGTCGACAAGTTCGTCGGCAAGACCTACTACACGGCCAATGCTGAAAACGACACGCCGATCGGCGGCTACGCGGTGACCAACTTCGCCGCCAGCTACAAGTTCGATCCGCACATCTCCGACCTGAAGGACTTCAAGATCGGCCTGCAGGTCAACAACCTGTTCAACAACAACACCATCAACGCCCTGGCCGGCACCACCGGTGCGGACGGTACGCCGCTGTACTTCACCATCCCGGAGCGCAACTACCAGCTCACCCTGTCGGCGAGGTTCTGAACGTGCGCAAGCTGGCCCTGCTCCCGCTGCTGCTGCTCGCCGCACTGCCCGCATTCGCCGCCGACGGCAACGGGCCCGCGGTCGACCTCGCGGCACTGCTGCCCCCGCCGCCCGCCGCCGGTTCGCCGGCGGCACGGCGCGACCTCGACGGCGTGCTGGCCGTGCAAGCCCGCCGCACGCCCGCGGAAATCGCCGCTGCACAGGCCGACCGGCTGCACAGCGTGTTCCGCTTCGCCGATGTGTTCGGTACGGAATTCACGCCGGCGCGGCTGCCGCACACGGCGGCGTTCTTCGCCCGCGTGGCGACCTACGACAAGGGCGAGGTGAAGGCGGTGAAGGTGTTCTGGCACCACCCGCGCCCCGTGCTGGTGTCGCACGCGGTGCATCCGCTGAGCCAGGAGCAGCCGGACGACTGGAGCTACCCCAGCGGCCATTCCACGCTGGGCTACACCGAGGCCGTACTGCTGGCGAACATGGTGCCGGAACGGCGGGCGGCGATCTTCACCCGCGCCGACCTGTACGCCCATCACCGCATCGTGATGGGCGTGCACTACCCCAGCGACGTGGAGGCCGGCCGGCTCGCCGGCACCGTGCTCGGCAGCCGCCTGCTGGACGATCCCTCCTGGCAGGCGGACTATGCGGCGGCGCGTGCGGAGCTGCGCAAGGCACTCGCACTGCCGGCCGAACCGGTGGCCGCGGCCGTCGCCGCCCGCTGACGGCGATCGGCGGGGGGCCGGCACCGATCGCATGAACGACCGGCCCGCGGACGGCTCGCCCCCGTCCGCAGGCTCGGCGATAATCGGCCGATGCCCAGCCCCGTCCGCGTCGCCCGCCTCCCCGTCCTCTCCGTCGTGGCACTGAGCGCCGCACTCGCCATCGCGCCGACACAGGCACGGCAGGACAAGAGCCAGGCCGAACAGGCCGCGGCGAAGCAGAAGCTGAGCAACGTGCACCAGGAGCTGCAGGCGCTGGACAAGCGCCAGGCCGCCACCGCCGCCCGCCGGGACCAGCTCAACACCGAACTGGCCAAGCAGACCACCGCGCTGGCCGCCGCGGCACGGGCCTTGCGCGACACCGACGCCCAGCTTGCCGCCAAGCAGCAGCAACTCGAACAGCTGCAGCAGCAGCGCGCCGACCTGAAGCAAAAGCTGGCCGGCCAGCGTGCCGCGATCGCCGACCTGCTGCGCGCCAGCTATGCGCTGGGCCACGGTTCGGACCTGCGCCTGCTGCTGGACAACGAGGACGTGGGCCGGATCGCGCGGGCGCTGGTCTACTCGAAGTACTTCCAGCAGGACCGCGTGCAGAAGGTGCAGCAGCTGATGGCCAGCCTGGCCCAGCTGCAGACACTGGAAACCCAGATCACCGCCGAGCAGCAGGCGCTGCAGGCAGTACGCGCACAGCGCGAGCAGCAGAGCCGGCAATTGGCGAAGCAGCGCGCCGCGCAGCAGAAGCTGGCCGCCGAGACCGATGCAACCTACCATGACCAGGCCCAGCGCCTGACGGCGCTGAAGCAGAACGAGCAGTCGCTCAACACCCTGGTCGACCGCCTGCAGAAGCAGATCGACCAGGCGATGCGCGAGGCCGCCGCCCGCGAAGCAGCACGCCAGGCGGCCGCGCGCAGGCACGGCGGCAAGGCGCCGCCGCCCATCGCGGTGGGCGGCGCAGGCGCCAACATCCGCGGCAATCTGCCTTGGCCGGCGGCCGGCGCGGTGCACAGCTACGGCAACGGCGTGCTGATCCGTGCCACCGGCGGCAGCGAGGTGCACGCGGTGGCCAACGGCCGGGTGGTCTACGCCGGCTTCCTGCGCGGCTACGGCATGCTGCTGATCCTCAACCACGGCAACGGCTGGATGAGCATGTACGGCAACAACGAGGCGCTGCTGCACGGCGTGGGCGACGCAGTGACCGCCGGCCAGGCGGTAGGCACCGCCAGCGCCCCCACCGGCGTCAACAGCGGCGTGTATTTCGAGCTGCGCCACAACGGCCAGCCGGTGGATCCGCGCAGCTGGCTCGGTCAGCATCGCTAGAGCCTGTTCACGATCTCCGCATGCCCCGTAGCAGTCGGTTCAGCCTGCACCGTTGACGGCCGCCTGCCATCGTCGCAGGCTGGCAGCGTTGAAACCCGCCCTCGCGGCGGGTACCTCCCCAGTCCCCGGAGTCGTTCCATGCGGTTTTCCACCTACAGCCTGTGCGCCCTGCTGCTGGCGGCGCCATTCGTCCATGCGCAGACCGCGCCGGCAGCCGCGGCGAGCGCGCCCGAGCCGCCCACCGACCTGGCGCCCACCCACGTGCGCGCGAATGCGCCCGCCAAGCCCGCAGACAACCAGGTCGAACTGCAGGACATCCGCCGCTTCAGCCGCGTCTACGACATCGTGCGCCAGGCCTACGTGGAGCCGGTGAGCAACCATGCGCTGATGAAGGACGCGATCACCGGCATGCTCGCCGGCCTCGATCCGCACAGCGAATACCTGGACAAGGAAGGCCTGGCCCAGCTCGACGAGGACACCACCGGCCAGTACAGCGGCCTCGGCATCGAAGTGCTGCAGCAGGATGGCGGCCTGGTGATCGTCACCCCGATCGACGACACGCCCGCCTCGCGCGCCGGCATCAAGCCCGGCGACAACATCGTGAAGATCGACGGCGTGCTGGTCGACCCGCAGAACGTGGACGACATGTTCAAGAAGCTGCGCGGCAAGCCCGGCAGCAAGATCACGCTGACCGTCCTGCACAAGGGCAGCGACACCCCGGTGGACATGCACCTCACGCGCGAGAACATCGCGATCACCAGCGTCAAGGTGCGCCAGCTCGATCCCGGCTACGACTACATCCGCATCACCCAGTTCCAGAGCGACACTGCCGCCGACCTCGAGCACAAGCTGGCCGCGCTGATCGCCAAGGACGGCGCGCCGAAGGGCGCCGTGCTCGATCTGCGCAACAACCCCGGCGGCCTGCTCACCGCCGCGGTCTCGGTGAGCGACGACTTCCTCGACGCCGGCACCATCGTCACCACCCGCGGCCGTCTGCCCGACTCCAACATGAGCTTCAGCGCGCACCCCGGCGACCTGCTCAACGGCGTGCCCCTGGTGGTGCTGGTGAACCACGGCACCGCCTCCGCCGCAGAGATCGTCTCCGGCGCGCTGAAGGACAACCATCGCGCCCTGCTGATGGGCCAGCGCACCTTCGGCAAGGGCGTAGTGCAGACCGTGCTGCCGCTGGACGCCGACCACGCGGTGAAGATCACCACCGCGCGCTACTACACGCCCAACGGCACCTCGATCCAGGCCGAGGGCATCAAGCCCGACATCCCGCTCGCCGACCTCACCGTGCACAAGGCCGACGAGGCACCCGCGCTGATCGACTCGGAAGCCGATCTGCCCAACCACCTCGCCAACGAGAACGCCAAGGCCGGCGGCGACATCGACAACGACGGCAGCGCGGCCGAGGCCAAGCTTGCCACCAGCGACTACGCGCTGGCGCAGGCGCTCAACGTGCTCAAGGGCATGGCGCTGGGGCGCGGGGCGGCGGTGCCGACGGCGAAATAGGCATCGGCGCCACGTCAGCACGCATAACACAGGGAGTCGTCATGCCAGGCTCATCTTCTGCAGCCGCAGTTCTGTACGCCAAAGACATGTCCAAGATCGGCAACTTCTATGCAAGGGTTGCCGACCTTCAGGTCACGCACGAAGAGCAAAGCCACATCGTGCTGGAGTCGGACAGCTTTCAGCTCGTGGTCGTCGCGGTTCCACGTAAACATGCGGCATCCATTCACATCACGGAGCCGCCGCAGCGCCGCGAAAACACGGCAGTCAAGCTTGTTTTCCCGGTCGCCAGCATCCCAGCAGCACGCCAGGCGGCGCAGCTGCACGGCGGTCAGCTCGACCATCCCTCGAGTGAGTGGATGTTCCAGGGCTCGCGCGTTTGCGATAGACAAGACCCGGAAGGGAACGTGCTGCAGTTTCGTGAGCGTGCGCCCTAAGGTCCCGATGCAGCGGACAAGGCACCCGCACCGCTGATTACAGCCGCTCGCCCTGGTCGGCGGCCAGCAGCTCCGCCGGCAGCGGCAGCATGTCCATCCCACGCGCGAACAGCATCGCCTGGAAACGCTCGCCCATGCGGTCGGGCAAAGTAAGCCGCTTCACTTCCTGCGCCAGCCGATAGCGCGCCGCCTCGTCGACCGCTTGCGCGTGGACGGCCTCGAATACTTCCTGCAGGCCGCTGGCAATCAGGAACTGCGCCTGCGGCAGGTAGGCCGCCACGCCGAAACCGGCGCTGTTGCCGGCCTCGGCCAGCGCGGTGAAATCCACCGAGGCGGTGAGGTCGTTGAGGCCGGGCAGCCACAACGGATCGCCGTGCGCGTGATGCCGGTAGTGCGCCATCAGCGTGCCGTCGCGGCGATCGGGCTGGTAGAACTCGCGGCGCACGTAGCCGTAGTCGACGAACAGCATAAGGCCGGCCTCCAGCGAGCCGCCCACCGCCTGCAGCCAGTACGGCAGCTGCGGCAGGATCTCGGTGCGGTAGCCGTCGGCGAAATCCGCGCCGATGTCGCGCTCGACATGGCGCACCGCGCCCGCCACCAGCGTATCGGCGGGGCGATCCACGCGCATCAGCCGTCCCTCGCCGTCCAGCGCCACGTGCTCCTCGTACACCTCGCCGTCGCGCATCGCGATGCGCGTCGTGGGCAGCGCATCGATCACCTCGTTGGCGAACAGCACGCCGCGCCAGGCCTGTTCGGGCGGACGGTCCAGCCATTCGACGCGCGCGTTGAGTTCGGCCGGCAACGCGGCGGCGAGGCGCTCGCGCTGGCGTTCGCGCAGGTCGGCGCTGGGTTCGAGGATCAGGTAGCGGCGCGGCAGCACGCCCGACGCGGCGAATGCCTTGAGCGCCGCCTCGGCGAACGCGCCGCTGCCGCCGCCCAGTTCGAGGAAATCGGCATCGCCGCCCAGCGCGGCCAGCACGGGCGCAAGCGCATTGACCACGCAGCGCGCGAACAGCTCGCCCAGCTCCGGCGCGGTGACGAAATCGCCCGCCTCGCCGAACTTGGTCTTGCCCGCGCTGTAATAGCCCAGCCCCGGCGCGTACAGGCTGCGCTCCATGAACTGCGAGAACGGCATCGGCCCATGCGCGGCGATCTGCTCGCGCAACTGGCGCAGCAGCCGGTCGGAATGCGCGCGCTCGTCGGCGCTGGGTTCGGGGAGTCGTGATGCCATCGTTCGCTTCGTCGCCGGAAAACACGACAAGCATAGCGGATGCCCCGCCACGGCCTGATGGACGCCCGGCGCGAGATTGCCCCTCACCCAACCCTCTCCCCGGAGGGGAGAGGGGGCAAGGTCAGAAGTCCTTCTGCACGCTGAGGTACAGGCCTCGGCGCGGCCCGAACTGTGGCGCGCCCACGCCGATGCCGGTGCCGTCGCGCAGTTCGTAGGTCCGGTCCAGCGCGTTGATCAGCGCCAGCTGGGTATGCAGCTTGCCGAAGCGGTCGAACGCGAAGTCGTGCGACACGTTGAGGTTGAGCTGGAAATAGGCCGGCAGGTGGGCGCCGTTCGGCACCGTGCCGTCTCTGCGCAGGCCGCTGCCGAACAGGTAGTCGGCGCCGACCTTGGTGCTGCCGCTCAATGCGTAGTTGACGCCGCCGGAGGAGGTATAGGTCTGGTCGTGGTCGAGATGGATGTAGTTGTCGGCGATGTAGGCCAGGTCGTCCACCGCGAAGTTGTACTGGCTGGTGATCACCCGCTTGCCCATCGCGCGGTTGTAGGCAAGGTTGAAGTACGCCGAGAGCGGGCCTGCGCTGTAGTTGGCGGTGAATTCCACGCCGCCGATGTGGCCGCGGTCGTAGTTGAAGGTGGAATAGACCAGCGCGGCGCCGAACTGGCCTTCGTCCTGCAGGCGCTGAACCTGGCGGTAGTAGGTGTCCAGGCCCAGCGTCCAGGCCGGCCCGATGTTCTGCGAAACGCCCACGTCGAAGTAGTTCGCGCGCTCGGCCAGCGGCGTCGCGTTGCCGGGGTTGGATACCGCGTTGGTGGTGCCGTCGAACCTGGCGATGTTGGAAGTGGTGATCATCTCCGTGGCGGGCGGCGTGAAGTAGCGCGAATAGCCGGCGTGCACCGTGGTGCTGCCGGTGGCCTGCCACACCACGCCGAGGCGCGGGCTGAGCTGGCTTTCGGTGTGGCCGGCCAGGGTGTAGCTGTCGCCGCGCAGGCCGTAGTTGACGGTCCAGTCCTGGCCGATGCTCCACTCGTCCTGGATGTAGCCGGACCAGGTCTTGGCGGTGAGCCGGTTGTTGTCGACGATGTTGATCGGCGTGGTGCTGGTCTGGTTGCCGTTCGCGTCGGCCGGGAACACCCAGGCATTGTTGCCGCTGAAGGCGTGTTCGAAGCTGCCGTAGATGCCGTAGCGCAGCGTGTTGCTGTCGCCCAGCGGGGTGGCGAAGTCGGCCTGCAGCGTACTGGCGCGGTTGTTGCGGTTCACCGCGGCGGCGACACCGTTGAACATCAGGTCGCCGACCAGGTCGGGGCTGAAGGCGACGCTGGTATAGCGCTGCCCCAGCGACACCTGGTAATCCGTGCTGCCTAGCTTGCCTTGCAGCGCCAGCACGCCGAAGCGGGTCCGCTCGTGCTGCTGCTCGTTGAGGTCGGCCGAGTCGAACGTGGTCTGATCCAGATAGCCGAATTGCGGCGTCTGGTTCGGGTTGTTCGGGATCTGGAAGCGGTTGTTCGCCACGCCGAACATGAAGGACAGGCGCGTGTCGTTGTCGATCAGGTAGGAAATGTCGCCGAAGCCCTTCACCTGGTTGGTATGGTCGTGGATCGGCTTGCGGCTGGACGTGGGGCTCTCGATGCCCACGTCGCTCTCGAGGTAGTTGCCGGTGAGGAACCAGCTCCAGCGGTCGCTGCTGCCCCAGATGGAGGCATTCGGATTGAGCGTGCCGAATGAGCCGCCGGTGACGCCCACGCTGCCGCCGTTGCCGAGGTCGTGGCCGCTCTTGGTGGTGATGTTCACCACCGCTGCGGTGCGCAGGCCGTACTGCGCCGGCAGCGCGCCGTCGAGCAGGCTCACGCTCTTGATCGTGCGCGCATCCAGGGTCTGGCCGAAGCCGGAGATCGACTCGGGCACGATCACGCCATCGATGCGGTACTGCAGGTTCGCGTGATCGCCGCGCACGTGCAGGCCGCCGTAGGAATCCTGCACCACGCCCGGCGCTTGCAGGATCACCTGGTTCACCGGGGTGGAGGCGCCCAGCGGCAGCGCCTGGATCGACTTCTGGTCGATCACGTACTGGCTGGAGCCGGTATCGGGCGACAGCGCATTGCGCGCCTGGTCCAGCGCGGCGGAGACGCTGATCGCACCGAGCTCGTGCACCTTCGGCGCCTGCCGGTTGCGCGTTGCGCCCGTGCTGCGATCGGCTGCCGCGTTGTTGGCAGCCGTGCTGGCGGCAGCAGGCGTGACGTCGTCGGCATGAGCGCGGAGAGCAGGCGCGATGCACAGCGCGGCGGCAAGGCTCAGGGCGATCGGAGAAAGCTTCATGGGCTGGAATTTCCTTGGGTGCGCTGGCGCGCCGATGCGGCCAGATCAATGTTGGCAATGTTATAACATTACTATCACGAACCCAAGCCGACCCGGGCCACAAGTCATGGTCGCGGCGCCGGCGTTGCATCCCGCTTCATGCCGACGCCCTAGACTGGTTTCCTCGCGCGCCATGCCTGCGCGCCCACGGAGTGCGCCATGAGCCAGCGACACCCGCCCGTCCCCGACCCCACCGGCGGCAGCCGCCAGGTGCCTGCCGTGATCGGCGCGCGCGAGGAAGCGAACCGGATCACCCACGCGATCCTCGATTTCGTCAGCCGCATCCCCGACAGCAAGGTGGACGGCACGGCCGAGCCCAGGGCGCAGGCACGCCAGATCGCCGGACGCGCAGCGCAGCGAGCCGCGCTCACCGCCGGCACGCTGGCGCTGCCGCCCGGCCCGCTGGGCTGGCTCACCGTGTTGCCGGAGCTGGTGACGATCTGGAAGCTGCAGGCGCAGATGGTCAGCGACATCGCCGCCGCCTACGGCCGCCACGCCGAACTGGGCCGCGAGCAGATGCTGTACTGCCTGTTTCGCCACACCGCGGCGCAGGCCTTCCGCGACCTGGTGGTGCGCATGGGCGATCGCCTGCTGTTCCGCCGCATGTCGCAGACGGTGCTGGAGCGCGTCGCCAAGCAGCTGGGCGTGAAGCTCAGCCGCCGCGCGCTGGGCGAAGGCGTGTCGCGCTGGCTGCCGGTGATCGGCGCACTGGGCGTTGGCGCCTACGCGTACTACGACACCGGGCAGGTCGCCGCCACGGCGATCGAAATGTTCGACGGCTGCATCGAACGCGAAGCCGGCGACGCGCCGGCGGAGCCGCCATCGCCTGCACGCAGGCTTGCCGGCGCGGTGCGCAAGGCCGCCTCGCGCAAACGCAACACGCTCACGGACGAGGCGTGAAGCACCGCCGCGGGTGACGCGGCAGCGCCAATCCGGCAAGCTGTCGGCATCCGCCGCCGCGCAGGAACCGCCGCATGCCGCCACGCCATGAACGCCCCGTCGCGCTGGTCACCGGTGCCGGCAAACGCGTGGGCGCGGTGATCGCACGCACGCTGCACGCAGCCGGCTACGACCTCGCCCTGCACTGCCGCCGCTCGGTGGCGGAAGCCGAGGCGCTAGCCGCCGAGCTGGAACGCGCACGCGCCGACAGCACCCTGGTGCTGCAGGCGGAGCTGGCCGACCCGCATGCGCTGCCCGCCCTGGTAGACACTGCGCTCGCCCGCTACGGGCGGCTCGACGCGCTGGTCAACAACGCCTCGGCGTTCCACCCCACGCCGGTGGGTGCGGCCACCGTGGCGCAGTGGAACGAACTGTTCGCATCGAACGCGCAGGCGCCGTTCTTCCTCGCCCAGGCGGCCACGCCCGCGCTGCGCGCGACGCACGGCGCGATCGTGAACCTGGTGGACATCTACGCCGAGCGCCCGCTGGCGGATCACCCGATCTACTGCATGGCGAAGGCCGCGCTGGCGGCGATGACACGCTCGCTCGCGCTCGACCTCGCCCCCGACATCCGCGTCAACGGCGTGGCGCCCGGCGCCGTGCTGTGGCCCAGCGACGGCAAGCCGTATGCAGACCAGCAGGCGATGCTGGCGCGCACGCCCCTGGCACGCGCCGGCTCGCCCGAAGACGTGGCCGGCGCCGTGCTGTGGCTGCTGCGCGACGCACCCTACGTGACCGGCCAGATCATCCGCGTCGATGGCGGGCGCACCCTGGCTACCTAGGAGCCTGGGCGGCAGAAGCCGTCCGGGCTCCTAGCCAAGCGTCATTGCTTCTTTGACGGCCGCCAGTAGCGATGCAGAAGGAAGGGAACCAGGAGCGCGAGACCGATCGTCCAGTGCAGCACGGCGATGACGGGGAGGCTGCGGTCACTCGGGGGGTAATACAGGAGATAGCCCGACAGCACGAGCACGAAAAGCAGGACGAACAGCAATCCTCCGGTCAGCCGGTGCCGTTTGGCTTTCCATCCCCAGATGATGTGGCGCCCCCAGAGCCAGCCGAACACCCACAGCGCCAGGAAGGCGAACAGCCCATGCAGCGACAGCCACCAATGCTCCAACGGATGCGGCTCCGGCCCGAATGGCGTCAGTTGCATCATGAAGTAATGGAAGACAAGCCACAGGGTACCTGTCAGCCACAAGCCGGAGCCGACGAGATAGAGAGTCAAGCGTATGGGATGGGTGAGACGCATCGGGCTTACAGGTCGCCGGGGACAGGCATGGGAAGGTTGCTGCAGATGGACGTCCAGGTGGCGCCGTCCAGCATGAAGGCCTGCGCTTGATAGCGTTCTAGAACCCCGGCCGATGCGCTGCCGGAGGCCATGACGACCTTGGTGAGCGCGTCGGCGTCGATGCACCGGGGGGCAATCACGGTGACGAAGCGGTCGGTCCGGCCATGCCGCCCGGAGCGCGGGTCGATATGCGGACTGACCAGCTGCCTGCCGCCCGTTCCGTCGGACAGCATTTGACTGCCAGAACTCGCCAGCGCGGCGTTCTCGATACCGACCGCCGGAACCGAACCATCCATCCAGGGCGCAGACAGGTATACGAGTTCGGGCGCCGGCCCCATCAGGCGCAAGTCCCCTCCGGCCTCCACGCAAATATGGGTGGGCCGGTGCGAGGCGATGTGGTCAAAGGCGCAATCGACGGCATAGCCCTTCGCAATGCCGCCGAGGTCCAGCCACAACGGCCTGGCAAACGAAGCCGTTCCATCCGGCGACACGACGACATCTTTCCAGCTCGCGCCGGGAACCGGCAGTGCTCCCGGCAAGGCCGGCAGCAGTCCCTGCTTGACGAGGACCGGCGCGATCGTCGGATCGAACAGCCCACCCGAGGCCTCGGCCAATTCCAACGCGCGACTCAGCACCACATGCGTGTGCGCACTGATGGGCACCGCGCCGCACGATGCCTTGCCGTTAAGGCGCGAAAGCTCGCTGCCGGGCTCGTGGAAGCTCATCAGGCGATGGACGTCGGCGATGAGAGCGAAGGCGCCGTCGATGGCGTCGTTGGCCAGCCCGGAGGGCAGGCCATCGACCCGGATGCGAACGACAGTGCCCAGCAGCGGCTTGGCTCTTTCAGTGAGCTGCGATGGCAATGGCATAGGTCGCCAGAAGGCGGCGCACACCGTCCGTGATGTGCTTGGACGACAGGGTGGCACCGGATATGTTCTGGATGTCCTTGGTCAAGGTGAGCGTCGCTCCGTTGCGCTTGCCATCAAACTGGGCCAGCCACTTGGGATTGCGCACCTCGCTGCCGAAGGCCTCGCGGTACTCCAGGATCTCGATGCTCTTCACCGCGCCGGTGCCATCCAGGCCCACCGCAATGGGGATGAACGCATGTTTGCCCACGACCTCGTCGACGATGAACCAGCCGCCGGTGGACACTTTCCATAGACGCAGCTGGCGGCTCAGCACATCCGTGTGGCTCGACTTTTCGATGGCGTGCACCTGATCCTCGGTCAACGTCAACGGCTGCTGTGCGAACGTGGCTCCCGGGAACATCAATTGCTGCGCTTGCTCGATGCTCAGATACACCTTGGCGTACGCAGGCGTCGCCACGGCCACCAGTGCGGCGGCAGGCACCAACAGGAACTGGGCTTTCATCGTTCGCTTCCGTCAGAAGTAGTAGCCGATTTTCAGGCGCACGCGCGTGTGCTCGAAATCGACGTCGTCGTTATAGCCGTGGACGACCATGCTGGGGTCCATGTAGTTGTGCGCACCGGGAAGCTGCTGCCACCACGTGAGCGTCGCGAAGAAGTGCTGGTTCGCGTAATGAACGGTGGGCCCCGTATACAGGACGCTGCCCATCCATTGGCTGCGGTCGAACAGGGCGAACCGGTTGATCTCCCGCTCGTTCTGAATCTCCCAGGCGGCGGACCAGTTGGAAGTGAAGCGGTAGGAGGCGCCGACCCCGAAATTCAGGTCGATTTCGATATTGGTATTGGAGCGGTCGGCACCGCTGCCGGGCGCCGCATACGGATTGCCGGGGAGCTCGCGGATTTCCGGTTTCCAGGCGACATTCCCGACGAGAACCAGCCGGTCGTCCAGGAAGTTTTTCTGGAAGATGGCCTTCACGGCCAGCTCCTGGAAGCGCGGCCCGACTTCCGGCTCGAACAGGAAGGCGACACCCACCGGATCGATATACGGGCTGCGCACGCGCCAGATCGCCTCGAACGCCGCGGCGATGAACTTGGTGCTGTTGAACCGGCTGTACGGCGCCGGGAAGTAGGCGGAATAAGGCTCCGGTGGCGTCGTCGTTCCGTCCGGGCCATTGCGATAAGCCTGCGTCCAGTCGTAGATCAGGTAACCCGAGAGCTGCAGCGAGTCGGTTGCACCGTATGAAAATTCGGTTCTCCCTTCCAGCAGGTCGAATCTCCCGCCGGCCTTCTGGTGACGCCAGGTCAGCCACTGTTCGTATTCCTGGCCGTTCTTGGGCAACAGGTCGGTGGTGTTGAGAAAACCGAACAGCGGTTCATCCGCTTGTACCGCCGTGGAGATGGTGAACGCAGCAACGACCGCCATCAGACACGCCGACAGCTTCCCTTTCAAAGCGCGCTTCATGAGATTCCTGGGATTCTTGCAAATGCGAGTGATTCACATCATCGCATGCTCGCACATACGCGTCAATGCGACCCATTCTCATCTTTCCAGTCTTCTTTGCATCTGCTCGAACGGGCGCGAGTCAGGCTGCCCTCGTCGCGGCGACGGTGCTAAAGCGTCAAAGCGGCTCGGGCGAAAGCGGCTCGCGTTCCTGCGGAAACGCCGCCCATAGCGCCGCCATCGTCTGCCCGCCGACGGGATGGCGCACCTGCGGCGCGATGTCGGCCAGCGGCTTCAGCACGAAGGCGTGCCTGAGTTCCTTGCGCGGAATCTGCAGATGGCCGGGGCCGTCGATCACCTGTTCGCCGTACAGCACGATGTCCACGTCCAGCGTGCGATCCGAATAGCGCGGCAGGTCGCGGCGGCGGCCGTGGCGATCCTCCAGTGCGTGCAGCCAGTCGTTGAGCGCCTCGGGCGCGAGTCCGGTATCCAGGCCTACCGCGAGATTCACGAAGTCCGCGCCGTCGAAGCCCACCGACCGGCTGCGATAGGCCGGCGACACCTCGATCGCGCCGAAGCGCGTGCGCAGCTCGTCCAGCGCGGCACGCAGGTAGCGATGCGGCTCGAGGTTGGAGCCGAGGCTGAGGTAGACGCGCACCATCAACCGATCCGGCTGCCGCGCTCGATGCACACACCCACCGCCTTCGCGCCGCGCACCGCACCGGGCTTGGAGAGCTTCAGCCGCACCCAGGCGACACCGAACTCCTCGCGGATGATCGCCGCGCAACGCTCGGCCAGGGTTTCCACCAGACCGAAGCTGGAGGCGCCCACGTAGTCGATCAGCCGCTTGGACACGTCCTTGTAGTTCAAGGTGTGCGCGATGTCGTCGCTGGCGGCCGGCACGGTGTTGTCGAACGCCATCTCGATGTCGAACGCCATCGTCTGGCGTACGCGGCGCTCCCAGTCATAGATGCCGATCACGGCGTCGATGCGAAGGTCCTCGATGAAAACGATGTCCATGGCGGTGCGTGCGGCGAAACAGGGGCCTTACAGGGTCCGCGACTGCACGCGCAGATGCAAGCCGGCGCCATTTCACGCCGACGGTACGCAGCCGGGCGCGCAACGTGCTAGATGTGGCGACCCACCCCGCAGCACAGGACCCGCCATGAGCACCCCCGCCAATGTGACGGCCGCCATCGCCAGCACGCCCTACACCGTCCGCCTGGGCGACGACCACGGCCACCAGTGGCTGGCCGACGAACCGGCCGACCTGCACGGCGCCAATGCCGGCCCGGACCCGCACCGGCTGCTGCTCTCCAGTCTCGGCGCCTGCACCTCGATCACGCTGAAGATGTATGCCGAGCGCAAGGGCTGGCCGCTGGAAAGCGTCGACGTGGCGCTGGACTTCAATCCCGACGGCGCACCGGCGGCCGGCACCAACCTGATCCGGCGGCGCATCATGCTGCACGGCCAGCTGGACGAGCAGCAGCGCGAACGCCTGCTGCAAATCGCCAACGCCTGCCCGATCCACAAGGTGCTGAGCGGCGAGATCCGCATCGATTCCGCGCTGACATAACCAGATGTCGAGGAGGTGCTTTCCTGCACTTCCTCGACTCGCCGAGTCCGGCGCATGTCCGTACTCGGCTCCGCCGGCCAATCACTGCATGATTGACCGGCGAACGATCCATCCATGGATCATTCATCAGGCTGTTTCACATGACTCGCCCGTCATGTGGGCGGAGATGCGATCATGGTGCATGACCGCCTTCGCCACGCTCCCGCTCAAGCCCGCCCTGCTCGCCAGCCTCGAAACCCTTGGCTATGCGCAGATGACGCCGGTGCAGGCGCAAAGCCTGCCGCCGATGCTGGAAGGCCGCGACGTGATCGCGCAGGCGCAGACCGGCAGCGGCAAGACCGCTGCCTTCGGGCTGGCCCTGCTGCAGGCCTTGCAGGTGGAAACGATCCGCCTGCAGGCGCTGGTGCTGTGCCCCACCCGCGAACTGGCCGACCAGGTGAGCAAGTCCATCCGCAAGCTGGCGGCGAACATTCCCAACGTGAAGCTGCTGACGCTGTGCGGCGGCATGCCGCTGGGCCCGCAGCTGGCCTCGCTCGCGCACGACCCGCACATCGTGGTGGGCACGCCCGGCCGCGTGCAGGAACACCTGAAGCGCGGCAGCCTGCACGGCGGTGGCATCGAGGTGCTGGTGCTGGACGAGGCCGACCGCATGCTGGACATGGGCTTCTCCGAAGCGATCGACGACATTGTCGGGCGCATCGCCAAGCACCACCAAACGCTGCTGTTCTCCGCCACCTACGCGGAGGAGATCCGCCAGGTGAGCAAGCGCCTGCAGCGCGCGCCGGTGGAAGTAACGGTGGAGACGCCGCACGAGGAAACCACCATCGAGCAGCGTTTCCACGAAGTGGAGCCGGCGCAGAAGATGGACGCACTGGCGCAATTGCTGGCCAAGGACACGCTGAGCGCGGAACGGGCGCAGCACGCGCTGGTGTTCTGCAACATGCGCAAGGACGTGGACGCCGTCGCGCAGGAACTGGACCGCCGCGGCTACTCCGCGCTCGCGCTGCACGGCGACATGGAACAGCGCGACCGCGACGAAGTGCTGGTGCAGTTCGCCAACCGCAGCTGCTGCATCCTGGTGGCCACCGACGTGGCCGCGCGCGGCCTGGACATCGCGTTGCTGCCGCTGGTGGTGAGCTACGACATCGCGCACGATCCGGACACGCACACGCACCGCGTAGGTCGCACCGGGCGCGCCGGCGAGAACGGACTCGCGATCACCCTGGTCACGCCGCGCGAGCGACCCAAGGCGCTGAACATCGAAGAGCAGCTCGGCCATCCGCTGCCGTGGCGCCCGTTGCGCGTATCGCCGCCGCGCGGCAAGCAGCTCAATCTGGCGCCGATGAAAACCCTGGTGATCGACGCCGGCCGGCAGGACAAGCTGCGCCCCGGCGACATCCTCGGCGCGCTCACCGGCGACGCCGGGCTGACCGCGCAGGACATCGGCAAGATCGACGTATTCGCCACCCGCGCCTACGTGGCGATCGCCCGCGCGCAGGCGAACATGGCGCTGGAACGGCTGCGCGCAGGGCGCATCAAGGGACGCAATTTCCGGGTGCGCACGCTGGGCTGAGCTTTTTCTTCCTTTTCTCGTTGTTCGAGTGGGTGGATGCTCGCGATGACCTTTCGGTTTCGCACCTCGGCTCGCCTGCGGCGGGCTTTCGGTCGCCTTCCGGCGCCCGAGTTCCTTCTCTTTCTCTTTGCTGGCCCACGCCGCCGCCGGAGCGGCGGCGAACAGCGCAGCTGGCCCGCAGGGCGGAGGGC
>Ga0187815_10000354_pt1 | contig 22326 bp, 6 predicted proteins | sample NC_S_5_FD_132962 | JGI IMG/M metagenome (GOLD analysis project Ga0187815, IMG submission 132962) | Wetland sediment microbial communities from Neuse River Estuary, North Carolina, USA - ASW-S_5 | ecosystem: Environmental > Aquatic > Freshwater > Wetlands > Sediment | place: USA: North Carolina...
TCGCCCATGCTGTTCTTGCGATGCCGCAGGTGCACCACCAGGTTGTAGACCGATACGAACACCGGGAAGAAATTGGAGATGATGCCCACCGAGTCGTTCTTGCCGAACACGAAGTACAGCAGCAGCAATGTGCTGCCGCACACGGACAGCCACCAGAACGACAGCGGCATCACCACCCGCCGGTGCTTGCGCGTGTAGTACAGCTGCACGAACCAGCGGCTGGTGAACATCAGCGTGCCGGCAAAGCCCACCACCTTCCACGGCGTGAGTTCGAATTGCTGCAGGGCCTGCAGGACGTGGGCAAGATCGTGGGGCATGGCGCAAACCGGTAGGCGTGGGAGCCACGCATTCTACGCGAGCGCCCCGCCCCGGTTGACCTCGCCGCCGCCAGCCCGTATATTTGCGCGCTCCCGGCGGGCGGTTAGCTCAGCGGTAGAGCACTGCCTTCACACGGCAGGTGTCACAAGTTCGATCCTTGTACCGCCCACCACCGAATCGAAGACGAAGGGCCCGGCATCGCCGGGCCCTTCGTCTTTTCGCGTCCGCCGACAGGCGCCCCGTTGCGGGCCTTCGGTGCCTCCCGCGCGCCCCCGCATGCGGCGGCAGACCGGCATTTCAATTTCCCGTCCTTCAAACGTCTCGGTCCGGATGGAGGAGAGTCCCGCCCGGGGGCCGGAGGGGGCGCGGACGGATGCATCGCACGAAATCCGGCATTGCCGTCGCTGCACATTCAAAACGGGGAGAGAAGTACGTGAGCAAGCTCAATCTGCGGCCGATGCCGCTGGCACTGGCGTGCCTGCTGGCGCCGTTCCACCAGGCGTTCGCCGCCGACACCGCCACCAGCATTCCGCTGGACCTGATCCAGGAAAACTACGGCGGCGGCCAGTACGGCTACCGCCTCGGCATCAACGTGGGCGTCAACGGCGCCACGCCGGTGGAATACCTGTTCGACACCGGCTCGGACTCCTTCAACATCGACGTCGGCGCCGGCAACAACGGCCACGCGCCAGCGTGGTTCCCGAGCCAGCCGGGCGTGGCGCAGAGTGCGCCGTACGCCTATCTCTACGGCAACGGCACCTACGGCTACTGGCAGACATCCACCACCGTCGCCAGCCTGCAGTTCTACAATTCCACCACTGGCGCACAGGCCGCCAGCTATGCCACGGCGCAGGGCCTGCCGGTGGCCACCGCCATCGACTGGATGGTCACCCCGCAGAGCGCCGGTAGCGACACGCTGGGGCCGGCGGTCACCACCCAGGGCGGCGTCACGCTGTACCAGGACCTCACCTGGCAGCAGAACCTCAACCAGGGCAATCCGCCCGAGGAAGGGATTTTCTACGGCACTTTCGGCGCCGGCGACTTCGGCAACGGCGTGCCCGGCATGCTCACCGGCAGCGGCTACATCGTGGAAGCCAACGGCACCGGCAAGGCGCCGGGCGCCTGCGCCCAAGCCTGCCTGATCGTGGGCCTCACGCCCGCGCTGCGCGCGCAGTTCCTCAGCGTGGTGCCCTGGCTCCCCACCCAGGGCCAGACCAGCCCGTTCCCGCTGTCGGGCGCGCCCTCCGCCTACCAGTTCGACACCGCATTCCTGTACACGCTCACCAGCGGCGGCAAGAGCGTGAGCGCGCCGCTGATGACGTTGTTCGACACCGGTACACCGAACATCATGCTGATCGACAACGGTGACCTCGGCCTGGCCAGCGGCGAGCAGGCCGTCGGCAACATCAACCAGAACGGCAACCTGCTGCCCGGCATCACCCTCACCGCCACCGGCCTTGCCGTCACCGCGAACGGTCTGGTCATCTCCGGCCTGCCAACCTCGGTGACCAGCGGCAACGACAGCCAGGGCGACTACAGCAACGTGGTCGCGCTGGGCGCCTATGGCGGCTTCCCCGACGCGGCGATCTACGGCCTTTCGTTCTTCATGCACAACGCGGTGATGTACGACCTGGCGAACCAGTCCACGGCGTACACGCCGTTCTACATCTCCACCGCGGACATCCCCACCGGCTTCACCGTGACGCCGGACATGGGCCCGCTCGGCCTGGCCGGCACGATCTCGGGCAGCGGCCCGTTCCAGGTGGCGGCCGGCGGCATCGTCGATCTCTCCGGCACCAACACCTACACCGGCGCCACCCTGATCGCCGGCAACGCCTGGCTGGCGCTGGCCGGCCCGGGCAGCATCGCCGCTTCGTCGGACGTGCATGTGGACGGCATCTTCGACATCTCGCGCACTTGGCAGACCACCACGGTGCGGTCGCTTTCCGGCGCCGGACTGGTGCAGCTGGGCGGCACCACGCTGGACCTCTCCAACGCCAGCGGCAGCTTCGGCGGCCAGATCGCCGACGGCGGCATCGGCGGCGGCAGCGGCGGCCGACTGATCGTGTCCGGCGGCAAGGAAACGCTCACCGGCAACAACACCTATACCGGCGCCACCGGCGTCAGCGCGCCCGCGACACTGGACATCGAAGGTTCGCTGGCCAGCGGCGTGGTCAACCTGGGCATGCTGGTCGACAACGGCGGCATCGCCGGCAACGTGGCCAACGGCGGCCTGCTGGTCGGCCACGGCCGCATCGGCGGCAGCCTGGCGACGACCGGCATCGTTGCGCCCGGCAACGGTCCGGGCCAGTACCAGACGCTGAGTGTGGGCGGCAACCTCACCCAGGCCGCAGGCTCGGCCTACCTCGTGCAGCTCGACCCGGCGCAAGCCGGCGTGTCCAGCCTGATCGCGGTGGGCGGCAGTGCCACCCTGGTACCGGGTACGCAAATCGGACTCGCCTCCGTCGCCGGCAACGGGCTCTACCAGGTGGGCGCGCGCTACACCGTGCTCGATGCGGGCCACGGGCTCAATGGCAGCTACACGCTGGGCAGTGCCGACATGCTGAGCGCGGTGCTGGGCATCGCCCCCGCCTACGACGCGCAGCACGCCTACCTCGACGTGGTGCAGGCGCGCGCCTTCACCGACGCCGCGCAGACGCCCAACCAGCGCGCCACGCTGGGCGCGGTGCAGGGCCTGTCCAATGTCGGCGCCGTCGCCGGGCAGGCGAACGGGACCGGGATCCGTCCGCTGGCTTGGCGCGCCGTGGCGATGCCGGCGGCCGCCGGCGCCGCGCCCCCCTCCGCTCTCTACACCGTGCTCGCCAACCTGCCCACCGACGCCGCCTTGCGCGCGGCCGCCGACCAGCTCTCCGGCGAGATCCACGCCACCACCCAGGGCGTGCTGCTGGAAGACAGCCGCTACCTGCGCGATGCCGTCACCGGCCGCCTGCGCCAGGCTGGCGAAGGTGCCAATGGCCCGTCGGTGCAGGACGGCCAGGGCGGGCTCGCCTGGTGGGGCCAGTTCGTGGGGGCCTGGGGCCATCACGACAGCGACGGCAATGCCGCCTCGGCCAGGCACACCAGTGGCGGCTTCCTCGTCGGTGCCGATCACGCGCTGGGCGAAGGCACGCGGCTCGGCGTAGCCGCCGGCTACACGCAGACTGCGGTGAACGCGGCGGCGCGCGCCTCCTCGGTGTCCAGCCGCGACCTCGACCTCAGCGTCTATGCCGGCATCCAGCTCGGCGGCCTGGGCCTGCGCGCCGGTGCCGCCTACGGCTGGCACACGCTGGACGGCACCCGCTTCGTCGCCGTGCAGGGCCTCGCCGGACACGAGCTGAGCCGCTACGACGCCGGCACCGCCCAGCTGTTCGGCGAAGCCGGCTACCGCTTCGCGTTCCGGCATGCGTCGCTGGAGCCCTTCGCCCAGATCGCCCGCGTGCGCCTGCACACGGACGGCTTCCAGGAACACGGCGGCGCTGCGGACCTGACCGGCATGGGCAGCACGCGCTCGGTCAGCTACAGCACGCTGGGCGCGCGGGCGGCGGGCAGCTTCGGGCTGCACGGCGACCAGTCGCTTGGCCTGCACGCCATGCTGGGCTGGCGTCGCGCCTACGGCAGCACGGTCACGGCCACATCGATGGCCTTCGCCGGCAGCCAGTCGTTCGCGGTGCAGGGCCTGCCGATCGCCCGCAACGCGCTGGCCGCCGATGCCGGCCTCACCGTGCAGCTGGCGAAGCACGCCTCGTTCGATCTGTCGTGGCAGGGCCAGCTCGCCCGCCATGCGGTGGACAGCGGCTTCCGCGGCAGTTTCGACTGGCGCTTCTGAGCACGCCGCCGCATGGAACAGCACCGGTGGCAAACCGTGCGCCGGCCGCCTGATGTACCATCCGGGGCTTGGGCTCAGGGGGAAATCCGATGGCGCGCCACGATCTGGAATCGCTGCTGACACCGCTTGCCGACGAGGCCCCGAGCGGCCCCGACCTGGAATACGACGCCGACTTCCAGACCCTGGAACGCACGGCCACGCCGAAGGCCGAGCGCGCGATCGGCGACAGCGTGAAGACCGCCGAGGAACCCGACTGGGACAAGGTCTCGTCGCTGGGCGAAGACCTGCTGGGGCGCAGCCGCGACTTGCGCGTGGCCGTGCACCTCACGGCCGCGTGGACGCGCATGCACGGCCTCGCGGGCTGGTCCGACGGCCTGGCATTGATCCGCGGCCTGCTGGAAAACCTCTGGGACAGCGTGCATCCGCAACTGGACGCCGAGGACGACAACGATCCCACCGCCCGCGTCAACGCGGTGATGCCGCTCGTCGACATGCAGGGCCTGCTCGGCTACTTCCGCAGCACGCCGTTCGTGCAATCCCCCCGCCTGGGGCGGTTCTCGCTGCGCGACCTGCGCATCGCCAACGGCACGCTGAAGACGGCGGCGCCGGAAGGCGAAGCTGCGCTGCCGAGCATGACCGACATCGAAGCCTGCTGCCTGGATTGCCCCGAGGAGCAACTGGCTGCCGCCGCCCGGGCGACGTCGACGGCGATGGAACACGCCAAGGCCATCGATGCCGCGTTCACCGATCGCGTGGGCACGGCGGGGCCGGACCTCAAACCCTTGCTCGGCGAGATCTACGAACTCAAGAAATTCCTCGATGCCGAGGTTGCCAACCGCATGCCTGCAGCCGAAGCAGAAGTTCCGGCCGGCGAGGAAGGCGCCGCGCCGGCCAACGCGGCCAGCGGTCGCATCGAAACGCCGCAGGACGTGATCCGCCGGCTCGACGAGATCTGCGAGTACTACACCCGGCGCGAACCCTCCAGCCCGATCCCGCACCTGCTGCGGCGCGCGCAGCGGCTGGTCGGCATGGACTTCGTCGACCTGATGAAGGAACTTGCGCCCGGCGGCCTGTCGGAATTCCAGGTCATCTCCGGTTCCAGCGGCGAGGAATGAGCCCCGGCGGCGTCAGCCGCTGCCCCGGCACACGTTCGCCTCGGCACGCGCGAACAGGCTGTGGATGGACGGGTTCCAGCTCAGCGTCAGGCCGCCCGGCAGCCCGGTGGTGATGCCGACGTCGGCCGGCTGCGTGACCGGCCCCACCGTGGCCTGGTCGCCATCGCCGAAATGCGCGGTGGCGCTGACCGTGTAGCTCTCGGGACGGGTGCAGGCCGTCGCGTCGATCGGCTGCGACACGGTGGCGCCCTGCTTCGCGATGGCCGGCAGGCTGCCGTGCCCGAGGACGAGCTGCCCCTGCCCGCGGCACGTCGCGCTGAGCGTGTAATCGATGACCACGTGCAGCGGCGGCGCCACCTGCAACGTCGCCACCGCCTCGGGCTGCTTGGTGCACCCCACCAGGAAGGCCTTGCGCTGCGGCACCACGTGCAGCACGTAGCCGCCGGGCTGCAGGCCGGCGGTGCTCGCGAACCTGAGCGCGATGCGTTGCGGCGTGATGCCGGTGATGACGGGTTGCGTATCGACCGGCTTGCCCTGCGCGTCGGTCAGGCTCAGCTGCGGATTCGCGCACTGCGCGTCCAGCAGGTTCGCGCCGAGCACGGCGAACGCCAGCGGCTGTTCCGCGGGATGGATCACGAACAGCGGCTGCTGGTCGGTCGTCTCGACCGCGTCGATTACCGGCGGCGACTTGGCGGACCCCGATGCCGAGGCGAGCTGCCCTACCGCGAGCGCCAGCGCCGCCGCTAGCGACTTCGCATCGCTGCCGCGACAGGCGGCCGATACCTTGAGAAAGGCCTGGGTGCGCTGGGCGGCGGCGTTCGCGCGCATCGTGGCGGCCTTGGCCTTGTCGCCGAGGATCTCGATCGGCTGGGCCGTCGCGCTGCCCAGTTGCTGGCGCAGGGCGTCGCCGATCTGCCCGAGTTGCCGCTCCGCGTCGGCCAGGGCCGGATCCGGGCGAGCCTTCGCACGCTGCGCCAGCGCCTGCCGCGCCGCATCCAGCTGCGCGAGCACGTAGTCGCCGGTGGGCCGCGCTGCGTCCTGTGCGCCCGCCTTTGCGCCCCAGCCGCCCGCCGCCAGCAACAAGGCAGTCCCCGCGAGTACCGGGAGCAGGCGCGTGCGCCGCCGCATCCGCCTGGACTCAGTCATTGTCGGGGCAGTCGGCTGAGCCGGGCTGGCCGGGTTGGCAGTCCTGCTGGTCGGGCGGCAGCAGGATGCCGGACGGCACGATGCCGAACGAGCGGTAGTTCGCGTTGATCACGCTGGGGTCGATGTAGGCGTCGCCATGGTTGCCGTTCTGCGCGCGGCTGGTCAGCGCCGAGGTCGGCACGTTGACGCTGGGCGCGCCGACCACCGGCAACAGGTTGCCCTGCGCATCCACCGCGTAGAAGTACGCCGGCGGCGCGCCGACCATGGCCACCGTCTGGTCGCTCACGCCGGTGACGTAGATCGGTGCGGCAATCGTGCCGATGCGGCCGGTCGAGGACCAGGTGCCGGTGCCGTCGTATGTCCAGTTGGTGCCCTGCTGCAGCAGGTCGCCGCCGCTCACGCCCAGGTACAGCGCCGACGTGCCGGCGTTCACCGTGTAGGCGCTGCCGCCCACCGAGGCCAGCGTCAGCGTCTGCGCGTCGGTGAAGCTGAAGCCGGCCGGCGAGGAGAAGCCGCCCAGCGTGCCGACGTGGTTGCCCATGAACTGCGTGGCCGAGCCCAGCATGGTCGGCCCGGCCGCGCTGCCGGTCAGCGTGGCGGCGGTGATGCCGCCGCCCGTTCCACCGTCGATGGCGCCCGCGGATTGCAGCGTGACAAGCTGGGCGGACAAGGCGCCGGCGATCGTCATGCCGCCGCTGCTGGTCTGCAGCGTGATGCCGCTGCCGCCGTTGACGGTACCGGCGACCGTCAGCGCCTCGCCATTCAGCAGGGTGAAACCGTTCGCCGCGAAATTGCCGAGTGTGCCGATCATGTTCGCCGGATCGAGCGTGGTGCTGCCGGTCGACTGGCCGGTCAGGATGCCCGCGGTGACCGCGCCGTTGCTGCCCTCGCTGATGGCGCCGCCCGAGAGCAGCGTGGTCGTGCCGCCACCGCTGCTCACGCCCGCGTTGATCGCCAGGCCGCTGCCGCCGCTGAGGGTGACGGCGCTGCCGGCGACGTTGCCGTTGACCGTCAGCGCGCCCGCCATGGTGGCGAGGCGGGTCGCGCCGTTGCCGCTGTTCACCGCGCCCGCCACGGTCAGCGCCTGCGCATTGTTCAGGCTGAAGCCGTTCGCACTGAAGCCGCCGAGGCTGCCGATCCGGTTCGCGCCGTCCAGCGCGGCCGTGCCCGCGGCGTTGCCGATCAGCGTGCCGGCGGTGACGACGCCGTTGCCGCCCTCGCCGATCGCGCCGCCCGAGGCCAGCGTGGTCGTGCCGCTGCCGCTGTTCACGCCGCCGTTGATCGCGAGGCCGCTGCCGCCGTCGAGGTTCACCGTGCTGCCGGTGACGCTGCCGTTGACGTTGAGCGCGCCCGTCGTGGTGGCGAGGCGGGTCGTTCCGCTGCCGCCATTGACCGCACCGCCCACCGTCAGCGCCTGGGCGTTGGCCAGGCTGAAACCGTTCGCGCTGAAGTTGCCGAGATTCGCAATCGTGTTGGCGCCGCCCAGCGTCGCGGCGCCGCCGGCGCTGCCGGTTAGCGTGCCGGCGGTGATGGCACCGCCACTGCCCTCGCTGATCGCGCCGCCGGAGCTCAGCGCGGTGGTGCCGGCACCGCTGTCCACGCTGCCGTTGATGCCGAGGCCGCCCTGCCCGCCCAGCGCAACCGAGGCACCGGTGACGGTGCCGTACACGGTGAGCGCCCCTGCGGTGGTTGCGACGCCGGTGGCGCCGCTGCCCCCGTTCACCGTGCCGGCTACTGTCAGCGCCTGCGCGTTCACCAGGCCGAAGCCGTTCGCGCCGAAGCTGCCCAGCGTGCCGACCTGGTTCGCACCGTTCAGCGCGGTCGCGCCGGCGGAGCTGCCGGTCAGCGTGCCGGCGGCGATGACGCCGCTGCTGCCTTCGCCGATGGTGCCCGCCGAAGTCAGCGTGGTGGTGCCGCTGCCGCTGTTGACGCTGCCATTCACCGTCAGGTTGCCGCCCGTGGTGGCCAGCGTGACGCCCGCCGCGCCGCCGCCCACCGCGCCGGTGACCGTCAGCGCCTGCGCGTTCGTCAGGCTGAAGCCGCTCGCGGTGAAGTTGCCCAGGTTCGCGATCGCGTTGGCGCCGCCCAGCGTGGTTGCGCCGCTGGCGCTGCCGGTCAGCGTGCCGGCGGTGATCCTCCCCCCGCTGCCTTCGCTGATCGTGCCGCCGGAAGTCAGCGTGGTGGTTCCGCCGCTGTTCACCGCGGCGTCGATGGCCAGCCCTCCGGCGCCAGCCAGCGTCACTGCGTTGCCGCTGACGGTGTTGCCCACCGTCAGCGCCCCTGTCGTGGTGCCAATGGCCGCGGTGCCGGTGCCGCCGTTCACCACGCCGCCTACCGTCAGCGCCTGCGCGTTTGTCAGGCTGAAGCCGTTCGCGCCGAATGCCCCCAGCGTGCCGATCAGGTTGGCGTTGCCCAGCGTCGTCGCCCCCGCCGAACTGCCGGTGAGCGTGTTGGCCTTGATCGTGCCACCGGCTCCCTCGGTGATCGCGCCGGCACCGGTCTGGGTCAGCGTCGTCGTGCCGGTGCCGCTGCTTACCGCCGCGTCGATGGCCAGGTTGCCGGCGGCGCCGAGGTTCACCGCCGTGCCGGTGATGCTGTTGCCCACCGTCAACGCGCCGGCCGAAGCCAGCGTGATGGTCCCGCCGCTGAGCGCGGTGTTCACGCTCAGCACGTTGCCGCTGCCCGTCGTGCGCAGGCTGATGTTGCCGGTGCCGCCGGTCGTCGCCAGCGGCCCCGCCACGGTCAGCGCCTGCGCGTCCACGAGGGTGATGTCCCTGGCGCTGAAGCTGCCCAGCGTGCCGACGAGGTTGGCGCCGCCCAGCGTGGCGTCACCGGTCGCACTGCCGCCCAGCGTGCCCGCCTTCACCGCGCCGTTCGCGCCTTCGCCGATCGCGCCGGCGGAAACCAGCGTCGTCGTGCCGCCGGTATTGCCCAGCGTGCCGTTGATCGTCAGGCCGTTCCCTGCGCCCGTCGTCGTCAGCGTGGTGCCGGCCGTGCCGCCGTCCACCGCGGCACCCGCAGCCACCGTCAACGCACCCGCATTCGTCAGGCTGAAGCCACTCGCGGTGAAGTTGCCCAGGTTGGTGACCACATTGGCGCCACCCAGCGTCGTGCTGCCCGTCGAGCTGCCTGCCAGCATCGTCGCATCGACCACGCCGCCGGCACCTTCACTGATCGCACCGGCCGAGACCAGCGTCGTCGCCGCGCCCTGCACCGTGCCGTTGATCGTCAGGCCACCCGACGTCGTCGTCAGCGTCGTGCTGCTGCCGCCGTTGACCGTGTCGCCTGCGGCCACCGCCAGCGCCTGCGCGTTGGTCAGGCTGAAACCGCTCGCGGTGAAGTTGCCCAGACTGGTGACCGCGTTGGCGCTGCCCAGCGTCGTGCTGCCCGTCGAGCTGCCTGCCAGCGTCGTCGCATCGACCACGCCGCCGGCACCTTCACTGATCGTACCGGCCGAGATCAGCGTCGTCGCCGTGCCCTGCACCGTGCCGTTGACCGTCAGGCCACCCGACGTCGTCGTCAGCGTCGTGCTGCTGCCGCCGTTGACTGTGTCGCCTGCGGCCACCGCCAGCGCCTGCGCATTGGTCAGGCTAAAGCCACTCGCGGTGAAGTTGCCCAGGTTGGTGACCGCGTTGGCGCCGCTCAGCGTCGTGCTGCCCGTCGAGCTGCCTGCCAGCGTCGTCGCATCGACCATGCCGCCGGCACCTTCACTGATGGCACCGGCCGAGACCAGCGTCGTCGCCGTGCCCTGCACCGTGCCGTTGATCGTCAGGCCACCCGACGTCGTCGTCAGCGTCGTACTGCTGCCGCCGTTGACCGTGCCGCTTGCGGCCACCGCCAGTGCCTGCGCATTGGTCAGGCTGAAACCGTTCGCGGTGAAGTTGCCCAGGCTGGTGACCGCGTTGAGGCCATTCAGCGTCGTGCTTCCCGTCGAGTTGCCGGTCAGCGTGCCTGCCGTGAGCACGCCCGAGGTCTGGTTGATCGAGCCGTTGCTGCTGTGGAGGCCGAGCGTACCGTTGGCGGCCGTCGTGACGTTGCTGCCCAGGCTCAGTCCGGTGCTGCCGGTGAGGTAGACGTTGGCGCCGCTCAGGTCGCTGGTGGTCGTCAGCGTGGCGCCGGAGGACAAGGTCAGGTCGCTGGTGCCGGTGTCGATGGCCGTGCCCGACAGGATGAGGTTGCCCCCGGCGATCAGGCTCACCGCACCGTTGGTGCCGTCGGTCAGCGAGGCGATCGTCAGGTCACCCGCGGCGGTGATCGCGATACCGGTGCCGCTGGCCGTGACGGGGGCGCCGAAAACGTTGTTGTTGGTCAGGCTGATCGACTGGCCCACTGCACTGAAGGTCGAGGTCCCCGACACCGCGAACACGCCCGTACCCTGCGTGATGCCGCCCGTGGCGGTCGTCACCGAAAGGCCGCCGCTGCCGATGTTCAGGGCATTCGCGCTGAACGAGCCGCTGTTGGTGGCCAGGCCGGCCAGTGCGCCGTTGGTGCCTCCCACTGCGCCACCGAACGATACGAGGCCGTTGGCGGCGTTCACCGCCAGCGCTTCCGGCGTACCGCTCGTCGCGTTGTCCACTGTCCCGGAGAAGCTCACGTCGCCGTTGTTGGCCGTCAGCGTGCTGGCGCCACCCAGCAGCACCGCGCTGCGGTAAGTCTGCGTGCCACCCGTGTTCACGCTGCCGTTCAGCAAGATGCCGCCGCCGGCGGTCAGGTCGAGGGTGCCGCCCAGCGTCAGCGGCGACGTCACGGCGATGGCCGCCGCGGTGTAGTCCAGCACCAGATTGGTGGGCGCGACCGTGAGGGTCGGGAACAGCGCCGCGGCATTGCTGTCGGCCAGGCTGAGCGTGCCGATGCTGCCGCCGCTGCTGGCGTTCACGGTGACCGTCTGGCCGCCTAAATTGTTCGGTGCCGCGACCGTGTTCAGCAGGATGTCATGCTGGGCGCCGGTCACCGTGAAGCTGGAGGTGCCCGTCACGCCCAGCGCGCCCGTTTCGGTGATGTCGCCAGCGGCCGTGGCGACCAGCGCGCCGCCCACCGTACCCTGCCCGAGGTTCACGCCGCCGCCGAGGCTGATCGCGGTCAGTGCGCCGGTGCTCAGCGAGCCCAGCGTCAGTGCGCCGCTGTTGGTGATCTGCGTGGTGCCGCCGGTGAGATCCACCGTGCCGTGGAACTGGTTGCCGGTATTGGTCAGCGTGATGGCGCTGGTGCCCGCCTTGAAGTTGGAGGCGCCGGCCACGCTGAACGCACCGCCCTGCATGATCGCGCCGCCGGTCGTGGTCACCAGCAAGCCGCTGGAGCCGACGTTCAGCGCATTTGCGCTGAACGTGCCGCTGGTCGTGGTGATACCCGCAAGCACGCTGCCGCCGCCCACCGTGCCGCCGAAGGTAAGCGCGCCACCGGTGTTCACCGTGAGCTGGTGCGCACCGTCCAGCGTCGAGGCGAAGCCGATCGCGCCGCCGCCCGTGCTGGCCAGCGTCACGTCGCTGCCCAGCAGCACCGCATCGTTGTAGGTCTGCGCACCGGTCGTGTTGACGTTGCCGCCCAGCGTCGTGCTGCCGGCCGCGTCCGTCGTCAGGCTGGTCAACGCTGTCGTGCCGCCCACTACGCCACCGAAGGTGGTGACGCCACCGGTGTTCACCGCCAGATTGTGCGCGCCGTTCACCGTCGAGGCGAAGCCGACCGCACCGCTGCCCGTGCTCGCCAGCGTCGCGTCGGCGCCCAGCGTCACCGCGTCGTTGTAGGCCTGCGCGCCCGTCGTGTTGACGTTGCCGCCCAGCGTCGTGCTGCCGGCCGCGTCCGTCGTCAGGCTGGTCAACGCTGTCGTGCCGCCCACCGCGCCGCCGAAGGTGGTGACGCCGCCGGTGTTCACCGCCAGGTTGTGCGCACCGTCCAGTGTCGAGGCAAAGCCTATCGCGCCATTGCCCGTGCTGGTCAGCGTCGCGTCGCCACCCAACGCCACCGCATCGTTGTAGGTCTGCGCGCCGGTCGTCCTGGTGTTGGCACCCAGCACGGTGCTGCCGGCGGCGTCCGTGGTCAGGCTGGTAAGCGCCGTCACGCCGCCGACCGCGCCGCCGAAGGTGGTGACCCCGGCGGTGTTCACCGTCAACGCGTGCGCACCGTCCACGGTCGAGGAGAAATCGACCGCGCCGTTGACGCCCGTCCCGCTGCTCGCCAATACGACGTCGCTACCGAGCGTCACCGCGCCGCCATAGGCCTGCGTGCCGGCGGTGCTGATGTTGCCGTTCAAGGAGGTGCCGCCGGAAACGCTCAGCGAGGCGAGATCCGCGGTGCTGTCGAAGACGCCGTTGCCGGTGATCGTGAGGTTTTCGGCGGATTGGTTGAGCGCGCTGTGCAGCGTCACCGTGCTGCCCGCAAGCGTCGTGCTGGCGCTCACGAAACTCAGCGCGCCGGTATAGCCCTGGGTGCCCGAAGTGCTGACGTTGTTCGCCAGGCTGATGCTGCCGGCATTCACGGTCAGCGAACCCAGCGGGGTGAGGCTGCCGACAAGCTGGCCGAAGCTGACGCTGCCGTTGCTGCTGGTGATCCCGAGGCTCGCGCTGCCGTCCACCAGGGAGCCGAAGCCGATGGCGCCGCTGGCACCGGTTCCGTTGCTGACCAACGTGGAGCTGCCGGTCAGCGTCACCGCGCCGGTATAGGACTGCGCCCCGGCGGTGGTCACCAAGCCCTGCATGGAGGTGGCGCCGCCCACCGACAGGCTGGACAGCGTCGAGCTGCCCTTCAGCACGGCGTTGCCGACGATGCTCAATGCACTGCTGCCGGCGGCGCCGGCGTTGAGGCTCACCGTGCTGCCGGACAGCGTCGTCGCCGCATTGTTCAGCGTCAACGAGTCGTTGTAGGTCTGCGCACCCGTCGTGGTGACGTTGCCGCCCAGGGTGGTGCTTCCGGCCGCGTCCGTGGTCAGGCTGGCCAGCGCCGTCGTGCCGCCGACCGTGCCGCCGAACGTGGTGATGCCGCCGGTGTTCACCGTCAGCGCATACGCACCATCCACCGTCGAGGCAAAGTCGATGGCGCCGTTGCCGGTGCTGGCAAGGGTCACGTTCGCCCCCAGCTGCACTGCGCCGTTGTAGGTCTGGCCCTCGCCGGTGGTGACGTTGGCACCCAGGGCAAGCGTGCCGGCACCGGTCTGCGTGAGACTTCCGCTGCCGCTGACCGCACTGGCCAGGGTGAGGGTGGTGCCGCTGTCGTTCTGCAGCGTCCCGCCGTTTGTGCCCAGCGCGATCGCCCGGCTGGTGGTGAACGACGCCGTGTTCTCCAGCGTGCCACCATCGAGCGTGAGGCCACCGCTGGTCGCTCCCAGGTTGTTGTCCGCCGCGACCGACAGCACGCCGGCATCCACCGTCGTGCCGCCGCCGTAGCTGTTGGTACCACTCAGGGTCAGCGTGCCCGTGCCGGTCTTGGTCAGGCTGCCACTGGCGCCGCTGATGACGCCCGACGCCGTGAGCGCGGCGTCGGTCTGCAGCGTGCCGCCGCCTGCGCCCAGCGCGATCCCGCGGCTGGTGCTGAACGTCGCCGTGTTCTCCAGCACGCCCCCGTTGAGCGCGATGCCGCCGCTGGCCGCACCCAGATTGCCGTCGGCCGCGACCGCCAGCGTGCCGGCGTCCACCGTCGTGCCTCCGCCGTAGCTGTTGGTACCGCTCAAGGTCAGCGTGCCCGTGCCGGTCTTGGTCAGGCTGCCACTGGCGCCGCTGATGACGCCCGACGCCGTGAGCGCGGCGTCGGTCTGCAGCGTGCCGCCGCCCGCACCCAGCACGATCGCGCGGCTGGTGCTGAACGCCGCCGTGTTCTCCAGCGTGCCGCCGTTGATCGTCACGCCGCCGGAGGTCGCGCCCAGCGCGCCGTCCGAGGCGACCGCCAGTGTTCCGCCGTTGATCGTCGTACCGCCGGTGTACGTGTTCGCGCCCGTCAGGTTTTCCGTGCCTGCCGTCAACACCAGGCTGCCGCCGGAGCCGCCGATGGCACCGCTGAACGTGTCAGAGGGACTGGCGTTGCTCAACGTCAACGCATTGCCGCCCAGGTTCACCGTGCCGCTGCCCGCCAGGCTCGTGACCGTCGCCCCGCTGCCCGTGCCCGAAATGTCGAACGTGCCGTTGTCGGTCAGGCTGCCGATCGACATCGCGCCGGTACCCGCGAGCGACAGGCTGCCGCCGCTGCCGATGATGGTGGTGCCGCCGGCCACCGCGTTTTCCTTGCTTGCCCCGGTGCCGTTCGTGGTCGCGGGATTCAGTGCAAGGCCAGCCGTTCCGCTGGCCGCCACCAGCCCATTGATATTGATGTTGTCGGCCGCGGTGAGCGTGAGCGTGTTGGCGCTCCAGCTCACGTTGTCGTTGACGTTTATGCTGCCGGTGCCGCCGGCGTTCTTCGTTCCCTGGTACGACTGCAGCGTGACATTGCCGCCCGCCAGGTTGGTGCCCAGCGTGGCGCCGGTAATGTCTCCGCCGCTGGCGGCGATGGTGAAATCCTCCGGGTCGATCAGCCAGTCGCCGCTCTGCCCGCGCGGCGCCAGCGTGTTGACCAGGGTGCCGTCGGCGACGTGGACGTGTCCGCCCGAAGTCTCGACGCCGCCGCCGTTGCCACCCAGGGCGCCACCGCGGGCGCTGAAGTGTCCCGCGATGCTGCTGGCCTGTTTGCCCCACACGGCGATGGAGCCGCCATTGCCCGCCTGGGTGGCGTCGGCGTTCAACGATGCGCCGGCTTCGATCGTGGTGTCGGTGGCCTGCAGCAGGCCTTCGCCACCGCGCGCACCGCCACCCACGCGGATGCTGCCGCCCCCCAATGTGCCGGAGGCATTCACGCTGCCACCGACATCCACATCCTGATCCGAAAGCAGCTGCACGCTGCCGCCATGCACGCCGCTGGCGTCGATGCTGCCGCTGCTGGCGGTGTTGCCGCCGGTGCCGACCAGGCGCACCACGCCGCCGTCGGTGCTGATGCCGTGCGCGTCGATCACGCCGGTGTTGTTGACCAGGTTGGTGAACAGGTCCTTCGCGGCCGAGGCCTGCAGCACCACCGTGCCGCTGTCGCTCCGCAGGGCGCCCTTGTTCGCCACTGCGGCTTCGTCGGTGTCCAGCCGCCGCTGCAGGGCGCCGGTGACCTGCACGCTGATCAGGCCGTCGCCGTCGAAATCCAGCACGGCCTTGTCGGCGCCGTCGAGGTTGATGCGGCCGTAGTTCGCCACGATCAGGCCGTCGTTCTCCACCTTGCCGCCGACCAGGCTCACCGAACCGCCACTGGCCGCCTGGATGGTGCCGTGGTTGACGACGCCGGCGCTGCCGCCGTGGGCGTCGAGGTTGAAGTGGTTCGAAAGGAAATCGTTGGGCGTCAGGTCCAGCGTGCTCGCGACCAGGCCGCCCACGTTCAACTGCGCGCTGCTGCCGAAGATGATGCCGTGGGTGTTGATCAGGAACACCTGGCCGTTGGAGTTGATGTGGCCGAAGATCTGGCTGGGGTTCTGGTCGAGGATGCGGTTGAGCGCCACCGCGTTGAACGAGGGCTGGTTGAACAGCACCGTGGCGTCCTTGCCCAGGTTGAAGCTCTGCCAGTTCAGCGCCAGCAGCGCCGAGTTCTGGTTGATCACGGTATTCACGCCGTTCTGCGTGATCGAACCGGAACCGCCGACCACCACGCCGCCGATCGGCGTGCTGCCGGGCGCCACGCCGCCGGTGGCGGCCGCCAGTGCGCCGCCGCAGAACGACATCGAACCGAGCGCCACCGCCAGGCTGAGCGCCAGCCGCTGCTGCCGCAACCGCGGCAGGGCCGTCGCCGACTCCGCCGACCGACGGGACGTGCGCTGGGTGGTGCGGGAAGTCGTGTTCATGGTCGTTGTCCGTCCGAATCGTGGTGCGTCAGAACGTGAGGCCGAAACGCGCGTACAGGTGGTAGCCGTGGTGGTCCGAGGCCTTCTGGCTGCCCAGCGGCACCGCGCCGTCGAGGTGGAATTCGAGGTGGCGCCAGTACGGCAGGCGGAAGATGAAGCCGGCGCCCGCGCCGCTGTAGGTCACCGGCGCGAGGCCGCTGGCGCGCTCCTTCGCCACCGGGAAGCCGCGCGCGTAGTCGAGGAAGGTTTCCACTTCCAGCAGCTCGCGCCACGGCCGGCCGCGGAACGGCGACGCCTTGTTGCTGAAGCCCGGTGCGTCGACGTGGTATTCCAGCGAGGTGTAGTAGCCGCGCGCGCTCAGCGCGTCGGCGATCGGGTAGGCGCGCACGCTGTCCGGGCCGCCGATCGCGAACTGCTCCAGCGGCGCCAGCACGTCGTTGCTGTACTGCCCGTTGAACTTGAAGTACAGGCGCTGGGTGCGGGTGAGGAACTGCAGGCGGGTGTAGCTGACCCGCTCGGACAGGAAGCTGCTGGCATGGTCGGGGCTGACCAGGTCGGGCTGCTTCGAGTCGTCGCTGATCGACTTGCGCACGGCCACCTGCAGGAGGTCCACGCCGTGGAAGCGCTTGTCGGTGTGTTCCATGCCGAAACCCAGCTCCGCCACGTCGAAGCGTTCGTCCGACAGCGGGAAGTCGAAGCCGCCCAGCTTCAGCTTCGACTCCTCGCGGATGTAGTGCAGCGACCCGAGCAGCTTCAGGTCGTCGGTGTTGACGAACTTCCAGTCGGCGCCGGTGAAATACGAGGAACTCGGCCCCTTCACCTGGAGCTTGGCGAACTGGCCGGAATTGATCTGCAGCTCGCTGCGGGTGGCTCCCGCCACCGCGCTGAGTCCGGGCACCACCACCGTGGGTGCGCGGTAGACCAGCGATCCGTAGACGTTCTGGCTGGGATCCAGCGCGTAGTTGACGTTGGCGGCGAGGCTGTCGCCGATGCCCAGCGGGCTGTTCCAGGTGATGCCCGCCTCGGCGCGATAGCGGCCGGTGAGCGCGGTGCCGTAGTTGTTCGCGCCCAGCGTGACGGTGAACGGCCGCGGCGCCTCGCGCGCCACCATGATCAGGTCGGTGGCGCCGGTCTGTTCGCCGGGCTGGAAGGTGGAAGTCACCGACACGCCCGGCAGGTCGCGGTCGTACAGCAGCGCCGTGTCCACGGCGCCCTTCTGCAGCGCCTTGCCGCGCAGCTTCTCCGCCGGCGCCGCGATCACCCCCGGATGGTAGCGCCGGGTGCCCTTGACGATGATCTTGCCGATCTTCCCCTCCAGCACCTGGATGCGCACGATGCGGTCGTCGCCCACCGTCTGCGCCGGCAGGAAGGCGGTGGCCACGATGAAACCGGCCTTGCGGTAGCGCTGGGTGATCGCGTCGGCCACGCCCTGCAGCTGGTCGAAGCCGAGCTTCGCCGGCTGCCCGGCACCGCCGCCGAGCTTGCCGAACTGCGCGTCCGCCAGCGCCTGCATGCTGGCTGGCGTGATGCCGGCATCCTTGTGCTCGCCCACGCCCTCCACGCGGAAGCCGCTCACCGCGATCTGCTGCGTCTGCGCGCTGCCGACATCGCGGTCCTTGAGTGGCGGCACCACCCGGTCGGAGGGCGCCGCCGGCACCGGCGCCGCGGCCGGCGGCGCGGCAACCGTCGGCGCCGGCGCCGCGGCGGTGACGGCCGCCTCGCCGGCGGACGCCGCCCCATGCACGGTGTAGGCCACCACCTGGTCGGGCAGGTAGGCGTGCGCGTCCGGGTAGCCGGCCTTGTGCAAGGCCAGGGTGATCCGGTCGGCCAGGGCCTGCAGCTGCACCGCGGTCAGCGCGGCGGGATGGCCGTCCGCCGCCAGCGTCTGCTGGTATTCGCGGTCGATGATGCCTTGCACGGCGGACTGTGCGGTCGCTCCTGCCGCCGCCGGCACGCCGCTGACGAGGATCTGCGGCGGACTTCCCCCGGCCGCCTGCGCCCATGCCTCCCCGGTTCCCAGGACCAGCGCCAACGCTGCTGCCAGACAAACCCTGCGCACGGCATTCCCCTTCATGATCGACGACGCACATGCAGGGACGCCGGGGGCGCCCCTGCCATCCCGTGGTTCGGCCGTGCGGACTCGGCGGCGGGCACCGGGCCGCCTCCGGCCCGGATCCACCATCATCGAAGCCAGACCGTCCCGGAGACGCTCTGATCAACCCCGGCGCAGGCGGCATGATGCCCAGAGGGTTCGCAGATGGTCGTGCGTGGCGCAGCCCGGACTGGCCGTCTGGGCAAGACGCGCGCGGCGATATGCGGACCCTCCGGGCATCACCTCGTCATTCAGTTGAGGCCGGCCTGTCTGCCCGCATCCCTTGCTCCCTCCTCAAGATCGTGGCCTTCCATGGCCAGTCCCGCGTGCGGCGCGCCGTCCCGACAGGCAACCAGCCTCTGCCTTCGACGACGCGCCTGCGGGCTGCGGACAGACAGACCGGTGACGCCTGCCCTGGTGTAGACCAGAGCATCCCTTGATATTCAAATGCGCAAAACGGCGACTTTTCCGGTCACGCCGCGCGGACCGGATGCGCGAGTTGCGGAACAGGCCTCAATTCGCGCGCAGCAGCCAGTACAACAGGAGTGCGCACAGCACCAGGCCGAGGACGAAGGCCAGCAGCGGTTTCCAGGCCACGGCATGCCGGGCGGCGGAGGGCGTCGGCAGCGGTTCGGCCGGCGTGGCCGCCGCATGGGCCGCCCGCCCGCCCTGCTGGGTGATCCGGGTGCGCAAGGTATTGCGGGCGGTGATGCCGTGGCTGTCGCACAGGGAGCCGAGCAGCTGGCGGCGCCGCTTGCGGTATTCCTCGCGGTTGATCCGCCCGCTGTAGTGGGCCTCGTCGAGGACGCGCAGCCCCTGGTTGACCCGTCGTTCCCGCTCGCTCATTTCAGCTCCCGCAGCACCCGGAACCCGACGTCCTTCTGCGCGCTGCCATTGTCGCTCCGATGGCTGTCCACCGTGCAGTCGGACCAGTAGCTGTTGTAGCTGCCGCCGCGCACGATCACGCCGCCGCCGCTGGTCACCCATTCCCAGACGTTGCCGGTCATGTTCACCAGCCCCCACGGATTGGGTTCGCGGCCCAGTGCGGAGATCGGGCCGCCACTGCTGTCGTCGCTGGACGACGGCGGGATGCAGTTGCTGTCCGGCGACTGTTTCCAGCCGCCGCCGGCATGCGCCGCATGCATCCATTCGGCGTCGCTGGGCAGGCGGTAGGTATAGCCGCTGGCGCTGCTCAGCCACTGAGCGTAGGCCTTGGCCTGGGCCAGGCTGATGTTGCTCACCGGCAGCTGGCCATCGCTGTCGGACACGCCGGCGCAGGCATGGCTGGCGTGGCAGTAACGGTTGAACTCGCCCACCGTGATCTCGGTGCGCGACATCGCATACGGTTTGCCGCCTCCGGCGCCGGGGATCACCACCAGGGCCGGCCCGCGGCCGCTGGCACCCAGGGTGTCGACGCAGGCGCGGCCCTTGCCGACCAGTCCCGGACGCGCGCAGGGATCGGCGACGGCGGCGGCCGGAGCCGCATTGCCGCCCGGCGCGGCCACGGGCGTGGCGGCGGTGCCCGGGGCGGCCCTGGTCGCTGCCGCCCCGGCCGGCGCGTGGCCGGGCGCGGCAGCGGCTGGTGCCGTGGGCGCGGCCGGCAGGGGTGCGGCGGCCGTCGGCGCCGGCGTCGCCGCCGCCGCGGCGCTGGGCTTGAGGCTGTCCAGCAAGGCGGCCAGGCTGCCCTGCGCCAGGTGGCCGCGCTGTTTCAGTTCGGACTCCAGCGCATCCAGGCCCTGCGCATCGGCCTTGCGGGTGGCGGCCAGCTGGCTGCGCAGGCGCTGGTAGTCGGCCTCGGCGAGCGGTTGGCCGTTGGCCCTCAGCAGCGCAGCCGCAAGCTCGTAGCGCGCCTGCGCGTTGCGCAGGTCGCTGCGGTTGCCCAGCGCTTTCAGGCCCTGCGCCAGCAGGCTGGATGCGGCCTGGTACTTGCCGCGCTGGAACGCGTCGTCGGCCTGGCCCAGATAGGCCGAGGCCACCAGCTGCGGACCCTCCTTGGCGAGGAAGGGATTGTCCGGCTGCAAGGTGCGGATGCGGGTCAGCGATTCCAGCGCCTTTTCGCTGTCGTCGGCGGCGGCCGCGCGCCGCACCGATTCGATGCGCGTGGCCACCTCGGCGGTCGCCGCTTCCTGGTCGAGCTGGGCCTGCGCCTGGCTCTGCAGCGCGGCCAGCTTGTCGCGCTGGGCAAGCAGCGGCGCCGACTGCGGCGCGTATTGCAGGCCGAAGTTCACCAGCGCCAGGTCCTGCGGCAGGTGCATCGGGTCGGTCTGCTGCCCCGCGGCACCCGCGATGCCGCTGGCCAGCGCCGCCACCAGCCTGTGCGTTTCCGGCGACTGGTCGTTGTGCAGCACGGCCATCGCGCTCGCCACCGATTGCTGCCAGCCGGCGCTCGACTCCGGCTTAGCCGCCAGCGCGGCCAGCGCGCTGCGGGCTTGCGTGAGGCTCTGTACCGGCGCGCCCGCTGCGGGCGCAGACGGCGCGGGGACGGCCAGCGCAGCCAGCTGCGCCGCGCGCTGCTTCAGCCGCGCCGAATCCGGGAACAGCCGCGTGGCCAGGGCGAGCTGCCGGCGCGCCTCGTCTGCGCGGTCGGCGCTCAGCGACTGGCCGATCGCGATGTCGTACTTCAGCTCCAGCTCGGCGTTGTGCAACAGCGCACTGGTCGGATCGATGGTACGGATGCGGTCCAGCGTGGACACGGCGTTGTCGGGCTGGCCCTCGAAGATCGCGCCGGCGGCGATGCGCTGCGACAGCTCGGTATCCAGCGCGTTGAGCAGATCGTTCTTCTGCTGGGTCACCGCGGTACGGCGGGCATCCAGCTTGGGCGAATACAGCTTCAGCTGGTCGCGCAGCTGGAACACGTGCTGGGCGCCCGGAAAGTCGTAACGGCCCTGCGCCGGATTCCAGTAGGCGTCGATACGCGCGAGCAGGAAGTTCTGGATCGCATCGCCCTGGTCCAGTATCAGCCGCTTGCGGTCGTCCTCGCTGAGACCATCCAGCGCTTGCATCGCCTCGTTCTCGTTCGCGTAACGGTGCGGGTTGCCGGCCGCGAAGCGCGCGATCACCTGCGACAGCTGATGCTGGTGCAGGTAGCTGATGGTGCCCCAGGTACCGCCGGCGATCACCACGGCGGCGACCGCGCCGTAGCCCAGCCACGGCACCAGCCGCTCGCGCAGGCCGATCTCGCGCAGCCCGTCGATCAGTGCGCCCGCGGTCTGCAGGCGCTGTTCGGCGCGGAACGCCACGCTGTCGCACAGCGCCTTGTACTGGCGCCGCGTCAGTCCCGGCACCGGCGGCGGCTTGCGCCCTTCCTTCAGCGCCACTTCGGCGCTCACCTTGTCGAACGGGTGCCTGCCGGTGAGCAGCTCGAACGCCACGCAGCCCAGCGCGTAGATGTCGTCGCTCGGCGACGGCTCCTTGCCCTGGATCATCTCCAGGCTGGCGTAGGCGGGCGTCAGCGCACCCAGCGTGCCGGCGTCGAACACCGTCTCCTCGCCGGTGGCCTCGCTGAGGTGCTTGCCGGCCCGCGCGATGCCGAAGTCGAACACCTTGGGCACGCCCTCGCGCGTCACCATCACGTTGCCGGGCTTGAAGTCGGAATGCACGATGCCGGCCGCGTGCGCGCGCTTCAGCGCCCAGCCCATGCCTTCGATCAGCGGCCGCGCCTCCGCCAGCGGCAGGCCGTGGTAGGCGCGCTCGCGGATCAGCGTGCGCAGGTCCGTGCCGTCGATGTATTCCATCGTCATGAAGACGATGGTGCGGTCCTTGTCGAAGTCGTAGACGCGGACGATGTTGTCGTGCGCCAGCAGCTGTGCACGGCGCGACTCGCGCTGCAGCGCGATCAGCGAATCGGGGTGGCGGCGGAATTCGTCGTTCAGCACCTTCACCGCCACGTAGGGATCGCGGTCGCGCGCCTCCACCTTGCGTTCGTCGCGGGCGAGGTAGACCACGCCCATGCCGCCGCGGCCGATCTCGCGTTCGAGCAGGAAGCGCCCCTTCA
>Ga0187815_10000355_pt1 | contig 22314 bp, 17 predicted proteins | sample NC_S_5_FD_132962 | JGI IMG/M metagenome (GOLD analysis project Ga0187815, IMG submission 132962) | Wetland sediment microbial communities from Neuse River Estuary, North Carolina, USA - ASW-S_5 | ecosystem: Environmental > Aquatic > Freshwater > Wetlands > Sediment | place: USA: North Carolina...
ACCGCCGCCGCCCCCGTGCTGCAATGGCGGGCCGCCGGCGACTTCGACGCCGCGAAGATCGGCCTGGCGCCGCCGCAGGCGATATTGAGCCTGGACGGCCAGCGCCTCGTCTTTGGCGCGATGTCGGCCACCGGCCCGCAGTGCTACGTGCAGGTCGGCACGCGCGTGGCGCTGGTCTCGCTGCGCTTCATGCCGCAGGCGCCCAGGGCGGAACACGTCGAGCTGCCAAGGGCGCACTGATGCCGGAGCTGCCCGAAGTCGAAACCACCCGCCGCGGCATCGCGCCGCATCTTGTCGGCCGGCGCGTGACGGCGGTGGTGCTGCGCCGGCCGGACCTGCGCTGGCCGATCCCGCAGGAGGTATCCGGGCTGCTGCCTGGCCAGCGCATCGAGGCGGTGGAGCGCCGCGCGAAATACCTGCTGCTGCATACCGCGATCGGCAGTGCCCTGCTGCACCTCGGCATGAGCGGCATGCTGCGGGTACTGCCGCCCGATGCGCCGGTCGGACCGCATGACCACGTGGACATCGCGCTGGCGCGTGGCGCGCACGGGGGCCCGCGCGTGCTGCGCTTCACCGATCCGCGCCGCTTCGGCTGCCTGCTGTGGCAGCCCCCCGGCACCACCCACGCACTGCTGGCGAAGCTCGGCCCCGAGCCGCTCACCGACGCCTTCGACGGCGACCTGCTGTGGCGCGCCTCGCGTGGCCGCACGGCAGCGGTGAAACTGTTTTTGATGGACAACGCGGTGGTGGTGGGCGTGGGCAACATCTACGCCAGCGAGGCGCTGTTCGCGGCCGGCATCGATCCGCGCCGCGAGGCCGGCAGCGTCTCGCGCGCCCGCTACGCGCGGCTCGCCGCCGAGGTGAAGCGCATCCTCGCGTATGCGATCGAGCGTGGCGGCACCACGCTCCGCGATTTCCTCAATCCCGACGGCGCGCCCGGCTACTTCTTCCGCGAACTGATGGTCTACGGCCGCGCGGGCGAGCCGTGCAAGGTCTGCGGCACGGCGATCCGGCAGGCGATGCTGGGGCAGCGCTCCACGTTCTGGTGCCCGCACTGCCAGCGCTGACGCTGCCTGCGGCAACGCGGCCCCGGTCCGATCGGCGCATGGGCCGCCGCGCACCGGAGGGGCTTCCTGCCTTCCGCAGCGTTTCCCGCGGGAAACGGAGTAACCACGGATTGCCGGCTACCCGGCACGGCGCAGCGCGCCCAACATAGGCGTCATCCGAACACGCACACGAGACCGGAAGGCCCCGCCATCCGTGGGTTCGGCTTTTCTTTCTACGGAGGAATGTCCATGAGTTACGCCGTGATCGAACGCCTCAAGAAGCGCCGCACCCAGTACGCGCTGGGCCGCAACGTGGGCATGGACAAGGACGCCCTGGGCGGCCTCATCCAGCAGGCCATCAAGCACACGCCGTCATCGTTCAATTCGCAGAGTTCGCGCGCCGTGATCCTGTTCGGCGAGCAGAGCGTGAAGTTCTGGGAGCTGGCCAAGGAGGCGCTCGCCAAGGTCGTTCCGGCCGAGGCCTTCGCGCAGACCGCCGCCAAGCTCGACAGCTTCGCCGCCGGCGCGGGCACCGTGCTGTTCTATGAAGACCAGGACGTGGTGAAGGCCCTGCAGGAGAAGTTCGCGCTGTACGCAGACAACTTCCCGGTGTGGTCCGAGCAGTCGGGCGGCATGGCCCAGTTCGCGGTATGGATGGCGCTGACCGATGCCGGCATCGGCGCCAGCCTGCAGCACTACAACCCGCTGGTGGACGACGCCGCCCGTGCGACGTGGAACGTGCCATCATCGTGGAAGCTGCGCGCGCAGATGCCGTTCGGCTCGCACGAAGGCGGCTTCGGCGAGAAGGCCTTCATGGACGACAGCCAGCGCTTCATCGTCGCAGGCTGAACCGGCGCACAGGGCCGGCATGCGGCGGGGATGGCCGGTTGGCCGCCCCCGCCGCGCTCACTCGTCCGCGTCGGACTCGGTCAGGTGCCAGTCCTGCGCCAGCGTGGGCGGGGCCGGGCCGTCGCCCAGCCACTTGCCGACCACCGGCTGGCCCTCGCGCAGGACGAAACCGGCACGGCGCCAGCCCGCCATCTGCGCCGCGGGGGCCGCGCATTCCAGCGTGACCGAGGTGCAGCCCTCGTGCCGCGCCGCGCGCACCAGCGCCAGCACCAGCCGGTGGTCGATGCCTTCCACGCCGGCCTCCGACCAGTAGTCGCGCACCTCCAGCACGCGATCCGCGCGCTCGCAGGCGAACCACGCCCGCAGCGAACCGTCCTGGCGGTCGGCTAGCAGCAGATAACGCACGCTGGCCAGCGGCGAGCGGTCGAAGCGCCAGCGCATCATGGCGGCGTCGTGCATGCCGAGCAGACCCTCACCGCGGGGCGAGGCCTGCCAAAGCGCATCCATCCGGGGATCGGCCCGCTCCGACCAGGTCGCCGTCACGCGCCGGCCCGGCAACACGCGCAAGCCGTCCAGCAGGGACGACCCCGCATCGAGCGCGCCACCCAGCGGCCTGGCCAGCCAGCGCGGCAGGCGACGGCGCAGGTAGTCGGCATGGCGCAACACCCGCGCATGCCGCGACAGCTCGCCGAGCACCGCATAGCCCAGCCGCTTCACCACCGGCAGCGACTTGCGGTTGGGGAAGCCGTAGAGCAGGTCGTAGCGCCCCTTCGCCGAGGCGACCAGCGCTTCCTGCAGCATCAGCGCCGGGCCCAGGGTGCGGTGGCGCGCATTCACCGCCATGTCCGCCAGCAGGCCCGCGCGGATCTCGCGTCCCTGCCACAGCATGCGCCGCGCGCCCACGCCGCAGGTACCGATCACGGCGTCGTCGTGGCGCAGCGTTTGCAGCAGGGCAGGCCCGAACGGGCCGCCGAGGTAAAACCAGTCGTACTTGCCCGCGTGCCGCGCGGGATCGCCGAGATTGTCGCGCCACAGCGCCAGCACTTCGTCGCGATCGCGCGCCAGCTCGGCCAGCGCGATCCGGTAGGCGGCCTGGTCGCCAACCCTCATGCCGTCGCCTCCGGTCCCAGCAGCAGCGGCGCCAGATGCAGGTAGCGCGTGCTGCTGCGCTTGCGCTCGATGTCGGTGTAGACCGCGGCGGCAGCGGCTTCGGCGATGCCAAGCGCAGCGGCCAGTTCGCCGGCCGGGCGCCGGTGCTCCAGCGCCCACAGTGCGAGATCCATCTGCGGCCAGGGCAACGCGAAGTAGAACTCGTCCTGGCCCTGGGCGAGGCTGTAGGTGTCGGTGGTGGGTGCGGCGGTGGCCACGCAGTCCGGCAGGCCGAGGTGCCGCGCCATTCCGTAGACCTGGGTCTTGTACAGGTGCGCGATCGGCTTCACGTCCGCCGAACCGTCGCCGTTCTTCACGAAGAAGCCCTGGTCGTATTCCAGCCGGTTGGGCGTGCCGACCACGGCGTAGTTCAGGCGATCGGCATGGAAGTATTCCAGCGTCTTGCGCAGGCGCTGCTTGTAGTTCGTGGCGGCGACAATCTGCAGGTATTCGGGCAGCGGCAGCGCGCATTCGCGCCGCACGCCCTCGGGCGACTCGGCGATCAGCACGAAATGGTTGATGCCGCCCGCGCTGCCGCCGGCGATGGCGATCTTCATGCGCCAGGCCTCGGTGTAGTCGGGCAGCAGGCGTCGCACCGCCGCGTCGCGGGCGGCGTAGCAGCCGATCGCGGCCAGCGCCGGGGCGATGTCGACGGTCTCCGTGCGCACGCCGAGGTGCTCGGCCAGCACGCGCGCGTTGCGCGCGCTGGAGGAGGCCGAGTCGCGCTCGGGCAGGATCAGGGTGAACACCTTGTCCGGCCCCAGCGCACGCACCGCCAGGGCGGCACAGACCGAGCTGTCCACGCCACCCGAGATCGCCACCACGAGGCCGCGCTTGTGCAGCACCCGCGCGGTGGCCTCGCGCAGCCGCGCTGCGATGCGCGCCGCTTCGGCGGCGTAGTCCAGTGCGAAGACGCCGGGATCCAATGCTTCCATGTCCAATTCCTCGCGCACCGGCTCAGGCGCGGCGGGCGAGGATCACCCGCACGTCGCCGCGTGCATCGGCCAGCTGACGCACCGCATCGTAATGTGGGTCGCGCAGCAGCCGTCGACCCAGTGCCGGCCCCTGGCCCAGCCCCACTTCCAGAGCCAGCCAGCCCCCGGCGCGCAGCAGGCGCGGCGATTCCTCCAGCAGGCGCAGCAGGATGGTCACGCCCAGCGGGCCGCCGTCGAAGGCCAGCCGCGGCTCGTGCCCGGCGATCTCCGGCGCCATCTGCGCCACCTTGGCGCTCAGGATGTACGGCGGCGCGCAGACGATGAGGTCGACGGTGCCGTCGAACCCGCCATCAAAGGGCTCCAGCAGGTCGCCGCGGCGCAGCTCCACGCGCGCCAACCCAAGGTGACTGCGGTTGCGGTCGGCCAGGTCGAGCGCCTCGGCACTGATGTCGGCCGCGAAGACCGCTGCGCCGGGCACGTGGTGGGCGATGGCGAAGGCGAGGTTGCCGGAGCCGGTGCAGACGTCGACCACGCGGGCGGCGGGACGCGGCAGCTCCTGCCGCAGCAGTTCGACGCAGGCCTGCGCGAGCTGTTCGGTCTCCACGCGCGGGATCAGCGCCGCGGGCCCGCTCAGCATCTCCAGCCCCATGAAGTGGGCGCGGCCGGTGAGATAGGCCAGCGGTTCGCCGGCGAGGCGCCGCTCGATGAGCTGCTGCAGCCGGCGCTGGCCGAGCTCATCGTCCAGCGGGGGCAGCTCGCCGTCGCCGGCGGCCACCACCGAACGCGGCTGGCCCGCAGCCGCATGCCAGAGGGCCCGCAAGGCGCTGTCGGGAGTCTCGCACGGCTTGTCCGGCAGCGTCTGCAGGGAACCCGCGAGGTGATCACGCAACGATCGGTACAAAGTGTCCATGGATATCCTTCAGCCCGGCAGCTGTTCGAGCAAGGCCCTGCGACTGACCTTGCCGGTGGCAGTGCGCGGCAATTCCGCGCAGATCACGATCTGTTGCGGCACCATGAAGTTCTCCAGCCGCCGCATGCATTGCGAGCGGATCTGCCCGGCGCCCAGCGTCGACCCCGGCTGCAGCACCACCCAGGCGCGGATCGCCTGCCCCAGCAGCTCGTCGGGCACGCCCGCCACCGCCGCCTCGCGCACGCCGTCGATCGCATGCAGCACGTTCTCCACCTCGACCGGGCTCACCTTCTCGCCGCGGGTCTTGATGATGTCGTCGCTGCGCCCGACGAAGTAGAGGAAGCCATCCGCATCCATGCGGAACCAGTCGTGCGTGCACAGCACGCGCTCGCCGGGCAGCGGGCCGGGCCGCAGCATTTGTGCGGAAAGGTCGGGGCGGTTCCAGTAGCCCAGCATCACGTGCGGGCCGCGCACGTGCAGGATGCCCGCGTCACCCGGGGGCACCGGCTCGCCCGCGGGCGAAAGCAGGAACACCTCGGTACCGGGGATCGCCTTGCCCACCGAGCCGGGTTTCACTTCCAGCAGCTCCGGTTCCAGATAGCAGACCCGCTTGCATTCGGTGAGCCCGTACATCTTGTAGATCAGCGCGTGCGGGAAGATCTCGCGCAGGCGCAGCGCCTGCTCGTCGGGCAGCGCGGCGGCGGTGTTGGTGACCCGCGTCACGGCGGGAAAGCACAGCGGCTCGCCGCGGTGCGCGGACAGCAGCATCGCGAAGATGGTGGGCACGCCGGGAAACACCGTCACGCCGGACTCGCGCATGCGCGCGAACACCTGTGCGGGGAACGCGAAGGAACGCTCCAGCACCAGGGTGGCGCCCAGCTGTACCGCCATCAGCCACTGGTACAGGCCGTAGTCGAAGGCCAGCGGCAGCGCGCACAGGATACGTTCGTCGGAACCGAGGCGCAGGTATTCGATCAGGCTGCCCGCCGCGAACAGCATGGACTGGTGCGTGTGCATCACGCCCTTGGGCTGGCCGGTGGACCCCGAGGTGTAGATCAGCGCGGCCAGGTCCAGTGCGATGGTGGCGGGCAGCGCGGCCAGCGGCGCATTCGCGGCGACCACCGCGTCGAAGGCCTCGATGGCCTGTCCGGCGGGGAGTCGGCCCGAGGCGATCACGCGCAACGCAGGGCGGGTGGCCAGCAGCGGCAGGAACTCCTGCGCGATGTGCCCGTCGGTGAGCAGCACGCGCGCACTGCTGTCGTCGAGCATGAAGCCGAGCTTGTCCGACTTGGTCAGCGGGTTGACCACCATGAACGCACCGCCGGCCAGCAGCACCGCGAAGATCGCCACCGCGCAGGGCCAGGTGTTGTCCATGTAGATCGCCACGCGGTCGCCGCGTTCCACGCCGCGTTGCCGCAGCGCTTCCGCGAGGCGCAGGGCGCGGTCTAGCAGTTCGGCATAGCTGTGCGCCCTGCCCTCGGCCACCACCGCGGTGCGCGGCGCGCGGACCGGATCGGTGCCGTGCTCCAGCAGCGCTTCGTACAGCAGGCGGCGCGGCGCGATCCGGTCTTTCACGCCACGCTCCGCTGGCGCTCGACGAAACGCACGATGTTGTCCACCGAGTCGAAGTTCTCCGGCAGCATCTCGCTGGCCTTGACCCGGATGCCGAACGCCTCCTCGAGGAACATCACCACTTCCAGCACGCCGGTGGAGTCGATGATGCCGCGGTCCAGCAGCGAGGCGTCGTTCGGCAGCTCGCTGCCGTCGTCGCTGAACAGCAGGTTCTCCAGGATGTAGTGGCGGACGCGTGCCTCCACGCTCGCGGTCTCAGTCGGCATCGGGTGCTCCGGTCAGTGTCATGCGGCGGCCCGCCGCAGGAAAAGTTCATCGATCAGCATGGTCGAAAGGATGCCCACGAAGGCCTGGTTGTCGGCGAAGCCGATCGCATGGCCGCGCCGGCATTTCTCGAACAGGCGCCCCACCGCGGGCGCGTCGAACCAGCCCGCGGCACGGATGCGTTCGGCACCCAGCAGTTCGGCCACGTAGTCCAGCGGCCTGCCGTCGACGAAGAAGCTGGACTGGTCCGGCGCGCGGTACGGTTGCTTGGTGCGCGCGAGGATGTCCGCCGGCAGCAGGCCGGCGAGCGCCTTGCGCAGCAGGTATTTCTCGGTCATGCCGCGGATCTTCCAGTGCGCGGGCAGGGCGTTCGCGAACTCGACCACGCGATGGTCGAGGAAGGGAAAGCGCCCCTCGATCGAATGCGCCATCGCGGGGCGGTCGCCTTGCGACGGCAGCAGGTAGGCGGCCAGCAGGGTCTTGGCTTCCACGTACTGGTCGCGCGCCAGCGGACTCCAGTGCGTGATCGCCGGCGGCAGGCGCCGTTCGTACCAGGCCAGCGGATCCCAGCCGTCGATGCCGGCTCGCAGCTCGGGCGCGAGGAAACGCAGCGCGTGCCGCGAGCTCGTCCAGCGCGGCACGTGCGCGAAGACCGGCCGGCCGAGGCCTTCCATGCCGCGACCGAAGAAGGACTGCGCCAGCGCCGCGTGCCGCACCGGCGAATTTTCCAAATAGCCGTACAGACGGCCAAGCAGGAGCGGACGGAAGCGCGAGTCCGGCTGGCGCGCCCAGAAGCGCCGCACCTTGGCCTCCTTGAAGATGTCGTAGCCGCCGAATACCTCATCGGCACCCTCGCCGGTCAGCACCACCGTGTAGCCGGCCTGGCGCACCTGTTGTGCCAGCAGCATCAGCGGCACGCCGGCGGTGCGCAACACCGGCGCCTCGGCGTGACGGATCAGCTGCGGGAAAGCCTCGCCGATCGCCTGCCGCGTGCAACGCAGCGTGGTGTGTTCGCAGCCCAGGTGGCGCACCATCGTCTGCTGGTGCGTGCTCTCGTCGTACTCGGCTTCGTCGAAGGCGATCGAGAACGTGCGCGTCGCGGCCGCGCCCGCCTCGCGCATCAGCGCCACCACCGCGGAGGAATCCAGGCCGCCGCTGAGGTAGGCGCCCAGCGGCACGTCGGCCTGCAGGCGCAGGCGCACGGCATCGGTGAGCAGCTCGCGCAGTTCGCCGGCGGCCTGCTCCACCGAGTGCCAGCGCCGCGCGGGCGCATCCTGCTCGGGGAAACTCCAGTCCCAGTAGCGGCTCAGCGTCTCGCGGCCGTCGCGCTCGATCGCCAGCAGATGCCCCGGCGGCAGGCATTCGACACCGGCGAACACGCTGCCCGGCTCGATCGGCCCCCAGAACGTGAAGGCCTGCGCCACGCCCTGCGGATCGAGCCGCGCCAGCTCCGGCTGCGCGGCGAGCAGCGCCTTGATCTCCGAGGCGAACCAGTGCCGGCCGCCCGCGCGCACGTGGTACAGCGGCCGCACGCCGCAGCGGTCGCGCGCCAGCAGCAGGCGCTGCCGTTCGGCGTCCCACAGCGCGATCGCGAACTGGCCGTTGAGGTGTTCGACGAAGCGGTCGCCGTGCTCCTCGTACAGGTGCACGATGACCTCGGTGTCCGAAGCCGTGTCGAAGCGGTGGCCGCGCCGCTCCAGTTCCGTGCGCAGGCTGCGGTAATTGAAGATCTCGCCGTTGAACACCGTCCACACGTTGCGCCGCTCGTTGGCGATCGGCTGCGCCCCGGTGGCCAGGTCGATCACCGCCAGCCGCGCGTGCGCCAGCCCGGCGCCGCCGTCGACATGGAAGCCGTAGCCGTCCGGCCCGCGGTGGTGCAGGGTGCGGATCATCTTCTGCAGCGTGGCCTGCGCCGCGGCGGGTGCATCGGGGGGACCGAGGAAGCCGGCTATGCCGCACATTGCGTCGTTTCCTCAGGGCCGCGCACGACCGATTGCGAATGAAGGCTGCAACACGTGCCCGGGTCTTGCCGACGCGGCCACGAGTTCGCCACCCTGGTCGGCATGGTGGTCCCCTACCCCTGTGCCGCGGCCGGTTGCGCAGGCGCTTTCCCGGACACGTGTCTGAGCCTATAGAATGCATCAAGAAAGTGTGAGCTGCATCACACTTCGAAACAGGGGTAGTCCGTTTGCCGGCAGGCAGGCGGCAGTCGGCCAAGGGGACTCGTCGACGTGTTACACGCCGTGATGCAGGAGGCGCTCATTACCAAGCCGGGCCGCGACGCTCCGCCGGCGACCCGGCGTGCGGGCCCGTGCCGTGCGATCGAGCGGCGCAGGCGCGACCGCAGCCGGCCGACGGCACCCGACCGGACCGACCGCCCGGGGCGGCCACCGTGCTGAACCACGCCGGGCACGGCGAAACGCCCTCCGGCCTACGCGGGCGTCTGGGCCGGCTGTGCCACCATGCCGGCCTGCTGCGCCTGCTGCAGCAGGCGCGCGGTTGTCTCCATCGCGATCTGCGGCTGCTGGCCTATCACCGCGTGCTGACCGTGGAGACTCCCGACCGCTTCGATTTCGACCTCGGCCTGGTCAGCACATCGACGGAGCGCTTCCGGCAGCAGATGCAGCTGCTCAAGCGGCGTTTCCGGCCGATGTCGCTGGGCCAGGTGGCGGCGGCGATCGACGCCGGCGAACGGCTGCCGGCCGATGCGGTGGTGGTGACCTTCGATGACGGCTACGACGACAACTATCGCCACGCCTTTCCGGTCCTGCGCGAACTGGAAATGCCCGCCACCTTCTTCGTCTCCACCGGCCACATCGACAGCGGCCGCCCCTTCGCCTACGACTGGCTGGTGCACATGATCCTGCGCGCGCCGGTCGACGAACTGGCGCTGCCCGAACTGGGGCTGGCGCGGCCCATGCCGGCTGCCCGGGCGGCGCGCCGGGTGCTCGCACGGGAGGCGCTGGACCGGCTGAAGGATCTCGACGACGACCACCAGATGGCGCTGATCGCGCGCCTGGAGCAGGCCTGGGGCCTGCCCTCCGCGGCCGGCCACGCCGACTGCCGCCCGATGAACTGGGCGCAGCTGCGCGAAATGCACGCGGCCGGTTGCGAGGTCGGCTCGCATGGGGTGCACCACCGCATGCTGGCCAAGCTGCCCCAGCCCATGCTGGATGCGGAACTTCGCGACTCCAGGGCCGCGCTGGAACGCGAACTCGGCGCGCCCGTCACGCTGCTTTCCTATCCGGTCGGCGGCGACGCCTCGTTCGACGCGCGGGTAGTCGAGGCGGCCGAGGCCGCCGGCTACCGGGCGGCGTGCAGCTACATCTGCGGCACCAACCCGGCGCGCGCGCCCGACCGCTATGCGCTGCGACGCTTGCCGGTCGAGCGCGAAATGGACGGCGGCTGGTTCGCGGCGATGCTGACCCTGCCCGAACTGGTGAGCTACCCGACCGTCAGCCGGGTGTCCTGAGAGCCCGTTCAATACCTCCACGTAGCTCGCGTCGTCTTGCCATGGCCGCCAGGTGGTGGTGCGTGGCGCAGCGCCTGCCTGGCTGGCAGGTCAAGCCGCCCGCTGCCGCATGGCGGCCACGGCGAGACAACCCGTAGGGCCGGGTCTGTTTGCGCGCGGGCCACGCGGAGATATCGAGCAGGCTCTGAACCGCCTGCTCAGAACGGCCAGCGGAATTCCACGTGCCGGTTGTTGAATTCGGGATCGTCGAGGCGGCCGCCCGGCTGCGCGACCAGCGCCTGCGGCATGCCCTCCACTTCCAGTGCCTGGCCCGCCGCGAAACGGGTACCCAGCGCCTGCATCTCCACCAGCTTCTCGCACAGCACGCCGGCGCGATCCAGCTCCTGTGCGGGAACCTGGCGGAAGCTGAGGTCGGGGCGGCCGAACTTGCGCATGCCGCGGGTATGCACCCAGGACCGCCCGTTCCCCGGCTCGTCGCTGCGCAGGATCAGCACGTGGTTGCGCGGCGGCGCGCCGCCCGGCACCAGGTAGCGCGCACGCCACGCGTCCGCGTCGAACAGGCCCATGATCTGCGGATCGAGGATCGCGCGGCCGCCGATGTCGAGCAGCGCGGCGAGCACGCCCAGCGTGTCGCGCAGATAGTCGAGGCCGGGGCTGTCCTGCAGCTGGCCGCGTACCACCAGCACCTCCGGCGCGACGCGCGCCTGCTCGAAGGTTTCCGGAGCGTCCTCGCGCAGGATCCCTCCCAGCGAACCGTTGAGCGGATAACCCTCCCACTTGCGCAACTCGAGGTTCTGGAAGCGCCGGAGGTCCACGCCCGCGGGCAAGCCGGGGCTGCCATAGCGCCTTGCGGGGATCACCAGCTCGCGCTCGAACTTGCCGAACACGTAGAACTGCAGCAGCACTTCCTCGTCGGAACCGGGTTGCCAGTAGGGGCGCGGCCACTCGGGAGTTTGTTGTACTTCGGTCATCGGCTTGCCCGGGATGGTGGGGAATGCGGGGGAAGGCGGAGCCACGGCCCGTCATCCATTTCGAAAATTTGCGGGCCGCAGGTTTTCACAGCGGCAATACGCCCTGCTGCAGCTCCACGCGGCCCTGGCCTTCGGTGATCTTCTTGAACTCGGCGCGGCTCACCGAGACATAGCGGTCGTTGCCGCCGATCTCAACCTGCGGTCCGTCGGTCACCGCGCGGCCCTGCCCGTCCACGCGCACCACCATGGTGGCCTTGCTGCCGCTGTGGCAGATCGTCTTGATCTCCTGCAGCTCGTCGGCCCAGGCCAGCAGGTAACGGCTGCCCTCGAACAACTCGCCGCGGAAGTCGGTGCGCAGGCCGTAGGCCAGCACCGGGACGTGCAGCCGGTCCACCACGTCGCTGAGCTGCCACACCTGCGCGCGGGTGAGGAACTGCGCCTCGTCCACAAAAACGCAGTTCAGCGTGCCGTGCGCGGCGATGTCGGCCTGGACCAGGGCGAGCAGGTTCTCGTCGCCGGCGAAACGGCGCGCGTTCGCCTTGAGGCCGATGCGCGACGCCACCACGCCCTCGCCGTGGCGCGTGTCCAGCGTCGGCGTGAGGATCAGGGTGCGCATGCCGCGCTCGTGGTAGTTGTACGCGCTCTGCAGCAGCGTGGTGGTCTTGCCGGCGTTCATCGCCGAGTAATAGAAGTAGAGCTTGGCCATGACGCTGCACCGGATGCCGGGTCGCGCATGGTACCGCGCCGGGCCGCGGCCGGCTGCTCTGCTACCATCGGCCGCCGCCTCACGCCGCCCGCGATCCATGCTCAACCCGCAACAACTGGCCGCCGTCGAACACTGCGATACCCCGCTGCTGGTATTGGCCGGCGCCGGCTCGGGCAAGACCAGCGTGATCACGCAGAAGATCGCTCACCTGGTGCAGCGGCGGAAACTGGCGGCGTCGAAGATCGCCGCGATCACCTTCACCAACAAGGCCGCGCGCGAGATGCGCGAACGCGTCGGCAAGCTGGTATCGGGCGAGGACGCCGCAGCGCTCACCGTGTGCACCTTCCACGCGCTGGGGCTGAAGTTCCTGCAGATCGAGCATGCGCGCGCCGGCCTGCGCCGCGGCTTCTCGGTGCTGGACGCGGACGACAGCGAGGGCATCGTCAAGGAGCTTGCCCCGAAAGGTGCGAAGCCCGACGTGCTGTTCGGCCTGCGCAACCTGCTGGGCCGCGCCAAGAATGCCGGCCTCACCCCGGAGGAGGCGCTGGCCGCCGCGCGCAGTCCGCGCGAGCTGGAGGCGGCCACGATCTACGAGATGTACCAGGCGCGCCTCGCCGCGTTCAACGCGGTGGATTTCGACGACCTGATCCGGCTGCCGCTGCGCATCCTGGAATCGGACGACGAGTGCCGCGCCGCCTGGCGCGAGCGCCTGCGCTACCTGCTGGTGGACGAATACCAGGACACCAACGACGCGCAGTACCGCCTGCTCAAGGCGCTGACCGGCGAACGCGGCGGCATCACCTGCGTGGGCGACGACGACCAGAGCATCTACGCCTGGCGCGGCGCCAACCCCGAGAACATCGACCAGCTCGGCCGCGACTGGCCGAACCTGCGCGTGATCAAGCTGGAGCAGAACTACCGCTGCGGCAAGCGCATCCTGCGCGCGGCCAATGCGCTGATCGCGAACAACCCCCACGCGCACGAAAAGAAGCTGTGGAGCGAGCACCCGGAAGGCGCGCCGATCCGCGTGCTGGAGTGCAAGGAGGCCGAGCACGAGGCCGAGAAGATCGCCTCGCTGGCCGCCACCCTGGCCGAGAAGCACAAGGCGCGCTGGCACGACATCGCCATCCTCTACCGCGGCAACTTCCAGGCGCGCCCGCTGGAGAAGGCGCTGCGGCTGGCGCGCATTCCCTACCACCTTACCGGCGCCTTGAGCTTCCTCGACCGCGCCGAGGTGAAGGACGTGCTCTGCTACCTGCGCCTGCTCACCAACCCCAGCGACGACGCCGCCTTCCTGCGCGTGGTGAACGTGCCGAAGCGCGAAATCGGCGCCACCACGCTGGAGAAACTGGGCCAGTTCGCGCAGGCGAGACACTGCTCCTTGCTGGAAGCCACCCGCAGCGATGCCGTGCTGCGCCAGCTCTCGCCGCGCCCGGCCGCCGCACTGGCCGCGTTCTCCGAACTCCTCGACGAACTGCGCAGCGCCTCGCTGCACGAGAGCGCGGCCGACCTGGTCGACCGCCTCCTCAAGCGCACCGGCTACGCGGCCCAGCTCGCCGCCGCCACGCCCGATGTCTCCGTGCGCGAGCGCAAGCTCGGCAACCTGCGCGAACTCGTCGACTGGTTCCGTGCCATGCAGAAGGGCGACAGCGCCGGCGACCTGGCCGCCCAGCTCGCCCTGCTCAGCCATGCCGACCGCGACGACCCCGGCAACGCGGTGCGCATGATGACCCTGCACGCGGCCAAGGGCCTGGAGTTCCGCTTCGTCTTCATCGTGGGCTGCGAGGACGGCACGCTGCCGCACGACGGCGCCATCGACGAGGGCCGCATCGACGAAGAACGCCGGCTGATGTACGTGGGCATCACCCGCGCCAAGGAGCTGCTCACGTTGTCGTGGTCGGCGAAGACGAAGCGCTACGGCGAGGTGCACAGCAACCAGCCCAGCCGCTTCCTGCACGAACTGCCGCAGGACGACCTGCACTGGCAGGGCAAGGATCCCGAGGCGGACAAGGAGGCGGTGCGCGAGACCGCCGAATCGCACATGGCGCGGATCAAGGCCATGCTCGCGGGCGCCTAGCTGAAGACGCCCAGTTGACGATCGGGCGCCTGCCTTTCATTGTGTGGATGGCGACCGGTCGCCTCTCTGCCCCGGCGCCAGGGGGAATGACGTGATCGACTCGACCCGGGCTTATACCAAGCTCGTCGCCGCCTTCAACCAGAATGACTGGCCGCGGGTACAGCAGCGCGCCGTGCAGCTGCTGACCATCGCGCCGGACGATGCCCGCGTGCATTTCATGGCCGGCATCGCCTGCATGCAGACGCAGCAGGTACAGCAGATGCCGAAAGCGCTGGAGCACCTGCTGAAGGCCACCCACCTGGAGCCCCGGCGCGCCGACTATGTCGCGCAATACGCGAAGGCACTGGCACAGGCGCGCCGGTTCCGCGAAGCGCGGCTGGTCGCCGATCGCGCGATGACCCTGTCGCCCAGCGACGCGATGACCCTGGACACGCTGGGCATGGTCTACCGGCAGGCCAACGCCCTGATGCAGTCGGCCAACGCCTTCCGCCGCGCCGTGGCACTGTCGCCCGAGCATGCGATCGCCCACCTCAACCTCGCCTACGCCCTGAATGCGCTGGGAGACACCGAAGGCGCCGAGCAGGAACTGGAGGCCTGCATCCGGCTCGAACCGCGCCATTGGTACGCCCACCTGCTGCTCGCCCAGCTGCAACGGCAGACCGTAGGGCACAACCACATCGTGCGGATGCACGAACTGCTGGAACGCCACGGCGACGATCCCGGCGCGCAACTCCTGCTCAACGTCGCCCTGGGCAAGGAGTGCGACGACCTCGCCGACTATCCGGCCGCGTTCAAGCACTACACGCTCGGCAAGGCGGCCGGCAGGCGCATGCGGCCCTACACGTTCGCGCGCGACGAGGCGATGTTCGATGCGCTGGTCCGCGCCTTCCCCGCCGCTGAAGGGGAGGCCGCCACGGGCGACCCCACGCGCGAGCCGATCTTCATCATCGGCCTGCCGCGCACCGGCACCACCTTGCTGGACCGCATCATCTCCAGCCACCCCGACGTATCTTCCGCCGGCGAGCTGCAGAACTTCCCCACCCTGCTGCAGCGGGCTTCCGGCTGCCCCACCGCCCTGCTGGGCGAAGCGGACATCGCGGCCCGCACGCGCCATGTCGACTGGCGGCAGCTGGGCGCCGCCTACCTCGCCAGTACGCGACCGGTCACGGGGGACACGCCGCGCTTCATCGACAAGATGCCGCACAACTTCCTCTACGCCGGTTTCATCGCCCGCGCGCTGCCGAACGCGAAGATCGTCTGCCTGCGCCGTGACCCGCTGGACACCTGCATCGGCAACTTCCGCCACCTGTTCGAGCAGACATCGGGGTTCTACGACTATTCCTTCGACCTCGACGACATCGGCCGCTACTACATCCGGTTCGACCGCCTGCTGGCGCACTGGCGCAAGGTGCTGCCGGGCCGCATCCACGAGGTGCAGTACGAATCGCTGGTCGAGAACACCGAAGCCACCGCGCGCGACCTGCTGGCCTTCTGCGAACTGCCCTGGAACGACGCCTGCCTGCGCTCCGAGAGGAACACCACGCCGGTCAACACCCCCAACGCCTGGCAGGTGCGCGCGCCGATCTACCGCGATGCGGTTGGACACTGGCGTCACTACGAGACCCAGTTGCGCGACCTGCGCGGGATGCTGGCCGAGGCCGGCATCGGCAAGGCGGACTGAACCGGACGCTCTCAGATCAGGCGCTGCGCCTCGAGCTCGCCCTTGAGGTACGCGTAGTAGATCGGCGCGGCGATCACCCCGGGCAGGCCGAAAGCGGCTTCCAGCAGCAGCATCGCGATCAGCAATTCCCAGGCCCTCGCGTGGATCTGCGAGCCCACGATGCGCGCGTTGAGGAAATACTCCAGCTTGTGGATCAGGACCAGGAAGCCGAGCGCGGCGATACCCACGCCCAGCGACACCGACAGCGCGGCGATGGAGATGGCGGTGTTGGAAAGCAGGTTGCCCACCACCGGCAGCAGCCCGACGATGAACGTGATGGCCACCAGGGTCTTGGCCAGCGGCACGTGGATGCCGAGCAGCGGCAGCACGCCGAGCAGGAAGATCGCGGTGAGCATGGTGTTGACCAGCGAGATCTTGATCTGGGCGAACACGATGTCGTGGAACGCCTGGGCCAGCCGATGGCTGCGCTGGCCCAGCGCCGCCGCCAGCGGCCCCACCTGGTGCGGCGGCCGGGTGCGGCTGAGCGCCACGATCGCGCCCAGCACCAGGCCGATCAGGATGTGCACGAACGCACGCGCCGCCTCCTTGCCCGCCAGCTGCAGCTCCACCGCGTGCTTGCGCGCCAGCTCCACCACGCCGTCGCGCAGATCGTCCACGCTGTCGGGCAGGTGGTCGACCAGCGTCGCCGGCAGCTGCTGGCGAGCCTTTTCCACCAGCGGCATCAGCTGCTGCTGCCACAGCAGCTCGGGGTTGCCCAGCTCGCTCCGGAAGAAGCTGACCGCGCCGAGGATCAGCAACACCAGCAGACCCACCACGACGGTACCGAGCACGGCCACCACCACCACCCGCGCGCGGTCGCCGGAGATGCGTCGCCCCAGCAGCGGCACCGCCGCCTGCACTAGTTCGTATACCAGCAGTCCCGCCAGCAGGGCGGATAGCAAGCGCAGCTGCAGCACCAGCCACAGCGCCAGCGCAGCCAGCACATAGCTGGTGACGCGGATGGCGGGCGAGCTGGCGCGGGGCGCGACAGGCGTCGGATCGTGCATGCGGGCTCCGGCGATGGCGGCGATGGCGGGGATGGCGGGGATGGCGGGGATGGCGGGGATGGCGTCAGTCTGTCAGCCGGAAGCGGGCGCAGCCAGCCCCGGACACCTGCCTGTCGTAAAATCCTGCAAGACTCGTCGTTCCCATCCGGAGATACCAGCCCCATGCGACTTCAGCTGCCGCTGGCCCTGGCCGCACTCGCCCTGCTCGCCGGCTGCGCCGCCACGCCACCGCCCCGCCCCGCCATGCCCGCGGCGGCCGCCAACGACAACCTCGATGCGGTGGCCTGGGCGCAGACCGCGATCGAGCACGACCTGATCTACCTGCAGACCTACCGCGACGCCCAGTCGCGCCTGCTGGCCGCCTTGCACGACCCCCGGTGGGACGCCTTGACGAAGGAGGATCGCACGGTGCCGGCCACCGGCCTACCTCCCGCGGTCGTGCTGGACATCGACGAGACCGTGCTGGACAACTCGCCCTACCAGGCCCGGCTGGTGAAGAGCGGCGGCCAGTACGACGAGGCCAGCTGGGCCGCGTGGTGCAAGGAGGAGCGTGCCCGCGCCATGCCCGGCGCGCTGGCCTTCACGCAGTTCGCCGCCGCACACGGCATCGCGGTGATCTATCTCTCCAACCGCGCGCAGGACCTGGACACGGCTACCCTGGCGAACCTGCGCAGGCTGGGTTTCCCGGTGTCCGGCCCCGAAGCCTTCCTCGGCCTGGGCACGGTGCTGCCGGGCTGCGAGCAGGTGGGCACCGAGAAGGGCTGCCGTCGCCAACTTGTGGGCCGCAAATACCGGGTGCTGATGCAGTTCGGCGACCAGCTGGGCGATTTCGTCGATGTCGTCGCCAACACCGTGGCTGGCCGCAAGCAGGCCATCACCGGCTACATGAGCTGGGTAGGCACGCGCTGGTTCGTGCTGCCCAACCCCACCTACGGCGCCTGGGAGCCTGCCCTGTTCAACAACGACTGGAGCACACCTCCGGCACGGCGGCGCCAGCAGAAACTGGATGCGTTACGATATAATTGATGTAAAACATGATGTTAGAAAACAAAACAGAGGTGTTGCCTCAAGTTTAACGGCCCGGTAATATCTGCCTCGCCTACCTGCTGCTGACCGCAACGTTTCCGCAGGCAAGGCCATTTCCCACCGGCTCCGCCGGATTGCCCCGCGAGGCTTCGCCCGCGGGGTTTTTCTTGGGTCTTCGGCCCTTCCTGATCGCGGCGGTCGCAGCGACAACCGTCCATGGCCCCGCTGTCCGGGGGCGCTGCCCGCAAGTTTTCGCGATCGACCCTTGTCCACCCCCGGCAGCGCCGCTTAACCTGACCCGTCACCCGCGCCAGCCGGTGCCCCCCCCCTTTACCCGCCCGACGAAACCCTGCCCATGCGCTTCCGCTCCCTTTGCCACAACCTGCTGCCCCTCGTCGCCCTGCTGGCCCTGGCAGCCTGCCACCGCCAGGACGAGGCCGCGCAGGTCGGCGGCAGCACGCCGGAGGCGGCCGTGCAGGGCTCGATCGACCTGCTCAAGGCCGGCGACTTCAACGGCCTGTGGAAGCACGCCCTGCCGCCGGCCGAATACGCCACCCTGCGCGCGGACTGGAGCCGCCACAACGCGAACCAGCCGCCGGTCAGCACCGCGGACAAGGCGAAGTTCGACGAGACTGTGCAGAAGCTCACCGGCCCGGATGCGGAGGCCAGGCTCTACGCCGAGGTGCAACCCAAGCTCAGCCAGATGGAGCAGCAGTACAAGGACCAGCTGCCGGTGCTGATCAGCGTGGGCGACGCCCTGCTGAAGAACAGCGTGGCGCAGAACAAGAGCCTGGACGCCGAGCAGAAGGCCCAGGCCAACCAGCTGATCGACGTGGTGGCGCCCTGGGCGAAGCAGGCGCCGTGGTTCGACCCGACCAGGGCGAAGCAGTCCGTCGGCGTGCTGGTATCCACCGCGCGCAAGCTCGACCTCAAGAGCCCGGACCAGCTGCGCACGCTGGACTTCGACGCCGCAATGGCGAAGTACGCCACCGGCTACGCCGGCCTCAAGCAGCTGCTGGCGATCTACGGCCTGTCGGTGGACGATGCGCTGGACTCGGTCAGACTCCGCACGCTCTCCAGCAAGGACGGCCGCGCGGTGGTGAAGATCGACTACACCTTGCTCGGCAAGCCGCTCTCCGTCGAATCCACGCTGGTGCAACGGGCCGGCCGCTGGTACAGCGAATCGCTGATCAACAATGTGCACGAGGCGCACGAGCGCCTGCAGCAGCAGACCGCAGCCAGCAGCACGGCGCTGACGGCAACTCCTGCCGCGGTCATCCGTTGAGCGGCGGCGCCCCCGGAAAGCGGGGGAGAAGGGCCGGAGAGCGGGCCGGCTCGCGGCAATCCCAACCCTTCGACAACCGCTTGCCTCCCCGGGCAAAGCCCCGGGAGGCAGCGACTGGCCAGCCCACCAGACGCCCGGGCATGGTTTTGCGGGCGAGCCGGTAGAATAGGCGGATGCAGAACATTTCCATCGCGGATTCCCCTCGTCGGCGCGCCCCCTGGTGGTTCCACCTGGCCGGGCAGTTGCTGCAACCTTGGGTGCGCATCCGCCGCGACCCGGCGGAGCCGGCCACCCTGCTCAAGGCCGGCGTGCCGGTCTGTTACGTGATCGAGCGCGACGGCTTCTCCGACGCGCTGATCCTCGACCGCGCCTGCCGCGAAGCCGGCCTGCCCGGCCCCTTGCAGCCGCTGGCCGGCACCCGTCGCAGGCGCTCGGTGTTCGCGCTGATGCGTCGCGACGGCTGGCTGTTCGGGCGCAAGCGGCACCGTTCGCCGAACGAGCCGCTGGGGCAGCTGGTGCAATCGCTGGAGGGCCTGCCCGAGCGCGACATCCAGATCGTGCCGGTGTCGATCTACGTGGGTCGTGCGCCGAACCGCGAATCGGGCTGGTTCAGCGTGCTGTTTTCCGAGAACTGGGTGATGGTGGGCCGCTTCCGCCGCCTGCTGGCGCTGCTGCTGAACGGTCGCGACACCACGGTGCACTTTGCCGCGCCGGTGTCGCTGCGCGAGGTGCTGGCCGAGTCCGGCGAACTGCCGCCGCCGCGCTTCGCGCGCAAGCTGGCGCGCGTGCTGCGTACCCATTTCCGGCGCATCCGCGCCGCGGTGATCGGCCCGGACCTCTCGCACCGCCGCACCGTGGTCGACGACGTGCTGCGCGCCGAGCCCGTGCGCGCGGCGATCGCCGCCACCGCGGCGAAGGAGAAGATCAGCGAGGCGAAGGCCTGGCGACGCGCGCAGAAGATGATGCTGGAGATCGCCGCCGACTACTCCCACCCGGTGGTGCGCTCGGTGTCGTTCCTGCTGTCGAACTTCTGGAACAAGCTGTACGACGGCATCGCGATGCACCACTTCGACAAGGCCCGCGCCGCCGCGCCGGGCTACGAGGTGGTCTACGTGCCCAGCCACCGCAGCCACGCCGACTACCTGCTGCTGTCCTACCAGCTGCACATGTCCGGCGTGGTGCCGCCGCACATCGCCGCAGGCGTCAACCTCAACCTGCCGCTGATCGGGCCGATCCTGCGCCGCGGCGGCGCGTTCTTCATGCGCCGCACGTTCAAGGGCAACGCGCTGTACTCGGTGATCTTCAACGAGTACATGGCGCAGCTGATCGATCGCGGCGTGCCGATGGAGTACTTCATCGAGGGCGGCCGCTCGCGCACCGGGCGCCTGCTGGCGCCGCGCGCCGGCCTGCTGTCGATGACCGTGCGTGCCTTCCTGCGCGCGCCGCGCCGCCCGGTGCTGTTCCAGCCGGTGTACATCGGCTACGAGAAGCTGATGGAAGGCAAGAGCTACGCCGGCGAGCTCAGCGGCCAGCCCAAGGAAAAGGAAACCCTGTTCGCCCTGCTGCGCGGCATCGGCGGGCTGTTCAAGCAACGCTACGGCCACGTCACGATCAACTTCGGCGAGCCGATCGAGCTCAGCCCGTTGCTGGACGCGGCCAGCAGCGACTGGCGCAGCGCCGGCGCCGATCCCGACGCCCGCCCCGAATGGCTGGGCGGCGTGATCGACCAGGTCGCCGAACGGATCCAGATCAACGTCAACCGCGCCGCCGACGTCAACCCGATCAACCTGCTGGCACTGACCCTGCTGGCCACGCCCAAGCACGCGATGGCCGAGAACGACCTGCTGGCGCAGCTGGAACTCAGCAAGTCGCTGCTGCTGGAGCTGCCCTACTCCGATCGCGTCACGCTGACCCCGATGGATCCCGCCGGCATCATCGCCTACGGCGAGCAGATGGGCTGGATCCGCCGCATTAAGCACCCGCTGGGCGATGTCCTCGACGTGGAGGGCGAGCAGGCCGTGCTGCTCAGCTATTTCCGCAACAACGTGCTGCACCTCGGCGCCGCCGCCGCATGGGTGGCCTGTTGCTTCCTCAACAACCGGCGCATGTCGCGCGCCTCGGTGCAGCGGCTGGGCCGCATCATCTACCCGTTCCTGCAGGGCGAGCTGTTCCTGGCCTGGGACGAGGAGGGCTTCGGCACGCAGCTGCAGGCCACCATCGACTTCTTCGTGCGCCGCGGCCTGCTCGAAACCACTGGCGAAGGCCGCATGCTGGAACGCGCGCCGGGCCAGGACGACAGTGCGTACCAGTTGCGCATCATCGCGCGCAGCCTGATCCAGGCTTTCGAGCGCTACTACATCGCGATCGCCGCGCTGGCCAAGCACGGCCCGCACGTGCTCACCGCCGCCGAGCTGGAGACCACCTGCACGCTCACCGCGCAGCGGTTGTCCCTGCTCAACGAGCTCAATGCGCCGGAGTTCTTCGACAAGGCGCTGTTCCGTGGCTTCATCCAGAAGCTGCGCGAGCGCCGGGTGGTGTGGACCGACGAGGCCGGCAAACTGGACTACGACAGCGCGCTGGACGACATGGTGCGCGACGCGCGGGTGATCCTGTCGCGCGAGATGCGCCACTCCATCCTCAAGATCACCCCCGGCGGCGAGCGCGAGGTCGCTGCCGACGAGCCGGCCGCCGAACCCGTCGCGCCGGCGGCGGCTGCCGACGCCGGCGCGGAACTGCACCAGCGCCATGTGGCCGCCGAACACGAGAGCCACCGCGTGCATGCGGCCGAGGCCTCGGTGGGCGCGGACCAGGAAACCGAAGGCACGCAGCGCGACCTGCCGCTGTGACAATCCATCTCTGAATTGCGTGACACCATGAACGAGCAGCCCACCACCCATTTCGGTTACCGCGACGTGCCCGTCGCCGACAAGCAGAAGCTGGTCGGCGAGGTGTTCACCTCGGTCGCGCGCAACTACGACCTGATGAACGACCTGATGTCGTTCGGCATCCACCGCCTGTGGAAGCGCCACTTCGTGGCGGTGAGCGGCGTGCGCAAGGGTGACCGCGTGCTGGACCTCGCCGGTGGCACCGGCGACATCGCCGCCCTGCTCAAGCCGGTGGTGGGAGAGCAGGGCGAGGTGGTCGTCGGCGACATCAACGCCGCGATGCTGGGCGTGGGCCGCGACCGCCTCACCGACCGTGGCCTGGTCGGCGGCCTGCGCTGGGCCCAGCTCAACGCCGAATGCCTGCCCTTTCCCGACAACTCGTTCGATGCCGTGACCATGGCCTTCGGCCTGCGCAACGTCACCGACAAGGACAAGGCGCT
>Ga0187815_10000356_pt1 | contig 22248 bp, 22 predicted proteins | sample NC_S_5_FD_132962 | JGI IMG/M metagenome (GOLD analysis project Ga0187815, IMG submission 132962) | Wetland sediment microbial communities from Neuse River Estuary, North Carolina, USA - ASW-S_5 | ecosystem: Environmental > Aquatic > Freshwater > Wetlands > Sediment | place: USA: North Carolina...
AAGACCAGATCGCCGTCGCGGGTGTCGTCCATGGCCTTCAGCGTTTCGTCGAACAGCGCCATGTTGCTGGCCGCCTTGCGCACCTCGCCGACGCCCTGATGGGCGAAGATGTCGCCGATCTTGCCCATGCCGATCACCTGGCTGCCGCGCGCGGTCAGCCGGTCGAGCAGTGTCGGCTCCGCCGGTGGCACGGCATAGTCGCGGCGGTTCGCGGTGCGCTCAAAATCGGCCGGCCTCTCGCCGATGAAGGGCCGCGCGATCACCCGGCCGATATTGTAGGGGTCCACGAGCTTGCGGACGGTGAGGCAGAGCTCGTAAAGCCGTTCCAGCCCGAAATGGGTTTCATGCGCCGCGATCTGGTAGACCGAGTCCGCCGAGGTGTAGCAGATCGGCTTGCCGGTGCGGATATGCTCCTCGCCGAGGCGCGCGATGATCTCGGTGCCCGAGGCGTGGCAATCGCCAAGAATGCCGGGCAGTTTTGCCTGCTCGATGATCGCTGCCGTCAGTTCCGCCGGAAAGGTCGGCACGGTTTGCGGAAAGTAGCCCCAGTCGAACGGCACCGGCACGCCGGCGAGTTCCCAGTGTCCGGAGGGCGTGTCCTTGCCGCTCGAAACTTCCTGGGCCGCCGCATGGAAGGCGCCGGGGCGCAAGGGCGCGTCGTCGCCGAGCGCGAGCCCCGCCGCGGTTCGCGCGGCATGCCCGAGCCCCAGCGACAGCATGTTAGGCAAATGCAGCGGCCCTTGGCGCAGGTTGTCGCGATCGGCCTTTCCGGCTGCGCAGGCTTCGGCGATATGCGCCAGCGTGTTGGCGCCCTTGTCGCCGAAGCGGTCGGCATCTTCCGCTCCGCCTATGCCGAAGGAATCGAGAACAAACAGGAATGCACGCGCCATCGCCGATCCGGGACCATCATTGCCTCATACCGCTTCACAGATATGCGCCATGCGAGGCGATGGCAATTCGAGAAAGCGCCGGCGTGGCGCGGGTTGCGCCCGCAAGCACGGGCGGAACGATCAGCAACCGTCGCAGCTGATGGTCGCCGTCATGCGCGGGCGAAGATAGTAGGTGTCGCTCATCGAGATGCTGTCGAACGTGCCAGCAAGCCCCAGATCCTTCTTCTGCGTCGCGGTCCAGGTGATCAGCGGTTTATAATTCAGCGAGCTGCTGACGCGGATCAGGAAGGAATTGCGGATCTTGAGATTGCCGGGAATCGATGCATTCGAATTCTTGGCGAAAGGCTCGGTGAATTTGCCGTTGGTCAATTGCCGGGACCAGGCAACAAGGGCTCGGGGGGTGGTCTCGTCGGTCATCTGGATCGCGGTGACGACGACCTGCGGATTGGAGCGGTTGTAGGGCTGCAGAAGCGTGTTGGCGAGCTGCATGATCTCCTCCACATCGGCCTTCTTGATCGATGGCTTCTGGGTGATGAGATCGGCCACCATGCTGCCGATGCGCCCGACCTTCTTGTCGGTTTCGATCCCGAGCGAAAGCTCCATGCTGACGAAGTAGAGCACCAGCAGAAGCGGCGCGACGAGCGCGAATTCGATGGCGCCGACACCGCGCCGGTCCGAGAGGAACCGGTGCAATTTCCGCCACGACCTAGCGATTGCCGCAATGCCCATTCGCATCTCCCAGCGTCCTCAGCTTCCGCTCTGTGGCTGGAACGGCTCGTTCTGCCAGATCGCGGTGCCCGTCTGCAGGATGTAGCCGCCCTTTAAGTTGGACATCGAGGCCCGCATGAAATCGGTGATCACCGGCCATTTGTAGTAGACCCGCAGGATGTTGCGCTCCTCCGGTCCGCCGGGCTTGATAGCGAAGCCGGTTGTGTCGAGATCGCCGGCGGCGGTCAGCTTGGTCCGCAGATTGGCGGCGTCGGCGAAGTTGACGAAGGTCCGCAGATCAATCGCCAGGCCGGGGCAGCCCCTGGAAACCATCATTTCGAGTTGCTTGCAGACGGCGTCCTTCACCTTGGCGGCCAGCTGCTGGTTGTTGGCGTCCTTGGGGTCGGGCCTGAGCTGGCCGGTACGAAATTGCCGCGCGACCTCGTCCGCCGAATTGGAAACGATCTGCGTGGCGGTCAGCGAGATGCAGCTTTCAAGGATCGCGAAGGTAAGCAGGAAGAACGGAATGGCCAACATCGCGAATTCGATGGCGGTGGCGCCATCGCGGTCGCGCAGGAAAAGGGCGACGATGCCCCGGCGCTGACCGTGCGTTGAATTCCTCAACTTCGAACCCCTGCCCATGACTGGTCCCCACGCCAGATACCGTTGCCGAGAAGAGCTAGCGCAAATCCATTTAGGTCGGGTTTGGATGATCGCTAAAGTCGAGCGGCTCCGATTGACGTCGGATTAACCAGCCGTCCTCAACGGCTGGTGCTTATCTCGGCCTCGGAAGTCTTTTCGGCTTCGCTCTTGTAGGAGCTTTCGCAATAGGGCGTGCAGGAGAGGGTCTGCACATCCGCGCGCCTGTAGACGCGCAAGGTGGAGGTGCTGTCGCGCGCGACCGTCACCTGCTCGTCGACGATAGGTGCGCCGTCGCGGTCGAGCGCGACGAGGTTGGTCACGCCGAAACCCTTTCCGGTGAGCACGATCGTGGTGGCGTCCTGCACGGAGGCGTCGGCGATCAATGGATTGCCGATGACGATCGTGTCGGCCGGGCGCGAAAGCCGCACGATCTTGGCCTGATTCATCACCACCTCGATGCCGGCACCCGCATGCGCCGGCAGGACAAAGCCAGCGGCAAGTCCGGCCGCGATGCCGGCGAGGCGGAAAAATGACTGCAACATGGCTATGCGGCGCTCCGCGTGAAGGAGGACTTTAGCGGACTATGAACAATATTGGTGAACCGAGGGTTAAGCGCGGTTGCGTTGCGCGATCCTCTTTCGCTTATGCGAACGGACGGGGGGTCTTGCCCTTCACTGCGCGCACGGGAGCCCGAAGATGGGCCACGTTCCGAACTGTTCGAATTCATCTCTTTCTGTTATTTCTGCGTTAACCTACAAGTTTAAGTAGACATTCGAAAGAATTCGGTAAGGCTGTTCATTAAGTGGTTTGAAAGGGCTCCTCGCTAGGGTGCGGCTATCCGATCAATGCGAAGAACAAATTGACGGAAATGCTGTTAAACGTAGAGTAAGGAGCTTTCCCATGAAGAACATCTTCGCCCGCTTTATGAAGGACGAATCCGGCGCCACCGCCATCGAGTATGGCCTGATCGCAGCGCTTATCGCTGTCGCGATCATCGGCGGCGCCACCGCCATCGGCAACAATCTCCGCGATAAGTTCGGCGAAATTGGCGGCGCACTTGAAGGTGCGACGATTAATACCGGCCAGTAATAGCGCAAATTGGGCGACGTGAGGAAAGGGTCTTTAGGGGCCCTTTCCTTTTATGCTTTGGCCTTTCCCCGGAACTTGAAGAGAAGCGATGCTTATATCTCTAATATTCATTGTCTTTCCCTTCTGCATGCTGTTTGCGGCTATCTCCGACCTGCTGTCGATGACGATAGCCAATCGCGTGCCGCTTATCCTCATCGGCACTTTTGCCGTCGTGGCGCCGCTGACTGGGATGGACTGGTCTGTCTATGGAATGCATTTCGCGGCTGGGGCCGTGGTGCTCGTCGTAACCTTCGCCCTTTTTGCCTTGGGCAGCATGGGCGGCGGCGACGCCAAGCTGATGGCCGCGACGGCCGTCTGGATGGGATTTTCACCGCTTCTGATGAAGTATCTTCTGTTCTCTGCCGTGATGGGTGGCTTTCTCACGCTGTTCATCCTGACCTATCGCCGCTCGGCGATTGCGGTCTTTACTTCGCACAACTTGTTCCTGCGCAATTTCGCGAATGGGAAGCTCGGCGTTCCCTACGGCATTGCACTGGGCTTCGGCGGTCTGCTCACCTATCCGGACTCGCCCCTGATGGTCTGGGCCATCGGCCAGCTCGCCGCCAACTGAACTGCCTCTTCCACAGTATGATACGATCCGGCCGGCCTGATGCCGGTCTTGAGCTTTGCGCCTTGTCAAGGGCGAGGGCATCCCCCCAGGAGGACGTAAACCCGAGGTTAATCATGCCTGTCAGGGATGCATTAACCATAATTTGACGAATGCCCCCCATTGTCCGCAGTGGCTGAGTGGGTTGCGAGCAGGGGGTTCGGGCAAATGGCAGCTTCCCGACTGATTATTCTGGGCGTGGCGGTGGCTGCCGCGGGCGGTGCCGGCTATGTTGCCAAGAACATGGCTGCGACGCCTGCGGAAGTTGTCGATACCGGCCCCAAGGAGCAGGCCGTCAAGCTGTCGCAGGTTCTCGTTCTGGCCAGCGATGTGCCGATGGGAGGAGCGGTAAACGGGCATCTGGCCTGGCAATCCTGGCCCGCCGACGCGGTTAATTCCAATTACATCACGCGTTCTTCCGACCCGGATGCGATGGACCAGATGAAGAATTCGCTGGCCCGCATGGCAATGTATTCAGGCGAGCCGCTGCGCCGCTCCAAGCTGGTGGGCGATGGCCAGAGCTTCATGTCGTCCATTCTGCCTTCGGGCATGCGCGCCGTCGCCACCCGCATCGCGGCCGATACTTCGGCCGGCGGCTTCATCCTGCCCAACGACTATGTCGACGTGATCATGACACGCCGCAAGGATTCCGAGAATGGCGCCAGCGGCTTTATCACCGAGACGATCCTGCAGAACATCAAGGTTCTCGCCATCGACCAGGCAATCCAGGAAGACGAGGAGGGCCGCCGCGTGAAGGTAGGCGAGACCGCGACCCTGGAGCTTACGCCGCAGCAGGCCGAAATCATCACGGTTGCCCAGCAGATGGCCGACCGCCTGTCGCTGGCCCTGCGCTCCGTCGCCGATGCGCAACAGAAGGCGGAAAACGAGGCCGACTATCTCGTCTCCGGTGGTAGCCGGCGCGGCACCATCAGGCTGATCAAATCGGGCGAAGTGACGGAAGTGGGGACCAGTAAATGAGGGCGAGAGTGAGTATGCATATCGCCCGGCTAGCACCCCTTGCGCTCACCGTCACCGGCCTCGTTGCTATGGACGCGCCCTATGCGGGTCCGTCCCACGCCCATGCCGGCAGGGCGCTTGTCGGTTCCTCGCAGGGCAATGCGCAGCGCGTGAAGCTCGGCCTCAACAAATCGATCGTCATCGACCTGCCTGCCGACGCCTATGACATCCTGGTCGCCAATCCGGCGGTGGCGGATGCGGTGACCCGCACGGCGCGCCGTATCTACCTGTTCGGCAAGTCGGTCGGCGAAACCAACATTTTCGTCTTTGGCCCGAACGGCGAGCCGATCGCCAGCCTCGACCTTGCCGTGGAACGCGATGTCACGGGGCTGGAGGACTACATCAAGCGCTTCATTCCCTCCTCCAGCGTGAAGGTGGAGCTCATCAACGACAACGTCGTGCTGACGGGAACCGTGGAAACCCCTCTGGACGCCAAGCGCGCGGTGGATCTCGCCAATGTCTTCGTCAGTGGCGGCGAGGCGACGACCGGCCAATATTCGCAGACCGCTTCCGGCGGTTCCTCGAACGGCGGCGTCGACATCAATAACCCCGATTTCGAGCGACGGGTCAGCAAGATCGTCAATCTCCTGCAGATCATCGGCGAGGATCAGGTCACGCTGAAGGTTACCGTGGCCGAAGTCAGCCGCAATGTCATGAAGCAGCTCGGCGTCAATATGATCGCGGGCGGCAAGACTGACGGTATTTCGTGGGGCGCCATCGGTGACAGTATTCCCGGCCTCGGCAAGTCGCTTTCGTCTTCCCAGCTATCCCTGGGGACCTCGATGCTAGATGCCTACATCAACGCGATGGAGCAATCGGGGGTGATGAAGACGCTAGCTGAGCCCACGCTCACGGCTGTCTCCGGCGAGAAGGCTACATTTAAAGTTGGCGGTGAGTTCAACCTTGTTACCGGGCGAAACATCGACAAGGATACTGGCGAGACAAGATACGACATAGAGAAACTCGAATATGGCATTGGCCTTGAATTCCAACCGGTCGTGCTTTCCCCAGGTCGTATCAGTCTCAAGGTGAGGACGTCCGTTTCCGAGCCCACGACCGAAGCGTCGGTGGCGCTTTCCGGTGGCTTTCAGAAGGGGCAACGCTTCAATCAGCCTGGCATGACGGCTCTTTCCATCCGCAAGCGCCTTGCCGATACCACGATCGAACTGCCCTCCGGCGGCTCGATGATGATCGCCGGCCTTGTGCGTGATGACGTACGTCAGGCTATCAACGGTGTGCCGGGTCTCGCCAAGATTCCCGTGCTCGGCACGCTGTTCCGCAGCCGTGACTTTGTCCGCAACGAAACCGAACTGGTCGTGATCATCACACCCTATCTGGCGAAGCCGGTGGCACGCAACGAACTCGTCAAGCCGGACGACAATTTCACGCCCGCCAGCGATGGCGCCGGCATGTTCCTTGGCCGCGTCAATCGCGTCTACGGCACCATGCAGACCAACAGACCGGCCGGCCGCTACCACGGCGTCGTCGGCTACATCTACAAATGATCGGGGGAGCCGGCATGTCTCAGGCAAGGTTTGCCATCAGGATCGCTGCACCGGCGCTGGCGGGCCTCGCGGCCGTGCTGCTCGCCGGCTGCGCGCAGCGCGACAGCATCACTGTCGGGTCCATTCCCGACGACTACCGCACGAACCATCCAATCGTTATCGGCGAGAAGGAACGCGTGCTGGACCTGCCGGTTGGCGCCGGCGATCGCGGCATGACGGAGATGCACCGCGTGGCGTTGCGCGGCTTCTTCGCCGACTATGACCGCAGCGCCGCGCCGCTCGTCACGATCCTGGTACCCTATGGCGCGCCCAATTCCGTGGCGGCCGGCGAGGCGGGACGTGATTTCGCCCGTTATGCCCAGCGCATGGGCGTGAGGGACAGCCGGATCATCGTTTCCTCCTACCAGCCTGCGGTGGTGGATGTACCGGCGCCCATCCGCGTGACCTATGCGGCGATGCGGGCCTATACGGACCGCTGTGGCCGCTGGCCGGACGATCTCGCCGACACCACGGACAATAAGCACTACGCCAATTTCGGCTGCTCGTATCAGAACAACCTGGCGGCGCAGGTCGCGAACCCGGCGGATTTGCTGGGGCCGCGCCAGCCGTCCCCGATCGACGCCGAACGGCGCGACACGGTGATAGAAGGCTATCGCAAGGCGCCGTTCTACTCGCCGGTCCCGCGCCGCGAGGTTGAATACTGATCGGTCGACCGGAGGCATGTGATCATGGACAACCTCGCCTACGATACCGGGACCGAAGCTGCCGAGCAGCCGGACGTCTCCGCCATGGGCACGCTGCGGCCCGTGCCGCGCATCTCGATCCAGGCGTTCTGCGAAACCGAAAGCGTCGCCCAACCGATCGAGCGCGCCGGCGAGGATCGCCGCATGGCCAAGGCGCATGTCAAGGTGCACATGGGTGGCATCGCCACGGCGGTCGAGTTCTACCACAGCGCTCCGACGCCGAACCTCATCATCCTGGAATCGCGGGCGGAGCCGAAGGAGCTGCTTGCCTCGCTGCGCGACCTGTCGGAGGTTTGCGACCCGAGCTCGCGCGTCGTCATCATCGGCCACTACAACGATGTCGGGCTCTATCGCGAACTCATCCGCTCCGGCATTTCCGAATATGTCGTCGCGCCGATTTCCATGGTCGATGTCGTCGGCGTCGTTTCCTCAATTTTCATCGACCCGGAAGGCGATCCGATCGGCAAGTCCATCGCCTTCATCGGCGCCAAGGGTGGCGTCGGCTCCTCCACCATCGCCCACAATGTCGCCTGGAGCATGTCGACGCTGTTCAGCTCCGAGGTGATGGTCGCCGACCTCGACCTGGCTTTCGGCACGGCCAACATCAATTTCGACCAGGACCCGGCCCAGGGCATCGCCGAAGCGGTCTTCTCGCCGGAGCGGGTCGATGAGGTCTATCTCGATCGCCTGCTTGCGCAGTGCGCCGAGCGCCTCTCGCTGCTTGCCGCGCCTTCGACGCTCGACCGCGTCTACGATTTCGATTCCGAGGCCTTTGCCCAGATTATCGATACAGCCCAGCGCAGCGCGCCGCTGCTGGTGCTCGACGTGCCGCATGTCTGGAGCGGATGGTCGCGCAACACGCTCATGCAGGCGGACGAGATCGTCATTACCGCAACGCCTGAGCTCGCCAATCTGCGCAACACCAAGAACCTCATCGACATGCTGGCGAAGCTGCGCCCCAACGATGCGCCACCGAAGCTCATCCTCAATCAGGTCGGCGTGCCAAAGCGGCCGGAGATTTCCGTCTCGGATTTCGCCGAACCGCTTGGCGTTACTCCCATGGCGGTGATCCCCTTCGAGCCGCTTCTGTTCGGCAATGCCGCCAACAATGGCCGCATGCTGGGTGAGATGGACGCCAAGAACCCGATCGTCCAGACGCTCAGCGAGGTGTCGCATGTGCTGACCGGCCGCAGCGAGGTCAAGACGCGCAGGAAAGCGGGTTTCGGCGGCATTCTTGAGAAGCTGAAGCGAAAGAAATGACCTTCGGGTCGAAGGACTGGTAGTCGGATATGTTCGGTAGAAGAGGCACTGATGACGGAAGCCGGGCCAGGCCCGAATTCCGCCCGCCCGCGCCGGCGGCGGCGCCCGCAATGCAGCCGGTTGTGGAGGCCAGGCTCGCTTCGGCGCCGGTTGCGCGCCGCCCTCCGGTCGAGGCGCCGGTGCCTGCTCCGGAGCCGCGCAAGGCATCGCGCGAGCGCAGCGAAAGCTATTACGACACCAAGTCCCAGGTCTTCTCGGCGCTGATCGACACGATCGATCTGTCGCAGCTCGCCAAGCTCGATCCCGAGAGCGCGCGCGAGGAAATCCGCGACATCGTCAACGACATCATCGCGATCAAGAATTTCGCGATGTCCATCTCCGAGCAGGAAGAACTGCTCGAGGACATCTGCAACGATGTGCTCGGCTACGGCCCGCTGGAACCGCTTCTGGCGCGCGACGACATCGCCGACATCATGGTCAACGGCGCCAAGCAGGTCTTCATCGAAGTGAACGGCAAGGTCGAGCAGACCAACATCCGCTTCCGCGACAACCAGCAGCTCTTGAACATCTGCCAGCGAATCGTCAGTCAGGTCGGCCGCCGCGTGGACGAATCCTCGCCCATCTGCGATGCGCGCTTGCCCGACGGCTCTCGCGTCAACGTCATCGCCCCGCCGCTGGCGATCGACGGCGCCGCACTCACCATCCGCAAGTTCAAGAAGGACAAGCTCACCCTCGACCAGCTCGTCCGTTTCGGCGCGATCTCGCCCGAGGGCGCGGAGGTGCTGAAGATCATCGGTCGCGTGCGCTGCAACGTCATCATCTCGGGCGGCACGGGTTCGGGCAAGACGACGCTGCTCAACTGTCTGACCAACTATGTCGACCGCGACGAGCGCGTCATCACCTGCGAGGACTCGGCCGAGCTGCAATTGCAGCAGCCGCATGTCGTGCGCCTCGAAACACGCCCGCCGAACCTGGAAGGCGAGGGCGAGATCACCATGCGCGACCTCGTCAAGAACTGCCTGCGCATGCGCCCCGAGCGCATCATCGTGGGCGAAGTGCGCGGACCGGAGGTGTTCGACCTGTTGCAGGCCATGAATACCGGCCATGACGGCTCGATGGGCACGATCCACTCCAACAGCCCGCGCGAGTGCCTCAACCGTGTGGAATCGATGATCGCCATGGGCGGATATTCGCTGCCGCCGCGCACGGTTCGCGAGATCATCGTCGGCTCGGTGGACGTCATCATCCAGGCCGCGCGCCTGCGCGACGGTTCGCGCCGCATCACCCATGTCACCGAGGTGATCGGCATGGAGGGCGACGTCATCATCACCCAGGACCTGGTACTCTACAACATCAAGGGCGAGGATGCTTCCGGCCGGCTGGTCGGCGAGCATGTCTCGACCGGTATCGGCCGACCGCATTTCTGGGACCGGGCGCGCTATTTCGGCGAAGAGCAGAGGCTGGCGACCGCATTGGAAGCCATGGAAAAGCGGGCGGATTGAGGGCTCCATGTTCGGGCTGGACACGACGGTACTGGTTTTCGTCGCATTGGCCGGCCTCAGCGCCGGGGCGGTGGCCTATGCCTTCCTGTTCAAGTCCATCGAGAATGAGAAGAAAGCCGACCGGCGTCTGCAGACGGTCAAATCCGCCGAAACCGACCGCTCGGTGGTAAAAGCGGCGCGCGAGCGGGCGAACGAAGCCACCAAGCGCCGCAAGTCCATTCAGGATTCGCTCAAGGATCTCGACGAGAAGCAGAAGGCGAAGGATCGCAATACCAAGAAGCCGCCGCTGCGCATCCAGATCAGGCAGGCCGGCATGCAGGTGCCGATCGAGCGCTTCTACATCTATTCGGCCGCTTGCGGCGTGGTGCTGACGCTGCTTGCCTTCCTTGTCGGTGCGCCGCTGCTGTTACTGCCTGGCGTGCTCATCGCAGGCTCGATCGGTGTGCCGCGCTGGTTCGTCTCCTTCAGGCGCGGGCGCCGCGTGAAGGCGTTCCTCAACGAGTTCCCGAACGCGCTCGACGTCATCGTGCGCGCGGTGAAATCGGGCCTGCCACTCAACGATGGCATCCGCCTGATCGCCAGCGAGGCGCCCGAGCCGGTGAAGTCCGAATTCCGCCGCATCGTCGAGGCGCAGCAGCTCGGACTGTCGATCCCCGACGCCGCCCTGCGCATGGGCGAGACCATGCCGTGCCCCGAGGCGAATTTCTTCGGCATCGTCATCCAGATCCAGAGCCAGGCCGGCGGCAATCTCTCCGAGGCGCTGGGCAACCTGTCCAAGGTCCTGCGCGACCGCAAGAAGATGAAGGCCAAGGTGCAGGCCCTGTCGATGGAGGCGAAGGCTTCCGCCGCGATCATCGGTGCGCTGCCTTTCATCGTGGCGCTGCTGGTCTACATATCGAGCCCGGGCTTCATCATGCCGCTGTTCACCACCAGTGCGGGTCATATGATCCTGGGCATATCGGCCATCTGGATGTCGATCGGCATCTTCGTGATGCGCAAGATGATCAATTTCGAGGTCTGATCCGATGACCGATCATGTCGTCAAGGCCATGACCGACCCTTCCTTCCTCATCGCATTGCTTGTCGGCATCGCGGTCTTCGCCACCATTTTCACCGCGCTGCCGGCATTGGGCGGCAACCCGCTCAAGTCGCGCATGAAGGCGGTGGCGCTGGAGCGGGAAGAGCTGCGCGCCAAGCAGCGCGCGCGCCTTGCAGCTGAAGCCGACCGTCGCCGCAAGGGATTGCGCGAGGAGCAGTCGATCGGCATGCGCAACATCGTCGAGCGGCTGGACCTGAAGCGCGCGCTTGTCGACGAAGCCACCCTCAACAAGCTGAAGGTCGCCGGTTTTCGCGGTCAGAACCCGCTGACGAAGTTCCTGTTCTTCCGGCTGGTGCTGCCTTTCGCCGGCCTCGCGCTGGCGGTGCTTTATGTCTTTGTGCTCGATGCGCTGCCGGATCAGCCGCTGTTCATGCGGTGCTTCGTCTGCATCATCGCGGCCTATATCGGCTTCTATCTGCCGGTTCTCTATGTCAGCAACCGTGCCGCCAAGCGAAAGCAGTCGATCCAGCAGGCGTGGCCGGATGCACTCGACCTGACGCTGATCTGCGTGGAATCGGGCATGTCGATCGAGGCGGCGTTGAGGCGCGTTGCCGATGAGATCGGCTCGCAGTCGGTCGAGCTCGCCGAGGAGCTGATCCTCACCAATGCCGAGCTTTCCTATCTGCAGGAGCGCCGGCAGGCCTATGAAAACCTGTCGGCCCGCACGGGCCTCGAATCGGTAAAGTCGGTTTCGCAAGCGCTGATCCAGGCCGAGCGCTACGGCACGCCGATCGCGCATGCGCTGAGGGTGCTGTCCAGTGAAAGCCGCGAAATGCGCATGAACGCCGCCGAGAAGAAAGCGGCGGCGCTGCCGCCCAAGCTCACCGTGCCGATGATCCTGTTTTTCCTGCCGGTGCTGTTCGCCGTCATCCTCGGCCCGGTCGGCATCCAGATCAGCCAGCGCGGCAGCTTCTTCTGACGACGAGTTCCATCCTCCGGCTGTTCGCAACGGTTCCGTACCCGTCGAGGGTAGGGCGCACGAATGCACCCGAACGGAAGCGGCCTCGCCGCAGGGCATCGCGGAAGCCGCTGCGACCTTGGGGATCAGTTGGTGGCGGAGGCCTTCTTGTCCTGGCGCTTGAGCTGGCTCCAGGCGTTCTGCTGCGACAGCATGTTGCGCAGATAGGCGACATTGGCTTGCGCCTGCTCGGTCGACAGCTCGCCGCGGGCGATGTTTTCGGCTTCGTCGAAACGGCCCTGCAGGCCAACCACCAGCGCCAGATTCTGGCGCACGCGGCTGTCGGCGCCCGGCGCGGCGGCGGCCTGGCGCATATAGGTTTCGGCGGCCTTGAGGTCGCCTTCCAGCACATAGGACATGCCGAGATTGGAAAGCACGGACGGCTCGTTCGGCTTGATGTCCAGCGCCTTGCGGTAGAGCTGGCGCGCGTCCTGCGGCTGACCGAGCTGGTCGAGGATGGCGCCTTCGGCGGACGCAAGCTTCCAGTCGGGATATTCCGGCGTCTGCGCGCGCCGCACGGCATCCAGCGCCGGCTCGAGCTGGCCGTCGGCGGCAAGCGCCTTGCCGTAAGCCGCCAGCACCTCACGGTCCTTGGGCAGGGCGATCGCCAGCTTGCGCATCACCGCCAAAGCCTGGTCGGACTGGCCGTTCATCTGCAGAACGCTGGCGTAGCGCAGTGCGACGGGCTTGTCGTTCGGGTTGCCGGCATAGGTCTTGCCGAGCGCGCTCGCGGCGGAGGCCAGCTCCGTGGAGGACATGCTTTCCACCGGCTTGCTGCCGGTCGCCCGCGAGATCGAGCCGGTCGTCATCTTGTCGGTCGCGCAGCCGGAAACCCCGGCTGCAAGTGCCAGCAGCAGGGCTGCCATGATGGTTCGCCTGCCTGCGGCCGTCTTCATGCGAGTGGTCGACATCGACACCAGATCCCCGTCCACGCCGGCCCTTGGCCGACTTCCCGCGTCGAGAAATATTCCGTTAACCCTAACGCGTGGTTAACGAGGCGCTTGCCGGTGCTGGCGCCGTCTCTCGTCAAAGCGTGGATATCCCCGTTTTGGCCGTTTCCGCCCTCAAACATACCATAATTGCCCGGCATAGGCGTCAGCCAAGAGCGCCCGGGATGTCGCGCTTGACTTCAAGCAGTCATAACAAGGAGAAGTCTGAAATGATCAACAGACGCCAGATGCTTGTGGGCGCTGCTGCCGGTGCGGCGGGCCTGATGCTTTCCGAAGCCAACGCGCTTGCCGGCAAGGGAGCGCTCGTCGACTCCGAAACTCCCGTGCTCGGAAATCCGAGAGGGAACGTCACCGTCGTGGAGTTCTTCGACTACCAGTGCGCCTATTGCAAATGGAGCTATCCGAAGCTCAAGCAGGTGATCGAGCAGGACGGCAACGTGCGCCTGGTCATGAAGGATCTTCCGGTCTTCGGCGCATCCTCGGTCCGCGCCGCAACCCTGGTTCTGGCGGCAAGCGAAACCGGCCAGTACAAGCAGGCTCTGGGCGCGATGATGGCGACCCATTCGCGCCTCCAGGACAGCCACATCGACGACGTGCTCGCCAAGGCGGGGCTGAACCCCGATGTGTTGCACGACGCCGCGCGCAGGCATTCCGACCGCATCGAGCGCATCCTTGCCCGCAACAAGGGGCAGGCGCGCGCCTACGGCTTGAGGGGCACGCCTTCCTTTGTCATCGGCTCCAGGGTCTATAGCGGCGTGCAGAGCGAATGGGCGCTCAACAGGGCTATCGCGGCTGCGCGTGGCGCATGATTTTCCTGGGCCCCGCCTGCACTGAACCGCTTTGCAGGCGCGTGCGTCGGGGATAGAAGAGGGCGACGATAATTCCGGCGGGCAACCGCCGGAGCGCCGCTCCGGGCGATCGCTCCGGAAGAAATCCCACCTGCGGCCGCGGCCTGTCGCGCCGGGCCGCTCGCCCTGCCAAGGAAGACACGCATGCCGCTCGCCGTCACCGACAAGAAGCTGAAACAGTCGCGCCCGATCCATCTGGTCGCCAAGGGTGGCCTGGATGGCGCGGGGCTGGATCTGACGGCGCTGGCCTGGGCGCAGCAGAACGGCTTTTCCGGCGAGGCCGGCCGCACGCTGGTGCTGCCGGGGCCGGATGGGGCCATCGCCGGCGCGCTGTTCGGCCTCGGCAATGGCGGGGAGGGGAATGGCGCCCTGTCGCTCGGCGCGCTGGCCCGCAGCCTGCCGGAAGGCGATTGGCACTTTGCCGAGACGCCGGTCAACCCGCCGCTCGCCGCGCTTGCCATGGTGCTGGGCGGCTATGTCTTCACGCGTTACGGCAAGAAGCCGGGCAAGGACCTGCGTCTTTCGCTGCCTGCCGGCGCTGATCGCGCCGATGTGCAGCGCATCGCCGATGCCGTCTTCCTGACCCGCGACCTGGTCAACACCCCCACCAGCGACATGGGGCCGGACGCGCTGGAAACGGCCGTGCGCCGGCTGGCCAAGCGGCACAAGGCCAAGGTCGAGGTCACCGAGGGCGACGATCTGTTGAAGCGCAATTTCCCGATGATCCACGCCGTCGGGCGTGCTTCGACCGTCGCGCCGCGCCTCATCGACATGGTCTGGGGCAAGAAGGACGCGCCAAAGATCACGCTGGTGGGCAAGGGCGTGTGCTTCGACACCGGTGGCCTAGACATCAAGCCGGCCAGCAGCATGCTGCTGATGAAGAAGGACATGGGCGGCGCGGCCAATGTACTCGGCCTTGCCTCCATGATCATGGAGGCCGACCTCCCGGTGCGCCTGCGCGTTCTGATCCCGGCCGTGGAGAACTCCATCGCCGGCAATGCCTTCCGCCCCGGCGACATTCTCACCAGCCGCAAGGGCCTTACCGTCGAGATCGGCAACACCGATGCCGAGGGCCGGCTGGTGTTGGCCGACGCGCTGGCGCTCGCCGACGAGGAAGCGCCGGAGCTTCTGATCGACATGGCGACGCTGACGGGTGCGGCCCGCGTGGCTCTCGGGCCGGACCTGCCGCCTTTCTACACCGGCGACGACGCGCTTGCCGCCGATCTGGCAGTCGCTGCAGGCGAGGTGGAAGACCCGATCTGGCGCATGCCGCTGTGGAAGCCCTATGACGCAAAACTGTCTTCCAAGGTTGCCGACATCAACAACGTCACCACGGACGGCTTTGCCGGCTCGATCACGGCGGCATTGTTCCTGCAGCGTTTCGTCGAGAAGGCCAGGAGCTGGGCGCATTTCGACATCTTCGCCTGGAATCCCAGCGATCGGCCATATGGCCCGGTCGGCGGCGAGGCGCAGGCCATCCGCGCGCTCGAGCGCGTGATCGCGGCCCGCTTCGGATAACCCCGCGTTGCCGGCACTGAAACGGAACCGAAACGTTTTAAGCGCATTCTCGGGCGCATGGCAGTCCATTTGCGTCCGAGCCAGGCTTTGCGACTTTGGCAACAGGTTTCCCTTGCCGAAGTGCGCGATGACGCGCCCGATCTGACGGTGCGGCAGATGGCGATCCTGCTCACCATCTATCTCGAGCCGCCGCCGCACACGGTGCGCGGGCTAGCCGCCCGGCTCAACGTGACCAAGCCGGTGATCACGCGCGCGCTCGACACGATGGGCGCGCTGAGGCTTGTCTCGCGCCACCGCGACGAACTCGACAGGCGCAACGTGCTCATCAAGCGCACCGTGGAAGGCGCGCTCTATGTCGAACGTTTCGGCGATGCTATCATCGCCAAAGCAATGGAGTTGCCGATTTGACTGCCCACGACCGCCGCCTGCACGCCTTCCGCACGGACCTCGCCGACGCCCGCCTGAAGGGCCAGGTTTCAGCCGAACGTTTCGTCACCGGCCGCCCGGCGCGGATCACCGCCTCGGTGGCTGACGTGAAGAAGGAGCCGCGCGCCGATTCCGGCATCGACACGCAACTGATCTACGGCGACGACGTGCTGGTCTTCGACGAGATGCCGGGCTGGGCGTGGATGCAGTGCGAGCGCGACGGCTATGTCGGCTATGTCGCCGAAGCCGATATCGGCCCGCGCGAACACGCGCCGACCCACCGGGTGATCGCGCCGCGCAGTTTTGTCTACCCGGGCGCGGACCTGCGCTTTGCCCGGGCGGGTGAGCTGTCCATGGGCTCGCTGGTGACCGTGGTCGGCCACGCCGAGACACGCGGCACGCGCTACGCGCTGCTGCCTTCCGGCGAGGCGGTCATCGACACGCATCTTGCGCCGCTGGATCATGCTGCTGACGATTTCGTCGCGGTGGCCGAAAAGCTTCTCAATACGCCCTATCTGTGGGGCGGCGTCTCCAGCTTCGGCATCGATTGCTCGGGCCTTGCGCAGCTTTCCCTGCTGATGGCCGGACGCAAGGTGCTGCGCGATTCCGATATGCAGGCCGCCACCGTGGGCGAACCGATTGTTCCGGGGCCGGACTTCTCCGGCTTGCAGCGCGGCGATTTTGTCTTCTGGTCGGGCCATGTCGCGTTCATGGTGGATGCCGAGAACATCATTCACGCCAGCGGCAATACCATGATGGTCACCCGCGAGCCGTTGAAGGATGCGATCGAGCGCATCCACCCTCAATACGGCGCCCCGTCGGTGTTCCGGCGGCTGTGAGCGGCGCTTTACCTCTCCCTCGATAGGGGTGCGCCGCAGGCGGCCATGAATGGAAGTTCGCTCCTGCCCGTCCGAATCCGGGTGCGCTCGCGGAGGTTGGAACAAGAGCCAAGCTTTGATGGGAGTGCCGCCACTAACCGATCTTGGCGTTTTGGTCGTGCCCAAGATCTGCCTGATCCACGGCGTGTTCATCCTGCTTCAAAATGATCTCGCGATGCGGGTACGGGATGCATATTCCGTTTTCCTTGAATATGTCCCACAGCGCGAGCAGCACCCTGCCACGCACGTTGGTCAGCCCTTGTTGGGGATCGTGGATCCAGAAGCGCAGGACGAAGTCCAGCGAGGATTCGCCGAAATTGGTAAGCCAGCAGACCGGCTGGCGATCCGCTTCGACCCGGACAATGCTCTTGGCGGCCTCTATCGCCAATTGGCTGACCTTGTGCGGGTCGGCGTCATAAGAGACTCCGAAATTGACGTCGAGTCTCACAAAGTTGTCGCTGAACGACCAATTGATGACCCTTCGGGTGATGAAGTCCTCATTCGGGATCAGGTATTCGCGGCCGTCACGCGTCACCACCGAAACAAACCGCGCCCGCAACTCGCGTATCCAACCGAATGTGCCCTCGAGCGAAATGGTGTCGCCCGGCTTGATTGACTTGTCGAGAAGGATGATCACGCCGGAGACGAAATTCGATACGACCTTTTGCAGCCCGAAACCCACACCGACGCCCACGGCGCCGGAAAATACCGTCAGCGCCGACAGGTTGACACCGACCGAGGAAAGCGCGATGGCACCCGCCACCAACACCAGGCCGATCTTTACTATCTTGCCAATGAGAATGCGGATCGATGGTGTCAGTTCTTCGGAGCTCTGGACACGCTCGTCGAGATAATTGCCGACGACGATGGCCAGCCAAACGGTTGCGATCAGCAGCACTGCCGCTTTCAGCACCGTGAGAGCGGAAATGTGCGTCGTGCCCAAAGGTAAGGCGAGGCTGTCCAGGAAAGCCGCCGCCTCGTCGCTGACGCCCAGTATGACAAGGGCAGCATAGATCCAGGCAAGCCAGGCAAGAGTGCGCCCGATCAGGCGGTTGCGTATGATCCGCGACAGTACCGATGCGAACAGCCACGCCAGGGACAATGAAAGCGCGATAACGATCAAATGCGTCTGGCTTGACCGAGTGACGCTACGCATGATGGTGAGTGCGACGAGCAGGAATACCGAGAAAAAGATCCAGTTAGTGCGCCGCAATAGCGCGGCTACGACCCGCAATAGTCCGGGATGCCCCTTGATCTGGCGTGCCCGATTCTCCAAAAGCGGGTCGACGCGCCGCGCCACAAGCTTCGCCGCCAGGAAAAGGCATATGATGATAACGGCTTGATAGAGGAGCCACGGCGTGGCGGCGTAGTCTAGTCCCGCGCTGATCTTGACCAGCGTGTCATGGATGGCGGTGCGAACATCTATGCTCACACAATCGATATGGCGCGAGCATCATGTATGGCAAGCTTAGCCCTCGCAGCCCACTTTGATCGCCGATCCGGGGCGCCGCATTGAGCGCGCTAGTCGCCATCCTGTGGGCCGGCTGCATTGACGTTCGCCGGCCCCCCGCCGCCCGCAAAACAGGAGCGAGGAACCGAAGTCCATGACGTGTTACGTCAGTAGCCGGCCGCGCGGTTGACCACGTTTTCCAGCTTCTCGCCGCGCTCGAGGGCGTCCATCTGCCGGAGCATCGGCGGGACGAGGTGGGCGGGGTCGGAAGTCGCGGCTGCATGCGGCGTGACGAACACCTTCGGGTGCGACCACATCGGGCTGGCCGTGGGCAGAGGCTCTACCTCGAACACGTCGAGACTGGCTTCCTTCAGCGTGCCGTCGTCCAGGGCACGCAGGATGTCGGCATCCTTCTGCAGCTTGCCGCGGCCGGCGTTGATCAGCACCGCGCCGCCGAGCGCGTTGCGGCGGCGCAGGTTGCGCAGAAGGTCATAGGTGACGATGCCTTCCGTCGCAGACGTATACGGCAGCAGCACCACCAGAATGTCGGTGGCGTTGAGGAAGGGGATCAGCCCCCGCTCGCCGTGGAAGGTCGTCACGCCCTCCATCGGCCGATCCGTGCGACCCCAGCCGTTGACCCTGAAACCCAGTGCTGTGAGCGCCTGCGCCGCTGCCCGGCCGAGATGGCCGAGACCCATGATGCCGACCGAAACGTCTTCGGCCGGGCGCTGCAGCGGCTCCTGCCAGAGCTTGTTCTGCTGCTGGGCGCGGTAGAGCGCACCCTGGCGATGGTGGTCGAGCACACGCCAGACGACATATTCGGTCATGTGGCGGGTAAGGTTTTCGGCCACCACGCGCACGATCGGCACATCCGGCAGGCCGGGATCGTTGAAGAGGTGGTCGACGCCGGCGCCGATCGAGAAGATGGCGCGCAGGTTGGGCAACTTGGCCAGGATGTTCGGCGGCTGCTTCCACACCACGGCATAGGTGATGCTCGGGTCCGTCGCGCTGTCGGGCTTCAGCACGACATTGCGCTTCTCTGACAAGAGTTCGTGCCAGCGCTGCGGGTTGAAGCCCGTGACCGACAACAGAATACGGCCCTTCTCCATGCCGCGTCTCCCCTTCTGCTCTATTATTCGCTGACGACGCCGGCCGGCGCCGTCTGGATCCGGAACGCTGCCGAGATCAGCGCGCGCGTATAATCCGTCTGCGGATTTTCAAATATCTGCCGCGACGGTCCGGCCTCGACGATCTGCCCGTTGCGCATGACGATGACGTCGTTGGCCAGCGCCCGCACCACCTTGAGGTCGTGGCTGATGAACAGATAGGCGAGGTCGTGCTTGGCCTGCAGGCCGCGCAGCAGGTCCACCACCTGCGCCTGCACGCTCATGTCGAGCGCCGAGGTCGGCTCGTCGAGCATGACGAAGCGGGGCTTCAGCACCATGGCGCGGGCAATCGCTATGCGCTGGCGCTGGCCGCCGGAGAATTCGTGCGGGTAGCGGAAACGCGTTGAGGGGTCGAGCCCCACCTCGTTCAGCACCTCGACCACCTGGCGGTCGCGCTCGGCCTCGGAAAGCTTTGGCTCGTGGATCTTCAGTCCTTCCTCGATGATCTCGGTCACCGACATGCGGGGGCTGAGCGAGCCGAACGGGTCCTGGAACACGATCTGCAGGTCGCTGCGCAGCGGCCGCATCTCGTTGAAGGAGAGGGCGTTGATGTCGCTGCCGTCGAATTTGATCTGCCCGGTGGAAGAGATCATGCGCGACAGTGCCAGACCCAGCGTGGTCTTGCCCGAGCCCGATTCGCCCACCACGCCCAGCGTCTGGCCGGCGCGCACGGTGAGATCGATGCCGTCCACGGCCTTCACATGGTCCACCGTCTTGCGGAAGAAGCCCTGCTTGATGGGGAACCACACCTTGATGTCCTTGCCGGACATGACTGGCTTGGCATTCTCGTTGGTTGCCGGCGGCTTGCCTTTCGGCTCGGCGGCGAGCAGGTGGCGGGTGTACTCGTGCTGCGGGTTGGAGAATATCCGTTCGGTGGGGCCTGCCTCGACGATCTTGCCCTTGGTCATGACGCACACACGATCGGCGATGCGGCGCACGATGCCGAGGTCATGGGTGATGAACAGCATTGACATGCCGCTGCGCTGCTTGAGCGTGTCGAGCAGCTCGAGGATCTGCGCCTGCACGGTGACGTCCAGTGCGGTCGTCGGCTCGTCCGCGATCAGCAGTTCGGGCTCGTTGGCGAGCGCCATGGCGATCATGACGCGTTGGCGCTGGCCGCCCGAAAGCTGGTGCGGATAGGCGTCGAGCCGCTTGGCGGGCTCGCGGATACCGACCTCGGTGAGCAGCTTGAGCGTGCGCAGGCGCGCTTCCTTCAGGCTCACCGGCTGGTGCAGGCGCAGGATCTCGATGATCTGCTGGGAGATCGTGTGCAGCGGGTTGAGCGAGGTCATCGGCTCCTGGAAGATCATGGAGATCTTGCCGCCGCGCACTTGGCGCAGTTCCCTTTCGCTCAGCGCGAGCAGGTTCCTGTCGTGGAACAGGATTTCGCCGGACGGGTGGCTGGCCGCCGGGTAGGGCAGGAGCTTCAGCACCGACAACGCCGACACAGACTTGCCCGAACCCGATTCGCCGACCAGCGCCACCGTCTCGCCCTTGCCGATGTCGAAGGAGATGCGGTCGACGGAGGTCTGCGCCTTGCCGCCGTTGGAGAAGGCGACCGAGAGATCGCGAACGGAAAGCAGCGGACTCAAAGGGCTGCCTCGATATCAGTCTTGCGGAAGTCGTCGCCCTTGAAGAGGAGCTTTTCGCTTCGCGCCTTGGCAAGCGCGTAGGCAAAGCAGTCGCCGAGGTTGAGCCGTGCTTCGTGGTTGCCTTTGCCGAATTTCTGGTAGGCCTGGCGGGCAATTTGCGCCTGGGTCCGTGTAATCTGCGCGAGCTTTATCGCGCCCACCCGCATGACTTCGTCGAGCGCCTCGCCGGTTTCAGGGCCTTTCTTGTCAGCCTTGATCGCGGCCTCCACGAAGTTGATCGGCGAGATGAAGATGTCATCGAGCTCGTCGGCGATGGCGCGGCTATACGAATCTCCATCCTCTTCACCAAGGACAATTGCCAGCAGGGCGGAAGCGTCGACAATCATGCCGGAAGCCCGTCGTCGTCATAGAGATCGGAATGATCACTGGTTATACCCGGAGGTGTCGGAGGAAGACTCGCCACGATCTCCCTGATCCGCTGATATCGCCACTCTCGTTCCTTGTGGCGTGCGAGTCTTTCCAGCCTGTCTTCCAGTGCACGCTCGATGGCCGTCGTCAGGGTCTCGCCGGTTTCCCGGGCAAGGTCCCGCGCCAGCCTTTCAACTCGCTCGTTCTTGATGTTCATGCCCATGCCGGTCTCCATGGTAGAAATCCGACAGAATTATACCATCCCAGGCCGCTCATCGGAACGTCTTCCTCGGGTCGAAGGCGTCGCGGGTGGCTTCGCCGATGAAGATCAGCAGCGACAGCATGATCGAGATGACCAGGAAGCCGGAGAAGCCGAGCCAGGGGGCGTTGAGGTTGCGCTGGCCCTGCTTGAGCAGTTCGCCGAGCGAGGCCGAGCCCGGCGGCAGGCCGAAGCCGAGGAAGTCGAGCGAGGTCAGCGTCGAGATCGAGCCGTTGAGGATGAAGGGCAGGAAGGTCAGCGTCGCCACCATCGCGTTCGGCAGCACGTGCTTGACGATGATCTTGGCGTTGGAGAGGCCGAGCGCGCGGGCCGCGTTGACATATTCGAAATTGCGCGCCCGCAGGAATTCCGCCCGCACGACATGGACGAGGCTCACCCACGAGAACAGGAGCAGGATCGTCAAGAGCACGAAGAAACTCGGCGCCAGGATCGCCGACAGGATGATGAGAATGTAGAGATGCGGCAGCGACGACCAGATCTCGATCACCCGCTGCATCGCAAGATCCAGCCAGCCGCCGAAATAGCCCTGCACCGCGCCGGCGAAGACGCCGATGACCGACGAGACGCCGGCGAGGATGAGGCCGAACAGCACCGAGATGCGGAAGCCGTAGAGGAGGCGCGCGACGATGTCGTGCCCGTCCTGATCGGAGCCGAGCCAGAGAGGCTCGAGCTT
>Ga0187815_10000358_pt1 | contig 22148 bp, 20 predicted proteins | sample NC_S_5_FD_132962 | JGI IMG/M metagenome (GOLD analysis project Ga0187815, IMG submission 132962) | Wetland sediment microbial communities from Neuse River Estuary, North Carolina, USA - ASW-S_5 | ecosystem: Environmental > Aquatic > Freshwater > Wetlands > Sediment | place: USA: North Carolina...
CGTGTCGCAATTCACGTTGCTCGCGGACACGAATTCGGGCCGCCGGCCGTCGTTCACCGCGGCCGCCGCGCCGGCCGAGGCGCGCCGCCTCTACGAGCACTTTCTCTCGCTCGCGCGGATTCGCGATGTTAAGGTTGAGAGTGGTGAGTTTGGCGCGATGATGGAAGTGGAAATCGTCAACCAAGGCCCGGTGACGATCATCCTCGATAGTCGCGACAAGTGAAGATGGAAGAACTGGACGAGTAGGTTACGATGGCGCAAGCGGGATTCTATACCGTCGAATCGGGGAAAATCTCGTTTCGGCGCGACGGCAACTGGTATAGCGACGACGAGCGGATCGACAACCCGCGAATCTCCCTGCTCTTCAGCCGCAGCATCAAGCGCAATCCCGACGGCAGTTACTATCTGCAAGTCGCTGAGGAACGCGCGCCGATTGCGGTCGAGGACACGCCCTACGTAGTCAAGGCGCTCGAGGACGACGAGCTGGGCGGATTCTTGATGGTGCTGAACGATGACACCTGCGAGCCGCTCGATCCCGGCGCGCTGGAGATCGGCGCCGGCAACGTGCTGTACGCGCGCGTCAAGGGCGGCGATTGTCGCGCCCGCTTCCTTCGCTCCGCCTACTACCATCTGAGCGACTGCTTTGAATCCGACGACGCCGGGCGTTTTTACCTCAATCTCAGGGGCCGTCGGCATCCGCTCGCTGCGCGCCAGCGGTAAGCATCGAAAACCTGAAAGCGATGCAGCTCGCCGAGCCGAATTTACATATCATTCTGGTTCGCCCCGAGATTCCGCAGAACACCGGATCGATCGCGCGGCTGGCGGCCGCGACCAAGGCCCGGCTGCACCTGGTGGGTCCGCTCGGATTCTCGCTCGAGGATCGCTATCTCAAGCGCGCCGGGCTGGATTACTGGCCGCTGGTGGATTTGCACACGTATGAAGGATGGGAGCAGTTCGCCGCGGTGCATCGCGATCGGCCGCCAACGAAAACCAAGTTTTTCTCGACCCACGCCGGCGCGAGCTATCTCGATGCGCGCTATGCGCGCGGCGATTTTCTTTTCTTTGGCTGCGAGACTGCAGGCCTGGGCCGCGATTTCGTGCTTGAAAGAATCGACCGTGCGTATCGGATTCCGATCTTCGAGGAGGGCGTGCGCAGCCTCAATCTCTCCAACGCGGTGTCGATCGTGGTTTATGAGGCGCTGCGCCAGACCGGCGCGCTCAATGCTTCTTGACGGCGCAACTGCCGCATCCCGTGCTGCATCCGCCGTTGTCACCCGCGGCGGGCGGCGGGCCAAAATAATAACCGCTCTGCTCGAGCTCGCCGGGTGAGACCCACTGGAGAGGGTCGGCGACAGCAGTGTCGCAATGCACACAGACACGGCGTTCGGCGCCGGCGTCGTCGAGCGCGACGTACGTCAGCACCTGCTTGCCGCAAGCCGCGCAATCCGCCATCGGAAATAACGCGTCTCTGGCAGGCTGTTGATTAATCACAGCCTGCTCCCCCTCTCTTGTCTCCCCGGCAAAAAAGCGGGAGAGAAGATTAAGGAAGGAAGCCGTTTTACGCAGGGTGTTGAGATCGAATTTGGAGAAGCCTTGATCGCAACCAGGTTTCTCAACACTCTGCTAGACGTGGTCAACGGCGTGGACATCGAAGTTGAGATTACACGATTGTGCGTGAAATTCGATGCCCTCTCGGTTCAGCCGCGATGCCCGCCACCATGCCCTCCGCCATGCCCTGAGTGCGCCATAGCAGCTCCGCCACCATGTCCGCCACCACCGAACCCATGTCCGCCGCCGGCGAACGCATGTCCGCCACCGAACCCGTGTCCACCACCGAACCCGTGCCCGCCAGCGAAGCCCTCATGAGCAAATCCGCCGTGACCGCCCCATCCACCGTGCCCCCAACCGTCATGGCCCCAGCCATGCCCATAGTAACCGCCGCCCCAACCCCACGGATGACCGACGAATGCCGGACCGTACCAGCCGCCGGAGTACACCGGGTATCCGCCTTCGTACACCGGGTATCCGCCACCCCAGCCGCCGTATCCGTACCCGGGATAGCCGTAGCCGTAGTCGTAGCAACCCTGCATCGGAAGTATGAAAAACACGAGCGACAGAGCTGCCAAAGTCATGAAAATCTTGCGTTTCATAGCTCTGTACCTCTGATCTGTTAGACGCCCCCGCTAGTAGGGGGGTTTCAGCGGCACAGTTTTTGGAAAAACTACAAAATTCAAGGGAAAATTGGATATTTTCCCTGATTTACCCGTTCAATCGCGGCGGTAGGGTTCGCCGAGCGCGCTCGGCGCCGCCGCCTGTCCGCCAAAGCCCGCCAGCACCACCAGCGTCAACGCGTAGGGGAGCGCGAGAAATAGCTGGTACGGAACGATAGTCCCCAGCGCCTGCAATCCGAATTGCAACGCCATCGCGGCCCCGAACAGCACCGATGCGGCCACCAAGCCCCACGAATTCCATCGCCCGACGATGACCACCGACAGCGCAACGAAGCCGCGGCCGGCCGAGATGTTCTCGACGAACGTGCCCGCATACGCGAGCGTCAGAAACGCGCCGGCCAGGCCCGTCATCGCGCCCGACACGACGAGCGCCTGCCATCGGATGGCGATTACGCCGAGTCCGAGCGCGTCCGCCGCTTCGGGACGCTCACCGCAAGCGCGGAGCCTCAGTCCGTAGCGGGTGTGCGCGATCACGTACCAAAGAGCCGGCGCGAGAATGAAGGTGAAGTACACCAGGGCGTTGTGATTGAAGAGCACCGGACCGAGCAGCGGGATTCGCGCCAGCGGACCGAGCGGGATTTTCGCAATCGGCGCCACCATGAACGCCTTGCCGGTGACGCCGAACAGCTTGCGGTAGAAGACGCCAGTCAATCCCAGCGCGAGGATGCTGACCGCGGTTCCGGTCACGACCTGGTTGACGGCGAGATTCACCACCAGGACGGCAAAGATCGCGTTGATCGCGACGCCCGCCGCGACTCCGCCCCCCAGGCCCAGCGCGGTGCTGCCGCTGAAGTATGCGATCGCAAGCGCAGCGAACGCACCCGCCAGCATCGCGCCTTCGATACCAATATTGATAACGCCGCTTTCCTCGACCAGCAGCTCGCCCAGCGCAGCCAGCAGGATGGGCGTCGCCATCGTGATCGACGAGATGAGAAACGCTTCAAGCATCCGGCATCTCCGCCACCGGCGGCACCGCGGCCGCCTCGCCGGTCGCGCCGAATATCTGCTCGCGGACTGCGCTCCAGGCCGGGGTGTCGAAGGCGAGGATGATCAAAATGACGAGACCCTGGATAACCTGCACCAGCTCCGGCGAGACGCCCTGAGTCCGCTGCATCGCCTGCGAGCCGTTGTCGAGCGCGCCGAACAGGATCGCGGCGGGAATGATGCCGAGCGGATTGAGGCGCGCCACCAATGCGACTGCAATTGCCTCGAAACCCCATCCGGGCGAGAGCTTCTCGTACAATCGATGCGAAATTGCCGAGACTTGCACCGCGCCGCCCAGCCCTGCCAGAGCGCCCGACAGGGTCATCACCCAGAATGTGAGCGCCGGGATTCGGACGCCAAAGAACGTGGCGGCGCGCCGGTTGCGGCCCATCGCGCGCAGCTCGAATCCGGCTCCGGTCCGGAACAACAGCAGGTAGCAAACGGCGGCGAGCACGACCGCGAGCAGCATGCCCAGGTTGATACGGCTCGGCGCAAAGTAGAATTCGAGCTGGGCGGCGCGTGCGATTGGCGAGCTGGTCGGATAGGCGCGCGACGGTTCCATCAGCGGACCATGCACGACCCAACTGAGCGCCTGCACGGCGACGAAGTTGAGCATGATCGTGCTGATGACTTCGTTGACGTCGCGCCGCGCGCGCAGCCATCCTGCCAGCCCGCCCCAGACCGCGCCGCCAAGGCAACCAGCGGCGAGAATGCCCGCAATCGCAATCGGATGGGGAAAATTGCCGAGATGCGGACCGATCGCGCCGGCCGCGATCGCGCCGATCGTAAGCTGCCCGTCGGCGCCGATATTCCACAGCGCGCCAGAGAAGGCGAGGGCGACCGCAAGCCCGGTGAAGACCAGCGGCGTGGATTTCACGACCGTATCCACGCATGCGTACCAGCTGCCGAACGCGCCTTCGCCAAGCGCCGCGAACACGCCGAGCGGAGACGCGCCGAGCGCGGCGAGGACAATCGAGATGAGCGCGGCGGCGAGCGCCAGGGCGGCAAACGGTTTCGCAATCGAGGACAGCATCACGCAGCCGCCTGCTAGTCGCGAGCCCCGGCCATCAGCAGGCCCAGGCGCTGGGGATCGCGCTCGCCGGGATCGGTTTCGCGGATTTTTCCGCGGCTGATGATCAGCAGCCGCCCGCAGATCGCGAGCAACTCGTCGAGGTCGCTCGAAATCAGCAGCACCGCGCCCCGGCCGGGACCGAAAGCGAAGTCGAGCATCGTGCGATGGACTTCGGCGGTCGCAGCGAGGTCCAGGCCGCGGCAGATATTGTGCGCGACGATTACTTTGGGCCGCGAGGCGAACGCGCGCGCCACTTCCAGGCGCTGACGGTTGCCGCCCGAAAGCGCGCCGGCGGTGGTTTCGGGACCTGGAGCGCGGATGCGGAAACGATCGATGAGTTCGCGGCAAAGATCGATCGCGTGCGAAGCGTTCAACCATCCGTGCGATGTCACCTGCTCCCGCAGCCGGCGCGCGAGAATCAGGTTTTCCCACAGCCGCATATCGAGGATCAGGCCGTCGAGGTCGCGATTTTGCGGTATCACCGCCATCGTGGCGCCCGGCGACCCGTCAAGCAGCTTTATTTTCCCGCTGCTCGGTTGGCGTGCGCCAGCAAGCAATTCGACCAGCTCGGTCTGGCCGTTGCCGTCAACGCCCGCAATTCCCACGATCTCGCCGGCAGCGACACGAAACGAAAGCCGGTCGAGAATCCGCCGCCCGGTATGGTCATCGAGGGTCAGATCTTCGATTTGGAGCACGGGCGCGCCCGAATGCGACGGCGTCGCGGACAAAGCGGGCTGAGCTATGATTTCGCCAATCATCAGGCCGGCCAAATTCTCCTCGCTGGTCTCGGCCGGAGTCGTGCGGGCGACCACGCGGCCGCGGCGCAGCACGGTGATTCGATCGGCGACCGCAATTGCTTCGGCAAGCTTGTGCGTAATCAGCACCACGATTCGGCCCTCGCCGCGCAGATTGCGCAGCAAGTCCAGGAATGGGGCCAACTGCGATGGAGCGAGCACGCTGGTCGGTTCATCGAGAATCAGGACGCGCGGATTGAAGCTGAGCGCGCGCAGCACCTCGAGCCGAACACGCTCGGCGACCGAACGATTCTCGACGGTGGCGCCATCCGGGGGCATCTCGAACCCGAGTTTCGCGCCAAGTGAGCGCGCACGCGCCGCGATTGCGTCGAGGTCGAGCGCGCCGGTGCCGGTGTCGAACCCGCCCAAGGCGAGATTTTCCTCCCACGTCATCCGCTCGAACAGCATCGGGCTCTGATGCACCGCCGCAATTCCTGCCGCCAGGGCAGCGCGCGGCGAGCCTGCCTGCAGGGGCAGCCCATCGAGGATCGCTTCGCCATGGTCGGCGGCCAGCGAGCCGGCCAGCACGTTCATCAAGGTGGTCTTGCCGGCGCCGTTTTCGCCGACCAGCGCGTGGATCTCGCCGGGCAGGGCCTGGAAATCGACGGCGTCGAGCGCGAGCGTACGGCCGAAGCGCTTGGTTATGGCGTTGGCGCGGAGCAACTAGGCGGCGCCTGCGCCGTAATGGATGCGCACATATTCGAGCGCGGCTTCGCGGGTTGCGAGCGCGCCGTCGAGTTGATGGTCCTCGACATCCTTGAGAATTTCCTTGAAGCGCGGTCCCGGCGTGAAGCCCAACTGCTTGAGGTCCTCGCCGCCGATCAGACGCGGCGGACGAATCTCGGCCGCGGTCATCGTGGTCATCGCGCGGCGGCAAAAGTGCCAGTAGCCGAGGTAGGAGCTCGACGCCATCGCGTCCATAAACGCGACTTCCATCAATTCGTCAAAGCCGTCTTCCGCCAGCATTCTCTTCAACGTTGCCGGGCGCATCCGCGGCACCATGCAGAGCCGCAAATGATTCTTGACCAGGTATGCGACCCGCTCCTGGACCGCGCGCGAGCGCTTGAGCCGCGCCATGATTTCCGCCGCCATCGCGGCGCCGTCCTCGGTGTGGCCATAGAACGTGACCTTGTCGCCGGCCACCGCACGGCATTTCGGCTTGGCGATGTCGTGCAGCAGGATGCCGAACGCAACGGTCTCGCTGCATCCGGCGGGAAGCATCGCGACGCCCATCCGCGTATGGGTATACGCGTCGCCTTCGGGATGGAAATTTTCGGGCTGCGCGCATCCGGGCAGCAGGACGACCTCGGGCAGCAGCAGATGCATCAGGCCGCTGTCCATCATCAGATCCATCGCGCGCGCGGCGGCGCCCTCGGTCATCATCATCACGATTTCTTCGCCGATTCGTTCGGCCGCAATCCCGAGAATTGTGGGCGCGGCGCGTTTCATCGCGGCCCAGGTCGCGGGATCGATCGTGAAGTTGAGCCGCGCGGCGAAGCGGGCGGCGCGCAGGATGCGCAAATGATCCTCGTCGAAGCGGTCGTAGGGATTTCCGATCGCGCGGACAATTCCGGCGCGCAGATCGCGCATCCCGCCGACCAAATCGATCACGCGGCCGGCGATCGGATCGTAAAACATTCCGCCAATGGTGAAGTCGCGGCGGATTGCGTCTTCCTCGATCGCGCCGAAACGCACCGACGAGGGCCGGCGACCGTCGGTATATTCGGCATCGGCGCGAAACGTGGCGACTTCGAACAGGTCGTCGCCGATCAGCACGCCGATTACGCCGAACTTAGCTCCGACCGCCACGGTGCGGTCGAACAGTTTCTGCACCACCTGGGGACGCGCGTCGGTGGCGACGTCGTAGTCCTTGGGCTCGACGCCAAGAATTCGATCGCGCACACATCCGCCGGCGAAAACGGCGCGAAAGCCGGAATCGACGAGACGGCGGACGATATAGAGCGCCTTTTGCTCTTTCTCGCTCATCGGCGAGCCCTTCTCCGACCGCACATTTTATCGCGGCGCGATTGGCAGGTGCCATACGGCGAACACCGCACCCGGCCGGGAAGGGAAACTGACAGTGCGCTAACCCTCGCGCAGGCGCACTTGTCCGAGCAGGATTCCGCCATCGACGGCGATCACCTGGCCAGTTACATTAAGCGCCTTGTCGGAGCAGAGCCACGCTACTGCGCGGCCGATATCCTCGGGCGTCTGTTCGCGGCCGAGCGGAACGGAATTTCGCACCGCTGAGTCGAAGACCGGGCGCGCGTTTGCATCACCGCCGCCGAGCGCCGCGCCCAGATCCTGCCATACCCTGGTGAAGATGAGCCCCGGGGCGACAGCGTTGACGCGAATTCCGGCCGACCCAAGCTGGAGCGCAAGCGTTTTGCTGTACGAGATCACGCCGGCCTTCGCCGCGGCGTATGCGGCCAGCGGCGGAGACGCCTGCAGCCCGGCAACCGATGAGGTGTTGCAGATGGCGGCGCCGCGTTCCATCCGCGGCGCAACCTCGCGCGAGACTATATAGACCGAGTTCAGGTTGAGATCGACAAAGCGGCGCCACGTTTCGACGTCGTGCCAGACGAATTGATTGCCCCTGCCGAACCATGCCCGATCGCCGCCGCCGGCGTTGTTGCAGAGCACGGCAGGATGCGCGCCCAGGCGGGAGACGATCTCCTCGACCGTGCGATGCACCTGCTGCTCGTCGGTGACGTCGGCGGCAAAGCCCTGGACCCGGGCGGCGATCGCGGCGGGCGGAGGCGCCAGATCGCGATCGATCACGGCGACGTTGTCGACCACTTTTTCTTCCAGCAGCGCATTGACGATGCCGAGTCCGAGTCCGCGCGCTCCTCCAGTCACGATTGCGTATTTCACTGTTTTTTTCTCCGCGGCAAATTGCCCGCGCGCCGAGCGCTCAGGCTGCTTCCTTGCGGGTGCCAGAGTATTCCTTTCTATAGACGCGCAGCAGGGCGGCAAATACCGACATAATCGCGGGGCCCAGGAACAGGCCAAGCGGCCCGTACGCTTCAAGCCCGCCGAGAATCCCCAAGAACAGCGCGATAGTGGGCAGGCCCGTGCCATGCTTCATCGCCAGCGGCTTGATGAAATTGTCGATGACCGCAAGCGCGATCGCGCACCAGATGACCAGGCCGACCGCCGCCGACCAACTCGAGGCAAAGCCCAGGTAGAGCGTGGCGGGAATCCAGACCAGTGCGGTGCCGCCGATCGGCATCAGCCCCGCGGCCGACGAGGCGATCGCCAGGAACAGCCAGTACGGCACGCCGAAGATCAGCATCCCCAGGCCGATCGTCACGCCTTGCAGCACGGCGGTCAGCATCAGCCCGCGCATCACCGACGAAAGCGTGGTGCGCAGCGTATCGAAAATTGCCTTCTTGTCGTCTTCGTGCAGCGGGGTCAGGTCGCGCAGGCTGCGGTAATAGTAGTCGCCGTCGCGCAGCATGTAGAAAAAAGCGAGCAACGCGATGCCGAAGTCGATGATGAAGGACAGCACATTTTTCGCGGCGTGGGTCGCATTGCTGACTACATAATCGCTGGTCATCCGCGCCGCTTGCAGCGTGAGCTTGGGCAGCTCCTCGTCGAGCTTGTAGCCGCGTTCCCCCATCCGTTTGGCGACCCATGCGCCCAGATCCGTGTGGACCGCCCAGTCGTGCAGCTTCATCACTCCGCCGCTGTTCACCGATTCCGTGGCCTGCGTGTAAAGTGTCTGCGCCTCGAGCACCAGGCGGCCCGAGAGCCAGATTGCCGGCAGAACGACGCCCAGCCCGACGACGACGGCGATAATCGCCGTCGACAGCGATCGCCGCTTGACGTACTTTTCGACTTCGATCAGTGCCGGATGCGCCATGAATGCGAGCAGGATTCCCCACGCCAATGGCGTCAGGAAGGGCAGAATCAGTTCGTACAGCTCGTAGGCCATAACGGCCAGAAAGCCGAAGAAGAAGAGCTGCACTATGCGCTCGCGATCCATCTTCATTTAAGCGTCGTGACGTCGCTGCGTGCGCGCGCGATACACGGCCGCGAAAGCATAGCAGATGCCCCCGCTACCGTCGCCTGCAAGCCCAAGGTGAATCGGGCCTCGCGGCGCCTCGGTTGCCCGCCAGCCCAATATCGGTTACCGTTTGCGGTTGCTTGATGTATCCAGTCAATACGCCTCGCCCGTGAAGGCACGTAGCTCAGTGGGAGAGCGCTTCCTTGACACGGAAGAGGTCGGCGGTTCAATCCCGCCCGTGCCTACCAGGTCCGCCCACAGCCGCGCGTGCAGGCTTCGCCCCGCCAGTTCATTTCTTATGCGCCTGAAGTCCGCGTCGTATCCCGCAATGATTAGATTCTTCGCTTGATGAGTTCCAACGTAACCGTAAAGGTGAACGGCGTATCCCGCGTCGTGCCGGTTGGCACTGTCGTTCGCGAGGTACTGGACGGGATTCCAAGCCGCGATTTGGTGGCCGCGCGCGTCAACGGCAAGGTCGTCGATCTGACACGCAAGCTCGAACACGACGCGTCGGTCGAGCCGGTGCTGGCCGACTCGCCCGAGGGTCTCGAGGTAATCCGTCATTCCACCGCGCATCTGATGGCGATGGCGGTGCAAGCGCTGTATCCCGGCACGCAGGTGACGATCGGCCCGGTCATCGAGGACGGCTTTTTCTATGACTTCGCGCCCGCCGCGCCGTTCACGGTCGAGGATCTGCCGAAGATCGAAGCCAGGATGCGCGAGCTGGCCAACGCCGATCACAAGATCCAGCGCACTGAAGTCTCTCGCGAGGACGCGATTCGCAGGTTCGCCGCGATGGGCGAGAAATACAAGGTCGAGATAATCCAGGGTATCCCGGACGATCGCGTGTCGATCTACAGCCAGGGCGACTGGATGGATCTCTGCCGCGGACCGCACGTCCCCTCGACCCGCTATCTCAAGGCGTTCAAACTCACCAGCGTAGCCGGCGCGTATTGGCGCGGCGACGAGCACAACGCGATGCTGTCGCGCATCTACGGCACCGCGTTCGCCAGCAAGGAGGCGCTCGAGGAGCATCTGAAGCTCGTCGAGCTCGCCCGCCAGCGCGACCATCGCAAGCTGGGCCGCGAGATGGGCCTGTACATTTTCGATCCGATCTCGCCGGGCTCGCCGTTCTACCTGCCCAAGGGCGTCATCATCTTCAACGCGCTCGTCGACTACATGAGGCGCCTGTACCGGCGCTACGGCTACGACGAGGTGGTCACGCCGCTGCTGTTCAAGAACGAGCTATGGAATACCTCGGGGCATTGGGAAAATTTCCGCGAGAATATGTTCCTCTCGCCCGATCCTGACAGCGAGACGCACAGCATCGATACCGGCCCCGACGGATGGCGCGAGGGCTACGGGCTGAAGCCGATGAATTGCCCCGGCCACACCTTCGTCTACCGCGCCGAGAAACGCTCGTACCGCGACCTGCCGCTGCGCCTGGCGGAGTTCAGCCGGCTGCATCGCGCCGAACGCTCGGGCACGCTGCACGGCCTGATGCGGGTGCGCGAACTGTCGCAGGACGACGCGCACATCTTCTGCCGCGAAGATCAGATCGAGGACGAGATCGCACTGAACCTCCAGATGGTGCGCGAGGTTTACGACGCGCTGGGTTTCGAACGGGTCGAGTTCAAGCTCGCGACCATGCCCGAGCATCATCTCGGCACCGAAGAGCAATGGCGGATGAGCGAGGCGAAGCTCGGCAACGCAATGAGCCGCAATGAAATCGCGTTCGAGATAAATCCGAAGGAAGGCGCGTTTTACGGCCCCAAGATCGAGATTTACGTGTCCGACGCGCTCAAGCGTAAATGGCAGGTCGCGACGATCCAGCTCGACTACAACGCGCCCGAGCGCTTCGACCTGACTTACACCAACAGCGCCGGCGCCGAGGAACGTCCCGTGGTCATCCATCGCGCGATTTTAGGCTCGCTCGAGCGCTTCATTGGGGTGTTGATCGAGCACACCGGCGGCGTGCTGCCCCTGTGGCTCGCGCCCGAGCAGGTGCGGGTGCTGTCGCTCAGCGAAAAGGTCGAGGATTACACGCGCGAAGTCACCGGCCTGCTCAAGCGCGAGGGATTCCGCGCCCACGGCGATCTACGCAACCAGAAGCTCGGTTTCAAAGTTCGCGAAGCTGAATTGGCCAAGGTGCCGTATATGGTAGTGGTCGGCGAGCGCGAGGCCGCCAGCCGCTCGGTGTCGCTCCGGCTGCTGCGCGGCGAGAAGAGCAACGCGATGCCGCTTGCGGCGCTGGTCGAGCTGTTAAAGAAGGAGCCCATCCCGGCTTAGGAAGTTTGTCCGGCCACCGGGCCGGAGGAGGTGCTTTATCCGAAGAGATTTCAGAACCCCGCCCTCGAGGGAGCCCGCGATTCGCGTTAATAACATGATTCGCGCTCAAGAAGTCCGTGTAATCGACGCCGATGGCAGCCAAATCGGAATCCTGCCCCTGCGCGAGGCGATCAAAGTGGCAGAGAGCCGCGGCTTGGACCTGGTCGAGGTCTCGGCGACCGCGACGCCTCCGGTGTGCCGGATCACCGACTTCGACAAGTACCGGTACGCGCAAAAGAAAAAGGCGCACGACGGCAAGAAGCGCACGGTCAGCATGATCAAGGAAGTCAAGATGGGATCAGCGACCGGGCAGCATGATGTGGACTTCAAAGTTAATCATATCAAGCGCTTTGTTGGAGAAGGTCATCGTGTTAAGCTCACGGTTTCGTTCCGCGGCCGCGCGATTACCCATCCAGAACTCGGGCGGGCGCTGATCGAGAGAATTATCGCGCTGGTTGCGGACGTCGCGCAGACCGAAGGCGCGCCCCGAATGGAAGGACGCAACATGTCCGTGCTGCTGACGCCGCGATAGGAAAAATTTAGCAAAGAAGCAAAGCGACCATGCCGAAAATCAGGACCCGCCGTACCGCCGCCAAGCGCTTTTCCATGACCAAGACCGGCAAGGTCAAGTTCAAACACGCGTATGCCCGCCATATGTTCTCGGCCAAAAGCCCGAAACAGAAGGCGCACTTGCGCACCACCGGTATTTTGGGAAAGGCCGACGCCGCCAAAGTCCACTCCATGATGCCGTACGCTTGAGCGCGGCCGCTTAACTCACCCGATATCTACCAAGGAAGGATTCGACTCCGATGCCTCGCGCCAAAGGCGGACCCAAGACGCGCCGCCGTCACAAGCGTCAACTCAAGCTCGCCTCCGGCTTCGTCGGTGGGCGCAAACTCTACCGCCAGGCTCGCTCTACGCTCGAGAAGGGCCTCACTTACGCCTATCGCGATCGCAAGCAGAAAAAGCGCGATTACCGCACGCTCTGGATTGCGCGGATCAACGCGCTCGCGCGCGAAAGCGGAATCTCGTACAGCAGCCTGATCAACGGGCTCAAAAAGGCCGGCGTGGAGGTCGATCGCAAGATGCTGGCGAAGCTGGCGCAAGAGCGCGACGGATTGTTTACCGAGCTGGTGCGCACCGCGAAGAGCGCGCTCGGCTCGCACGCAGCATAGAGCCGCGCCGTTCGAAAGCGTCGCGCATCAGGGACCATGTGGGTCATACGCCCACGTGGTTTTTGTTTTTTTTGGCGCGTGCGACATTGCACAATGGATGAATGGCGCGACTGAGCTGGATGTCCGGGGAAGATCATGATGAGAGAACAACTCGAAGAAATCAGGCGCCGCGCGATGGCGGAACTCGCCGACGACGCCGCCGAAGCGCAAATCGACGCGGTTCGGGTGCGCGTGCTCGGCCGCTCGGGCGAGCTCACGGAAATCATGCGCGGGATGCGCGAGGTCCCCGACGCGGAGCGACCCGCCATCGGCCAGCTCATCAACCAGATCAAGCGCGAAGTCGAAGCCCGCATCGAGACCCTGAGCGCGAAACTCAAAGCCGCGGCGCTGACCAAAGCGCTCAATGAAAAACCCCTCGACGTGACCCTGCCCGGGACGCGCATCGCGCGCGGCCACCTCCATCCGATCACCGACATCCTCGAACAGATGCTGCAAATCTTCGAGTCGATGGGCTTCGAGGTCGCGATGACCCAGGATATCGAAGACGACTTCCATAACTTCGCGGCGCTCAACTTCCCGCTGCATCATCCCGCCCGCGACATGCAGGACACCTTCTACCTCGAAGGCGGGATGCTGCTGCGAACGCAGACCTCGAACGGCCAGATCCGGGTGATGGAAAAACGCCGGCCGCCGCTGGCCGTGGTTTGTCCCGGGCGATGCTATCGGCGCGACGACCCGACGGTGCGCGCCTCGCCGATGTTCACGCAGATCGAGGGTTTCATGGTCGATAAACGCGGGCGCATCACGATGGCGCATCTCAAGGGCGTGCTGACCGAATTCGCGCGTGCGTTTTTCGGCACCACTGCTGTGCGTTTTCGCGCCAGCTATTTTCCATTCACCGAGCCAAGCGCCGAACTCGATATGCATTGCCTTCTCTGCGACGGCGCCGGATGCGCGGTCTGCAAGCACTCCGGATGGACCGAAGTGCTCGGCTGCGGAATGATCCACCCCAACGTGATGCGCGCGGTCGAGTACGATCCCGGAGAGTACCAGGGCTTTGCCTTCGGCTTGGGCGTCGAGCGCACGGGTTTGCTGAAGCTCGGGGTTGACGACATGCGCTTGTTCTTCGAGAACGACCTTCGCTTTTTGAGCCAGTTCCCGGCGCTGGGCGGAGGTGTGCGATGAAGCTTCCGCTCAGTTGGCTCGGAGACTTCGTCAGCATCGATGCGCCCGTCGAAGAAATCTCGCGGCGCCTCAGTTACGCGGGATTGGTTGTAGAGAGCCTCGAAAAACTCACGTCCGGATTCGCACGCGTGGTCGTCGGCAGAGTGCTCCACGTCGAAAAGCATCCCAACGCGGACCGGCTGAGTCTTTGCGACGTGGACGCGGGCGAAAAGGGCAGATTCAAAGTCGTATGCGGCGCGCCGAACGTGAAAGCCGGCATGATCGCGCCGCTCGCTCTGGTTGGCGCGCAGCTTGGCAATCAACCGCCGCTGGAGGCAGCCGTGATTCGCGGCGTGCGTTCCGAGGGCATGCTCTGCTCGGAGCGCGAGCTGGGCTTGTCGCAGGATCAGGCTGGAATCGTTGCGCTCGGCGCCGATGCGCCGCTTGGTGGCGACGTGGCCGCGTATTTGCGCCTCGACGATACCGTGCTCGATGTCGAAATCACCCCGAATCGCGGCGATTGCCTGTCGGTGCTCGGCCTGGCGCGCGAGGTTGCAGCATTGTTCGCCGCCAGACTGCGCGCGCCCAGGCTCCGCGCGGCCCATTCGGCCGGCTCGCCCGGCGGAGCGCGGTTTTCGCTTGCGGTTTCGATCGAGGCCCCCGATCTATGCCCGCGTTACGCCGCGCTCGCGATGACCGGAATCAAGATCGGGCCTTCGCCGGCGTGGGTCAAGCGCCGGCTGCAACTATGCGGGATGCGCGCGCTGAACAACGTCGTCGACGCGACCAACTACGTGATGCTCGAACTCGGCCAGCCCTTGCACGCGTTCGACTTCGACAAAATCGCCGGCGGCCGGATTATCGTCCGCCGCGCCGGCGATACGCGCGAGTTCGTGACCCTCGACAACGTCGGGCGCACGCTCGATTCAAACGCTCTGCTGATCGCCGACGGCGACAAGCCGCTGGCGATCGCAGGCCTGATGGGCGGCCTCAACTCCGAGGTCAGCGATTCGACCGGGACTATTTTGCTCGAGAGCGCCTACTTCGAGCCGATGACCATAGCGCGCACGACGCGGCGCCTGGGTTTGCGCAGCGAGGCAAGTTACCGCTTCGAGCGCGGCGTCGATCGGGCGGGGCAGGTCGGCGCGCTGATTCGCGCCGCCGAATTGATCCGCAGGATCGCGCACGGACACGAGGCGTCGCCGATCGCCGACTTCGAGCCGCGCAAAGCCGAGCCGCGCGAGATTACGCTCGACCTCGGCGCGATGGAATCGCTGCTTGGCGCGGCGATACCGCCGGCTGTCGCCAGGAGCCGTCTCAAATCGCTGGGCGCGCAAGTGAGCACGCGCGCCAAGGGTATGCTCGCGGTCGTACCTCCATCGTTCCGCTCCGATCTGCTCGAGCAGGCCGACCTGATCGAGGAAGTCGCGCGGCTCGGCGGTCTCGAGGACATTCCGGCCCTGCTGCCGCAACGCGTGACCGCGCTCACGCCAGTCAATCGCGAGCGCGAGTTCCTCAACGGCACGCGGGAAGTGATGCTGGGATGCGGCCTGACCGAGGCCGCCACCATTGCGTTCGTCGCGCCCGCCGACAACGCGCGCTTTCCCGGGATTCAAGTCGCGACGCGGCCGCTCAAAGTATCCAACCCGCTGTCGGCGGAACTCAGCGAGCTGCGCGTGAGCCTGCTGGGGGGCCTCATGACCGCGCTCAGGTTCAACCTGAACCGCGAGGCTCGCGCCTTTCACGCGTTTGAAATAGGCAAGACCTTCCGCATGGACGGCGATATCCCAACCGAGCACAATCATCTCGCCGCGGTCAGCTACGGAGCATACGCGCTCTCTGCAATCGGCGAGCACAGCGTCACGGCAGGATTTTTTTCGCTCAAGGGAATCCTCGAGACATACCTGGAAGCGATTGGAATTTCGCCGCGCGTGGCGTACAAGGCTCTCGGAAGCGCAGATGCGCCATTCCTGCACCCCGGCCGCAGTGCTGCCGTTACGCTCGATGACGCACCGATCGGTTTGATCGGTGAGTTGCACCCGGCGGAAGCGATGCGGCTTGATCTGAACGATCCCTGCGCGGTCTATGAACTTGACTTGAGTAGGCTCATTGCCTATGGTTTCTCGCCGCGCAAAACTTTCCAGCCGCCGCCAAAATTTCCCGCCATCAGGCGCGATTTGGCGCTGGTGCTGGATCGAAATTTCCCGGCGGATATGGTAGTCAAAACTGTTCGGGAATGCGGCACGTCGCTGCTGGAAAGCGTCGAGGTCTTCGACGTCTACGAGGGAACGGCGGTGGCGGCCGGAAAGAAGAGTGTGGCGTTGACTTGCCGTTACCGTGCAAAAGATCGCACGCTGACCGATGAGGAGGTTAACCGCATTCACGCTGCGTTGGTCGAGCAGGCGCAGATGCGATTAGGGGCGGAGTTGCGGCAGTAAGCGTGCCTAACGCGAGCGGGTGGGGGATTCTTCTTACGCCGCAGGGCATGACCAAAGCCGATCTTGTAGATCTGATCTACGAGCGGGTAGGCTCTTCCAAGAAGGAAGCCTGTGAAGTGGTGGAAGCGGTGTTTGCGATCATCAGGGATTCTTTGCGCCACGGTCAGAAAGTGAAAATTTCCGGCTTCGGCACCTTTCTCGTCAATCAAAAAAATGCGCGGCGCGGGCGCAACCCGCAGACCGGCGAGCCGATTACCATAGATTCCCGCCGCGTCCTCTCCTTCAAGGCCAGCCAGGTGTTGAAGGACCGGGTTAACCAGGTCACCGCGCCACGGGGATGACGCCAATGCCACGCCAGCCATCCGTTCGGCGGCGAAAACCCAAGTCGCAGTCGCCCGCCACTATGTCCTTGTTCCCCGAGCGCGGGCTAAAGATCGGCGAAGCGGCGCGCGCGCTGGGCGTCGAGACTTACGTGCTGCGCTTTTGGGAAACCCAGTTCCCATTTCTGAAACCCAGGCACACTCGCACCAGGCATCGCTTCTACCAGGAAAAGGACCTCGAGGTGCTGCGCCTCATCAAGCGCCTCCTGCACGAGGAAGGCTTCACGATTGCAGGCGCCAACAAGCACATCAAGGAGTTTGGCATCGACGCTTTGATGACCGGCAAGCCGCTGGCCAAGCCCGCATCGCCGCCGTCGGAGCGCGCACCAGCGCAGCCTCCCGCAATCGACGGTCAAGCTCGCCGCGTACTCAATGAGGTCCGCCGCGACCTCGAATCGATCCACAAGATTTTGGAAGACTGATCCGCGCGATCGGCCACATCTCGCGACGCGGACCGATGGAGTCTGAAGAAAAAGACTAGTCTGCGATGCGTTCTTGCGAGGCCAACCGCGCCGTCGCCGGTTTGCGCGCGACTGCCCGAGCTTGCGCGCCCGGAGCCTGACGGACCAGTATCCCCAGCGGCGCGAGATTCAGTTCGCTTGCGCATTCCTCAGTCGCGCGATGGGTGATTCGTCCCGCCTCGGCCATCTCGGCAACGATGCACACCGCGCCGGCTATTGTGAGTGCCCCCAAGCCAAGCGCGATCTCAGGCAGTCCCGCGATCGCCGCGGCTGCCGCACTCACCGTGCCCGCCGCCAGAGCCAGCTTGGTGATTCGGGTGGACTTTATTCGCGCCAGTACGTGGCTGGTGACCTTGCCCGCCTCATGCTCTTCGTCGGCGGTCTTCAGTTCAATTCGGGTCCACAGATTCGGCCGCACTTCGAGGTCGTAGTCGTTCCACCCCGCTTCGACGATCGCGCCATGCCCGCTGCGCGCGAACAGCTTCAGCATCCCGTCCATCAGGCGGTCGCGCATAATGCTTTCGTCGTTCCAATAGTCCAGCCGGACGGTACGTCTGAGCCAGTTGATCGTTGGGCGTTGACGCACGCCATCGGCGCCAGCGATTCCGGTCAGGGCTTTCGCCCGCGTCTTGTAGCGCGTCATGGTTCGCACCATCGGCCCCGTGTAAGCGAGATACGCGATCAGAAGTCGTGCGGTGAAACTTTCGTGAGATTTTTCAAGCGGCGCATGCCACGCATAGTACAGCGCCCAAACAGGCCCCAGTGCGAGCATCGCGGCCGCGGGAATCAGCGACACCCCGAGTACTATCGACGCGACTACCGCGATCGCCCAGAGTACCGTCCATTCCAGCGTCTGCGGCGCAACCCTGGCCAGCGTAAGTCCGGGCTCGAACAGCGTCTGCGCACCTGCCCTTGCAGTCTTCCACAGCACGCGCTTGCGGCTGCCACCCGGAATGGTCCGCGCCAGCCCGGGAATCGTACCCCGCCACGCGATTTGGCCCATCACGTTGAAGCGCTCAGGATAGCGCGGATACAGCATCGCCTCGGCGCGGCCATAGCCGCGCTGCTGTCCGTAGTAGGCTTTGACCGTGTTGCGCCGGAAGTGCCAGACGAACGCCGCCGGCGAGAACCCGAGCCTGAAGCCCGCGTCGAGCATTCGCCAGCATATGTCAACGTCGTCGCCGGCCGACGTGAACTGGGGATCGAATCCGCCAATCTTTGCCAGCGCCGCCTTCGAGAAGAGCATGTTGCAGCCTGCCAGATGCTCCGCTCGATCCTCGGCCACCAGGACGTGGCACGGCGCGCCCGGCGATGCGGCGCAACTGGCTTCGACCCAGCCGTCTTCGTGCGGCGCGTAGTTCGGCCCGCCGCATCCGTCGAAGTTGTTTTCGACCATCGCGCGGACCATCAGCGTCAGCCAATGTGGATCGACGACGCAATCCGAATCGGTATAGGCGATGATTTCGCCGCGCGCCGCATGCATCCCGACGTTGCGCGCGACGCCCAGTCCCTTGTTGGGCTGGCGAATGAGACGGAACTGCGGGAACTCCATCGAGATGTCAGCAGTGCGATCGCGCGAGCCGTCATCGACGATGACTACCTCGAAATTTGGGTAGTCCAGACGCCGCAGCGATTCCAGGCAATGTCGCATCGTGCGTTCCGCGTTGTATGCGCAAATCACCACCGACACCATCGGCATCTTCGCCGGCGGCGGCGGGCAGCTGCCATTGAGCGTCACGAACGGCATCACATCCGCTGCGCGCATCATGCGCACGCCAAGCCAGTCGTGAGAAGCCGGAGCAGGAACGGGCGGCGCAACCACGCCAGCCGCACCCGTGCCAAACGCCACTGCCACCGCTTCGTCCTGCCCCGGCGATGCATCTTTGAATTCGATTACCACCGGCCGCGCTTCGGCCAGGTTGTGCAAGGCGACGACGAAATCACGAATCTCGACCGGCTTGAGTGGAGGAATTTCCGCGTAAAGAAAATCTTCTTCCAGGATTGAAAGTGCGCGCGTTTCCGGCCGCACCTTGACTGCGATCATCGCCTCCGGCGCGCGCCCTTTGATCGTCTTCACGACCCCGCGCATGCGCCGCCGCGCGTTTTCCAGTCCACCCGCCCGCAGCGCGTCCTGGCCGATTTCGCAATCGAGGATGTAACCGGCCAGCGCCGGATGCCCGGCAAAAATGTTGGCTGTATGCGCGATTCGCGAGACCACGGACTCCCATCCGCGGTTGCGTGTAAGCTCGTCCGCCGCGATTCTCAACTCGACCATGGCGACCAGCCCCGACTGGGCCGCGATGTCCAGGCACGGCTGCGCCTGCGCCTCGGTCAGCACGAGGCCGGTCGTGTGCGCGGCTTTGAGACCGTCGAGCCGCTTTCTTAGTTTGAGCTTCTGGCCAAAATCGAGCGTCGCGCTGACGTCAGCCAGGCGCATCGCCTTGAGAAAGAACTTCTGTCCGGCGCGGGAAAGGAACTTACCGTGTAGGGTGATGCGCTGCGCAGGACCGTTGGTAAGCATGTATGGCGGCTGGCCTCTCGAAGAGGAACTGATTGCCAAAGCCATGCCACCGGAAAGATCCTGCGATTACGGAGCTTTTTCGACAAACCGCAGCATCGTACAAACCAATTGGGATGAGCCCTGTACGATTTGCGCCTCGGCACGGACCGGAGCCAGCCATTCGCAGGCTGCAAAATAAAGGCATGATGCCGTCCTAATACACCCAGTAGATTGGTTATTTTGCGAATGTTATAGCTCAGAATTAACGCTGAACTCGCCTCAGGGTTTTACCGCAATGGAACTATCGCTCGCCTGTGGATGCTGCAGACCGTCAAATTCTCAACGACACCGTGAACCAACCGACGCGCCAATTCAGGCCACCCCCGAAGAACTACAGGCGATAAGGCTCCAGCTCGCCGAGATCGAGCAATCGCTCTCGCGCCTGTGGGGTCCGACAATCTGGAGCCGCACGCCCGAGTGCATCCAGGTCCGCGCCGAGGCCGCCGATCTGATCGACCGGCACTTCGACGGCATCATCGACCAGTGGGCGGATGCGATAAGCGCCATCTTCGACTTTCGTCCGGAATCCCACGAGGAAGAGCGCAACAATTTGCGCAATGCGCTCATCCGCCTGGAGGAACACCTGCGCGATCCCGACGACATTTGCACCTACGTTTATCTGCGCCGGCATTGCCAGGAGGGGATGATCGCGCGGCTCAAACCCTCCCAGTTCAACACTATCCACATCGCTCTCAAGCAAATAGTTCTCAATCACGTAAAATCCTCGATGACCGGTCCCGCGATGGAACTGGTCCGCGACCTGGTGGTTGCAGCAATCGACGAGCGGCGCCTGATGGTCTCGCAGTTCTACATCGAATCGCGCGAACGGTTGCTGCGCGAATCCGAAGAGAAGTACCGCAACACCATCGACCACGCGCCGGACCCGATGTATGAGATAGAAGCGCACACTTGGATCGTGACCGGGCTGAACGCGGCCGCCCTGGAGCTCCATAGAATGGAAGCACCGCCCGGTTCACGAGGTTGGTATGACCCCGGCCATGAAAAGACGCAGATTGTTGGATATCCGATCACGGATTTAGTGCCGCCGGAGCAAAGGGCAAGAGTGATCGAGAGCCTGGAGACGGTTTTGCGCCAGGGATCGGCACAGACCTCGGAATTTCCGGTCGGGCCGCTGTTCTTCGACGTAAACTCCGCACTCATCACTTACGGCAACAAGCAATTCATCCAGATGATCCTGCGCGACGTGACGCAGCGGCACGACATGCTCGACTCGCTGATCAAGGCTGAGCGCCTGGCCGCGGCGGGCACCTTTGCGGCGGGCGTGGCGCACGAGGTGAACAACCCGCTGGCGTCGATCTCATCGCTGGTGCAATCAATCCTGACCGGCGAGAAGGACCCCCAGCGGCGCACGACGCTGCACACCATCCTGTCCCAGATCACCCGCATCTCGAGCACGCTCAAGGACCTGGTGAATTTCGCCCGGCCCACCACCGCACAACGCAAGCCGGTCGACGTCAACGCGCTCATCGCCGAGACGCTGCGCCTCATCACTTACAACAAACGCTTCAGCGGCATCCGGGTCGAACCCATTCTTGCTCCCGATCTCCTCCGCGCGTTCGCCGACGACAACGAAATCCAGCAGGTGCTGCTCAATCTGCTCTTCAACGCCGCCGACGCCTCCCCCGCCGAGGGCGGCGTGATCACCGTGACCACCGAGAACCAGCGCGCCGGACAGGGCGCGGACAAATCGCGCCGGGTGGTTATCAAGGTGGCCGACAATGGCATCGGAATCCCGCGCGAGCACCTCGAACGCGTGTTCGATCCATTCTTCACCACCAAGCCCGCGGGCGCCGGCGTCGGACTCGGACTGTCGCTATGTCAGCGCATGATCCTGTCCAATCATGGCACCATTCGCGTTGACAGCGAGGTCGGCCGCGGCACCGCCGTCACCATCACGCTGGCGGCCGCCGAGGAGTCCGTACGCGCACAGCAGGCGGCGGGCGTGGCAGCGTCTTGAGCATCGGAATGCGATGAACAACGAAGCTTCATGGACCGCCCAGGAACGCGGACCTTACCGGCTGCTGATCGTCGAAGACGAGCCCTTGATGCGCTCGATCATCGTTCAGCTCGCGCGCAGCGAAGGCTACGAGGTGATGGAGGCGCCGGCCGCCGAGGTCGCCCTGCGGATCTTCGAAAAAGAAAAAATCGAACTCGCGATTCTCGACCTCAACCTGACCAGCGGCGGCAGCGGACTCGACCTGCTGCGCAAGATGCGCGAACTCGACCCCGAGGTGATGGGAATTATCGTCACCGCTTACGCCAGCGTCGAGTCCGCGGTCGAGGCGCTGCACCAGGGCGCTTACGATTACATCACCAAGCCGTTTGCCAACGATCACTTGAAAAAGGTGATGCGCAATGCGCTCGAGGGCAAGGCGCTGTTCAGGGAAAACCGCTTCCTGCGCCAGGAGCTGCGCGAGAAGTATCGCTTCGAGAACATCATCGGCAAAAGCGACGCGATCGAAAGCGTGTTCCGCGTCATGGAAAAAGTCGCGCGTACCGACACGAGCGTGTTGATCACCGGCGAGTCCGGC
>Ga0187815_10000359_pt1 | contig 22144 bp, 19 predicted proteins | sample NC_S_5_FD_132962 | JGI IMG/M metagenome (GOLD analysis project Ga0187815, IMG submission 132962) | Wetland sediment microbial communities from Neuse River Estuary, North Carolina, USA - ASW-S_5 | ecosystem: Environmental > Aquatic > Freshwater > Wetlands > Sediment | place: USA: North Carolina...
CCGTTGGTGCTGCCCGCGCCGGCCGGGAAGGTGCCGTCGCCGGCCGAACCCGCCGGGCCGTTGAGGCTGCCGTAGTCGTAATTGCCGCCGTTCGGGTCAAGGCCGTTCCAGCCGTGGTGGTAGTAGGCATAGGTGTAGACCTTGTTGTCCAGGGTCACGTCGCCCAGCAGGCTGTGCACGCCCACGTACTCGAAGTCCGAGTTGATGGTGTCGCGGTTGTAGCCGGAAAAGGCCTGGCTGTTCGGGTTGCTGGACAGCCCGTAGTTCATCCCGAGCTGCTGCATCTGGCCCGGCATGTCGCTGGTGAACGGTGGCGTGCCGTTGTTCACCGCCACGTAGGGATACGAGGTGGCGCCGTAGATCGCCGCGTTGCTGCCCGAGTTCTGGTTGGTCATCGCCACCACGGTCAGCTCGGTGTGCTCACCCAGCGGCTTCACCGCCTTCATGAAGAAGTTGTGGCGGTCCATGTTGGCGCCGCTGAGGTAGCCGTTGGACTTGAGCTGGCGGTAGTCGACGAAGGCCCGCAGGTCGCCGAAGTTCTGCATCGTGCCGGTGTCGAAGGAACCGCCCAGCATGCGTGTGGCGAAGCTGCCGTAGCTGCCGTAGACGTGGCCCACGGTGTCGTCTTCCGGCGCGCGGGTGTTCATGCCCACGCTACCGCCGAAGGTGGCGAAACCCACGGTCGACGCATTGCCCGGGCCGCGGTCGACGTTGATCGCGCCCAGGTCCTGCGACATGAAGTAGTCCGGCGAATGGTGCGTGAAGTCGTTGGGGTCGCCGACCGGGATGCCGTCCATGGTGAGGTTGAACTGGCCATCCTGGAAGCCGCGGATGCTCATGTCGTGGCTTTCGGTGAGGCCGGCGCCGTTCGGCTCGTGGTCGGTCACGCTGGGCGTGATCGCGATGACGTCGGCGTAGGTGCCGGTCGATGCGGTGCTGTTGAGGATGTAGTCGCGGTCGATCACCGAGGTGGGCTGGGTCACCTCCAGCGGCGTGGTCGCCGGAACCTGGGGGAGCGACAGCGACGCTGCCGTCACCCTTATCCCCGACATCTGCTTGATCTTGTGCTTGCGGATCGTGTCGGGCGAGAAGTCCGAACCGGCGTCCGCGCCGCCCGCCTTGCTGGTGCCGGCTGCCACGGTGGCTGGTGCTGCGGGCTGGGTGGCGGCCGCGGCAGCAATGGGCAGCAGTGCGCAACCGATGGCCAGCGCCAGCACGGTGGATGACGGATAGCGACGACGCAACGACATGGGAAAGTCTCCGGAGAGGGCGCGAGAATTCCCGGCATGTTGGTCATGCGGTATGGCGGCGGCTTTACCGTGGGCTGCCGATCGCCGCACGAAAACCTTGCGGAATCGCAAGATGGCCGCCGCGCCGCGGTGCCGGCGGTCGCCTGCTCGACATCCCGCCTGGGCGGCGGACCATGCGGCGGCGCGCGCCGGGCTGCGCAGCGCGCCGGCATTGCCGGGTGCAGCGTCGTCGCCACGATGCGCTGATGCGGTCCGCATGAACCGGCCGCCCACGGACGACTCGCCGCCGTCCGCGGGCTCGGCGATAATCGTCCGATGCCCAGCCTCGTCCGTGCCGCCCGCCTCCCCGTACTCTCCGTCGCGGCATTGAGCGCCGCCCTCGCCGTGGCAACTGCGCAGGCGCGGCAGGACAAGAACCAGGCCGAACAGGCCGCAGCCAGGCAGAAGCTCAGCAACGTGCATCAGGAGGTGCAGGCGCTGGGCAGGCAGCAGGCCGCCACCGCCGCCCGCCGCGACCAGCTCAATGCCGAACTGGCGAAGCAGACCACCGCGCTGGCCGCCGCCGCACGCGCGCTGCGCGAAACCGACGCCGCGCTCGCCGCCAAGCAGCAGCAGCTCGACCAGCTGCAGCAGCAGCGGGCCGAGCTGAAGCAGAAACTGGATGGACAGAAGGCCGCGATCGCCGACCTGCTGCGCGCCAGCTACGCGCTGGGTCACGGCTCGGATCTGCGCCTGCTGCTGGACAACCAGGACGTGGGCCGTATCGCGCGGGCGCTGGTCTATTCGAAATACTTCCAGCAGGACCGTGTGCAGAAGGTGCAGCAGCTGATGGCCAGCCTGGCCCAGCTGCAGGCGCTGGAGGCGCAGATCACCGCCGAGCAGCAGGCGCTGCAGGCGCAACGCGAACAGCGCGAGCAGCAAAGCAGGCAGCTGGGCAAGCAGCGGGCCGCGCAGCAGAAGCTGGCCGCCGAGGCTGACGCCACCTACCAGGACCAGGCCCAGCGCCTGGCGGCGCTGAAGCAGGATGAGCAATCCCTCAACAGCTTGGTCGACAAGCTGCAGAAGCAAATCGACCGGGCGCTGCGCGAGGCCGCGCGCCGGGCTGCGGCGGGAAAACACGGCGGCAAGGCGCCGCCGCCCATCGCGGTGGGCGGTGCGGGTGCCAACATCCGCGGCAACCTGCCCTGGCCGGCGGCGGGCGACGTGCATCGCTACGGCAACGGCGTGCTGATCCGTGCCAGCGGCGGCAGCGAGGTACGCGCGGTGGCGAACGGCCGGGTGGTCTATGCCGGCTTCCTGCGCGGCTACGGCATGCTCCTGATCCTCAACCACGGCAACGGCTGGATGAGCATGTACGGCAACAACGAGGCGCTGCTGCACAACGTGGGCGACGCGGTCGCCGCCGGCCAGGCCGTGGGCACCGCCGCGCCGCCCACCGGCATCAACACCGGCGTGTACTTCGAGTTGCGCCGCGACGGCCAGCCGGTCGACCCGCGCAGCTGGCTCGGCCAGCGCCGTTGAACCGGCCTGGCCGGGCCAGCCGTTCAGCCAGCACCGTTGACGGCTGCCCGCCATCGTCGCAGGCTGGCAGCGTCGAAACCCGCCGCCTGCGCGGCGGGCGTCCCCCTCCCCGGAGTCGTTCCATGCGGTTTTCCACCTATAGCCTCTGCGCCCTGCTGCTGGCGGCGCCGTTCGTGCATGCGCAGAACGCGCCGGAGCCGGCCGCGAGCGTGCCCGGGCCGCCCACCGATCTGGCACCCACCCACGTGCGCGCCAACGCGCCTGCCAGGGCCGGCGACACCCCCTCGGTCGACCTCGAGGACATCCGCCGCTTCAGCCGCGTCTACGACATCGTGCGCCAGGCCTACGTGGAGCCGGTGAGCAACCACGTGCTGATGAAGGACGCGATAACCGGCATGCTCGCCGGGCTCGACCCGCACAGCGAGTATCTCGACAAGGAAGGCCTGGCCCAGCTCGACGAGGACACCACCGGCCAGTACAGCGGCCTCGGCATCGAGGTGCTGCAGCAGGACGGCGGCTTGCTGATCGTCACCCCGATCGACGACACGCCCGCGTCGCGCGCCGGCATCAAGCCGGGCGACAGCATCGTGAAGATCGACGGCGTGCTGGTCGACCCGCAGAACGTGGACGACATGTTCAAGAAGCTGCGCGGCAAGCCGGGCAGCAAGATCACGCTGACCGTGCTGCACAAGGGCAGCGACACGCCGGTGGACATGCACCTCACGCGCGAGAACATCGCCATCACCAGCGTCAAGGTGCGCCAGCTCGAGCCCGGCTACGACTACATCCGCATCACCCAGTTCCAGAGCGACACCGCCGCCGACCTCGAACGCAAGCTGGCTGCGTTGATCGGCAGGGACGGCGCGCCGAAGGGTGCCGTGCTCGACCTGCGCAACAACCCGGGCGGCCTGCTCACGGCCGCGGTGTCGGTGAGCGACGACTTCCTGAATTCCGGCACCATCGTCACCACCCGGGGCCGCCTCGCCGACTCCAACATGAGTTTCAGCGCGCACCCGGGCGACCTGCTCGACGGCGCGCCGCTGGTCGTGCTGGTGAACCACGGCACCGCCTCCGCCGCCGAGATCGTCTCGGGCGCACTGAAGGACAACCATCGCGCCCTGCTGATCGGCCAGCGCACCTTTGGCAAGGGCGTGGTGCAGACCGTGCTGCCGCTGGACGCCGACCACGCGGTGAAGATCACCACCGCGCGCTACTACACGCCGAACGGCACCTCGATCCAGGCCGAGGGCATCCGGCCCGACATCCCGCTCGCCGACCTCAGCGTGCGCAAGGCCGACGTGGCGCCCGAGCTGATCAGCTCCGAGGCTGACCTGCCGAACCATCTCGCCAACGAGCATGCGAAGGCCGGCGGCAACATCGACGCCGACGGCAGCGCCGCCGAGGGTTCGCTCGCCACCAGCGACTACGCGCTGGCGCAGGCGCTCAACGTGCTCAAGGGCATGGCGCTGGGGCGCGGCGCGCCGACTGCGAAGTAGGAACGCACCCCGTGCGCGATGGCCCTGGCTGCTGACCGGGGCGAGAAGCACCAGCGCAAGGGCCAGCCCCGGACTTGATCCGGGGCGCGCCTCTACAGGCGCCCGCCCTGGTCGGCGGCCAGCAACTCCGCCGGCAGCGGCAGCGCGCCGAGGCCCCGCGCGAACAGCATCGCCTGGAAACGCTCGCCCATCTGGTCGGGCAAGGTCAGCCGCTTCACTTCCTGCGCGAGGCGATAACGGGCCGCCTCGTCGGCGGCCTCGGCGTGGGCGGCCTCGAACGCCTCCTGCAGGCCGCCGGCGATCAGGAACTGTGCCTGCGGCAGGTAGGCAGCCACGCCGAAGCCGGCGCTGTTGCCGGCCTCGGCCAGCGCGGTGAAGTCCACCGAGGCGGTGAGGTCGTTGAGGCCGGGCAGCCACAGCGGATCGCCGTGCGCGTGGTGACGGTAGTGTGCCATCAGCGTGCCGTCGCGGCGCCCGGGCTGGTAGTACTCGCGGCGCACGTAACCGTAGTCGACGAACAGCATCAGGCCAGCCTCCAGCGTACCGGCCACGGCCTGCAGCCAGTACGGCAGCTGCGGCAGGATCTCGGTGCGGTAGCCGTCGGCGAAATCGGCGCCGAGGTCGCGCTCGACGTGGCGCACCGCGCCGGCCACCAGCGCGTCGGCGGGGCGATCCACCCGCATCAGCCGCCCCTCGCCATCCAGCGCCACGTATTCCTCGAACACCTCGCCACCCTTCATCGCGATGCGCGTGGCAGGCAGCGCGTCGATCACCTCGTTTGCGAACAGCACCCCGCGCCAGCCATGGTCGGGTGGGCCATCCAGCCACCTGACGCGCGCATTGAGCTCGGCCGGCAACGCCGCGGCAAGACGCTCGCGCTGGCGTTCGCGCAGGTCGGCGCTGGGCTCGAGGATCAGATAGCGATGCGGCAGGCTCCCCGCCTCGGCGAATGCCTTGAGCGCCACCTCCGCGAACGCGCCGCTGCCGCCGCCCAGCTCGAGGAAATTCGCTTCGCCACCGAGCGCGTCCAGCACCGGCGCCACCACGTTCACCACGCAGCGCGCGAACAGCCCGCCCAGTTCCGGCGCGGTGACGAAGTCGCCCGCCTCGCCGAACTTGGCCTTTCCCGCGCTGTAGTAGCCCAGCCCCGGCGCGTACAGGCTGCGCTCCATGAACTGCGAGAACGGCATCGGCCCGTGCGCGGCGATCTGCTCGCGCAGCTGGCGCAACAGGCGGTCGGAATGCGCGCGCTCGTCGGCGCCGGGTTCGGGGAGTCGGGATGCCATCGGTCGGTCGTCGCTTGCAGGGCGACAAGCATAGCGGATGCCCCGCCATGGCTCCGTGGACGCCTGGCGCGAGATTGCCCCTCGGCCAATCCTCTCTCCGGAGAGGCAGAGGGGGCAGGCTCAGAAGTCCTTCTGCACGCTGAGGTACAGGCCGCGGCGCGGCCCGAACTGCGGCGCGCCCACGCCGACGCCGGTGCCGTCGCGCAGCTCGTAGGTGCGGTCCAGCGCGTTGATCAGCGCCAGCTGGGTGTGCAGCTTGCCGAAGCGGTCGAACGCGAAGTCGTGCGAGACATTGAGGTTGAGCTGGAAGTAGGCCGGCACGTGCGAACCGTTCGGCACGGTGCCATTGGCGCGCAGGCCGGTGCCGAACAGGTAGTCGGCACCCAGCTTGGTGTCGTCGTCCAGCGCATAGCTGATGCCGCCGGAGGAAGTGTATTTCTGGTCGTGGTCGAGGTGGATGTAGTTGCCCTCGATGTAGGCCAGCTCATCGGCGCCGAAGTTGTACTGGCTGGTGATCACGTCCTTGCCCATCGCCTTGCTCCAGGCGAAGTTGAACCAGCCCGTCCAGGGGCCGTTGTTGTAGTTGGCGGTGAATTCCACGCCGCGCACGCGGCCACGCCGGTAGTTGAAGGTGGAGTAGACCAGCGCTGTGCCGAACTGCCCTTCATCCTGCAGACGCTGCACTTCGCGGTAATAGCTGTCCAGGCCCAGCGTCCAGTTGTTGCCGAAGTTCTGCGAGACGCCCAGGTCGAAGTAGTTGGAGCGCTCGGCCAGGGGCTGTGCGTTACCGGGGTTGGCCACCGCGTTGGTGGTGCCGTCGAACTTGGCGATGTTCGAGACGGTGATCATCTCGGTGGCCGGCGGCGTGAAGTAACGGGAGTAGCCGGCATGCACGGTGGTACTGCCGGTGGCCTGCCATACCGCGCCGACGCGCGGACTGAGCTGGCTGCTGGTGGTGCCGGCCAGCGTGTACTGGTCGCCGCGCAGGCCGTAATTCAGCGTCCAGTTGTCGCTGACGTTCCATTCGTCCTGCACGTAGGCGGACCAGGTTTTCGCAGTGATCCGGTTGTTGTCGACGATGTTGATCGGCGTGGTGCTGGCCTGGCTGCCGGCGGCGTCGACCGGGAACACCCAGGCGTTGTTGCCACTGGTGGCGTGTTCGAAATCGCCGTAAATGCCGTAACGCAGGGTGTGGCCGTTGCCCAGCGGCGTGGCGAAATCCGCCTGCAGCGTGCTGGCGCGGTTGCTGCGGCCGATCGTGCCGGCCAGGCCATTGAACATCAGGTCGCCGACAAAATCGGGAGTGTAAGTGAGGCTGCTGTAACGCTGGCCCAGCGACACCTGGTAGTCGGTGCTGCCGAGCTTGCCCTGCAGCGACAGCACGCCGAAGCGGGTCTTCTCGCGTTGCTGCTCGTTCAAGTTGGCGGAGTCGAAGCTCGTGAGGTCCAGGTAACCGAACTGCGGCGTCTGGTTGGGGTTGTTCGGAATCTGGAAGCGGTTGTTGGCCACGCCGAACATGAAGGACAGACGCGTGTCGTTGTCGATCAGGTAGGAGATGTCGCCGAAGCCCTTCACCTGGTTGGTATGGTCATGCACGGGCTTGCGGCTGGACGTGGGGTTCTCGATGCCCACGTCGTTCTCGAGGTAGTTGCCGGTAAGGTACCAGCTCCAGCGGTCGTCACTGCCCCAGATCGAGGCATTTGGATTGAGCGTGCCGAACGAGCCGCCGGTGACGCCCACGCTGCCGCCGTTGCCGAGGTCGTGGCCGGTCTTGGTGGTGATGTCCACCACCGCTGCGGTGCGCAGGCCGTACTGCGCCGGCAGCGCGCCGTCGAGCAGGCTCACGCTCTGGATCATGCGCGCGTCCAGGGTCTGGCCGAAGCCGGAGATCGACTCGGGCACGATCACGCCGTTGATGCGGTACTGCAGGTTCGCGTGGTCGCCGCGCACGTGCAGGCCACCGTAGGAATCCTGCACCACGCCCGGCGCCTGCAGCACCACCTGGTTGAGCGGCGTAGAGGCACCCAGCGGCAGCGCCTGGATCGCCTTCTGGTCGATCACGTACTGGCTGGAGCCGGTGTCCGGCGACAGCGCGTTGCGCGCCTGGTCCAGCGCCGCGGAGACGCTGATCGCGCCGAGGTCGCGCACCGTGGGCGCCTGCCGGTTGCGCGAGGCAGCCGCGGCTTCGTCGGTCGCCGCACCGCCGGTCGCGGCGGGAGCGGCGACGGGCGTCACATCATCGGCGTACGCGCCGGGGGCCGCCGTCGCGCACAGCGCGACGGCGAGGCTCAGGGTGAAGGGGGCAAGCTTCATGGGCAGGGATTCCAGGGGGGGCGGCAGGCCGTCGGCAGAGGCCGGGGCTTTTTACGTAATGTTATAACATTACTACCCCTGTCCGGGGTGGCCCTGGGCCATAAGTCATGCTGCGCGACACAGGCATTGCGCCCCGCTTCATGCCCACGGCCTAGACTGGCTCGCATGTGCGCGTGAGCGCGTCCCCGGAGTGCGCCATGAAGCAGCGACACCCGCCCGCACCGGTACCTGCCGGCGCCAGCCGACAGGTGCCGGCGGTGATCGGCAAGCACGAGGAAGCGAACCGGGTCACCCAGGCGATCCTCGATTTCGTCAGCAAGATCCCGGGCAGCAAGGTGGATGCCACCGCCGACCCGAAGGCGCAGGCACGCGCAATCGCAGGCCGTGCCGCCCAGCACGCCGCGCTTACCGCCGGCTCGCTGGCGCTGCCGCCCGGGCCGCTGGGCTGGCTCACGGTGCTGCCGGAGCTGGTGGCAATCTGGAAATTGCAGGCGCAGATGGTCAGCGACATCGCCGCCGCCTACGGCCGCCACGCGGAACTGGGCCGCGAGCAGATGCTGTACTGCCTGTTCCGCCATACCGCGGCGCAGGCCTTCCGCGACCTGGTGGTACGCATGGGCGACCGCCTGCTGTTCCGGCGCATGTCGCAGACGGTGGTGGAGCGCATCGCCAGGCATCTGGGCGTCAAGCTCAGCCGCCGCGCGCTGGGCGAGGGTGTGTCGCGCTGGCTGCCGGTGATCGGCGCGCTGGGCGTGGGCGCCTACGCTTACTACGACACTGGACAGGTGGCCGCTACCGCGATTGAGCTTTTCGACGGCGGGATCGGCGATGCCGACGATGGAACGACGACGGCAGCGGCGCCGCCCACGCTGCGCGGGTGACGCCACCGCATCGTTCCGGCAAGCTGTCGGCATCCGTCGCCACGCAGGAATCGCCGCATGCCGTCACCTCCCGAACACCCTGTCGCCCTGGTCACCGGCGCCGGCCGGCGCGTGGGCGCGGTGATAGCGCGCACGTTGCACACGGCCGGCTACAACCTCGCCCTGCACTGCCGCCGCTCGGTGGCGGAGGCCGAGGCGCTGGCGGCCGAACTGGAGCGCACGCGCCCCGACAGCTCCCTGGTGTTGCAGGCAGAACTGGCCGATCCACACGCGCTGCCAGCGCTGGTGGATACCACGCTGGCCCGCTTCGGCCGTCTCGACGCACTGGTGAACAATGCGTCGGCCTTCCATTCGACGCCGGTGGGCAGCGCCACCGTGGCGCAGTGGAATGAGCTGTTCGCCTCGAACGCGCAGGCGCCGTTCTTCCTCGCCCAGGCGGCCACGCCGGCGCTACGCGCCACGCACGGCGGCATCGTGAACCTGGTGGACATCTACGCCGAGTACCCGCTGGCGGACCACCCGATCTACTGCATGGCGAAGGCCGCGCTGGCGGCGATGACGCGCTCGCTCGCGCTGGACCTTGCCCCCGACATCCGCGTCAACGGCGTGGCGCCCGGCGCGGTGTTGTGGCCCAGCGACGGCAAGCCCTACGCCGACCAGCAGGCGCTGCTGGCGCGCACGCCGCTGGCGCGCGCCGGCTCGCCCGAAGACGTGGCAGGCGCCGTGCTGTGGCTATTGCGCGACGCACCCTACGTGACCGGCCAGATCATCCGCGTGGACGGCGGCCGCACGCTGTCGACGTGAATCAACGCTTCGGGCGGAACGCCGACTCCAGCAGTGCCTGGTCGAAACCGCCACCCACCTCGCCCGCTTCCGCGTAGCGGTAGAGCGCGGCGGCGTAGATGCCTTGCAGCGTGGATTGCACCAGGCCCAGCAGCATGAAACCGACCACCACCAGCACGATCACCGGTGCGATGACGGCGATCGACTGCGTGGCGATCGCGCCGAACACCATCAGCGCGGCCAGCAGCGCCGCGACGAAGAACACCAGGCCGAACACCACGCCCAGCCCCGCGTTGCCGATCACGTTCTCGCCCCAGGTCTGCTTGAGCAGCCCCGCGCTGCGCTTCACCGCTTCGACCGGCCCCGCGCCCTCGCTGGCCAGCACCGGCACCACCAGGAAGGTGGCCACCGTCCACGCGAGGCCCAGCAGACCCACCACGAAGCGGCCAATCAGGCCCAGCCGCTCCTGCAGTGCGCGCAGCAACAGGCCGACGGTGGCCGCGATCAGCGCGTAACCGAAGATGCTGCCCAGCCGCGAGCGCGCCAGCGCGAAGCCCTCGGCCAGCCCGGCCGGCTCGCCGCGCAGGCGCGCCAGCGCCACGCCGACCAGCGCGGTGTTGAAGAACACGATCACGAAGTACTGCGCCAGGTAGAACGCGAACAGCACCGCATAATAGGCCGGCGCGAAGCGGCGGCCTCCGAGGTCGTCGCCGTGGTGGCCGACCAGCGCCAGCACCACCGGCAGCAGGAAGCTCGCCGCCACCACGAGGCTGCACACCCCCGACAGCAACGGAAACAGCAACAGCGACTTGTCCGAGCGCAGCACGCCTGCGCTCGCCTTCATCAATGCCCAGCTGCGGGCGAACTTGCCGGCCATGCCCCTGCCCTCCATGCGATTGAAGCCGCTTTTCTAGCACCGGCGGCGGCGCCGCGACAGTGCAGTGCGTCTAGAGCGGCTCGGCCACGAGCGGCTCGCGCTCCTGCGGAAACGCCGCCCACAGCGCCGCCATCGTCTGCCCGCCGATAGGGTGACGCGCCTGCGGCGCGATGTCGGCCAGCGGCTTCAGCACGAAGGCGTGCCGGAGTTCCTTGCGCGGGATCTGCAGGTGACCCGGCCCCTCGACCACGCGCTCGTCGTACAGCACGATATCCACGTCCAGCGTGCGGTCGGAATAGCGCGGCACGTCGCGGCGACGGCCGTGGCGATCCTCCAGCGCGTGCAGCCAGTCATTGAGCGCAACCGGCTCCAGGTCGGTATCCAGCCCCACCGCGAGGTTCACGAAGTCCGCGCCGTCGAAGCCCACCGAACGGCTGCGGTAGGCCGGCGACACGGTGATCGCGCCGAAGCGCGCGTGCAGCTCGTCCAGCGCGGCGCGCAGGTAGCGGTGCGGCTCCAGGTTGGAGCCAAGGCTGAGGTAGACGCGCGCCATCACGGTGCCACAGGCTGCAAAGACCGCGATTCTGCCCGCCCCCCGTCCAGCCGCGCCAGTCCGGCCTGCATGTCGTGGCCGCTGGGCTGCTGGTACAGGCGCAGGCCGAACTCCGGCAGCAGCGCGAACAGGTGGTCGAAGATGTCCGCCTGGATGGCCTCGTACTCGGCCCAGGCCACCGTGTCGGTGAAGCAGTACAGCTCGAGCGGAATGCCCTGCGGCCCGCTGGCGAGCTGGCGCACCATGCAGGTCAGGCCGCGATGGATGCGTGGATGCGCGTCCAGGTAGGCCTGCACGTAGGCGCGGAAGGTGCCGAGATTGGTGAGCCGGCGACGATTGGCCGCCACGCCGCCGGCCTCGCCCAACGCCCGGTTCCAGTCAGCCACCTCATGCTGTTTCGCCGGCAGGTAATCCGCCAGCAGGCGCAGTTTCGCCAGCCGCTCCAACACCGCCTCGTCGAGGAAACCCACGCTGCCCGCGTCGATAGTGAGCACCCTCTTGATACGCCGGCCGCCGGTCTCCTGCATGCCGCGCCAGTTTTTGTAGGAGTCGGAGATCAGCCGCCAGCTGGGGATGGTGGTGATCGTCTTGTCCCAGTTGCGCACCTTCACCGTGTGCAGGGCGATGTCGATCACGTCGCCGTCGGCGTTGAGCTGGGGCATCTCGATCCAGTCGCCCACGCGCAGCATGTCGTTGGAGGAGAGCTGCACGCCGGCCACGAAGCCGAGGATGGTGTCCTTGAACACCAGCATCAGCACCGCGGACATGGCGCCCAGGCCGGACAGCAGCAGGCCGATCCGCTGCCCGGTGAGCGCGGTGACGACGACCAGGCCAGCCACCACGAACAACACGATCTTCGCCAGCTGCACCACGCCCTTGATCGAGCGCTCGCGGCCGCGCGGCGTCTCGCGGTAGATATCCTCCAGCGCCGACAGCGCGCTGCTTATCGCCATCGCCACGAACAACACCAGCAACGCCCTGCTGATGCTGGCGACCAGGCTCTCCACGTCCCCCGGCACCTCCGGCACAAGCGCGATGCCGTACTGCACGACCAGCATCGGCGCCGTCCGCGCAAGCTAGGAGAAGCTGTGCCTCCGGCACAAGGCATCATCCCATTGCCACTCCGTGCGCGCGGCGACACCCTGTATCGCGCGCAACAGCACGCTGCGCACCAGCACGCCGACCAGCCACGCCAGCAGCAGCAGGGCCAGCAGGCCCAGTGCGGTACGCATGCCTGGCAGATTCAACAGTTGTTGCAGGGAAGCCATTCGCTTCGCTCCTCGGGGTCGGGCCGGGGGTGCGCAGTACGCCGACAGGCCAGGCAGCCTTGGCTGCAAGCAGGGCCGCAAGGCCCGGCGGAGGGTGCTAGGACCGCATGCCGCGCTCGATGCACACACCTACCGCCTTCGCGCCGCGTACCGCGCCGGGCTTGGACAGCTTCAGCCGCACCCAGCTCACGCCGAACTCCTCGCGGATGATCGCGGCGCAGCGCTCGGCCAGGGTCTCCACCAGGCCGAAGCTGGACGCGCCCACGTAGTCGATCAATCGTTTGGACACGTCCTTGTAGTTCAAGGTGTGCGCGATGTCGTCGCTGGCCGCCGGCACGGTGTTGTCGAACGCCATCTCGATGTCGAAGGCCAGCGTCTGGCGCACGCGGCGCTCCCAGTCGTAGATGCCGATCACGGCGTCGATGCGCAGATCCTCGATGAAGACGATGTCCATGGCGGTGCGTGCGGTGGAACAAGGGCCTTACAGGGTCGGCGACTGCAGGCGCAGATGCAAGCCGGCGCCATTTCACGCCGGCGGCACGCGGGCGGCCGCAGGACGTGCTAGATGTGGGGCCTACCCCACCGCACAGGCCCCGCAATGACCACCCTTGCCAACGTGACTGCCGCCATCGCCAGCACGCCCTACGCCGTCCGCCTGGGCGACGACCATGGCCACCAGTGGCTGGCTGACGAACCCGACGAACAGGGCGGCGCCAATACCGGCCCGGATCCGCACCGGCTGCTGCTCTCCGCACTCGGCGCCTGCACCTCGATCACGCTGAAGATGTACGCCGAACGCAAGGACTGGCCGCTGGAAGGCGTCGAGGTGGCGCTGGACTTCAACCCCGACGGCAAGCCGGAAGACGGCGGCAGCCTGATCCGCCGGCGCATCGTCCTGCACGGCAAGCTGGACGAGGCGCAGCGCGGACGCTTGCTGCAGATCGCCAATGCCTGCCCGATCCACAAGGTGCTGTCCGGCGAGATCCGCATCGATTCGGCACTGGCGTAGCCGGAATATCCGCGAAGTGCCGCCCGGCGCTTCCCCGGCGCCACCGGTCGGTCACCGCACGTTGACCGGCGAACGATCCGCCGGTGGTTCATCCGCCCTGCGCCCTCTCACGACTCGCCCGTCCTGCGGGCGGAGGTGCGATCATGGCGCATGACCACCTTCGCCACGCTCCCGCTCAAGCCCGCCCTGCTCGCCAGCCTCGAAACCCTTGATTACGCCGACATGACGGCGGTGCAGGCGCAAAGCCTGCCGCCGATGCTGGAGGGCCGCAACGTGATCGCTCAGGCACGGACCGGCAGCGGCAAGACCGCGGCGTTCGGGCTCGCCCTGCTGCAGGCGCTTCAGGTGGAAACGATCCGCCTGCAGGCGCTGGTGCTGTGCCCCACACGCGAACTGGCCGACCAGGTGAGCAAGGCGATCCGCAAGCTCGCCGCGAACATCCCCAACGTGAAGCTGCTGACCTTGTGCGGCGGCATGCCGCTGGGGCCGCAACTGGCGTCGCTCGCGCACGACCCGCACATCGTGGTGGGCACGCCCGGCCGCGTGCAGGAACACCTGAAGCGCGGCAGCCTGCACGGCGGCGGCGTCCGGGTGCTGGTGCTGGACGAGGCCGATCGCATGCTGGACATGGGCTTCAGCGAGGCCATCGACGACATCGTCGGGCGCATCGCGAAGCACCACCAGACCCTGCTGTTCTCGGCCACCTATCCGGAGGAGATCCGCGCGGTGAGCAAGCGCCTGCAGCGCGATCCGGTGGAAGTGACGGTGGAAACCCTGCACGAGGAAACCACCATCGAGCAGCGTTTCCATGAAGTGGAGCCGGCGGAGAAGATGGATGCGCTGGCGCAGCTGCTGGCCAAGGGCACGCTCAGCGCGGAACAGGCGCAGCACGCGCTGGTGTTCTGCAACATGCGCAAGGACGTGGACGCCGTGGCGCAGGAGCTGGACCGTCGCGGCTTCTCGGCGCTCGCGCTGCACGGCGACATGGAACAGCGCGACCGCGACGAGGTGCTGGTGCAGTTCGCCAACCGCAGTTGCTGCATCCTGGTAGCCACCGACGTGGCCGCGCGCGGCCTCGACATCACGGCACTGCCGCTGGTGGTGAGCTACGACATCGCGCACGACCCGGACACGCACACGCACCGCGTCGGCCGCACCGGGCGCGCGGGCGAGAATGGCCTCGCCATCACCCTGGTCACGCCGCGCGAACGCCCCAAGGCGCAGAACATCGAAGAGCAGCTCGGCCACCCGCTACCCTGGCGCCCGCTGCGCGTGTCGCCGCCGCGCGGCAAGACGCTCAACCTCGCACCGATGAAGACCCTGGTGATCGACGCCGGCCGACAGGACAAGCTGCGCCCCGGCGACATCCTCGGCGCGCTCACCGGCGACGCGGGACTGGACGCGAAGGACATCGGCAAGATCGACGTGTACGCCACCCGTGCCTACGTGGCGATCAGCCGCGCGCTGGCGAACAAGGCGCTGGAACGGCTGCGCGCGGGGCGCATCAAGGGGCGCAACTTCCGGGTGCGCGCATTGGGCTGAGCACCCTCCGCCCCGCTCCGCCTGGCAAGGGCGGCAACGAAAGAACCCGTCACCGCGGGCTTCACAAGCCCTGCCGGCAAGCACCCGGCGTCACAGCAGCCAGTTGACCAGGCGATCCAGCCGCACCCGGCTCAGGCGACGCAACAGGCGCCGCACCTCCGGCGGGTAGTGCCGCGGGCTTTCCAGCGCGCGGTAGTCGGCGAGCCGCACGGCGTGCCGGCGCAGCTCCTCCCATTCGGCTTCGTGCATCGCCTGCAGGTGCCGCGCGGGATCGCGCAGCAGCAGTCCGTTTTCCAGGTCCAGCGACCAGGCGCGCGGATTGAGGTTGTGGCCGGTAAGCAGGGCCGCGTGCCCATCCACCCGCAAGCCCTTCAGGTGGTAGCTGTTGTCGCCGTCGCGCCACAACCACAGGTTCAACTGGCCGCTGCCGAGCTGGCGCGCGTGCGCGCGGGCGAAGCGGCGCAGATTGTTCTCGTAGAGATACGGCAGCAGGCCTATCGTGGTGAACGGCTGTCCCGGCGGGATGTAGAAATCGTTGGCGGTCTTGTCGCCCACCATGATGTCGATGCGGCAGCCGCGCCGCAGCGCCTGGCCCACCGCCGCGCGCACCGGCCGCGGCAGGTTGAAGTACGGCGTGAACAGGACCACCCGCTCGCGCGCCTCCTGCAGCAGCGCCAGCACCATGTCGTTGAGCGCGTTGCCGTTGCGGCCCAGGCCCAGCAGCGGCGTCACCGCCACATCATTGCCGGCCGGCGCGGCCTGGTCGGGCACGGCGTAGCTGGCCGACTGCAGCGACTGGCGCAGCTCGCGGATCGCCGGCAGCAGCGCACGGGTAGCCGGCTCCGTCGGCGTGTCCAGCCGCGGCACGGCCGCGTTGCCGGCGAAATGGCGTTCGGCGAAGCCGGCCAGCGCATCGGCAAGACCGCGGTGGCGCAGCAGGTGGTAGCGATCCAGCCGATAGCGGCCGTGCCGCGCGAGGTAGACGTCGTTGAGGCTGGCGCCGGTGTAGAGCACCGCGTCGTCGATCACCCAGCCCTTCAGGTGCAGCACGCCGAGCAGCTCGCGGCCCTGCACCGGCACGCCGCGGATCTCCACCCCCTCGCCCAGCCGGCGCGCGAACTCGCGGTACATGCCCGCGTTGCCCTCGCTGTGCGCCTGGCCGATCAGGCCGCGACGCGCGCGATGCCAGTCCACGTACAGCGTGATGCGCAGCTCCGGATGCCGCGCCCTGGCCGCGTACAACGCGGCCAGCACCTCGCGGCCGCCGTCGTCGTCCTGCAGGTACAGCGCCACGATCACGATGCGCCGCTCGGCCCCGGCGATCAGCTGCAGCAGGGTCCGACGGAAGGCAGCCGGATCGGGCAGCGCCGCGATGGCGTCGGCCGGCACGGCGAAGGCAGGCAGGCGTTCCGCCGCCGCGCGTCGTCGACGCGGCAGCAGGCGGCGGGCGAGCCGGCCCGGGGCGTTCATCAAGCGATTCATGGCCGCAGATGATGGCAAACCCGGCGCAAGCTTGCCTACCCGTGCGCAACGCGCCGCCTCAGTTCCTGCGCGGCCGCACCTCGATCGTGGCAGTCATGCCCGCGGCCAGCACCATGCCTTTGGGCAGCGCGGCGGCGTCGATCGCGATGCGAACCGGCACGCGCTGGGCCAACCGCACCCAGTTGAAAGTGGGATTCACGTTGGCCAGCAGGTTCGCGCCGGCGGGGTTGTCGTTGTCGGTGATGCCCCGCGCGATGCCGGTGATGGTGCCCTTGAGATGCACGCCGCCGGCCATCAGGCGGATGTCGACCGGATCGCCCACGCGCAGCTGCGGCAGCTTGGTTTCCTCGAAGTAGCCGTAGATGTAGTAGCTGTGGCTGTCGACCAGCGCCATGCGGGCGGCGCCGGCGGCGGCGTAGTCGCCCACGCGCACGTCGAGGTTGGTGACGTAGCCGTCGGTAGGCGCGCGCAGCTCGGTACGCTGCAGATTCAGCCGGGCCAGGTCCACCGCCACCTGTGCCTGCTGCACCGCCGCCAGCGCCTGTTGCGCGGCGGCACTGGCCTGCTGGTGCGAGGCCTGCGCCTGCTGGAGGCCCGCATGCGCGTTGTTCGCGGCGGCCACCGCGTTCTGCCGGGCCTCGACCGAGATCACGCTCTGCTCGGGCATCCTGAGGCGGCGCTGCGCCTGCGCCTCGTACATTTCGTACTCCGCCTTGCTGCCGGCGATCGCCGCCGCCGCCGCCGCGGCACCGGCACCAGCGGCGCGCGCGCTGGCCTCGGCCACGGCGAGGTTCGCCTCGGCCTGCTGCAGAGCGAGAATGTAGCGGTCGCGGTCGATCGTCATCAGCACGTCGCCCTTGTGCACGAGCTGGTTGTCCTGCACCGGCACGGCGGTGACCAGGCCGGCGACGTCCGGCGCAATCAGCACCACGTCGGCGCGCACGCGGCCGTCGCGGGTCCATGGCGAATACAGGTAGTGCTTCCACAGCGCATGGCCGAGCAAGGCGGCGACGGCCACTACCACGGCGGTGAGCAGGAAGCGCAACAGCGATGACTTGTTCATGGCGATATTCAGTGGAGGAACAGCAGCCCGGCGAGGCCGAACAGGCAGGCGAACAAGGCGAGGCGGAACAGCGGCGGGTGCCACACGTAGCGGTACAGGCCGTAGCGGCCGATCAGCAGGTCCACCAGCACCATCAGCAGCAGGCAACCGAGGAAGATCGGCAGCAGGCCGGGCACCAGCACGCCCTGGATGGCGATCTCACGTGGCACGGGCAGGCTCCCCGGCGGGCATCCAGCCGGCCAGCGGCGATTCATCGTCGCGCAGCGCACCCAGCAGCTGGTACAGGTGCGGGCGCAGCGCAGGCGCGGCGGCGCAGGCCTCGATGGCGGCGCGCGCAAGGCCCTCGGCCTGCTGCCGCTGCGTTGCGTCGGGGCGGCGGTACATCCGCGCCACCGCCTGCACCGCACGATCCACCGCCTCGCGCACTTCGACCGGGTAGCGACCGGCGCGCAGCTGCTGGCGCAGCTCGATCAGCGCGCGCCCGCTCTCGTGTACCGCCAGCGCCCACGCCAGCAGCGCGCGCGACTCGCGGCTGCCGGGCCGGGTATGCACGATCGCCTGGTGGAACAGGTCGCGGCTCTCGCTCTCGAAGCGCCAGGGCAGGCCATCCAGCGGTGCGCTGGCGGCCTCGACAACCTGCTCACGCAGGCGGCGGAACTGGCGACGACGCAGCCAGCCGCTGCCGGTGACGCGCGGGACGAACACGAAGGACACCGCCGCCAGCGCGACCCCGGCCAACTGCGCGATCGCGTCGTTGAACGCATGCGCGGGGTCGTACACCATCGGATTCTTGAGCGCGAGGATGTAGACGATGCCGATGGCGTAACCGCCACCGATGTTGCCGAACTCGGGATGGGCGTTGAGCCATGGCCCGATCAGCAGCAACGGCAGGGTCGCCGCGACCAGCATCGGGAAACCGTCGCTGCCAGGCAACAGCACGTATGCCGTGAACAGGCCGGCCAGCATGCCGAGGGCGTAGCCGGCCAGCATGTTGAAGGCGGAAGCCAACGGGTTCGGCATCGCCGCGAGCAGGCCGCTGAAGACCGTGGCCAGCAGCATCGCGCTGACGCCGAAGGCCCAGCCGCTGGCGATCCAGAATGCGCTGAGCGTGGCCATGGTGAGGAACGTGCGCAGCACCGCCACCATGGCGCCGGTGGCATCGTTGGCGCGGCGGAAATGCACGCGCTCCACGGCGCCGTGCTGCACGCGCCCGCGCAACGCCAGCTCCACCTCGACGTAACCGCACAACTCGTCGAGGAAGCGTTTGAGCACCGTGGCGCCGGTGTCGAAGGCCAGCTGCGCGCGACCCGGCGCCAGGCCCGCGCGCAGTTCCGCCTCCCGCGCCGGCAGACCTAGCGCGCACTCGCGCAGGCGCGGCGCCAGCACGGCCGGATCGTGCAGTTCGTCGGGCGCCGTGGTCAGCGCCGCGCCGATCGGGCGATACAGCGCGATCAGCGCGGCCACCTCGGCATCGCGCCTCTCGCGCTGCAGGCGGTTGATCAGGTGGTGCAACGACTGGAAGCTGGTCGCTGCCGCCATGTTGTGCTGGTTGAGCAGGCGCATGCGGGTGCTGCGCGCGCGAATTTCCGGGTCTTCGAAGATCACCGACGCACGCTGGTTCTCCAGTTGCACCGCGGCTCGCACGAAACGCAGGTGCGCCTGCTCCATCTCAGCGCGCGGGATGCTGCCGCCGGTCGAGCCGCGGACGAAGTCGATGAAGTGCGCGAAGTGCGCACGCGCTTCCTGCCGCAGCACCAGCCGCAGGCGCTCGGGAAACACCAGTTCGCTGACCACACCGGCCACCAGCAGGCCCAGCATCACCTCGCTCACGCGCATCAGCGCCGAATCGAACACGCCCAGCGGGTTGCCGATCGCCGGCAGTGCCACGATCGCCGCGGTGTAGCCGGCCAGCACGAAGCCGTAGGCCATGAAGTTGCGATACAGCGTGGCGCCGCCCGCGCACAGGCCCACCCACAGCGACATGCACAGCAGGAACAGCACGCGCTGCTGCGGGAACACGCACAGCAGCGCAAGTCCGAACGCGCTGCCGCACAGCGTGCCGATGGCACGATAGAAGCTCTTGGCCTGCACCATGCCGCTGTGCGGATGCATCACGATGCCCACCGTGATCATCGCGGTAGCCGGTTGCTCCAGCCGCAGCCACATCGCCAGCCATGCTGCGAGGTACAGCGCCAGCAAGGTCTTGAACACGAACAGCCAGGCGCGCCCCTCGCCGGCGGACGCCTCCGCCAGCACCGGCCAGCGGCGCGCTGCCCGCCCCGTCTTCATCGATGCCACCGACATGCCTCAGTCCCGCTCCAGCTGGTCCAGGAACTTCTTGAGCAGGCGTTCCAGTTGTGCGGTCTCGGCAGGTTCCAGACCATCGGTCTGGCGCTGCAGCAGCGCACAGACCGCGGGCATGAAGTCGTCGATCATCGCGAGCCCGGCGCGGCTCAGGCTGAGGGTGACCTTGCGCCGGTCCTCGTCGCTCGCCGTGCGCTCGACCAGCCCCTTGTCGCACAGGCTGTCTGCAAGCCGCGTGATGTTGGCCGACTTCTCGCCCGCGGCCTCGGCCAGCTGGGACGGATTCAGCGCATAGCCCGCGGTGCCGTACAGCATCATCAGGATGTTGTACTCGGGGTGGCTGATGCCCCAGGGCTTCAGCATCGCGTTGGCGTCGTCGTGCAGCCGTTTGTAGAGATGCTTGACCAGGCGCACCAGCACCGCCGGTTCGCGCGGGAACGCGGGCTGGAGCCGGCAGGTGACGGCGAGGCGCTGTTCAGTAGGGGCAAAACTGCTCACGGCCAATTAATGTCTCTGCTTATATTTCAGATGTGAAATATATTGTTGTGAATTTTATGCCTGTGGCGGGTCGTGCGCAAGCACTGCCGTCGCGGACCCTGCAGTCCACTCTGTAGTCCAGCCCGAGTCCCTGCGTGGGGATATCCCGAAACTGCCCTTTCGACGGGGTCGGGGGGGGGCGACCTGGTGCCCGACACCGGCCGATACCCGCACCAGCCGTCCGGTGGCTAGAGCAGGCTGTCGATGGGAAGCAGGCCCAGCAAGGTCACTTCCGCGCGCCGCGTGGCGTCCGCGCCTGGCTCGCTTTGAAAAGCGACCGGCTTGCCGTTGTCCTCGGCGTGCCAGACCAGGTTGTGGGAAACCGGGTCGATCGTTACCCGGTACGCATTCGAGGGCTGCGTCGCGGTACGGAAGAAGTCGCTGATGGCGTGGGCCAATCCAGGCGAATCCACGATGACGCCCATTTCGGTGTTCAGCAGCTTGGAGCGCTGGTCCATATTGAGGGAACCTATGAAGACCTTGCGGTCATCCACGACGATGGACTTGGCGTGCAGGCTGATGCCCGACGATTTGCCGACGGTCGTGGACGGTTGGCTCTGGCCCGACGTCGGTTTGAGTTCGTAGAGCTGCACGCCCCCTTCGAGCAGCGCCTTGCGATAGTGCGCATAGCCCGCATGCACCGCCGCCTCGTCGGTCGATGCGAGCGAGTTGGTCAGCACCTTGATGGTCACGCCGTCCCGGGCCAGCGCCACGAGGTGCTTGGTGCCGGCATCGCCGGGGATGAAGTAGGGCGTCGTCGCGAGGATCTCGTGGTGGGCGCCGTCCAGCATGGCCTTGAGCCGCGGACCGATGCGCAAGGCCGGCACGTCGCCGTCGACCTCGATCTTCTCCGGCTGATCGGCCACCAACTCGGCATCGCCCCAGAACCATGCCCCCCGCTTGTCCGCCGTCGGTCCATTGGGCAACTCGTCCGACACGGCCTGCGCATAGTCGGATTGCGTGTATGCCCGCACGTCCTTCCGGAGAATCAAACGTGCGGCGGCAAGGCGCTGGCCTGATGCATCGGTCTTCTTGAGCTGGTCGAGCGGATAGGCAGCGTCGCAATTCCAGTAGGCGTCGAACGCTTCGGACGCCTGCTGCACGACGGGGCCGATGGCCACAACATCGAGATCACGGAAGCGCGTGTTGCTGTCCGCGCCGAAATACGGATCGCCAATGTTGCGCCCGCCGATGACCGCCACGCTGTTGTCCACGATGAACGACTTGTTGTGCATGCGCCGATTGAGGCGACGCCACTCCAGCACGAACTGGGCGGCGCGGGACAACGGGTTCCGGTCCCTCGTCCGGAATGGGTTGAACAGTCGGATTTCGATGTTCGGATGCGAGTCCAGCGCCTCGAACAGGTGATCCTTGTCGTCAAAGTTGATGTCGTCGACGAGTATCCGGACACGCACGCCGCGATCGGCAGCAGCAAGCAGGTGCTGCATGATCAGGTGGCCGGTCATGTCGTTGGCGAAGATGTAGTACTGCAGGTCGATCGAGTGCGCGGCGTGATCGGCAAGGGCCACCCGGCTGAGCAGTGCGTTGGTGCTCAATGTCAGCAACCGGAAACCCGATTGGCGCGGATGCCTGTCCGCCTCCGCGCGGGCGTACCGGGCCAGCGCGGTATCGGTAGCTGCCGGCAGATGGTGCGTCTCGGCCTTCCCGGTGCTGGGCGGGAGTGTGGAGCACGCCTGAAGAAATACACAAAGGATCGTGAAGGCGAAACCGAGGACCCGGCGTTCTGTTCGCATGCTTGAACCCTCTGGTGGGCCGGACGATACGCGACTGGCGGACTCTCCCGTTCCGGCTGCGCCGACCATTTAGCACAACCAGCCACCATCCCTGCTGACTGCCGGCGGTATCGGGCTTTCCCGGCCACATCGCGGCCGCAGCCGTCGCGCAGCGTTCAGGGACGCACTGGCTCACCCGCCGGGCGCGGCAAGCGGACGGGCCAGCGGGCGTCCGGCCCGCCGTGC
>Ga0187815_10000360_pt1 | contig 22054 bp, 27 predicted proteins | sample NC_S_5_FD_132962 | JGI IMG/M metagenome (GOLD analysis project Ga0187815, IMG submission 132962) | Wetland sediment microbial communities from Neuse River Estuary, North Carolina, USA - ASW-S_5 | ecosystem: Environmental > Aquatic > Freshwater > Wetlands > Sediment | place: USA: North Carolina...
CCTGACGAGCTGCTGGGTGGTCGGATTTTTTTCGAGCGGCCCGATCTCAGTGCCGACTTCGACATCTTCGAAATAGATTTGCTTCGCCATCGTGGGCATCCCCTTCAATAACTCTAGTAACGGATTCCGGTCGAGCGTTGAATGACGCAGACCTCGCCGAACTGGTTGGTGTAAGTGGTCTCGACTACGGTGAAGACCATCGGGCCGAGCCGGCCCGGGGCCTCGCGCAAATCGACGAGTTTGGCCTGCGAGGTGATGCGGTCGCCGGGGCGAATCGGCACCAGGTACTCCCACTCCGAGCCGCCGTCGAGGGCGCGGAAGCCCGGCATGTTGAGCTGGATGTTGGGGATCGGCGCGCCCATCGAGCGGCAGAAGGTGGGCGGAGCGATCATGCCGCCGAAGCGGGTCTTGCGCGCCTCGGCCTCGTTGTTGAAGAGCGGATTGCGATCTTCGATCGCCTCGGCGAAGCGGCGAATCGCGCCGCGCTCGACGTCATACGTCCGCGGCTCGGAGACCTTGCCGATTTGTTTTCGCGCTTCGTCGGTAACGTATTTGTTCGCCATCGTTGGTTCCCTCGGTGGATTACGGACCGTCGGCTATCTCTTACCATAGGCGCGGGCGACGGGTATAACGCCCCGCCATTTGCCGTTGGGATGCACCGGGCTAGGATGGATACTGACTGTTAGCAGTCGACGGCCGCGCCGACGGCCGGCGGAGGATCCCAGTATGGCGAAGCTCAACCCGGAGCAGATCGCGGAGAAGCTGAACGCGCTCCCCGGATGGGAGTACAAGAACAACGCCATCAGCAAAACGTTCAAGTTCAAAGAATTCCTGCCTGGCATCGAGTTCGTGCAGAAGGTTGCCGAGATCGCCGAGGCCGCCGACCATCATCCCGACATCACCATCAACTACACGCGGGTCACGTTCTCATGCACGACGCACGACGCCGGCGGCGTGACCGATAGGGACTTCAAGCTGGCGGACAACATCGAGATCGCGTTCAGCGCGCGCAACGCATAACGATCAGCCGGCAAGCATAATCCAGGCCGCCGCCGCGGCAGTTTTTTCCTCAGCGCTCCACGGCTTGCCGACCACGCGCCCCATCTCCGTCACGGCGAGCTTGATTGCGGCGGGCGTTTTCCCGAGCTTTGCGGCCGCGCTGGCGAACACTTCGGATTCGACGATCGTGACGGCGGGGATGCGCATCGCTTGGGCGGCCGCGGCGAGTGCGTGCGGGAAGAGCCGGCCTTCGCGAGCGTGCGCGCGCATGTGAGGATTGCGAATCGATTCGGGATCCGTAGCGCTGCCGGTGACCAGCGCAATTCCAAGTATCGAGGAATGCGCGGGCCGGATTTCGCCGACCAGTTCGCCGAGCGCGGAGCGCGCGACACGCTCGACGGCTTGCAGAGCCTTGGGCACCACTTGCGCGCTTTCAGCGGGCGGCAGCTCAAGCTCGGCGTGCCAGGGCTGATAAGACTCGGGGATCGCCCGATCCCACAGTTGCAGACTCCTGCGCGACAGGATGCGCGGAGCGGATGGCGGTCCCTCTATCACGACCGCAGTCGCCCGCCCGGTCTTGACGCGAAAGCCGATCGCCAGCTGCGGTGATTTGTCTTTCGACACCATCGACTATCCGTCAGAGCGTCAGCGCGATTTCCAAATCGAATATTTCGGCGGCCAGGAGCCGTGGCCGCCCGGGTACTTCGCATGCATCGCGCTTTCGATTGCGAACTCGAACGCAAGTTCGTCGTTCGTGCTGGTCATCCCGCGGCCAACGAGGTCGGTGCGGACGGCGTCGGCAATCGCGGCGCTGTCGATGAACGTCGCGCGACCCATCACGAGGAACTCGTCGTCAACGTCCGCCGCCGGAAAGGTGTGCAGCGCGTAGCGGCCGTCGCGCCGCAAGTCGCCGCGCTTGGGGGTCGGGCCGATGAGCGCGTAGAGGCGGCCGTCGAGGATGGTTGGGCAAATCGGATGCAGGCGCGGTGCGCCGTCCTTTCGCAGCGTCGCCAGGAAGGCGAGTCCAACGCCGAATTTATAGAGCATCTGTCGTCCCGCGGCGGCAATGTCGGGTGCGTCTCTTTCGAATTCCATCCAGGTCGCCATTTGGATTGTCCTCCTCTGAAGCGACCTATTTTCGCTATTCCTTCGCTTATGTCAAGGCAGCGACGATCCTGCATCTCATTACTACATGTTGTGGTTTTGGGAAGCGCGCACCACCATCGGTAGCTTCGTTCCGTCAGAATTTTTTCTGTATTTCGCGTCGCATTGGTCGTGGCAAGGGTGAGCGAGCGCGGGCATCGTGGAGTTCTTGACTGTTGTCCATAGCCCCATCGTTCTAGCACGTCAGGCGCGCGGTGGGCAGGCTGAAAAGTTCATCCCCTATCCCACTGAGGCAGAATCGTGAATCGCGCGCCGAACAGCGCTAATTCTTGCGCGGGACGAAGTATTGAGTGCCGGCGCCGGCGCGATCGATTTCGCGAATCAGCTGAGCGAGGTCTTCGGGATTTGCGACGAAGTCGATGTCCGAAGTATCGACGACCAGCAGCGGCGCCTCGTCGTAGTAGAAAAAGAAATCGCGGTAGGCCGATGACACGCGCTCGAGGTAGTCGAAGCTGATGTGGCGCTCGAAGTCGCGATTGCGCTTGCGCAGCCGCTCGGCCAGCACTTCGACGGTCGCGCGCACGTAAACGACGAGGTCGGGCCTGACGGTCTCGGCGTCGAGGAGGTTGTAGACGTTGTCGTAGAGCTTGAGTTCGTCGGCGGCGAGATTCAACGCGGCGAAGATTTTGTCCTTGGCGAAGAGATAGTCGGCGACGGTGGCCTGGGTGAATAGATCCTGCTGCTTGAGCTCGCGCTGCTGGTTGTGGCGGGTGAGCAGGAAATAAAGCTGCGCGGGAAAAGCGTACTTGTCGGGATCCTGGTAGAAGCGGGGCAGGAACGGGTTGTTGTCCGCATCCTCGAGCATCAGGCGCGCACCGAACTCGCGGGCCAGCGCCTGCGCGAGGCTCGTTTTCCCGACCCCGATGGGGCCTTCGACCGCGATATAGCCGCGCCGACGCATCGGGACTCGATTGTGCCACTAGGCAGGGGTGACCCCTGCACCCAGTGTTTTTGGGTTGTGCGCCTGCTCGCGCGACGTTGTCGCGCTGCCATCCTGATCTTCGCGTGCTTGCGGCCCCTGAAAGAGCCGTTGCGAGGGGAGCGCAGGTCGTTGCGACGACGGCGCAGTGAATCCGCGCGGTGCATGGTGATTGGCGGAAATTTCTGCTGGGGCGCGCGAAAGGTGTCGCGTCGGATGAGCTCTGGGAAATGATCGGGGCGCAACGTGGCCCATGAAAAAGCCGCCCGTGCCAATCACTTGCGATGCTTCTTGGCCATCTCGCGGAGCTTGTGGACGTCTTCGTCGGAGGCGCCGCCGCGCTCTTCCAAATCGGCGGCAGTGTCGTAATCGGGCGGAGTTTTGCGCAGGTAGACCTGCGCGAGCTCGATGTTGGCGGTCTTGTCGTCGGGATAGATGGCGATTACGTCATTGAACAGCTTGAACGTCGCGTCGGGCGTGCCGGCGTCCTTGGCCGCATCGTTGATCTTGTGCATCATCGGGTCAGCCTCGGGCCCGAGCGTGTCCATCTTGTGCGCCCTGGCCAGGAGCATCGCAGCCCGGATGCCCGAATCGTAAGCACCCATGGCGGCGGGGTACTTTTTGTCCTGCATCTGCTGGTCGCCCAGTTTTTCGATGATCGGGAGCGCGTCGGCGAGCGCGGTCAATGCTTTTTGGCGGGCCGCCGGGATCTTGGTGGTCGTAATGATGTCCGTGAGCTGACGGACGCCGTCCTCGACCTGGCCCGCCTTGATTTTGTCGAGTGCCTGGCCGGAAGAATTTGCCATCGCCTCGAGCTGTCTGTAGAGCCGGGCCTTGTCGAGGAGTTTCTGATCGGTGGGATCGAGCGCCGAGGCGGCGTTGTATTCGCGCGCGGCGCCTTCCTGGTCGCCAAGGGCTTCATCGATATGGGCGAGAGATTTGTGTGCGTCGAGGCTGGTGGGGTCGGCCTTTATCGACAGCTCGAGTTCCTTTTTGGCGCCCTCGAGGTCGCGTTTTTCGAACAGATCTTCAGCTTTGTATAGATGGCGCTTCGCCTCGGACTGGCATCCGCTGACGAACGGGATGGCCAGCAGGACGGTCAGGACCAGCAGGCGCGCGATAGCTGTTCGCATCAGAGTGTTCCTCGCAGCGTTTGGCGAAATCCGGATGAGTCTGCAAGCAACGGTGCGGAATTGTCAAGGCAAACTGCGCCGCGCGTCAGGGTGCGCTAAGGCGCTTTCAGGGAACGGCGGCGCGGATCAATCGGCGGGCATCGGGAGCGAGAAATGCACGCGTTCCTTGGCGACGCTGAGGAGTTCGACCTCGGCGCCCGAGCGTGCGAACGCTCCGATAATTTCCTCGACCAGCCACTCGGGAGAAGAGGCGCTGGCGGTCAGGCCGAGCGCGCGCACGCCGTCGAGCATCGCGGGCTCGACGTCGGCGATCGAATCGACCAGGAACGCGCGCGCGCCGCGCATTCGCGCGACCTCGACCAGTCGATTCGCGTTTGAACTCTGCTTGGAGCCCACCACCAGGATCGCATCGCTGACCTGCACCAGTTCCTTGACCGCGTTCTGGCGGTTTTGGGTCGCGTAGCAGATGTCGTCGCTCTTGGGCGCCTGCATCGAGGGGAAACGCTCCTTGAGCGCCTCCATGATCTCGCGGGTGTCGTCGACGCTGAGCGTGGTCTGGGTGACAGCCGCGATGCGATCGGGATTCTCGACCGCGACGGTGCGCGCCTCGCTGACGCTGCCGACCAGCACCACCTTGCCGGGCGCGACGCCCAGCGTGCCCTTCACTTCCTCGTGGCCGGCGTGGCCGATAAGGATCACGGTGCGGCCCTCGTCGTCGTATCTTTTGACTTCGAGATGGACCTTGGTGACCAGCGGGCAGGTGGCGTCGATAACGCGCAGAGCGCGGTCCCTGGCGCGGTCCCATTCGCTCGGCGCGACGCCATGGGCGCTGAAGATCACGCGCTGGCCGGCGGGAACCTCGTCGAGGCTCTCGACAAAAATCGCGCCCTCTTTTTCCAGCGCTTCGAGGACGAAGCGGTTGTGGACGATCTGATGGCGCACGTAGAGCGGGCGGCCGTAGGAGCGCAGCGCGCTGCGGACAGCCTCGACGGCGCGATCGACGCCGGCGCAGAAGCCGCGCGGTTCCGCGAGGATGACCTTTTCGACCGATGTTTCGCCCAACGCCATGTTATGTTTGTAACTGGTTGCTGTCCGCTCGGTCAATGACCGGTCTGCAGCGGTGCTTAATCAAAGCCCGCTTATTCAAGCGCAGGTGGATGCGAGGTTTGGCAGCCGATCCACACCTCGCCGCCCTCGAAATGCTCTTTTTTCCAGATCGGCACGGCTTCCTTCAACCGATCGATCGCGAACCGGCAGGCCTCGAACGCCTCGCCGCGATGCGCCGCCGAGACCGCAATCGCCACCGAGGTCTCGCCGATTTCGACGACGCCGATGCGATGGGCGATCGCGATGCGCACGATTTTCCATCGCGCTCCCGCTTCGGCCGCGAGCTTGCGCATCTCGGACAGCGCCATCGGCTCGTAGGCTTCGTACTCGAGGCGAGTCACGATGCGGCCGGCGTTGTCGCGCCGAGTGGTGCCGGTGAAGGATACGATTGCACCGGCCGCGGGGTCGGCAACTTCGCGTTCCAGCGCGGCCAAGTCGATCGGATCGCGTCCGATGGTGATTTTGCCGACGTAGGCGGGCGCCTCGGTGCCGCCGCTGACGGGCGGGATGAAGGCAATCTCGTCGCCATGGCGCGGCTTGAAGCCGGCTTGGACATATTCCTGGTTAACGGCGAAGCCTACCGAGCCATGAAGGCCGCCGAGCGCGGGAAATTCGGCGACCAGATGCCTCCAGATCTCGCCAACGGTCGTGCCGCCGGGAAACTCGCGCGTCAGCTCGGAAGCATGCACCCGCTCGCGAAGCGTGGCGAACAGTTTGATCGTGAAACGGTTCATTGACTCAACAGATAGGCGATGTGCCCGAGCTCGGGGATCAGCAGCTTCTCCATCGCCAGCCGGCACGCGTTGGGAGAGCCGGGAATCGCGGCAACGAACCTGCCATGGCGCACTCCGCCAACCGCACGGCTCATCATCGCGGCCGGACCGATCTCCTGAAACGAAAGCATCCGGAACAGTTCGCCGAAGCCTTCGAGCTCCTTGTCGATTACCGATTTCACGACTTCGGTGCTGACGTCGCGGGCGGTAATACCGGTGCCGCCGTTGACGATAATCGCGTCGAGATTCTCCAGATTATTCACCAGCGCGGCGGAAAGCTTCTCCTCGTCTTCGCGCAGGATTTCGTAGTAGGCGACCAGGTGACCGGCCTGCTGGAGCAAAGTGCGTATGAGCTTGCCGCTCTCGTCGGTTTCCGGGGTGCGCGAATCGCTGGCGGTAATGACGCCGACCTTGAGTTTTGCGCGCGCGTGCTTTTGGTGATCGTGAGGCGGCATGCGGATTAGGATTACACAATCCCTGCAGCCATTATAAGCAGCACGCGTGCGTGATGCTCGCGGCGGAAAGCAAAAGACCTGGCGGCCCGCGAGTTGTTACCTTAGGCGCAGATTAAATGCCTGCCGGCCTTTCTCCCCCGTTCGCACGTCGAACTGAACTTCGTTGCCCTCGCGCAGGTCTTCAAAATAAACCTTGGGCGACAGCGCCGAGCGATGAAAGAAAACTTCGTCGCCACCGTCGTCCGGGATGATGAAGCCGAAGCCCTTGTCCTTGACTACCTTCTTGATTGTGCCAAACACGCGATCCTCCGCCGACGATATGGCGCCGGCGCCTTGAGCTTACGACGCCGGCGATTTAAGTAAAGAGCGTACCGGCAGCAGGCGCGCTCATGCTCAAGGCCGTCACATTGAAGGAAATTGAGAGAATTTTCGCGGTGATCGATCCGATGGGAATTTCGCGCGAGGCGGTGGTGATTCCGTTGCGCACCGAACATCCGGGGCGCGTCTCGATTTCGAAAGACGGCAAGCTGGAGATCGTCGTCGAGCGCGACGGCGATTTCGAGGATTGGCTCACGCATCTCGGCGCGCGGATTGGCGCAGTGATGAAGCCGGAGACGGACTAAGCTCGATCATCACCGCGCCGTGATCGACCATCTGACCCTCCTCGACGCGGACACGTTTCACCAGCGCGGCGCTCTCGGCGGCGAGCGTCGTTTCCATTTTCATCGCTTCGATCACGACCAGCGGCTGTCCGGCCTCGACCAGGTCGCCGTCGCGCACCATCACCTTGAGCACCTTGCCTGGCATCGGCGCTGTGATTTCAGCCGCTGCCAGCCCGCGCGCGTGGCGCCGGGCAGCCGCTTGCGCGGGCTTGAACTCGAAAGACGCCGGCCCAACTGAAACGAGGGTCGAATCCTTGCGCCGCGCGCAAAACACCGCGTAGCGCCGGCCGTCGAGCGTAAGAATCCCGCCGCCGTCCGCGTTCGGCGCGAACTCTGCGGCGAGTTGCCGGTCTCCGATGCGGACCCGAATCATGCTGCCGTCGCGCGAAATCACCTCGGCGTCGATCTCGCGCGAATCGCCCACGCGCGTGAGTTTCATCGCCGCGCGCCCCACAGCTCGAAGTTCCTGAGATCGTCCCACGGCGAGCGGCGCTCGGCGCCGGCCGCCGGCCGGATCGAAGCCGCGTCCGGCGGGATACCGCCCAGCGCATCGCCGGCGGTAATCACCGCTGCGACAATTGCCGCGTCGATTTCAGGCTGGCCGATCTTCCACCCCGGGAAGAATGAGTCGATGAACTGTGTGGAGAGTTTCGCCTCGCGAAACTGCGCGCTCGCGATGATATCGCGCAGGTAGGCGGCGTTGTTCGTCACCCCCAGCAAAGCGAATTCGTCGAGCGCATTGACCAGCCTGCCGCGCGCCTCCTCGCGATCGGCGCCGTAGCAGACCAGCTTGCCGAGCAGACCGTCGTACCACGGCGTCACTTCGGCGCCGCGCGCCAGATGCGAGTCGAAGCGCACGCCCGGTCCGCCCGGCACGCTCAGATGAAGCACGGTTCCGGTCGCGGGACGGAAGTCATGCTCGGGATCCTCGGCGTTGATTCGGCATTCGATCGCCACGCCGCGCGGGGCCGCCGGCTCCGAGACTTTGCCGCCCGACGCGATCCGCAATTGCTCGCATACCAGGTCGCAGCCGAAGCGCATCTCGGTCACGGGATGCTCGACTTGGAGGCGCGCATTGACTTCGAGGAAGTAGAAGCTGTCGCCCTCGACCAGAAACTCCACGGTGCCCGCGTTGGTGTAATGCGCCGCGCGCGCGAGTTTCAGCGCCGCGTCGATCATTTTCGCGCGCATCTCGGCCCCCAGCCCGGGCGCCGGCGACTCTTCGATAATCTTCTGATAACGCCGCTGGATGGAGCATTCGCGCTCGCCGAGCGCGATCACGGCGCCGTGATTGTCGCCCAGAATCTGTATTTCGACGTGGCGCGGATGGGCGAGATATTTTTCGACGAACAGCCGCCCGTCGCCGAAGGCCGCCGCGGCTTCACGCGCGGCCGAGTCCAGCGCGCTCTCCAGTTGCGCCGCTTCGTCCACCACCCGCATCCCGCGCCCGCCTCCCCCGGCCGCCGCCTTGACCACAATCGGGTAGCCCACCTGCGCACCGTACTCGCGCGCTGCCGGGAGTTCTGCACCTTCGATTCCCGGCACCACCGGCACCGCGGCTGCAACTGCGATTCGCCGTGCCGCGACTTTGTCGCCGAGCGCCGCCATCACCTCCGGCCGCGGCCCGACGAACACGATCTGTGCATCGGCCGCAGCCTGGGCGAACTCGGGACGCTCGGAGAGAAATCCGTAGCCCGGATGAATCGCGTCGGCGCCGGATTGCTTTGCCGCGGCGATTATCGCCGCGATGTCGAGGTAGCTCCTGGCGGCCTCGGCGGGTCCGATCGCAATTGCCTCGTCTGCCGCGCCGACGTGCGCGCTTCTCGCGTCCGCCGCCGAATAGACAGCCACGGTCTTAAGCCCGAACCGCCGCGCGCTGCGGATGATCCGCAGCGCAATTTCGCCGCGATTGGCGACCAGCAGTTTTTTGAAAGGGCGTTCCATCGTCCTGTCGAAAAAACTAGCACAAGCCCCATCCCCGCTGCTGCGGCGCCCGTTGGGACGGGTACACACTGAATCCGCGAGGTACATGATGAGGGGCGACAATTTCTGCTGACCTTGGCGATAGGGGCGCAAAAGGAATGGTTTTCGCGGAAGCGACAGCCACTGAAAAAACGTCGGATGAGCGCTGAGAAATGATTGAGCCGCGTCGCGGCCCCTGAAAAGAAAAAATATTTTCGCAATCGACCGCCAAAAGGATTGATCGACGGCGCGATTCCACTATGTTGTCTCATTTGAGCCTGGGCTCGGGCGCACGATTTGATTGGAGAGTTGAAACGAAAAAAGTCCTCATGCGTAACACAATGGCGGGAGCGGCCAACTCACTTGAGGAGCGCAAGCCGGGAATGAGCGACAAAATCACGGTCCGAACCGTGTACGATTTCCCCGTCGCCGGTCATCTGTGCGACGACGGAACCGTGCGTTACGTAAAACTGATCCGCCGCAGCGGCCAGCAGCCCGAAGGCACCTGCCCGCAGTGCAAGACTTCATTTCTCTATCGCAAGCCCAAACCGGCAAAAAACGCGCGCCATCCTGACGGCGAGGGTATCGTCCACTTTTAGCGCTCAGCGCTCTCCTTTTAGCGATCGGATCTCTTTCAGAAATCGGCTCCGCTATTTTGTCCGGCTCGCGGCGCCCGGCGAATCGCCGCGGGTCTTCACCAGCATGATCCGCGGGCCTTTGTAGTAGCGCGTAGCTTCGTCGCCGACGAACGCGAACCCGTCGTTTGGATCGAACCATGCGTGAAGCTTGGGCACCCAGGGCGCGACGATCGCGTTCAACCATCCAAAATCCGGCCGGACCTCGACTCGGAGCGCCTCGGCGCCATACGCCGCCCACACTGCGCTGGCCGGATCCACCTTCACGCTGATCGCAAATATCTTCGGCCCGGGCGTGCAGTTGAAATCGTGGATTGAACGAGCCTGACCTTTGCCGCGCGCGCGGAGTAAATCCTGGATCGGAATCACTATGCTCGCGCCCGCCCAAGTGTCGTCCGGGATGCTGAGCGTCGCGGACTGCTCGCTCTTTTGCGCGCCGGAGTTGTCGATACAAGTCGCGGCGCCCGTCTTCAGATCCAGATGACCGCGGCGCTGGATCGATCCGTCGGCGTTGAAGAACGTGTGATCGAATTCGACCAGCCTCGGCGCCTCGCCGCCGGCTCCCGGCTGGATCTCGGCGGTCTCGACGTCGGACTGATCGTCATAGTAGAGATTCTCGCCGTGCAGCGTCGCGACCTCGCCGGTATTGTCCAGGCGGTAGCGGCTGCGCCCGATCGCAATACCGGTATCAGGATTCAGAATTGTAAAGCTGGTCGGCGCAAAGCTGAGCGGATCGGCTGAAATCGCGGGGCGCGCGACGCCCACCGTCAGGATTATCGCGAACGCCGCGACGCTCCATCCTGGATTCAGCCGGTTGTTCAATCGTCCCTTCGAATCTCGCGCCACCCGCTCCTCGACCAGGCCCTTGCCAATATTCCTCCCGTCTGGGACCTTGGTCGCATCTGGGGATTCTCGTTACGATTGTGTTTGTGACGATGGAGCAAAACAACCCCGCCGCCCTTTCCGCCGCCGTATCCTCCGCCGCGCCGGCGCCCGCATTTCCCCTGGTGCGCGAGGGCCGCTACCTGTGGATCCTGCTCGGGTTGCTGATGTCGGTGACGGTGTTCGAGGGCTACGACGTCACCATTTTTCATCTCTGCACGCCCGACATCGCGCGCACCTTCCATCTCGACGATCGGGCCGTGGGCATGATGGCGTCGCTGGTGCGCCTGGGCGGGATGCTGGCGGTTTTCGTCGTGATGCTTTCCGATCGGCTCGGCCGCAAGCCGGTGGTTTCGGCGACGGTGCTCTTTTATACGCTGTTCACATTGCTCACCGCGCTGTCGCGCGGGCTTTGGTCTTTCACGACCTTTCAGAGCTGCGCGCAAATTTTTCTGTCCGCCGAATTTAGCGTCGCGATCATCATGATCAGCGAAGAGTTTCCAGACGGTTCGCGCGGACGCGGAGTTGCGATGCTGCATGCGGTCGGACTGCTTGGCGTCATCGCCGGAGGACTGCTGTACGGACACGTCGCGGACTCGCGATGGGGTTGGCGCGGGATGTACTTCATCGGCATAATCCCGCTGCTCCTGGTCGCATTCCTGCGCCGCGGGATACGCGAGACGTTGCGCTTCGACGCCTTTCGCAAGGCCCGCGCCGATGCTCCCGCGATCGCTTCCGGAGCCATCGCGGCGCTCCGCCATGCCGTCGAGCCGTTGCGCGGCCCGTATCGCGGCAGGCTCATCCTGGTCGCGCTTCTTTGGAACTGCGTCGGCCTGGTCAGCGCGCCGTCGGTGACCTTCTTCACCTCTACGCCAAGCGCGATCATCACTGGACGTCGCCGCAGATCGGCTATGCGGTTGTCCTTGCCTACACGATCGGATCGCTCGGAATCGTGCTCGCTGGATGGCTGCTCGACCGGGTCGGGCGCAAGCTCACCACCGCACTTTCATACCTGGTCGGCGCGGTCGCCATTGCGGCGCTGTTTCAGACCTCGGGTTACGGCGCGATGCTGACCGCGCTGGTCATCACGGTCGTCGCGTTCCAGGCCGCGCGCACCGCTACGGCGACTTACTCGGCCGAATTGTTCCCGACCGCCATCCGCGCGACGTCCTACAGCCTGACCGTGCAGCTGCTCGGGCAGCTTGCCGCGCTGATGACCCCGTTCATCATTGGATCGATGTCGAAATCGCTCGGCGGACTTGGCAACGCGGTGGCGGCCGTTTCCGTCGGGCCGGCGATCGGCGCGCTCCTGGTCTGGAGGTTCGCGCCGGAGACGCGCGGGGTGCGCCTGGAAGACTTGTCGCCCGCAGCCGCCCGCTGAGCACGGGCATTCGCGCCGCGACAAGCAAGGGCATCGGATGCTCGATTCGATCTTCGGCGCGAGCCCGGACATCAAGCGCGTTCAGTCGCGATGCGCCCGCGTGCTGTTCAGCCTGGGGATCAGCGCCAACCTCGCCACGATTCTCGCCGCGCTCGCCGGCATCGCCGCCGGATTCGCATTCGCGCTCGGCCATGCGCCGTGGGCGGTCGTCGTGCTCGGCGTCAGCGCCGTGCTCGACGCGCTCGACGGCACGATCGCGCGCGAATGCGCCGCGCCGAGCGCTTTGGGCGGCGTGCTCGACCTGTCAGCCGATCGCGTCGTCGAGGTTTGCGTGATCGTCGGCATCGCGTGGCGCGATCCGGCGCTCTATTTCCCGGCGCTGGTCCTGGTCGCCACCTGGTACGTGAACATCACGATATTTCTCGCAGTCGGAGCCGCGCTGGAAGGCCCAAGCGCAAAATTGATCGAGTACCCGCCCGGAATCCTCGAGCGGACCGAAGCGATTATCTTCTTCATCGTGCTTGGGATGGTCGAAGCGACGCCGGTTATCGGCACGATTGGCCCGCTACTCTGTTATGCGATGGCGGCGCTGGAGATCGCGACCGGCGCCCAGCGCCTGCAATTCGGCCTGCGCATGCTCCGCCCGGATTAGAGAAGGAGGCCGCGTGCATGGTCGCCGATGCTGACGATCGGCTGCCGGCTTTCTTGCCGCTCGCCGAAACGCAAGATATCTTCCACCACCGGTGCATTAACTTTGGCCGAAATGGGGGCCAGATCGACATGAAGTTGGCAAGGATGGCAGCCGCTTTCGTCTTTGCCGTCAGCTCGGTAAGCGCCTGTTCGTGCGCGCTGTTGTTCCAGGGGACGATCGAGGAGATCAACGTCGCCAGCGACCCTCCCGGCGCGACCGTGACGCTTACCGATGGAGAGACGAAGGTCACGCCCTTTTCAATTACGGTTCCGCGGGAGAAGGATCTTCAGTTTCACTTCAGCAAACCCGGCTATCAGTCGGTTGACCTGTCTGATAATTCACAGGTCGAGCCCGGCTTCCTGATAGTGGACCTTGTTCCATTAATGCTTCCGTGGGCGATAGAGGCCTCGGCGGGCGCTGGTTTCGCGCATCAGCAAACCTCGGTCACGGCTCATCTCGATCCCGAAGCCGGCGTGGCAGGGGACGTTCCGACCAAGGCGATAGCGCCGTCGCCGCCCGCGACTCCATCGCCCGGCGCCACTACAGGGGAATAGATCATGAATTCGAAAAATGCGGACCCTGCAGGACCGGCATCAGCTCCGATTAGAGTCGCAATTACGGCACTGTTGGCGGTCACGCTGCTGCTCGGCGGATGTGCGTTTACGACCGGTCACGTCGATCTCGCCTACCAACCTACAACTGAGGCGACAAAACTCGCGACCCCCGACTCGCCACACGTGACAGTCGTGGTGACTGACAAACGTCCGACGCAGGTTGTAAGTCAAAAGATCAACGGCTTCGGAATGAAAACCGCGGATATCGTGTCGAACAGCGATGTTCCCGCAACGCTCAAGAGCGCGTTTGAAACCGAGTTGAACAGCCGCGGATTCAGCGAAGGTGCGGGCGGAAATGTAATCCTGGTCAGCCTCAGCAATTTCCAGAATCAATTCACGCTGGGCTTCTTTTCGGGCGAAGCGACCGCGGCCATCGGAATGCAGGTGACTGTCAAGCATCCCGACGGCTCGGTCGTTTACGACAAGTATGTCACCGGAGATAGCAAGGATTGGGTTGAAATCGCCGGCGAAGACAACGCCGGGCGTCAGCTCAACGCCGCGATGCAAGATGGCGTCTCCAAAGTATTCAGCGACAGCGCCTTCATCGATTCCCTTCGGAAGGCCTAACTCCCTTAACTCTGGGTGCAGGGGTCACCCCTGCCCAAGGAGATGTGGAACCCACGGCGGGTTCCACATTGAATCAAGTGAATTCTAGGGCTTTGGATTTTTTCGGTCACTCGACCGTCACTGACTTCGCCAGATTGCGCGGCTGATCGACGTCGGTGCCGCGCTCCACCGCTATATGATACGCGAGCAACTGGAGCGGCACCGTCATCAGCACGGGCGTCAGCATCCTGTTTGTCTCCGGCACCTCGATAATTTCCGCTGCGACGCTTTTTAGCTCGGCGGTCGCGCGATTGGTCACGGCGATAATTCGACCATTGCGCGACTCGACTTCCTTGAGATTCGACATCGACTTCTCGAACAGGTCGTCATTGGGGATTATCATCACCACCGGCATCTTCTCGTCGATAAGCGCGATCGGCCCGTGCTTCATCTCACCCGCCGAGTAACCCTCGGCGTGGATGTAGGAAATTTCCTTTAGCTTGAGCGCGCCCTCGAGCGCGATCGGGTAGTTGATACCGCGGCCGAGGAACAGGAAGTCCCGTGCCGGCGCGTACTTGCGCGCGATATCCGCAATATTCGGCTCGCCCTCGAGGATCGCCTTGATCTGCCCGGGGATCGCGAACGCCGGCCGCAGCCACATCGCGGCCTCGGCGTCCGACAAGCGTCCCATCCGCGCCGCCAGATGAATCGCGAACAGGTAGTAAGCCTCGAGCTGGGTGAGAAAGCATTTGGTCGTCGTCACGCTCGTTTCGGGACCGCATCGCGTGTACAACTGCGCGTTGGCTTTGCGCGCGATCGACGAATCGACGGTGTTGGTGATCGCAATCAGATGCGCGCCGCGCACGCGTCCTTCTTCCATCGCGGCGATCGTGTCGGCGGTCTCGCCCGACTGCGACACGGCGATAATCATCGTGCGCCCGTCAATCGGCGGCCGGCGATAGCGGAACTCCGATGAGTAATCGACCTCGACCGGAATCCCGGCGAGCTCCTCGATCATGAACTTCGCCACCTGCGCGGTTATCCACGACGCGCCCGCACCCAGCATCACGATTCGCCCGATCGACTTAGACCCGCCCGGCGGGAGGATTTCGCCTTCGAAGCGGACCGTTGATGAGCCGGCGTCCGCCCGCCCCGCCATCGTGTCGATCCACGCCTGCGGCTGGTCGTTGATTTCCTTGCGCAGGTAATGGCGAAAGCCGCCCCTTGTGGCGGCGACCGCGTCCCATTCCACTTGTCGCGGCCGGCGGGCAACCGCGCTGCCGTCGAACTTCATCAGCCGAGTGGCGCTGGCGGTGACCTCGGCAAGCTCGCCGTCTTCAAGCACCAAAGCGCGGCGCGTATGTGCGAGAATCGCGGGGATATCCGACGCGACAAAGTTCTCGCCGTCGCCAAGACCCAGGACCAGCGGCGTCGCGGTTTTTGCGGCGACCAGCTTGTCGGGCTCGGTTTCCGAGAGCACGACGATCGAGAACGAACCGCGCAATCGCAAAACGGCTTCGCGCACCGCATCGGTCAGCCCGCGCCCGCCTTTGAGCTTTTCCTCGATCAGGTGCGAGATCAACTCGGTGTCCGTTTCGGAGCGGAGCTTGTGCCCGCCTAAGAGCAGCTCGGCGCGCAGTTCGATGAAGTTCTCGACGATACCGTTATGGATGACGGCGACGGGTCCGGCCTTGTGCGGATGCGCATTGTTCTCCGACGGGCGGCCGTGAGTCGCCCATCGCGTATGCCCGATTCCGATCCGGCCGTGGATGGGCGAGTCGGCCAGGATATGGCGCAGGTTGTCGAGCTTGCCCTTGGCGCGGCGAATTTCGAGCTTGTTGCCGGCTAACGTTGCGATCCCGGCCGAATCGTATCCGCGATACTCCAAGCGGCCGAGCCCTTCGAGCAGGATAGGGTAGGCCTCGCTCGGTCCAACATATCCCATTATTCCGCACATACAAATTCGCTCCTCTCCCCGAACTTGCAGGGAAGCTTACGGACTTATTCGAACCCACACGGACGGAGCGACAGCGAAATGATTTGCAGGAGAGTTTAGAGAATCACGTCAGAACGGGATGCTCTGCCACTTGAGGCGCATTTTGTCGCGCGGTCGCCCGCGCGGTTTGCTCGCCTCTATCGACTGTGGAGCCGGGAAGCCATCCGCCGAAACTTTCGATACTGCTTCCACCTCGTCAACTCATGGCGCTATCGCCACGAGTCCTGGCGCTACTCTCGAATTTCGTTTTCTATCGCCTCGACCGTCACCTCGTTGTGGATTTGCACCTCGTGCCGTTCGATTATTCCCGCCCGCGCAAGGAAGCACAAGCGATGCCTTTAATCGGCAGTGGTCAGTTTGACTTGCCGTTGCAACGAATGTCGCAGCAGAAATTGTCGCCTCTCATCATGCAGGCAGATTCCCTGCACCGCCGTCGTAACGACCTGCGCCCCCCGCCGTCGCGGCTCTTTCAGGGTCCGGGACGCGGCTCGATCATTTCTCAGAGTTCATCCGACGCGACACCTCGCCATCGCGTCCGCGCATTGAGTAATTCTTACCGGCTCTTCATTCAGTTCGATAATTTTCCCGAAACACCTGAACGAATGTGCACAGGACTCTCATGCTTCGCTGTGGTCGATGTTGGCACGTGCGATGCTGAATCCCATCGCGGCCGGTCAGCGTATTTAGAGACCGCAGGCGAACGGTTTCGCTCCGGCGATCAAACGGCTGATCAAGCCCAAGGCGGCACGAAGACTGTCGAGCGGGTTGCAGCAGTGAGATACGCATGTAGGCTCCGGCGCACTCTGGTTCTGATCCTCGGCATACAATGCTTCTGTGGATGCGGGACGATGCCCAACGCGTCCGCCATCATTCACGACCGCAACATGTACGAGCAGCGGCCCAGCGTCGTCGGCGATCAGGGTCCCCTTTCATCCGCCAGGAGCGAAGCGGTCATCAATCGGCTCGAGGCCAGGGCGGGCGACACCGACATCCTGCAACGCCAGCTCACGTTTGAACAGGCAATCAGCGGAAGCCCGTTGATCCTCGGGAACAAAGTGACGATGCTCGAGAACGGCGCCGCCACCTATCGAGCGATGTTCGCAGCGATCGAGGGAGCTGAGCACAACATCAACCTCGAAACCTACCTCTTCGACGGCGATCAGATCGGAGACGAGTTCGCTGATGCGCTGATCGCCAAACAACAGCAGGGCGTGCAGGTCAACATAATCTACGACGGTTTCGGCTCCGTGCTGACGCCGCGCAGCTTCTTCAAGCGCATGCGCGCCAGCGGAATCCGCCTGGTCGAGTTCGATCCGATCGATCCATTTGCCGCCGGGTTTCACTGGTCGCCGCTGCATCGCGATCATCGCAAGCTGATGGTGGTCGACGGAATGGTCGCGATCACCGGCGGCATCAACATCTCCGGCGTGTACGGCAGCAGCGGCATCCTGCAGCGAACGGGTCGATCTGAGAACCTGGCAAAATCGTGGCGCGACACCGACGTTGAAATCGAGGGCCCCGCGGTTGCCGAATTCCAGGAATTATTCGTAGCCAACTGGATGCAGGAGGGTGGCGAGTCGCTGACGTTCGCCGACTACTTTCCAGCGCTAGAAAGCGAGGGCCATATGATCGTTCGTGTGCTCGGCAGCGAGCCGCGGCAATTTAGCACGATCTATGTGACGCTGATGTCGGCGATCCGCAACGCCCAGACGAGCATCTATATAACCGACGCGTATTTTGCCCCGGGAGCGCAGATGCTCGAGGCGCTGGAAGCGGCGGCGCGCCGCGGCGTGGACGTCCGCCTGCTGCTGCCCGGCCGCAACAACGAGCCGCTGATTGGAGCGGCCGCGCGGTCGGCTTTTGCCGGTCTGCTCGATGCTGGAGTGAAGATATATCTCTGGCAGGGTCAAATGCTGCACGCCAAGACCGCAACGATCGACGGCGTGTGGTCCACCGTTGGTTCCGCGAACCTGGACTGGTGGAGCATCGCGCGCAACGATGAAATAAACGCGGTGATCCTGAGCACACGATTTGGCCAGAAGATGAGCGCGGCATTCATGAACGACCTCAAGAATTCCGAGCAGATCGACGCCACCGATTGGCAGCATCGATTTCTGCTGGAGCGAATCGAGGAAGCTATCTGCGCGCGTCTCGAGCCGATAATGTAGGTGTAACTATCTCGCAGCCCGATTCAAGCTGACTTACCGCCCTCAATCCTCCTGGTGATCCTTGCTCCGCCTCAAGCTGCCGTCGGGGCTGTCGCCGTGACGCTTGCGCCATGCCGCCATCCAGCCGGCCCTTTCGCGTTGCGGATGATGCGACATCACCAGCGCGCCGTCGGGCACCTCGCGAACAATCGTCGTCCCCGACGCGACGAACACATCGCTCCCGACCTTGACCGGCGCGACCAGCTGCGTGTCGCATCCGACCATGCAGCGGTCGCCGATCACCGTCTGATGCTTGTCGTAGCCGTCGTAATTTACCGTGATAACGCCGCATCCGACGTTGGTGTCGGCGCCGATGACAGCGTCGCCGAGGTAGCTTAGATGGCTGGCCTTGGTGCCGCGTCCGAGCCGCGCCTTCTTGGTCTCGACAAAATTGCCAATCCGATTGTGCCCCGCGAGTTCGGTGCCGGCGCGCAAGTTGGCGAACGGGCCGATTTCGGATTCTTCGCCGATCACGCAATCCTCGGCGCGCACGCCCAGCTTCAGATGGCATCGCGGGCCGATCGTCACGTTGCTCAGCCATGCGGTGCCGTCGATTCGCACGCCCTCGCCGAGCTTGCACTTGCCGATTATCTGGACATTGGGGCCGATTACGCAATCGGGCGCGATTTCGGCCTGCTCCGCGATGTAAGCGGTGGCGGGATCGACAATCGTCACGCCGGACTGCATCAATTTTCGGTTAACGGCCGCATGAATTTCCGCTTCCATATTTGCCAGCTCCTCGCGTGAATTGATTCCGGCGACTTCCGCCGGGTCGGCGGCAACCCACGTTTCGATTTTTTCGCTTTCGCTGCGAGCCCGCGCGATCGCGACGATATCGGTCAGGTAATACTCACCCTGCGCGTTTTTCGGTTTCAGTTCCGCCAACACCGACCGAAGCAGCGCCGCATCGACCAGGTAAAAGCCGCTGTTCACTTCCTTGACGGCGCGCTCGGCGGGCGACGCGTCGCGGTACTCGACGATCTTCTCGACCTTGCCGCCGCCGTCGCGGATCACCCGGCCGTACTCGGCTGGATCGTCGAGAACGACACTGATCAACGAGAGCTTCGCGCCGCGCTTTCGATGCGCGTCGATAAAGGCGAACAGGGTCGCCGGCTTGATCGCGGGCATGTCGCCGTAGGTGATGTACACGTCGCCGGCGAAATCCGCCGGAATCTGGCCAAGCCCGCATCGCGCCGCGTCGCCGGTCCCGCGCTGAGGCTCCTGGAGCGCGAATCGCGCGTTGGTGTGGCTCACCGCGGCTTCGACTTCCCGAGCCTGATGGCCCACGACGATCACGATTGGCTCGGGCTCGAGCGCGGCGGCCGCGCGAATCGCGCGCGCGATCATCGGTTCTCCGCCAAGCTCGTGCAGGACCTTGGCCCGCTTCGAGCGCATCCTGGTCCCCTTGCCCGCGGCGAGAATGATTGCGGCGACGCTCATGATCGGTGCCGGCTATTCGTAGTCATCGAAGTTCGAGACTTTCCAGCTATCGCCAGCCTTGCGCGCCGTGATCAGGAAGTTGCGAGTGAAGGTGCCGCCGCCGTCGGGCACGTCGATCGTGGCGCGGAACAGAAACTGGACATGGTCGGTGCTGTCGCGCTCGGCGGTGAGTTTGTAATGCACCGTGGGCTTGTGAGTATTGGCGTCGATTTTCTGCTCGCCGACCAGCTGCATCTCGTGATGAAGCTTGTCGAGTGCCAGCCCGGTGCAGAACGGCTCGGCCGCCTTCAGATCGATCGCTACATAGTATTGGTCGATGAAGCGATCGACGACGCCGCGCGCGCTGTTCGCCGGATGGCATCCGGCCGCGACGATCGACGCGAACGCCGCGAAGAACAGCAACCCGGCCGAGCGGTGTCTGCGCGATGTCATGACTTTTTCTTGAACAGAGCCTCCAGCTTGCTCTGCGCGCCGGCTTTGGTTTTCGCTGGCGGCCTGGCGGATGCGTCGGCGGGCGTGAAGTATTCGCAGAAATTAAATCGCTCCTTGTCCACCACCCGTTCCGCCATCGTCTCACGGCAACTGTTGTTGTAGGCCGGATCGTAAAAGCCGCAGTTGCGGCATGCGTGCAGCGCGCGGCCGCATCCGGGACATTCGTCGCGAAAGCCGATTCGCTCGCCGGCCATGACTTCGATTTTCTCTGCGCAGTGCCAGCAGTTCATAGCGACGCAACCGGTTCTTCGCGCGTCGTCGCGCGCCGCGAGATTTGCATAATTAGAAAGCGTTGGTTCCCTGAGCGACGCGCTGAGAAAGGCATGCTTTTTCGGCCCAATCGCCGCTGCTAGCATAGCCGCTCAGGTGGATGCGCGCGAGACAATGGAGGCCGAGGTGGAGGCTTTTGCGGCGGCGCTGAGCAAGGCGTCGCGCGCCGCGGACAATACGGTGACGAGCTATCGCCGCGATCTGCTCGCGTTTCGAAGTTTCCTGCTGCAGCGGGCCGCGACTGTCGGCAGGCGAGTCGATGAAATCGACGTCGCGGCCATCACCGCGGACCATATCCGCAGCTACCTGGCCGAACTGATGAAAACCGCAAAGCGCGCCACCGTCCAGCGCAGACTGAGCGCGATCAAGGCGTTTTTCCGCTACCGCGAGGCGACGATTGGCGAGCCGAGCCCCGCGCGCCCGATTCGCTCGCCAAAGAACGAAAGGCGCCTGCCCTCAATATTGCAACAGGACGAAGTTCGCCGGCTCATCGAGTTTTCGTCCTCCCCAGACGACTCGGGGCCCGCGGCGATGCGCGATCGCGCGATCTTCGAGACGCTGTACTCCTCGGGGCTGCGCGTCGGCGAGCTGGTCGGGCTCAACTGGCGCGATATCGACGAAGAGCTCGGGATGGTCATGGTGCGGGCGGGCAAGGGCAACAAGGATCGGCTGGTCCCCCTGGGCGAGCCTGCGCTGGATGCGTTGCGCGCGTGGCGCCGTGTGATGCCGATGGCGTGGGAGGCCGGCGGCCCCGTGATTACCAATCTTCGCGGCGGCAGACTGACCACGCGCAGCGTCGAGATGATCCTGCAGCAGAGAATAGCCGCGGCGGGCGTGAGCGCTGGACTCACGCCGCATGGGCTGCGTCATTGTTTCGCAACGCATATGCTGGGCAATGGGGCGGACCTGAGGTCGATACAGGAGATGCTCGGCCATGCGAGCCTGGCGACAACGCAGCGCTATACTCATGTAAGTGTGAATCATTTGAAAGAGGTTTATCGACGTGCCTTCCCACGGGTTTGACCAGGGCCTGGAGCCGGGCGCCGAAATCCGCCACACCACCATTCTGTGCGTGCGCCACGAAGGGCACGTGGTGATGGCGGGCGATGGGCAGGTGAGCGTTGGACAAACGATCATGAAGAGCAAGGCGAGGAAGGTCCGCCGGCTGCATCAGGATCGCGTGCTGGCCGGATTCGCCGGATCAACCGCCGACGCGCTGACCCTGTTCGACAAGTTCGAAGCGAAGCTGCAGGAATACGATGGCGTGCTGCGCCGCGCCGCCGTCGAGCTGGCCAAGGACTGGCGCACGGATCGAATCCTGCGCCGGCTCGAGGCGATGCTGGCGGTGGCGGACAAGGAGAGCTCGCTGCTTATTTCAGGCGTCGGCGACGTGCTCGAGCCCGACGACGGGGTACTGGCGATCGGCTCGGGCGGCAACTTCGCGCTATCGGCGGCGCGCGCGCTGATTCGCCACGGCTCCGGGATGACGGCGCGCCAGATCGCGGAAAGCGCGATGAAAATCGCGTCGGAAGTCTGCGTTTACACCAACGACCAATTCGTCTTCGAAGAGCTGTAGCCGCAATACCCCAGGAAGTTTCCCGCCGATGCCAGTTCCACAAGTGATGACCCCGCGCGAGATCGTCTCCGAGCTCGACCGCTATATCGTCGGCCAGCATGAGGCCAAGCGCGCAGTTGCGATCGCGCTGCGCAATCGATGGCGGCGGCA
>Ga0187815_10000361_pt1 | contig 22045 bp, 20 predicted proteins | sample NC_S_5_FD_132962 | JGI IMG/M metagenome (GOLD analysis project Ga0187815, IMG submission 132962) | Wetland sediment microbial communities from Neuse River Estuary, North Carolina, USA - ASW-S_5 | ecosystem: Environmental > Aquatic > Freshwater > Wetlands > Sediment | place: USA: North Carolina...
ACATAAAGTGGCGTTTGCCGGTGAGGGAAGCCATGATGTTTGTGGTAGAGCGACTCTCGCCTGCTCGGCTTGCGCCTAAGCTTCTAGAGCAAGTCGAGCTCCCCGAGAAAACCACCCCCGAAATCCGTTTGCTTCGGCTGATTGCAAGAGTGCCTGGCCTCCAAAAACTTGGACAAGTAATCGCACGAAATCAGCACCTGCGATCCGCCCTGCGAAACGCGCTCATCCGACTGGAAAATGGAATACGTGATGTGCAGCCGGACGAGATATGCGCCATCATCAAGAAGGATCTGGGACGTCGGGTCGAAACCTACGCCGTCGAGATCGCGTCGACCATCCTCTCAGAGGCCAGTGTCAGCGCGGTGGTGCGCTTCACCTGGCAAGACCCCGACAGCGGAAAACGGGAGCGCGGCGTTTTCAAGGTCCTGAAACCTTACATCCCCAATTACTTTGCCGAAGACATGGACTATTTGCAGCGACTGGCCGAATACTTCGGCGACCGGCAACACAACTACGGACTTCCACCCGATATCATACCCGATACCTTCAAGAAGGTGCGACGGTTGCTGCAGCACGAAGTCGATTTTGTCCGCGAGCAGAAGACGCTACTCGAGGCCTCGACTGTATATCGCGGCATGTCTGGTGTACGAGTGCCGCGGCTCATTCAGCCATTGTGTACCCCAAGGATCACGGCACTCACGGAGGAGCACGGGATAAAAGTGACGAATGCTGCAGCTCGGGTACCGGTCGCGCGTCGCAGGAGAATTGCCGACCAGCTCATTGACGCGCTGATTGTCATCCCTCTCCTTTCGTCGCAAGAACACGCCATTTTCCACGGCGATCCCCATGCGGGAAATCTCCTCTACAACAACCAGACAGGCGAACTGATTATCGTCGACTGGGCACTCGGGCAGTGGCTAAGCCGCGAGCAGCGTCGCCATCTCGCGCTGCTGTTCCTGATGGTCGGCCTTCGCGACCCAGTTGGCGCGTGCAACGAAGTCTTGGCGCTCAGCCAGCAATGTATCCGATACTCGTCGCCGCGCGCTCAGATGATTCTCGAGTTGGTGACGAAATTTCTCGACGAACTGCCAGTCACGAATCTGCCAAGCGGCGGGGATGCCATGCGCCTCCTGGAAAGAATCGCGTTGAACGGGGTTAAGTTTCCGGGATCGCTGATTATGTTCTCCAAGGTCATTTTTACGCTCGACGGAATCCTGGGCGACATCGGAAGCTCTGACAGCAACATAGTGTTCATAATCGTGCGTCACGTTGTCCAGCATTGGCTAACAAATCCTATTGCAATGCGTTCGCCTGTGTTGACAAGGGACTGGATCAGACTGCAGTGCAGCGCGTTGCTTTATGCCAGCCGTTTATGCGTGCGCGCTGAACAAGCAACATTGGACCGCTTGCTGTCGTTTCGTGCCATGGGGAACTCTCGACAACAATGAGGGAAACTGCGAAATGCGAGACGTGCTACGCCTCCAATTCATTGCGATGATGAGGGCTTCCAGGACGTGTTCCTGACCGCGAAGCATGGGTCGGAGGAGAGCGGCTGTTCCTCATCGACAACGAAGGCGGCAGCGCTTTTTGGCTGTGACGGAAGTTCAAAACTACCCGTAACGGTGCCGAGCGATCCTCCTCGGCCCAAGTTCGTGCGGAAGGCGCAGGAGCTGTTCAAGGACGAATTAAATGTCTACCTGGGTGGATAGAAACTACAGAACGATCATGCTGATTGCCATGGCTGTGGAGATTAGTCTGGTCGGCGTGATCGCAGTATTTGAGGCTCTGACCTACTTTCGCAAATGAACCTTGCAGGCCGCCCTCGACAAAGTCATCCAAGAGCCGTAATGAGCGAACCTTGCGCGATTGACTTAGAGTATCTGATTGATCGAAGCAGAGGTGTAGGAAGGACAAGAAACTCGTCCCGAACTGCTCTGCACCTCCTTTTGGCATCAGGGGAACCCGTGCATCTCCAGGAAGATCGACGGCTGAATGGGGTTAGGGCACAGACAATACAGCCCGGGCCCACGACCCGTGCCATCTGATTTTGGCTGTCCCCTAGAAAACAGTTCGCGCCATCAGGACTGGCTGTCTGCGCACCCACAGCCGTTCTCTGGGGTTAAACTTACTTGCAGCGTCAGCGGGCAACACGATCGAGCGCGCTAATGGGACTGGCAGATGAACTGGGCCGACGTTCGCTTCTATGCGGAATTGAACGACTTCCTTGAGCCGTGCAGACGAGGCCGGACTACGCGCTATGGTTTCGACGTCAGCGGGTCCGTCAAAGACCTGATCGAGGCGCTTGGGGTGCCCCATACAGAAGTTGATATCGTATTGGCCGATGGCGAATCGGTGGAGTTTTCTTGCCTCGTGGAGAATGGCGACAGGATCGCCGTGTACCCGGAGTTCGAAGCGATCGATGTATCGCACTTGGTTCGGCTGCGGCCACAGCCGCTCCGCGAGTCGCGATTTGTTGCAGATAGCCACCTCGGGCGATTAGCGGCCTACCTACGGATGATGGGATTCGACAGGATTTATCGTAGTGATTTCGCAGACGAAGAACTGGCCAAAATCTCAGCCAGCGAAAAACGGATCTTGTTGACCAGGGATCGAGGGCTGCTCAAGCGGAACGTCGTAACCCGCGGCTACTACCTACGGACAACGAATTCTCGTGAGCAGTTGGCGGAAGTCCTACAGCGTTTTGATTTGTGGGAGTCCACTGCGCCATTCGAGCGGTGCATGCATTGTAACGAGCTATGCAGCCGACGGGCAAGGAACTGATCAGCGATCGGCTTCAGCCGGAAACGAAACAGTACTTCGAGGAGTTCTGGATTTGTCCTGGCTGCCAACGAGTGTACTGGAAAGGGTCTCACTACCGTCGTATGCAGAAGTTGATTGCGAGCGTCATGCCGCTGGAAGGAGCCGTCCGCCGTGCGTGAGGTGTTCTTCATTCCCCGGCGAAGCTTCGAGCCTGCCTACCTGCGATTGTTCGAATCGGGCGAGCTGAGGGCGTAGACTCGGCGCTTGGGGCACTCGAGAGCTGCCGGCTTTGCCCCCGGGATTGTGGCGTCGACCGGCTCGAAAACAAGGTTGGCATATGCAAAACGGGTCGCTATGCCGCGGTCAGCAGCTATTTCGCTCATTTCGGCGAGGAAGATTGCCTGCGCGGCAGCCAAGGCTCGGGCACGATCTTCTTCTCGTGGTGCAATCTGCGCTGTGTGTTTTGCCAGAACTACGAAATCAGCTGGAGCGGGGGAGGGAGAAGCACTTCACCCCGTGAACTGGCGCGAATGATGCTCTACCTGCAAGCAACGGGTTGTCACAACATTAATCTCGTGACTCCCGAGCACGTTGTGCCGCAAATCCTCGAGGCACTGCTTCTGGCGGCGGAACAAGGGCTTCGGCTTCCGCTGGTTTACAACACAGGCGCCTATGATTCACTTGAATCGATTCAGCTCATGAATGGCGTCGTCGATGTGTATATGCCCGACTTCAAATTATGGAATGCCGAAACGGCCCGACGCTACTTGAGAGCCCCTAATTACCCCGAGGCGGCGCGACGCGCAATCCTGGAGATGCATCGTCAGGTGGGACCTCTCGTGTTCGACGAAAGAGGACTGGCGTTGCGCGGTGTTCTGATCCGCCATTTGGTTATGCCCGGTCTCGCAGAGGAGACACGACGAATCCTTGAGTGGATCGCGAACGAACTGGGGCCACGTACTTATATCAACCTGATGGGTCAGTACTGTCCTGCAGGCAAGGTCAGCGATGCCGACTACGGCGAAATCAACCGCCGTATCACCTCGAACGAGTATGGAGCTGCGCTGGCAGCTGCTCACATCTTAGGACTCCGCCGACTGGATTCCCGCGTCCTGCTGAGGCAACGCGCTGTTGAACAATGAATGCCGACAGACACGATGGGGCGGATGCCAGGTCGGGCGCGCCGTGGCGGAAGCTCTCTTGAGAGGCAGCCGCGACCACCGACAAGTTCGATGTGACGCACAGCACAGATATGCAACAGCCAGTCGCGGAAGATAAGTATCGCTCGAAAGGCCTCGACGGCCTCCGACCGGAACTGCTATCCGTGCCTCCCCAAACGGGAGATCCAGGCAGGTGGAAGGAGCAATCATGAAAACGAAACAATCCTGGAAACCTGCGGGGCATTCTGCGGCGAAGTACCGAGAGATGGCGCACCGCAGAGGTTCTCAGGTGACGACTGAGACTCCTGCACCGATAAGGACGAGAGAAATCAAGAAAGGCACATTTAAACCCTAAATTAACGGTCCTCCCGCGCACAGTCCGGGGACTTGGTGGTATCGGAACCGCCGTAAACTGTTGTTTGAGCAGGGGCGAACGAACGCGCATTTCGCCGTCGCGCAGTGGCGATCGCGGCCGCACGCTTCGCCAGGGAGTGAACGCGACCGAGAAGTTAAAGCGGGCGATCCCGTTGGTCGTGAGATCGGCTAAAGAATCGCAACTCGGGTGCGCAGAGTTTCAAAGTGCATAGTTCCGAGACCGCGATCCGTCGCTAACTCGAGGTAGCGGAGTTTGTGGTAATCCAAATCCCAATAAGCCTTTGCTGCGTATGCGTCCAGCGCCACGGGGTCCGTGCCAGCCAGCAGAGTCTTCTTGAAGGCCACATCCTCAAAATTCCCGCCGGTGGGTCCATTGCGAAGCAGGACGCGATAAGCATCAACGATCGTTAGCGTCGGACGCATGAACGCAGCCAAGTCCACCAGACTTCCGTGAATGCGCTGATGGAGCCGCTGCCTCTGTCCGCCCAAAATGCCGTACCAATTCTTCATCCCCAGGGTGGCCCCTGTGAGGCTGTGATGCTTCGCAATTGGGATGTTGATGATTTTGTCAGCGTCCAGAAAAGGTTCGAACACCGGCCAAACGTTCAACACATCACCACGAAGATCGACTTCGCGAAATTTTCTCTCTTCGGGCAGGACGACCTGCGCTCCCTCGGCACGTGCGGCTGCGGCAATCCCCGAGCGCTCAAAGCAACGACGCGGCTCATTGCAACTCACGTCCGTAACGACAACGCGCGCGGCACCTGCTGCGACGCAGAGTCGCACCACTTCAGCGACGACGTCGGGATTTGTGTTCGCCGCTTGCTCCGGACTACGATCCCAGCCGATATTCGGCTTGACCACGACTACGTCACCCCGCGCGATGAAGCGACGGATCCCGCCAAGTTCTTCGAGAGCGCGGCGCACCAATGCGCTCGGATCGTCGCCTTGGGCCACAACCATCTCTGGAAGGTTGGGATCAACGGCAATGCTGAAATTCCGTTTTGAAGCTGGGGCGAGCGCCTCTTCTGGATGACGGCTTCTAGTTGTAAGCCAGACTTCCAAGCCACCGGCGAGCGCGGCGACTCCGGTCAAACGCAAGAGTTGGACGAGCGCCTCACGGCGCCGAATTCGATCATGTTCTGGAGGAACGGGCATGGCCTTCCTCCGCGTTCATAGCATTGACTTCCGTGTGCCTAGAGTCTAATTCTCTTTGCGTGACCAGGACAAGCACTTCCCCGGTTGACAACTCCCCAGTGGACAATTCCCTAGTGGATTCAACCCGCGGCGGACAGAGTCCGACGTCACTTCGGCCTATTGTCGCCCTCATCGGCTTTACCGCGGTGATCGCGCAAATCGTTTTAATGCGGGAGCTGATGGTTGTTTTCTGCGGGAACGAAATGTCACTTGGGTTGATGCTAGCCAGCTGGCTGTTGTGGACTGCGACCGGTAGCAGTGGGCTTGGCCGCTTGGCAGCACACACGCGTCATCCCCGCCGCTTCATGGCTTTGCTGGAAGTGCTCGTCGCCCTGGCGTTTCCGATTGCCATTTTCCTGATGCGAGCGAGCAAGGCAGCATTCCAATCAGTCCCGGGGGAAATCCTGGGACCAGGGCCGATGATCCTCACTTCACTCGTCGCGCTCAGTGCTTTCTGCTTCGTGTCTGGTGGGCTGTTTGCGGCTGGCAGTCAGCTCTATGCCGCAGAAGTCGGCGCGTCTATCCCGGCAGCGACAAGTCGCGTGTACCTGTTGGAAGCGGTGGGCTCGGGCCTGGGAGGGGCGCTAATCAGCCTTGTCCTGATCCGGTATTTCAGTCCTTTTCAGATCGCCGCGCTAGTCAGCCTCTTGAATTTATTGGGGGCCACAAGTTTGACCGTTCGATCGAAATTTCGTCGAAGAGTGGTCATGGGAACAGTCGTTGCAGCCTTCGTGTTTCTCGTGTTCCCCATTGGCTGCCGAAGGCTCGAAGCGATCTCGCTTGGCCGTCTTTGGCGGGGTTACCATCTAGTTGCCACGCGAAATTCCGTTTACGGCAACCTGTCTGTCGTGCAGACCGAGGGAACCCGCACTCTTTTCGAGAATGGGTTGGTCTCGTTCAATGTGCCAGACCCGCTCGCTGCCGAGGAAGCCGTGCACTTTGCGTTGCTGGAGCACCCCTTGCCGAAGAGGTTGTTGCTCGTTGGTGGAGGCGTGAACGGAAGCGTCATCCAAGCTCTCCAGCACTCAAGCCTGGAGCGCGTTGATTACGTCGAGCTCGATCCTACGATTCTTCAATTGGCGCGGGAATTCTTCCCGGCAGAGTGGGGACCACTAACCCTTGATCCGCGCATCCGAGTCCACAACACGGATGGCCGACTGTTCCTAAAGACGACCAATCTCAAGTTTGACGTCGTCATCATCAATCTCCCTGATCCACAAACGGCCCAATTGAACCGCTTCTACACGCTCGAGTTCTTCCAGGAAGTGGCCACTAGGCTCACCCCCGCGGGTGTTTTCTCCTTTCAATTAAAAGGTGCGGAAGATTACATTAGCCCCGAGCTGGGAGAATTCTTGCGTTGCATTCAGAAGACATTGCGGCAAGTGTTCCCGGAGGTCGTAGCGATTCCCGGCGACACCATCCATTTCTTTGCCAGTCCACGGGCTGGGTCCCTGACCATTGATTCCGGAGAACTGATCGCGCGGCTTCGAGCGCGGCACATCCGCACAAGCTACGTCCGCGAGTATTACCTTCCGTACCGCATGATGCCGGATCGCGTGCTCGACCTAGAATCCCAGCTCCGAGCGCAAGCGGACACTCGCGTCAACCGCGATTTCGCGCCTGTCGCGTATTACTTCGATGTGGCCCTCTGGAGCACACGGTTCAACGCCAACTATCGGCGCGTGTTTGAAGCGATGGGGCAGTTGCGCTTCGGCCCGCTCGTGGCTACGGTGGGATTGAGTCTCTTGGCATTCGTGGCGCTTGTTGCTTGGTTGCCGACGACACACGACCGCTTTCGAGCGAGCGCCGGCTTTTGCGTTGCCGCGATGGGGTTTACGTTGATGGGCCTCGAGATTGTGCTCCTATTGGGATTTCAAGCGATTTACGGCTTCGTCTACCAAGAGCTGGCCATCATCATCGCCGGGTTCATGGTGGGTATGGCCTTGGGCAGTTGGTGGGCGTTGCGTGGCGCGGTCCGTTTAAGTGCGGGCGCTGCAACTGCCACGGACATCCGACGGCTTATTTGGCTTCAAGTTTTGGCTGCGTTCTCGCCGGTGTTGATGTACCTGCTGCTCGAAGTATTTGCAGCGACTAACAAGCCGCCGACAAGTTTTTCTGTGAGCCAAACCGTCTTCCCGGTTTTGGCCGTTCTTTGTGGGCTGCTCGGCGGGTATCAATTTCCGATAGCCAGCCGAATTTTCTTTCTAGCCTCACGGGACAACGTCAGTCTCGGGGCACTTTATGCCTTAGATCTGGTGGGCGCTTGTTTGGGCGCACTTCTCCTCAGTTCTTATCTCGTCCCTGTGTTCGGATTCCGGCGGACTGCCTGGCTGATGGCCGTGATCAATTTGGTCCCAACGCTCTTGGCGGGTTACGTGACTCTTGGCAGGCAGGCTGTTTGTGCCTGACGCATCCAGGGCCTTGTGCTTATCGAAAGACCAATGCCGAAAACACGAAGATGTCAGTTGCTTCGTCGTGCCAAGCTTGGCGAGGCAGTCCCGCTTTCACGCATGCCTCTTCAAGAAAAGTCTTTCTGTCCCAGTGTTGTTCAGTCGCGACCTGCGGAAGAAGCAAGCCCTCGTTGCGACCTTGGATCACGAACAAGCCGTCCCGGCCCAGCCGCACTTCGTTGACGTCGAACACGCGACGGAATGGAGTGAGAACAGAGACCTCATACTCCAACTCAGCTAGCTCTCCTGCGCTCACGGGCGCGAAACGCGGATCTCTAACCGCTGCGAGCGTGGCAGCGTCCCGCACGCCGAGATAAAGCGGCTTTTCCGGGGTGATCAAACCGATGCATCCGCGCAGCTCTTGTTTCTCTCGCAGCGTCACAAAAACGCCATATTCGTCGAGCAGAGACTCGAAGCCGGTGGAAGGCGGCTGGTACAATTTCTTTTCCCTGATCGCCGTTTCCACCGACTTTCTGGCCAGCACGATCAAACGATTCTTCTCTTCCTGGTTGAGAGAAATTGGTTCTAGCTTGTCCTGTGGGCCGTCCGACTGTATCAAGGCCACAGCACCGTAGCCTACGACGCGGCTTTTGTCGCCGGTCACATCGCCTGTATTTGCGTATTTAAGGATCTTGGCCTGCTTGGCACCGAGCCGCTCGGCCGCGATCATGGCAGCGACGATAGGGCCTCCGCCGCAAGCCTCCCAAACTCGCGCCTCGAAATTTCGCGACAAACTAAGGTAATCCCACCGCTCAATGGCCTTCAGCGTTTTCTGATCGATCTTGCTGGCTTCATCGTAGGGATGATAGTGCGAAAGATCGGAGCTGACGACGATGAGCGTGTCTGTCCCCTTAACCATTTTGGCCAGCGAAACGCCGAGAGCACGCTCGATCTCGTAATTTTGATCGCCCATCACGATGGGCACCAGGCGGAATTCACCCAACACGCGCTGCAAGAACGGAAGTTGCACCTCGACCGCGTGCTCTCCTTGCTGATGGGCTGGGATGTGGCCGCGAGTGGAGAGTTGGATGAGGGGATTCAGCTTTGCGAGTTTAGAGGCAAAGTCCTTGTCCACAGGGACATTTCCTAGCGGGGTAGCGTAAGCATCGCCGTTATAAACCGAGACGAATGGGAAGGCTTCGAAATGAGAAGGTGCAATCACCACGACCCTCTCGATTTTTCGGCTGCGCAGCAGCGCGAAACTCTGGGCAGCTACCTTGCCGGAATAGACATATCCCGCGTGAGGCGCAACAATTGCCACGATGCGCCCTTGAAGATCCGGGACTGCGGCCTGGCTTAAGAATCCATCGACCATTTGCCGCAGTTCGTCCGCTTGCGCGGGATAGAATTGGCCGGCGACGGCGGGCTGTCTTATCGATGGATTGTCATCAGCGAAACTGCCCCGGCCCAACAACTGTCCAACTGAGAGGGCGCACAAGGTGAGGAATGCGAACGCTAATCTTTTTTTCATAGGTTTTACCCGCTGGCGCGCAGAACGCGCCAAAGTCCGTTACAGCCACACACCCGGGATAGGTTGCTGGCAATATTCACATTTGCCTTTTCGAAGGTGCATCTCTGTGACGGTAAAACCAATGCGTCCAACGAGGGTACGTCGGCACTTGGGGCAATACGTGCTTTCCGCCGGGTGCCCTGGGATGTTGCCCAGATACACGTAATGAAGGCCTTCGGCGTCGGCAATGGCTTTCGCACGCTCCAGTGTCTCTAGGGGTGTGGGAGGAAGATTCTTCAGCAGGTACTGCGGATAGAAACGTGAGAAATGCAGCGGCACATCTACACCCAGATTTGACCTGACCCACTGTGCCAATGCGCGAAATTCTGAATCGCTGTCGTTCAGCGTGGGCACCACTAGGTAAACAATCTCGTTCCACATCCCCACCTTCCGCATCGTCACCAGTGCGTCCAGCACCGGCTTCAGTTCCCCGTTGACGACCTCTTTGTAGTACTTCTCCGAAAACGCCTTCAGGTCCACCTTGATCGCGTCCACGCTTTGGCACAGCTTCTTGAGCGGCTCCTGTTGAATGAATCCCCCGGACACGACCGCGCTCTTGATCCCCAGGGCGTGCCCTGCTTCCGCAGAGTCGAGCACGTATTCGCAGAAAACCACTGGTTCGCTGTAGGTGTAAGCAATGGAGGGACAACGATATTGCTGAGCAACGGTGGCCAGATCCTTGGGCGGCAAATACGTGCTCCGAACCTGCTCTGGCCGCGACTGGGAAATATCCCAGTTCTGGCACATCTTGCAGTTCACGTTACAGCCCGCAGTGGCAACGGAAAATGCCATGGTGCCTGGACAGAAATGGAAGAACGGCTTCTTTTCTATCGGGTCAACATGGGCGGCACAAACGCGGGAATAAACCAGCGTGTAGTAATTCCCACCGCGGTTTTCGCGAACTCCGCAGTAGCCGCGTTCCCGGTCGTCGATCACGCATTCGCGGGGACAAAGCTTGCACCGGGTCTTCTTATAAGGCAGCTTTTCGTAGAACCGGGCCTCGACGATAAATCGTGAGTCCTCCGCCGGCAGCGGTGCAGCATCCACGGCAAAGCCGGACCACCCTCCCAGGCAGGAGGTCACGCAAGCTGCGAGGCAAGGAACGCTGGCGAGCTTCAGGAAGGTTCTGCGATCGTGCTCCATCGCCGTGTCATTCCTAAGTGACGAAAGCACCGAGTCGCGGGGGACTGCATCTGCAGTCTCCTGCTCACAGCAAGAATTGGGAAGAGAGACACTCGTCTCGCATTTTAGCGAATTGATTTCCTTCGCCATGGCACATATCTCACACAGGCTCAAACCTCCACCTGTCCAATTTGGCTCAGATCATTTGTTCCCAGCCGGTGCTGCGCATCCGCAGCTGTTGCGATGTAATTGGGTGTCCGTCCAAGCGCCGCCAGCGACTTCATGCCTTTCTCGGCTCTTTTTCGTTCCAGGATTTGCCATCCGACGGAATCCAGGGCCACCGGATCAAGCGACAGCAGGAGTCCGTTATAGGGCCACGCCCATTGCGGCATGTAGGAAGGGCCCCCCTCGTACTGCGCCGTCAGCGCATCGCAGATATTCAGCCGTACCTTTTGCCGAATTGGCGGGAGCATGTTGAGGTCGGCGACATAGGGATCGCCGACGTTGAGGTGGTACTTGTTGGGATTGTGAATCGCGCCGAACAAGTTCTTGAGCGCTATGGTCACTCCGGCAATTCCGTGGTCTTTAAGGACCGGAAGATTGATGACAGAGTCGCAAAGCTGAGTGAGGGTCCTGGAAAGCCGGCTGCCCACGCTCCCGTAGATTGCTAACTCATCTTCGTATCCCAGCGTGTCATTTCCGAGACAACGGACTCGATCTTGGCGAGTAGTAACGCGAAATCCGGCGCTTTCTAGGTCTGCATTCAGCCGGTCCCAGATGACGATGTTGTTCTGCGGGACGCCAGCCTCTCGAAGCCGCTCGCAAATCATTTCGACGAGAAGCACATTTGTCGAAGCGCCCCGGCCAGCGAGGCCGTTGACCTTGAGCCCAACCACTTCGCCTGGCCGCACCACTTTCTTCCACGCGGCCAGAGGAGAATCAGTCGAGTAAAGCGCCTGCATGGCCCGATCCAGCATTTTTGAGAGCCGGCCGGAATCCACGCTCGATCCCGCGCCTCGGAGCAAGGGATCGCGCGAGATCACTACACTTGATTTTTCGCGTGTGAAGAAAACGGGGGAGAGTTTGCTTGCTCCGCTGGCAAATAGCGCCCCGGCAGCGCAAGTTTTGAGGAAGTCCCGGCGGTTTGATTCCAGCCTGTGCCTCATATAGTGTTTTCAGAGGTCCGGGCTGCGCACCGGGCATTTCTACACGCCTTTTACCACTTTGCGGCCAAAGCGGCGAACCTTATTTTCTTTTCGATTCCTCTCGCCAATTCCACCAGCGCGTTTGCCACCTCGGGCGATTGCTTAAAGGCCACCAAACGCACCAGATATGGCCCGTCACGGAAAATAAGGCTCGCCTCGTATAACCTTCCCGAATCTGCGACTTGGAGTGGCCGACTATCCTGTGCAGGTTCGGAGTCCATGATTTCTCTGGGACCAGCCGGTGTCGCCATGACGTGAATGTCCGCGACTGCATCGATCGAATCTTCATACCGATAATTCGCAGTAAACGTCTCCTGTACCCCGGCCTGAATGTACTTCTCGGCGTCACCGTCGATGTACTGCCACAGGTCTGCCGCTTTGAAGGTGCGCGTCTTCCCCACCTTGGTCCATTTGGGCACCTCATTGCTTTCCGGAAAAAAACTCATTGTCGCGGACCCGCGCTTTACAACGCAGCCCACCAGCAAACAACACGCCGCGAGCACCAGTAAACTTGAACAGCGCATCATCCTCCTCCTGCCGTGTGAGACGGCTTGAGCAGAATTTGATTGGTTTGAGAACGACTTTCTCCGATACTGGTGACATAGACGGCAGGGTGAACCCGCACAGGGCACGCAAACTCACAGGCCCCACATCCTACGCAAAGTTGCGGGTCCAGGTACGGCTGCAAAACTCGCTTGATCGTTCCATCGGTGTCCGCCACGTCCGCGGGGCGCAGGTAGATAGCCTTCGGCGAAGTCGGGCACCACTCCTCGCAAACGATGCACTCGGTGGCCATGGCCCAGGGCAGGCACCGCCCACGATCAAAGAACGCCGTGCCGATCCTGATCGGTTTTGTGCTAGGGTTGGCTTCCTCGCGCACCCATCCCTTCTCGTCCGACTTCGTTTTCCAGATAGCACCTGTCGGGCACACTTGGCTGCAGAGGACGCAACTCGGTTCGCAGTAGCCGATTCGTGGCACCACAGTGGGCGTCCAGATTCCCTCGATCCCCGCCTCCGCAAAAGTGGGCTGCAAGGCATTGGTCGGGCACGCTTTCATGCATTCCCCGCACCGGACGCAACGCTGGAGGAAATCCTTTTCGTCCAAAGCGCCCGGAGGGCGAATTAGACGAGCATCGCGCTGAACGGCTAGGCCCGGCATGCTGCGGAATAGGGGAAGAGCGACAGCACCGGCGGCCACGCTAGTGAGCACTCTGCGCCGGGTCAAGTCTGGGCCTTCGACCGTGGCTTGCATGGCAGGAAAGAATTTGAATCTGATCGCATTCTTCGGGCAATCGTCCACACAATTGAGGCACAGATGGCATTCCGCCTTACGCCACTGCGCGCCCGGAACAGGATCGTCCCCGCCCTGGCAGTGCAGCAGACAGCGGTTGCAATCCTCACAACTGGAGACATGTTTTTCCAGCCCCAGAATCGACCAACGGGAAAGAAGACTCAATAACGCTCCCAGGGGACAGAGCGCACGGCACCAGAATCGCGTGATCCGGAAGTTTAGCGCGAGGATCAGGATGAAGATTAGTCCAATGAAAAGTCCTTGTCGAAAATAGGGCTGCTTCAGGCTGAGAAGCGTTGCTTCCAGAACGGAATGGAGAACGCTACCGGCAAATCGCAGCGCACCGACTGGAAATCCGTTGAGCCCCTTAAGGAGTGCATCGACAGCGTAGTTCATTCCCGGCAGGAGCGACAGCCCAAGAGACCGGACTGACAAAGAGATAGGGTCGAGAATGGCCAGGAATTGCCCGCCAAACAACGCCGAGACCAAAAGCACAATCAAGACGTAATACTTGAGCGTTTGCCAGCGCTTGTAACGGTTCGATTCAAGGAGCTGCTTACCCCGCTTGGCTTCCGACTTGAAATGGCTGAAGAAGTGGTTCAGGGTGCCCAGGGGACAAATCCATCCGCAGAAAAAACGTCCCAGGAAAAAAGTGGGAAGGATGATCGTCAGGCTCCAGAGGAGCCCCTTATACAGCGCGCGGGTAGAGACCGCGTTCGAGATAGCTACCAAGGGATCTGCCTGAAGGAAAATACTGACGGGATAGGGCAAAGGAGCATTGCCGGTAGCTACCGGCAATGCTGCGAGGAACTCGGTCCTCAGATGAACGAGGAACAGCGTAAAGAAAATGATCTGCGACGCCCGGCGAACCCTGAGTAATGAGCCATAGCTCATGGAAATCGCCTCAGAAATGCTGGATCAGGCCACGTTCTCGTGTAGAGTCAGAGCATCTCGTCCCGGACCTGCTCGCACGTGAACCCCGTTCTCTTCTGAGATGGCAACAGAAGCAGGCCGTGAGGTTTGTCACAACCGGTCCAGTTAGCTATACGTTTGGCCAACACCACTCTGCGTCGCGCTCCCGAATGCCAGCGGGTGAGCGGGATCACGGCCTCCTGACTGAGTGTGAGCTTAGGCTTGCTTGAAGACTGTGCCTAACAGCACAAACTCGTATGACCGACGTCACAGAGGCGCGGCAGTGTCGCCACACTTGTCGGAATACGGATGGAACAAGGAAGGTGGTGTCGTCGAGCACTGAAGGCATGGCATTGCAAGTTCCGTCGTCGAGTAGTATATGGATGACAGAACCGTGGTGCGGCCCATGTGCGGCCGCAGTTCGGCTCGGAATCCGGAGGCAATTCTTCCGATGACCCTTCGGCAGAGTAACCCTTCCTCCTACCTGCATGCGCCAGTAGCTCATCCAGATGATTTGTTAGGGGCTGCTCTAGGTTTGGACAGCAAACGTTTCCATCCCGTCAGTGTCACGGAAGGAGTACGAACTTTTGCGAAAAAACGAGATCCAGGAAGGTCGTGAATGAGGAGGAGCCTATGGCTGAAACACTCGAGCTTGGCCTCCAGGAATATGCATTCTTTCGTGATTTATCTGCAGATCATGTGAAAGCAATCACTAGTTGCGGGAAAAGTATCGAGTTTCCGGAGCAGTACTACATCTTTCGGGCAGGGGACGCCGCAAATTACTTCTACGTTATTCACGATGGGCTTGTCTCCATCGAGTTATTGATCCCCGACCGCGGCGTGACACGGCTTCAGACCGTTGATCGAGGAGAGGTTCTTGGTTGGTCCTGGATCACTCCGCCCTATCGTTGGCATTTCGACTCAAGAACACTACGGCGCACGCATGCACTCGCATTCGACGTCGATCATCTGCGCACGAAATGCGAACAAGACCACAGCTTGGGTTACGCGGTGATGAAAGGTCTGACGGATGTGATCGTCGCGCGGCTCGATGCGATGCGCCTGCAATTAATGGATCTCTATGCCAGCTCCTCTTGAGAATGCCGTCGCCTAAGACGCCGTGAGTTGCGATGACTGCGTAGCTCTTTTGTTTTGACCGGCCAAAACCCACAACAACGCTACCCGTCGACCTGTGATCACGCACAGCTTCTAGCTTTTTCACCAGAATGCAAGCTCCGTGTATGCGAACTCTGTGCGGGCCTTTCACCACAGCGATGAAACAGACGCATCTGCCGCGCGCGCAAGTGTGGTCGCGGTTCGCTCGTGCCTCGCGCGGTTCTATTCGTATCCTTGCGATCACCAGTGGTTCCGAGGAAAACGTCGCTATTCGTCAAGATCATCAGTCTCCATCCGTTGACTTCATGGGGGTGCTCAGTGAATTAGCACGGCTGTTCTGTTGTTGAAGCGCCAAATTGCCGCGGAAGAGACAGTATCGGACAATGCTACATAGAACACTACCCCATGTGACGCTCATCACGGACTAGTGTGGCGCCGAGGTGTACAGCCATGACAGACAAAGAAGGCTGTCATGTCAGCCGCTGCGACAACGTGTCCTTTTTGCGCCTGCGGGTGCGGATTCTATTTGTTGCAGCGCAAGGGGCAACTGGCTGGGGTGGCACCGGGCGAGACGCATCCTGTATCTGAGGGAAGGCTTTGTGCCAGAGGTTGGAGTGCGCATGAGGCCAGCCTCTGGGGCGATCGATTAAGGCAACCGCTTCTTCAGGGAAACGGAAAGCAGCAATCGGTGTCCTGGGCTGAAGCTCTCGACCACGTCGCCGGGCGCCTCAAGGAGTTGATGAATGCGGGCAAGTCCATTGGGGTCCTGGGTTCGTCTCGAGCCACCAATGAGGAAAATTATCTGGCGGGCAAGCTGGCGAGGGCCGGCCTCCAAACCAACAACATCGATTTCTCCTACTATCCCATTTGCTACTCACTTTTGTTAGGTCTTGAGGACGTATGCGGCGAACACATCCCGTCCGTCCACTTCAGTGACATTGCATCAAGTCAAGTCATCTTGCTGGCGGAGGGCAATTTAGCCGAGACGCATCCACAGTTGGCTTCTGCCGTCATGAGGGCGCTGGGGAACGGCGCTGAGCTCATTACTCTAAGCTACAAAAAAACGCAGATGACGCGCTTGTCTTCGCTGCACCTACAAGCGACTCCGGGACTTGAAGGTGAAGTGATCCACGGCCTTTTGGCCGCTGCCCTTGATCTCGGGTTACAAGGGCCGGCATACGTAGATATCGACTACGAAGCACTCGTGCGAGAACTGCATAGCGTCAAGAGAACTAAAGAAGCGCGCCAGGTCGCAAAATCGATCGCACGTGCCGAGCGGGCCGTCTTCCTGATTCCAGCCACCAGCGGGAATGCCGATCGGCAGCGAAGAAACGCCGCTGGTTTCGCCAAATTGGCCGCCATTACAGGACATCTGACTAGACCAAGTTCCGGACTCTTGCCGCTTCTGGCTCGGAGCAACGTGCGAGGAGCATGCGATATGGGGGTGGTACCGGATCGCCTGCCTGGTTATGAGCCGTTGGACAACCCACGATCTCGAGATCGCGTGCAGGACCTCTGGGGCAAGAAATTGCCCTTGGCGAGCGGACTGAGCGTTCAAAGTTTTCTGCAATCGGTGAGTGGATTGGTCTTAGTGGCAGACAATCCTGCATCTGTCCTCCCGATGGGGCAACGCGCGATGGATGCCATGAAAGCGATTGAGTTCCTGGTGGTGTTGGATGTGTTTAAAACACCCGCTATGCGGATCGCACACGCGCAACTGCCCATCGCCAGCTTTGCCGAAACCAACGGAACGATCACCAACATGGAAGGCAGGGTACAGAGAGTACGTGCGGTGACGAATCCGCCGGGAGAAGCAAGGGGTGGATGGAGGGTCTTAGCTGAACTCTGCGCGAGATTTGACATCCCAGGCTCTTACAGTTCGGCTACCGACGTATTCCACGAAATCGGTCAGGCGGCCCCTCGATACGCCGGGACAGAGCGGATGTCATCGCAGGACACTTGGGGCGGAGCGCAGGTTGAGCATCCTGATGGGGCGAAGTCATTCGTAATTCGTTCCACTGGGGCTACCGAGATGGCAACGCCGACATCGGCTGAACACCCATATTTGCTGGCACTTGATGGTGCGTTTGACTGGGGCAACGACCCACTTGTTACGTTCTCACCGACTTTGAATCGGGACTATCGATCGGAGGGGAAGCTCTTTCCCGGTGGGGTCGTTGAATTGGGACAAAGCGATGCGGACGCGCTCAAGCTGCGTCCGGGACGCCCTGCCAGGTTGATCTCGGTACATGGCGAGGTGGTGGTTTCGGTTCGCATAAAGACAGATCTCAAGCCTGGTGTGTTATTCGTGCCTTACGCGTTTCGCGATTGTGTCCGCAACGTGCTAGGCACCGACAGCGTCGCGGGTGTCAAAGTGGAATGCGCATAAGAGGCCGCGATGGCCTTAGCGATCGAGAGAAAAGCGGTAACCAAGTGGGTTGAGAGGTTGCTCGAATTGGGGGAGGTGATAGCCCCCGTTCGTACTCCCTGCGGCGACCTCCTCTTCTCAATTGTGCATTCTGCGGAGGAAGTAGTGTGGGACTCGGCGAATCCACTTCATCCGCCCAAGGCATTTGTCCTTCCTCAAACGGATCCTCTCGTCAAGATCACGCGTAATGGCCAAGGCGTTGAGCTTGAGCCGATTCACGACGGTGCTCGCCGATTTCTAGTCAACGTACGCAGTTGCGACGCGAAAGGAATTGCGTTCCTGACGCGAATGCACGAAATGGACCCCGCTGACGCTTCATATCTTCGGCGCTCCGACAACCTCACCATCATCAGCATGGCGTGCATAAGTCCATGCGCGGTCGGTTTCTGCATCTGCGCTGATTCAGGTCCGTTCTTGAACGATAGTTATGACGTTCAACTAACAGATCTGGGTGAGACTTATCTCGCCGAGGTTGGCAGCGCCAAGGGTCAAGCTGCCGTGGCTGAAGAACCGAACCTCTTCCGAAATGCTACTGAAGAGGAAGTAATACGACGAAAGAACCTTGAGGCAGCGGCGCGTAACCATTTTGGCGAAGAGAACTGCCATTTTGGGTCGGCCATGAGGCGCATTTCGACGGGACGCGTGCCGGACGCTTTGTGGGAAAAGATGAGCGACTGGTGTTTGGAATGTGGCGCCTGCAACTTCGTCTGTCCCACCTGTTATTGCTTTAGCGTGAAGGATCTCGGCGGCAATGGAACGTGGACCCGCTGCCGTCTGTGGGATTCCTGCCAGTATTCCGCCTTCACACTGGAGGCTTCCGGTCACAACCCCCGCGCGCAACGCAAAGACAGGATGAAGCGCCGCTTCTTCCATAAGGTAAGTGCGCAATACTACGCGCGCGATGGAATGGTGGGATGTGTTGGTTGTGGACGCTGTATCAAGGTGTGCTTGGGCGCCACGCACATGCCGGCGGTAGTGAGTGCCATCCGTAAGGGGAAATGGCATGAGTGACGTTTTCCTTCCTGATATCGCGAGGCTAGTCGATATTTGGGATGAAACTCCTGACACCAAAACGTTTACTGTCCGCTTCCGGGTCTCGAAAAAAGATGAGGATTTCGATTTCCGCCCTGGACAGTTCTTGGAACTATCTGTGTTTGGCTACGGAGAAGCTCCATTCTGCATCGCGTCGAGTCCGACCAGACCACAGGCTTTACAGACGACTGTCCGCCGCACCGGGCAACTGACTGACGCGCTGCACAAGCTTGGAGCTGGAGCCGAGGTGGGCATCCGCGGACCTTTTGGCAACGGGTTCAACGTGGAGGCGGCATACGGCAAGAACTTGCTGTTCGTGGCCGGAGGCATTGGGCTGCCGCCGCTTCGCAGTCTGATTTGGAATGTGCTAGATGAGCGATCCCGGTTTGGCAATGTGACCATCCTCTACGGCGCTCGCACACCCTCCGATTTGGTCTACAAGCAGGAACTCGATGAATGGGCCAAGCGTTCGGATGTGGAATTCCACGTGACTGTCGACGTGGCCCAGGCGGGCTGGACTGGAAAAGTGGGAGTGGTTCCGCTTTTGTTTAAGACGATCACTTTTCATCCAGAGTCCACCCTGGCGTACGTTTGCGGGCCACCCATCATGATCCGGATTGTCGTTCAGGATCTACTTACGCTCGGCTTCAAGGAAGAAGCGATCATATCCACCTTGGAACGCATGATGCAGTGCGGCATCGGGAAGTGCAATCACTGCGCCATTGGCCATCGGTACGTATGCCGCGACGGCCCGGTTTTCAACTATAGGCGGATCCGGGAAATGGTCGAGTAGAAACATTCCTAAACGCGCTATGAATCTGCGAGAACGGCTACGCAAAGCAATCCGCGGAAAGGTGGTCGTGATCGGCATTGGCAATCCTAGCCGCGGCGACGACGCAGCCGGGAGTTGCGTCGCCCAACAGATCTGCGCTGCACCCGGGGTGCACGTGATCGATGCTCAGGACGTTCCAGAGAACTATCTGTGCCAGGTGGCAGATCAGCGGCCTGACACAATCCTGCTGATTGACTCTGTCGATCTGAATTCTGCACCTGGCTCCGTGGCCCTCTCAGATCAGGATCAAACGGCTGCTTACTGGCCGAGCACACACCGTGTGCCCATAAGCCTGCTCGTGGACTATCTGGAACGGACGAGCCATGCGCGCGTATTTCTGATTGCGATCCAGCCGTATCACACGGACTTCATCCAACCCATGAGCGACGAGGTGGTTTCGAGTGTTGGTGCCATTGCGGACGTTTTGAACGATGTTTTTGCGACGCGGAGGATGTCCGCAAGCGCTGAATCCGCAAGCCCACTGAAGGATGGGGTGCCCGCATGATCAGCTCAGTTGCTCTCCTCATGCTGATCCTGCCCGCGGCAGGCGGTCTCCTGTCCGTGGTTCTGAAAGGACGCGCGCGACCCGCCGCATTAGTCGTTACGGCGATTGCAGCCGGCCTGGCTATATGGCTGGTCGTCTCCACCTATGGCACCTCGTACACCAAAATGCTCTGGGACCTTCCTTGGCTGCGCGGCATCGTTGATGTGCCTGTGCTGGGGATTTTCATCGATCCCTTGGCTTCTGTGATGTTGCTGCTCGCCGTGCCTATCGGATTGCTCACCGTCCTTTACTCGACTGCATACCTGACGGACAAGAACCAGGAGCACCCTGTGGGGAGTGAGCATTACGGACGGTACTATTTTTGGCTCCTGTTGTTCATCACCAGCATGATTGGGTTGGCAGTCTCGCCGAATCTTCTTCAGTTCTTCGTCTTCTGGGAACTTACCAGTCTGTGTTCCTGGGCACTCATCTCTTTTTACCAAGACGAACGCAGCTTGCGGGCCGGGTTCAAAGCTCTACTGATGACTCATATCGGCAGTGCTTTTTTTCTGGTGGCCATCCTTATTGTGTTTGTTCGGACCAACTCGTTTGATTTCTCAGCTCTCAGCCTTCTGCCCAATGGTTTGAGATCAGTGGTTTTCGTCTTTCTCCTGATCGCGGCCTGGGCAAAGGCGGCGCAGGTTCCGCTGCAAACGTGGCTGCCGGACGCCATGGAGGCCCCCACTCCGATCAGCGCTTACCTGCACGCGGCGGCGATGGTCAAGGCCGGCGTTTATCTGATGGCCAGAACGGTGAGCAGCGGATGGGCTATACCTTCGAAGACTTCGGTGCTGATGGTCGGCATGGCGCTTCTCACGATTTTGGTTGCTCTCTCCTTCTATTTCGTCCAGGACGACTTGAAGCGACTACTCGCCTATTCGACCATCGCGCATCTTGGCTACGTGTTGGTCGGCATCGCCGTGGGGGGACTGGGCTCGCCCATGGGTTTTCGTGGCGGCGTGTTGCATATCCTCTGCCACGGGTACAGCAAGGCGACACTGTTCTCTTGCGCCGGAGTCATCTCGTACGTTACCGGGACTCGCCGCATATCGGCACTGCGAGGTTTGGGAAGAAGCATGCCCCTTACGGCTACGGCGTTTTTCATTGGCGTTCTCAGTGTCAGCGGAGTTCCACCGTTGGCCTGTTTCTGGAGCAAGTTCATGATTCTCTCGGGCGCGATGCGCCTTTCCGGCCCCATTGGACCTTTCATCGTCATCTTTATCCTTTGCGAAACTCTGGTCTCCTTTGGTTGGTTGCTGTACATCGCACAGAAAATCTTCCTGGGTGCACCGGTGGGGGCGGCCGAAGTCCCGGGTGATCCGCCTTTGGCCATCAACGCCACTTTGATCCTCCTGATGATCGGTTGCGTGATAGTGCCCTACGTGGGCATGCCCTTGGTGCAGTTGGTGGGGAAATAGAATGGCAAATGCAGTTCGCAGCGTCGAAATCAGTATCGTGATCTTGATTGCCGGCTCACTTGTGAGCCTGCTCTTTGCGCGGAGACGAATGCTGTGCGGCTGGGTCAGCTTCGCTTTCGTTTGTGTCTCCTCCGTATTCACCGGGCTCGCGGTTGCGGGAGCATGCACGGTGGCTTCCGGCGAGCATACGGTCCTGTGGCTACCCCAACTAGGCTCTCGTCTCTCACTGCGTATTGATCCACTCAGCGCCATCTTTCTGGCCATCGTTGCCGTGATTACTCTCCTTAGTACGCTGTACTCGGTCCGGTACATGGAGCACTACGGGCGCGACAAGGTCGTGAAGTTCTTCCCTGTTCTTCTCCTCTGCGTCGCCAGTATGACGGCAGTGCTAGCGTGCACGGATTTTCTGTTTTTCCTTATCTTCTGGGAGTTGATGACTCTGACTTCCTACTTCCTCGTGACCTTCGAGAGTGACAACGCCGCGAGCCAGCGGGCAGGTCTGAAATACTTCATCATCACCCACGGCGCAACGCTTTGTATGCTGGCAGCGGCACTGTTCCTGTGGAGGACGTCTGGCTCGTTTTCCTTTGATGCGATCCGACAGACGCTCTCTGTGCTGTTAGTCGCGCGACCGCTCCTGGCTCACGCCATCATTTTCCTTCTCTTTCTGGGGTTTGCCACCAAGGCGGGCAT
>Ga0187815_10000362_pt1 | contig 22040 bp, 12 predicted proteins | sample NC_S_5_FD_132962 | JGI IMG/M metagenome (GOLD analysis project Ga0187815, IMG submission 132962) | Wetland sediment microbial communities from Neuse River Estuary, North Carolina, USA - ASW-S_5 | ecosystem: Environmental > Aquatic > Freshwater > Wetlands > Sediment | place: USA: North Carolina...
AATCGTTTGAGGAGCGCCGATGCTTTGGACAATTTCTATTCTTTTCTTTTCGTTGTGGCTACTCGGGGTGCTGACGCCTTCCACACTCAACGGATACATTCACATCCTTCTGTTCGTTGTCGCCGCCACTCTGCTGGTTCGGTTCTTCGGAAAAACGAACGCGATCGATTGAGCCCCACGCCATTTCTGACATTTCTTGCGAGGTTCTGCTTTTTATTCCCGCCATTGCTCCCCGGATTGGAAATAATCAACCAGGGGCAGTTTCTGTGACAGTCACCCACGGATTTTTGGGGCGTATCATCGAATCAGCTTGCCGGTTCTATCGTTCGGAGTGCGTGTTAAAGTGGAGGCTGGCTCTGCTCCTGAATTGGATTGAATCGTCGTTTCCAGCTTTCCAGGACCTCTTTGTTTTCCGTATCCTAATGGGACTCCTGCAATGATCTCGCGTGCGCGAGCGCCGCTAATGCGTGATGTACAGGAACCTATCCGCGCCGAACTCTTCAGCATCGAGCGGCTGGAGCAGCACGCCGAGAGCTTGGCCGCCGCGCAGACCGTCACCGATAGGCCGAAAAAACGCCATCGCTTGACTCGCCGGGTCCTGGAAAACGGGCGGGTGCTTCTTCAGTGCTACCGCACGCTCGTCGAGGCGGTACAGCAAGAGCACACCATCACCCCCGCAGCGGAATGGCTGGTTGATAACTTCCATATCGTTGATGAGCAGATTCGCGAGATCCGCGATGATCTCCCTCCTGGGTATTACCGCAAACTTCCGAAGCTGGCGTCTGGTCCCTTTGAAGGATTACCGCGCGTATTCGGAGTGGCCTGGGCTTTCGTGGCGCACACGGACAGTCGATTCGATCTCGAGACGCTGCGCCGCTTCGTGAACGCCTATCAGCGAGTTCAGCCTCTGAGCATAGGCGAACTATGGGCCTTGATGATTACGCTGCGCATCGTCCTGGTTGAGAATCTGCGGCGGCTCTCCGAGAAAATCGTGCACGGCCGCGCCGCGCGGCAGGAAGCCGATGCACTGGCTGACAAATTGATCGGCGCCCGCGGGGCCGCGCCGGTGCGGCCAGAGAATGCGCTGACCGAAATCGGGCCTGGGCCACTCGAGGAAGCATTTGCGGTCCACCTGCTGCAGCGTCTGCGCGACCTCAGCCCGAACGTCCGCCCTGTTCTGCTGTGGCTCGACCAGCGTCTCTCCGAGCAAGGAACGACTGCTGACGACGTGGTTCGCAGCGAGCACCAGCGGCAGGCGTCCATGAACGTAACCGTACGCAACATCATCACCAGCATGCGCCTGATGTCGTCCCTGGATTGGAACGAGTTCTTTGAAAGCGTCAGCCTTGTAGACACCATTCTGAGCAAGGGCACGAATTTCGCTGGAGTCACATTCGCGACCCGAGATTCCTACCGCCATAGCATCGAGGATTTGGCCCGCCACTCTCCTCATACGGAAACCGAAATTGCGCAGATGGTGGCGAAGCGCATCGAATCCGTCCGCCTCGAATCAACCGATGGGCATGCTCCCGACGATGTGCGCACCGATCCGGGCTTCTACCTCGTTTCCCGCGGGCGCTTCGAGTTTGAACGCGAAGTAGGCTTCAGACCTTCCTGGGCCCGAAGAATCCTGCGCTTCTACGTTCGGCACGCTGCCCTCGCCTATCTCGGGACGATTGCGCTGATTACGGCTGTCATTCTGGCGTTTCCATTGGCGCATATCGCGGCCAGGGGCGTGGGGGCGGGTTTTCTGGTGCTGCTGGGGCTGGTTGCGTCGGTACCGGCGTCGGATTTGGCGATTGCGCTGGTCAACCGATTCGTGACGGACCTGCTTGGTCCGTGGGGCATACCCAGGCTCGAATTAAAGGAAGGAGTGCCGGAACACCTGCGGACCATTGTTGTCGTGCCGACGCTGCTTGGAAAGCGAGCAGACGTCGAAGAGCTGATTGGGCACCTTGAAGTCCATTACCTGTCCAATCCTGAGGGTTGCCTTCATTACGCTCTGCTCTCCGACTGGACCGATGCCGACCAAGAAACCTTACCTGGAGACCAAGAGTTGCTGTCTGAAGCGATCAACGGGATTGCGCGCCTCAATCAACTTTATGGGCCGTCGCCAGGAGGAGGGCTCCGCTTCCTCCTATTCCACCGCAAGCGCGTCTGGAATCCATCCGAGGGAAAATGGATGGGCTGGGAGCGCAAGCGCGGGAAACTTCATGAACTGAACCGTTTCCTTCGAGGCTCCGAGCAAACCAGCTTTCTCCAACTTGATCCCCTAGTCTTCAGGCGTCCCGAAGGCGTTCGCTATGTAGTGACGCTCGATTCCGACACACGCCTACCACGCGGCGCCGCATATAACCTTATAGGAACGATCGCCCATCCGTTAAACCGGCCCCAGTTCTCCGAAGCCGCCGGACGGGTCACCCAGGGCTACGGAGTTGTGCAACCTCGCATCACTCCCACTCTCCCGATCGAGCATCGAGGCTCGATCTTTCAGCGCATTTTTTCAGGCCCCGCCGGCATTGATCCTTACGCTTCGGCGATTTCTGACGTCTACCAGGACCTGTTTCATGAGGGCAGTTATACGGGCAAAGGCATCTATGATCTTGACGCCTTCGAGAACACGTTAACCGACAAGGTGCCTGAGAACGTCCTGCTCAGCCATGATCTTTTCGAGGGCACTTTCGCGCGAACTGCACTGGTGACGGATATCGAGCTTTTCGAGGAGTACCCCGCGCAATACTCGGTGGCGGCAGCACGCCAGCACCGCTGGGCGAGAGGTGATTGGCAATTGCTGCCGTGGATTTTCGGCCGCGGTCCAACTGTTAACAACAAGTTCTATCGCAGCCACGTGCCAATCGTCGGCCGTTGGAAGATGTTTGACAATCTGCGCCGTTCCCTCTCCGCTCCTGCGATGTTTCTTACTTTGCTCCTCGGCTGGCTGATTCCTCCGGCGGCTCCAGGCGTATGGACGCGATTCATCTTAGCCACGATCGCCATCCCGGCTCTTCTGCCCTTCCTCATGGGCCTGAATCCGCGTCGCGGTGTTTCTGCGCGGACTTATTTTCGCGCCTTGCGATCCGACCTTGTGACAGGTGTCATTCAGATTGCACTTACCTTGACGTTTCTAGCCTACCAAGCCTGGCTGATGTCGGACGGCATCGTGCGCACGCTGTTTCGCATGGTCGTCACACGAAAGCACCTGCTCGAATGGATCACGGCCGCGCAAGCGAAACGTATGGTCGATCTCAGGCTTCGCGCGATTTACGTTCGCATGATTGGAGGCGTCGCCCTTGCGATCATCGCCGGCGTGTTTTTGATGTTCGGCAGGCACGGCGCACTGGCTGATGGGGCGCCGTTTCTAGTTCTTTGGCTCGCTGCACCTGCCATCGCGAGATGGATCAGTCTCCCTCCTGCTGTTCCAAAGTCGGAGCGCGTTTCCCTCGAAGAACGGAAGGCTTTACGCCTGATTGCTCGCCAGACGTGGCGCTTCTTCGAAACTTTTGTCACTGAGGAGGACAATTACCTGCCTCCTGACAATTTTCAGGAGGACCCAAAGCCTGCGATCGCCCATCGCACGTCTCCAACGAACATAGGCCTTTGCATGCTTTCCACTCTGGCCGCACACGATTTTGGCTGGATTGGAATCTCGGAAACTGCTGAGCGTATCGACGGGACGCTCCGTTCGATCGAGCGCCTCGAGAAATTCCGCGGCCACTGTTACAACTGGTACAACACCCGCACACTTCAGCCGCTCGAGCCCAAGTACGTGTCGTCTGTCGACAGCGGCAATCTCGCCGGGCATCTTGTCGCCGTTGCGAACGGGTTGCTCGATCTCGAAGACTCGGTCGTGGGCGAGAACCTCTTTGCGGGTCTGCGGGACAATCTGGAGATTTTGCGCGAGGCCCTAGCAAGCGTATCCGAGGCGCGGCCCACTCATACGGTCACGCGAAAGCAGATTTCCGACGCTACGGACGATATAGCCGCGATGCTGCAGCGGCAGCCCAATGGAGTTGCCGAACTCAGTGGCTGCCTCATGGAATTGCGGTCACGCGCGCGCGCATTGGCCGATATTGTCCAAGCCTTCAGCCACGAGCGTGCTGAGGCTGCCGATTCCGAATTGCAGATCTACGCAGATGCCGTGCTCCATTGTGTGGAGAGCCATTTTCGCGACGCCGAAATCCTGATACCGGGATTCGGATCGGACGCCAACGCCGCTGTCCAGAGTCGGTCTGTCGCATTCCAGACGTCTGCTCCGCAATCTGGACCGCAGCGTCGCCCGAGCATCCCGAGTTTGGGAAGTAGCGCGCGGTTTTTCGAGGCAGCAGTCGCCGAAGCACGCAGCGCGTCGGAACCGTCACAACCAACTGCTGACTCATCCGTTGCAGTCACTTCAGCCGTCTCGACTGCCTCGCAACTCAAACAAGCCGCGGATGCGGCTTCGGCGCTGGCGCAGCGTGTGTCTGAATTGGTGCGCACCGCTGAGAGCAACTTCCGATCGATGGATTTTTCGTTCCTTTTCGATCGCTCCCGAAAACTTTTTTCGATCGGCTTCCGCGCTACCGAAGGTATCCTCGATGCAAGCTGTTACGACTTGCTGGCTTCAGAAGCTCGATTGACCAGCTTCGTGGCCATTGCCAAAGGCGACGCGGAGACCTCGCATTGGTTTCGCCTTGGCCGCTCTTTCACACCCGTGGGGGGCGGCTCAGCTCTCATCTCCTGGTCGGGGTCGATGTTCGAGTACCTCATGCCCGCGCTGGTCATGCGTTCTCCCGCCGGAAGCGTTTTGCATTCGACGAACGAACTTGTAGTGCGCCGCCAGATTGAATACGGCGCCGAACGCCACGTTCCCTGGGGCGTCTCTGAATCCGCCTTCAATGCCCGCGACCTTGATCTTTCTTATCAGTACTCCGGCTTTGGTGTCCCCGGCCTTGGGCTCAAGCGCGGTCTGAGTGAAGACCTGGTCATCGCGCCCTACGCGACGGCTCTGGCTGCCATGGTTGATGGTCCCGCTGCTGCGGGCAATTTCGTCTTGCTCGAGCAGGCTGGAGGTAAAGGGCCGTACGGGTTCTACGAGGCCTTGGATTACACGAAAACCCGCGTTCCCGAAGGACAGCAAGACGCCGTTGTGCACACCTACATGGCTCATCACCAGGGAATGTCGCTGGTTTCGCTCGCGAATGTTCTGCACGATGACGTGATGCAGAACCGGTTTCACGCCGAACCGATGATGCAGGCGACGGAGTTGCTGCTTCAGGAAAGGGCGCCGCGCGACGTTCTCGTGTCTCGTCCCCGCGCCGAGGAAGTGACCACGGCCGCGGTTCGCGATCTGGTCCCGCCAGTTGTGCGGACTTTCACGACGCCGCACGAGCCCATGCCGCGCACTCAACTGCTCTCGAACGGAAAATACTCGGTGATGCTGACCGAAGCCGGGTCGGGGTACAGCCGCTGGGGCGACATCGCCGTGACGCGTTGGCGCGAAGATTCGACCCGCGACGCATACGGCTTCTACATTTATCTCCGCGATACAGAATCAAACGAAGTGTGGTCCGCCGGCTATCAGCCCTGCGCAGTTGAGCCTGATTTGTACGAAGCTTGCTTCTATGAGGACCGCGCCACGATCACGCGCCGCGATCGCTCGTTGACCTCCGCTCTGGAAGTGGTCGTTTCCTCAGAAGATGACGCCGAAATGCGCCGCGTATCCATCACCAACATCGGTGCGCGCGCGCGAGAGATTCAAGTCACATCCTATGCAGAGATCTGTCTTACCACGCAGGCTGCCGACGTGGCCCATCCGGCGTTTTCGAACCTCTTCGTGCAGACTGAATTCGATCGCCGCCTGGGCGCCCTTGTGGCTACGCGCCGGCGTCAATCGGCTCAGCAACCGTCCGTCTGGCTCGCCCATGTCGCGGCCGTGGAAGGCGAGGAGTCGCCGCAAATCGAGTACGAAACGGACCGCGCTAAATTCATTGGTCGCGGACGTACGGGTCGCGGCCCGGTTTGCATCGTTGATGGTCCGTCGCTGTCGAACAGTGCAGGCCCCGTTCTTGATCCGATCATCAGTCTGCGGCGCACAGTTCGAATCCCGCCCGGGAAAATGGCCCGCATCGTTTTTGCGACCGCGATGGGCGCATCACGGGAAGAAGTTTTGAAGCTGGCGGATAAGTACCGCAATGCAAAGGTTTTTGAGCGCATTCTCACCATGGCCTGGACCCAGGCGCAGGTTCAATTGCGTCATCTGAACATTGCCCCCGATGAGGCCAACTTGTTTCAGCAGCTCGCGAATCTTGTGCTCTACTCCGATGCCTCTCTGCGGCCTGCGGCGGACGTTCTTAGCCGGGCGCAGATCGACGTCAAGCAAATCTGGGCGCACGGAATCTCCGGCGATCTCCCCATCGTTCTGGCCCTGATTGATCAATCGGAGGACATTGGCGTCATACGGCAGCTACTCCGCGCGCACGAATACTGGCGCATCAAACAGGTTGCCGTCGATCTCGTCATCATCGATGAGGAACCAATCTCGTACGAGCAGGAACTCCATACCTCGCTGCTCGGGCTGGTGCGCGCCAGCCAGCAGTCCACAAGCGCGAATCCCGCGCAGGGGGGCGTATTTCTACTGCGTGCGGATCTAGTGCAACCACAAGTGAGAGCCATCCTCGAGAGCATGGCTCGGGCGGTTGTTGTGGGGCGGCGTGGCGCGCTCTCGGAACAGATCACTCGGGTGACGCAACTGCCCGACAAGATATCCCGTCCGAGGCCCGTGCCACAATTGCAAGTCTCGCGTAAACGCGCGGCTCAAGTTTCGTCTGCAGACAAACTTGAATTCTTCAATGGCCTCGGCGGATTTGCCGACAATGCTCGCGAATATGTGGTCGCGCTCGGCGAGGGGCTCCGCACGCCTCAGCCGTGGATCAATGTCATCGCCAATCCGTCATTTGGTTTCTTGGTCTCGGAGTCCGGTTCCGGCTACACGTGGTCGCTCAACAGCCGCGAACACGAAATTACGCCGTGGTCGAACGATCCGGTGACCGACCCGCCGGGCGAAGTTCTTTACATTCGCGATGACATGGAGGGTGACGTTTGGACGCCCACCGCGCTGCCCATACGCGACCATGGCGGGTCGTATATCGCGCGCCACGGGCAGGGCTACACGATACTCGAGCACTTTTCGCACGGAATTCGACACGAACTCCTCCAGTTCGTTCCGGTCGCCGACTCGATCAAGATCTCACGCCTCACTCTGCAAAACCAATCGGGCAGGCTTCGCCGCCTCTCGGTTACCGCCTATGCGGAATGGGTTCTGGGAAGTTCGCGAAGCGCGAGTGCTCCTTTCATCATCACGCAGATCGATTCGCAGACGGGCGCACTCTTTGCCCGCAGCATGTATGGCAGCGAATTTGCCGCTCGCATCGCCTTTGCTGACTTGGCCGGGCGCCAGGACTCGATCACCGCGGATCGCAAAGAATTCCTCGGGCGTCACGGCTCTCTTGACTCTCCAGCCGCGCTCGAACGGGGCGCGCCGCTTTCGGGAAGAGCCGGCGCGGCGCTCGATCCGTGCGCCGCACTCCAAACGTCAGTCGAACTCCGCCCCGGGGCTCGAGCTGAAATTCTGTTCTTCCTGGGCGATGCAGCAAACAAGGATGAGGCTAGGCGGCTCATTACTGCGTACCGCGCCGCGGACTTGGATAGAGTTCTCGCCGAGGTGTTCAGCCGGTGGGACAACGTTCTGAACGGGGTCGAAGTCAGCACGCCCGATCGCGCCATGAATCTCCTGCTGAACCGGTGGTTGCTGTATCAAACGCTGTCCTGCCGCGCCTGGGGCCGCACGGCGTTCTACCAAGCAAGCGGGGCGTTTGGTTTTCGCGACCAACTGCAGGACATCATGGCTCTGTGCGTGGCTGAGCGCGGAGTGGCCCGCGAGCATCTGTGCCTCGCGGCGGGTCGCCAGTTTCCGGAGGGCGACGTCCAGCACTGGTGGCATCCTCCCTCCGGCCGCGGAATTCGCACGCGCATCTCCGACGATCGCCTGTGGCTGCCTTACGCAGTCGGTCATTTCATCGATCGCACGGGCGACAGAACCATCCTCGACGAGCAAGTTCCCTTCCTTCAGTCCGAGCCGATACCGGAAGGACAGACGGATTCCTATTTCGATCCGCGCGTGACCAAGGAGACTGCCACGGTCTTCGAACACTGCGCCCGCGCTCTCGATTCGAGTTTAACTGTGGGGAGCCACGGACTCCCATTGATGGGTACGGGCGATTGGAACGATGGCATGAATCGCGTTGGCGCCGAGGGTAAAGGAGAAAGCGTCTGGCTCGCGTGGTTCTTGCACACCGTGCTTTCGCGGTTTGCATTGATTGCCGCCGACCGCGGCGAGCGTGAACGTGCGCAGAATTGGCGCCTCCACCTGAGCGCCCTGAAGGCCGCTCTCGAACGCGAAGCGTGGGATGGCGAATGGTATCGCCGCGCATTCTTCGACGACGGCTCTCCACTGGGCTCCGCGGCGAATCAAGAATGCCGCATCGATTCCATCGCCCAGTCGTGGGGCGTCATCAGCCGCGCTGCTGAGCCGGGGCGCGCTGTTCAAGCCATGAATTCGGTGTATGCAAACTTAGTGCGGTCGCGCGACAACCTCGTGCTGCTTTTCGCTCCTCCATTCGGGCAAGCACAAACTCCAGACGGAGACGCACATGATCCGGGCTACATCAAAGGATACCTTCCCGGGGCCCGTGAAAACGGCGGGCAGTACACGCACGCGGCCGTGTGGAACATCCTCGCCTTCGCCATGCTGGGTGACGGCCGCCGCGCCCTGGAGTTATTCCGCATATTGAATCCCATCACCCATGCTAGTTCGCGAGCAGGCCTGCAACGATACAAAGTTGAACCGTACGTTGTCGCAGGCGATGTTTACGCCGAGCCTCCACATATCGGACGCGGCGGCTGGACGTGGTACACAGGATCGTCAGGCTGGCTCTATCGCGTTGCCGTAGAAACGATACTGGGATTCCAGATGCGCGGCATGAGTTTCCGCGTCGACCCGTGCATCTCTCCGGATTGGCCCGGCTTTTCGCTCATTTTCCGCTACCACTCAGCGGTGTACCGCATTCGCGTGGAGAACCCCTCATGTGTCACACGCGGTGTGGCCCTGACCCGCATCGACGGTGCTCTTCACGCTGGGGTCGCCGACGTTCCTCTCGCGAACGACGGTAGAGAGCACGAAGTTCTCGTTGTCCTCGGCTGACGTCCGCTCAATCGCCGAATCTCACCGCGGCTCGCGCTTTCGCCTTGGCCGCTTCTTCCTCTCGATTCTTGGGCGGCGCATTTGTTTCGAGCGCAAGGAGAAGACGAGCCGAAGCAGCCGCGATTTCATCGATAGCTTCTGCAAACGCGGCTTCGTTCGCCTTCGAGGGTTTGTTGAATCCGGTGATTTTTCTCACGAACTGCAGTGATGCGGCTCGAACTTCATCCGAAGTCACCGGCGGATCAAAGTTGAATAGCGTTTTAATGTTCCTACACATGCGCCACCTCGAAACACAATCGTAGGACAGCACATGAGGTTCGCGCACGAAAATGTTTGCGTGATAGAAGCACGAGCCCTCAGCTAGGTTTGCCTGGGGTGGGAGATGAGGCCCCGGGCTTGGATGGCAAAAAGCCCAGGGAAGGTGAGGCTAGAGATGAAACAGGCGCGCTAACTGACCTTTATTTCGAGCCGAGACGCTCGAATTCGGTCATCGCGCGTTCCATCTCTTCGCGCGCTGCGTCCGCCGACGAGCGGATGCCCTGCACGCGGAGGCGGAAGTCGTCGGGATTCGATGCGCGCATCAACGCCTCTTCGAGCGTGATCAAGTTGCGCGAATAGAGGTCGAAGAGCGACTGGTCGAACGTTTGCATTCCGTACTGGCTGGTACCCGCGGAAATCGCGTCGCGAATCATGCGCGTCTTGTCGGGATTGATGACGCAATCGCGGATGTAGCCGGTCGAAATCATCACTTCGCAAGCAGGCACGCGGCCCCCGCCATCGCCTTTGCGAACCAGGCGCTGGCTGATCACCGCCTTCAGCGTTGACGCAAGCTGCAACCGAATCTGCTTCTGCTCGGGCGGCGGGAAGACCGCGATGATACGTTGAATCGTTTCGGTTGCGTCCAGAGTGTGCAAAGTCGAAAGGACGAGGTGGCCCGTTTCGGCTGCGAGAAGGGCCGTCGAAATAGTTTCCAAGTCGCGCATTTCGCCGACGAGTATCACGTCGGGGTCCTGGCGCAGGGCAGCGCGCAAGGCCGTAGAAAACGATGCGGTATCGACCTCAACTTCGCGCTGGTTGATGAAACCCTTCTTGTCCCGGTGCAGGTATTCGATGGGGTCTTCAATGGTGATGATGTGCTCGGGCCGCAACGAGTTGACGCGGTCAATCATGGCCGCGAGCGTCGTCGATTTGCCCGAACCAGTCGTTCCCGTGCAAAGAATCAGTCCGCGCTGCTCCTCGCAGATTTGCGCGAGAATGCGTGGGAGCTCGAGTTCCTCGATCGTGCGGATCTTCGTAGGGATGACGCGCAGAACCATGCCGACGTTTCCGCGTTGCTGAAAAACGTTGACGCGGAAGCGTCCCAGGCCCGCTACACCGTAGGCCATATCCAACTCGGCAGTTTCCTTGAATTTCTGCTTCTGCCGGTTGGTCATCATGCTGAAGGCCATTGACAGCATCTCTTCCGGCGTGATGCGGGGAACGTCATTCAAGCCGCTCAGAATGCCGTCGACGCGAAGATAGGGATGGTTTCCGACCTTGAGATGCAGGTCCGAAGCGCGGCTTTCCACAGCGCGACGCAGCAGGTCGTCGATTGCAATGGCCATAGAGACTCCCGCAATAAGCTCCATCGACGCTAACATGCGCCGCTAGGGGCGGCAACAATCTCCAAGGGTGCGATTTCTAAATGTGCAACTGTACCTTCGTCGAGGATGCCTGCAGGTATGCACAACGCGAACGAACGCGAGATCCGGACACAATTGGAATTGGCATCTTGCTAGTGGAAACGAACTCAGGAAGGAGGCTGGTCACCGAGGAAGAGGCGGTCGTAGACCACGCCCGCGATGACGCCGCCAAACAGCGGACCAACCCAAAAAACGCCCTGGTTCTGCCAGTGCCGTGAAACGAGAGCTGTGCCAAAGCTGCGCGCCGGATTAGCGGCTGAAGCTCCCACAAAGGGCGCCCCCAAAAGAACATCAGCCATGACCATGAGTCCGACGGCGAAGCCGGCCACTTTGGCAAAAGCGCCGCGGTCGTCAAGGACGGTTGCGAAGTAAGCGAGTACGACCAGAAAAGCCAGGATCCCTTCCAGGACCATGGCGTGCAAGCGCGTGAAATCCGTCGCCAAGTCGGGCGTACCCATGCCAAGCGGCCGCCAAACCTGTTCCGGAATGATCGCCGCCAGCAAATACGCGGCGGCCAGCGAACCCAGAAGCTGCGCAACACAGTAGAACAGGCTCTGCAGGGTTCCCAGGCGGCGGGTTACCCACAGAGCAATCGTCACTGCCGGATTCAGATGCCCGCCAGAGACGTGCGCAAAGGCAACGACCATGATCGCCGTGGCCAGGCCATAGGCCAAGGCGATTCCGACCAGGCCAAAACTCGGCTGATTTTGCAACTGCAGGTAACGATCTGCACAAATTGCACCGGCAGCTACGAAGACAACCGAAAATGTGCCAATGAATTCCGCGGCGAGTTTTTGCACTAAACCGTACAAGAATCAGCTCCGACCCAGCGAATGAAGCCAGAAACGAGCGCGGGCGGATTTTAGTCGAGCCAGTCGAAAGTTAAAAGTTGAAACTTGAAACCGGGCGCAGATTCTACGGAGGCAACAACCGTGCTTCGACAAATGAGCGCTCCCATCAATGCAAGGCCCTCCGGCGGGTGCGCCAGAGCGTTATCGAAGCTGTGAGATTGAGACTAAAACAGAGTTGCTAGCGAGCGCCCACGCCCGTCGGCGCGTTGACGTGCGACAGCCAACCGTGCCGATCCGGCTTCGTGCCGCCGCTCAACGCGAAGAACTCTTCCTGGATGCGCTTCGTTATGGGTCCTCGCGAGCCGTTCCCCACCTTGATGCGGTCAACGGTCCGAATGGGCGTGACCTCCGCGGCGGTGCCGCAGAAGAAAACCTCGTTCGCGATGTACAGCATCTCGCGCGGAATCACTTGCTCGACCATGGGTATATCCAAATCGCGGCAGATCGTGATGACCGAATTCCGCGTAATACCGGGCAAAGCGGAATTTGAGACAGGCGGCGTCAAAACAGTTCCGTCCATCACCACAAAAACATTCTCGCCCGAACCTTCGCTGACGTGCCCATTCGTGTCGAGCGCGATACCTTCTATATAGCCGTTCGTGGTCGCTTCCATGCGAATGAGTTGCGAATTCATGTAATTGGCGGCGGCCTTCGCCATTTGAGGCAGTGTGTTGGGCGCTGGACGATTCCAGGAGCTGATGCAGACGTCGACGCCAGTCTTCAGCCCCTCGTCGCCAAGATAGCGACCCCATTCCCAACATGCGATGTAGGTCTCGATTGGAGCGCCGCCTGGATCGACGCCTCCGCTTCCATAACCGCGCAAAACGATGGGACGAATGTAGCAGGAGGGCACTTTGTTGACGCGGATGAGCTCGAGATTCGCCTCGCACAGTTGGTCCAGAGAAAAGGGTATCTCGATGCGGTAGATGTGCGCGGAATTCAGGAACCGCTGCATGTGTTCGCGATTCCGGAAAATCGCCGGGCCCTGCGGCGTTTTATAGCAACGAATTCCCTCGAACAACGCGGAGCCATAGCTGACAACGTGCGCCAAAACGTGGATTTTCGCGTCGTCCCAATCGATAAATTTGCCGTTGTGCCAGATCTTTTCGGTTCTTGGGAAGCTCATGGCGTTGCTCCGATGCGGAATAGAATCGAGATAAATACCTTCGCGCAAGCAAAGTATAGCACACGGATTTTTGCGTCAACCCGTGGCGCTCCGCAACCGAACGCAGCCGCGCGTCCAATTTGGACTCTGGCTCGACGCATTCGTGGCTCGAATGCTTTTGGAATTCAATGAGCTACAGACTCGCAAGAAAAGCGAGAACCGCGCGATTGAACGCCTCGGGCTGCTCCACGTTGACGATGTGCCCTGAGTTCTCTATCACCACTTCTCGGGCCCCGGGAATCCTCGTATACAGCAAAAGGGCCGAAGGCCCCAAGGACGACTTCCGCGGCAGTCAAACTGCAAAGGCCTGCCCGGGTCGCCGTGTGCAGTCACTCCCCACAGCCGGGGACAGGGCAGCCTTCGACCCCGATTAAATAAGTATCGTATTTCGACTCACGATAGACCATGGGGAAGTTTCCGTACGCTGTGCAGGTGTGCGCAGCGATTCGATTGGCTTTGGCTTGCAATTCCGAGTCAGTTCCGATTGAGGTAAGCTGCTGCGATGCCAAGGAAAACTGCTCCTGCGCAGGAGGAACTCGGAAAGCCTTGCCAATTCTGCGCCATCATCGCGGGCCAGTTGAGCGCGCATGTAGTTTTTGAGGACGATATCTCGATTGCCTTTCTCGATCATCGCCCGCTGTTTCCTGGACACAGTCTGCTCGTCACGCGGCACCATTACGCGACGCTGCTCGACATTCCTGAACTTCTGATCGGGCCGCTATTTTCAAACGTGCAGCTCCTGGCTGGAACGGTTCAGCGCGTAATGCAAGCGGATGGCACATTCATCGGTGCCAACAATGTCGTCAGCCAAAGCGTGCCTCATTTTCATGTCCACATCGTGCCGAGACGGCGCGGCGATGGTTTGCGCGGATTCTTTTGGCCGCGCCGCAAAATGACTGATGAGGAATTGAAGCTGGTTCAGAAAAGTCTCGTGGATGCACTGAGGAAATGACAGCAGCGAAAACAGTTCCGGCGCAAGCTCGCTACCCAAGTGGTAACGGTTGCGAGCCTGGGCCGCCGAATACGCCGCTAGTCTTCGTCCTGATCGTGACCGGGCCCGCGAACCGTAACGACTGGGCAGCGCGCCCCAGCCACCACTTTATGCACCGTGTTCCGGCTAAGATGAGTTGCCGCTCCCAGACGTCCTGAAGAATCGCGCGCGCCCAAAACAATCAAGTCGGCGTAACGTTGCTCGGCCACCTCCAGAATCTTCCTGGCAGGGTCGCCGTACTCAACAGACACATCCGGGGTGCACCACAATTCAGAATCCTTCGGGACTGCCTCATAAAGATGATGGATCGCTTCCGCAACCGAGAGACCGGCGTGCTGTTCCGCGGAATGCCGGTCGCGATTGCGGAGAACGTGCAGGAGAGTCAGGCGCGCGTGATTCTCTTGCGCCAGTTTGACCGCGTAAGGCGCGGCCGCCATCGAGTCAGGAGTAAAGTCCGTTGCAAACAAGACGCGCCGAGGCTGAAACGGCGTTTCTCCATCGAAGAATTCGCGCACGCCGGGCCCGATGGTGATCACCGGAACTGGCGAACGCCGCAAGATTTCCTCGGCCACGGAACCCATCAGGAACTTCAGTGCGCCCGTGCGTCCGTGCGTCCCCAGCACAACCAAATCCGCATCGGAATCCCTGATCGCTTGCTGGATGACTTTCCAGACCGCTGGACCGCGAGCAATCGTTGCATCATGCGGCATCTCCGCAAGTCTGGACTCCACCTTTTGCATATCGGCCCGTGCGATGTCTCCTTCGGTGGCGATAGAGGTCGCAATCGTTTCGGGCGCCGTCACCATATAGGGCACCGGAAGCAGCGCATGCAGCGCATGAATTTTCGCTCCATACCTCCGGGCGGCAGCAATCGCGAAGGGTAAAGCAGCCTCTGACGGCTGGGAGAAGTCCGTCACGTAGAGGATGTTGCTTACACCCGTTCGGGCGCCGGTGGCAGTAGTGGTCATAGCCCACCTCCGTAAACAAAATGCGCCCCATGGAAGGAAACGTGCCGTGAGCCAGTACAGGCATCCCTGTGACCCCCATCACTGCGGGTTGTTTGCCGGCTAAACTGCCCTTTTGCATGATCCAACCCACGTTTCGCTGCACCTCTGACCTCATAAAGCGGGCCATCGCGCGCATGAAGGAGTTGCCGCTCAGTCGCCCACAAAAACGCCAAAATCCACAGCCAAGTCCTTGCATCAACGGCAGTTCTACAGGAACTGACCAGAGCCGCTACGGAATCGAACAAGTAGTCAGTTTTGCGGCCAACGGTTGCGCGATTCGAATAAGCAGCTTGCATGTGCTGCCTCCTTTGCTTATCCGTTTTTCCGGTCTGGGCGTATAATTTGTGTAATCGCACTGGCTTTGGTTTTGGGTCCCGTGTACCGAGGTGCCGAGCGGCAACGCCATGAGCCGGATCATTCGGAAAATCGTCGTGAATGTCGGCTGCCAGCGCGCCCTAGCCCGGCTTTCTTTTCTTCTGTTTGCATTTCTCGCCACCACATCGCGTCTGCCTGCCCAAACCGCCTCCTCAGGAACGCCCTCCGGCTCCAGTCCTAGTGTCGGGCAGGAATCAGACATGCGGCTGGGAGCGTCGACCGCGGGATCGATCACCGTGCGAGTTTTTGGACCCCACAATCTTCCCCTGAACCAGCAGGCACTTATTCGTCTCTATTCGAACGGAGCAGCGAACCCTCTGAAGACCGCCTTGACCGCCAAAAGCTCGAGGGCAGTTTTCGAGAACCCGCCCACCGCGCAATACATAATCGAAGTGATCTCTGCCGGCTACCATATCGCGCGAAGAGCGCTGACCTACAACGAGAGTTCGCGAGACATCGAAATCGACTTCACGCTAGAGTCCGATTCCCCCGAGGATGACGACTTCACGCCCTCTGTCACGCTTCCGCGCAAAGCGCAAAAGCAGGCCGATAAAGCGTTGGCGGAATTCCAGAGCGGGAATCTCAAAGCAGCTCAAAAGGAACTCTCTGCCGCATATGAACGAGCGCCAAATAACTCCGACATCGCGTATCTACTCGGATCGGTGTACCTGCGCGAAAAAGAACCTCAAAAAGCTGCGATTCTTCTGAAAAAAGCCGTTTCTCTCGATGCGGCAAATGTGCCGGCCCTCGTCGCTTTGGGACAACTGAATTACGAAGAGGGAAAATTCGCAGAGGCGGCCGAAATTTTGAGAAAGGCCGTTTCCCTCGATTCCAAGGAGTGGTTACCCCTGTGGCTGTTGTCGGACATCGATTTCCGCGCCGGGAATTTCGAGAGTGCGCGAGATGAAGCGGGGCGTGCCGTCGACTTAGGAAAAGGTGCGGCGAATGCCGCGGAGTTCATAAAAGCCGAGGCTTTGGACCAGCTCGGCCAGAAAGAAGAAGCCGTCAAAGCGCTGCAGGCGTTCCTGCACGATGTTCCGCAAGATCCCAACGCTCCCGCCGCGCGAGCGCTTGCCTGGCACCTGGAGGTCGAGGCGCCTGTAGCCTCCAGTCCTGCTATCACGCCGTGGCAACCTGCCTCTTCCGCAACTCCCTCGCTGATTCAACTCCCGCCTCCGAAGCTGCTCTTTGCGAGCTGGGAACCGCCCGGCGTCGATCAGGAAAAGCTCCCGGTTGCGGAGGGCGTTGCGTGCCCGGCCGATCAGGTTGTAAAGGAAGCGGGCGCGCGGGTGGCTGAGTTCGTGGACAGCGTCAACCGCATCGCAGCCACGGAGAGTGTCACTTATGAGGAGCTCAGCACCTTGGGACACCCCATCGATACTGAGAGGAGAAAATCTGATTACCTCATTTCGATCTCCGAAACTCGCCCCGGCCTGTTGACGGTCGAGGAGAACCGATCGGGCACCGATGCCTTGTCCCACACCCTCGGTCGCGTGATGCCGTTTGGCCTCGCCGACTTGCCCCTCGTTTTTCACCCTGAAATGCGAAGCGATTTTCAGATGACCTGCGAAGGGTTAGGCACCTGGGGAGGACGCGCGACTTGGCTCGTCTACTTCCGCCAGCGCCCGGATCGCCCCGAACGCCTTCGCTCTTATGAATTGTTGGACGGCTCGACCTTCACTGTTGGGCTCAAAGGCCGCGCATGGATCGCCGCTGATACCTACCAGATCGTGCGTCTGGAAGCGAATTTGATAAAACCCATTCCACAAATTGGCCTGGGCTCGGAAGAGGACCTTATCGAATACGGCCCTGTCCCCTTTCGCACAAAAAACACGGTCTTATGGCTCCCGACGAGCGCCGATATTTACTTCTATTATCAACACCGCCCATTCCATCGCCACCATGAGTTCACCAAATACCAGCTCTTCTCCGTGAGCGCCTCACAGAAAATCGGACAGCCGCCCACCGCGCCTGATAAAGACGATCGCTGAAAACGAATCGATTCGAAACAAAATGGGTTAAACCGGAGGGTGCGTTTACTTCGCCGGCAACCGTGCCGGCTGGGCCTCGCTCTGCACGGGCTGCGGGTTCTTATCGGGAGCAAGCGCGGTCGATTCGCGAATAATGAACTGAGGCTCGATCGCAATCTCAGGAACGTACTCGCCGCGTTCTTCGATGCGGTCGAGAAGAGCGCGCGCGGCGATCTCTCCCATTTTAGCAAGCGGCTGGCGCACGGTAGTCAATGTCGGATTCGTGTAAGCGGCAGCTTGAATGTCATCGAATCCGACCACCGAAACATCATCGGGAACGCAAAGCCCTGAATCTTGGATCACGCGCATAGCGGCAATGGCTGCGTTGTCGTTATAAGCGAAAACCGCGGTAAACGGCCGCCTGCGGCTGAGCAGGTCCTTGGCGAACGGATAGCCGTATTCGGGAGCCCGCGCGGCTGCTCCGGCTGGGTCATCCAATTGAACTGTCAATTCAGGATGAATCTCGATTCCCAGCTCTTGCGCGACGTCCACGATGCTCTTCCACCGCACCGATGTGTCAGAACTGCTGGCGGGTCCTTTCATGAATGCGATTTCGCGGTGCCCCAATTCGACCAAATGATGGAGCGCTTGCAGGACCGCGGTGCGGTGGTCAAGGACGATATTGGTGACTCCTTCGACCGGACGGTGGCCAGCTACCGCGACTGCGGGCAGCGGCAGTGGCTGAGATATCGAAGTGTCGATAGTGATGAAGCCTTCGACGCCCCTCTCCAAAAGCAACTGCGAATAGCTCTCCAGGAGCTTGCTATCGTGCTGATGCGTCACTGTCAGATAAAAGAAATTCTGCTCGCGCAAATAGCGCTCGATCCCGCTGATCACCGTCGACCCGTACGGATCGCCAATTTCGGCGGCGAGCACTCCAACTGTATACGTCCGCCTGACCCGCAGTGCTCGCGCCAGGAAGTTAGGCCGGTAATTCAGCTCGCGCGCTGCAGCCAAGATCCGGTTCTTGGTATGCTCGGGAACAGAACGAGAGGCCGGAGAGTTGTTGAGTACCGCCGAGACCGTTCCCGGCGTCAAGCCGACGCGTTCGGCCACAGCCTTGAGTGTCACCGGCAAGTGCCGGCGCACCTTCGGATCACTTTTCCGGGGCGTCATCAGGGTCCCGCGCAATTCCTGAGCGTGTTAAATAGCTTTCCAGAGGGTTACACGTCATTGTACATCCCCCAGTTGCCTCTGCATCATGAATCTTGTAGTTACCTTTAACAGTACGTCACCTAGTTGATATGACGAGTCGGATTCCCGTGCACAACTGCCGAAGAAGAATCGGCTGTGGCGAACGAGACCTTCTTTTGCACTCCCTTACTCTCCTCGATCGTGTAGATAAAATCCGTGGGCAGATTCTGAAATGTTTCCTCGGCTCCGCTCGGCCAGGACACTTCGACCGTGTTCATCACCGTGTTCTGCCCAAGTCCGAAGTGCAAGCGCAAATCATTCTGCGAGAACAAGCCCGTTCCGCCCCGCACTTCGTCGAATTGCTTTAGATCTCCAGCCAACACTGTGACTCGAGCGCCGATAGCTGCTCGGTTGCTCTTTGTGCCCACTAGACGGAACAGAACGGCGTGATTCGTGGTCTGCGTGCGGTTGATGAGCAGAAGCGGTGGGCCGTCCGCGTCCACAACTACGGCGTCCACTTTCCCATCGTTGTTCACATCTCCGAACGCCACTCCCCGCCACGACCGCCGGAATTTGTCGAGTCCGGACATGGTGCTGACATCTTCGAACGTACGATCGTGATTATTGCGAAAAAGCTTGATCGGCTGCCGGTACGTCCCGTAGCCCGTGATCAAATCAGCCTGCGGATACACGTGCCCGAAGGTGACGAGAATGTCTGCCCAGCCGCTGTTGTCCACGTCCAAAAAGCCGCCGCCCCAACCCACGTATGGGGACGTGGGAGCGATCAGATGGGCTTGCGCGCTTATGTCCTCGAACCATTGCGGCCCGCGATTCCAGTAGAGCGTGCTGTATTGAAACATGAAATTGGCGACAAAAAGGTCGAGCAGACCGTCATGATCTATGTCCGCCGCATCCACCGCCATCGAACCCTGTGGGTTTCCATTAGCGTCGACCGAAGTGCCGGAGATCGCGCTCACGTCTTCGAACGTGCCGTCGTGCTGGTTGTGGTAGAGGTAATTAGGCCCGGCATCGTTCGAGACATACAGGTCAGGCCAGCCGTCATTGTCGTAGTCAAACCAAAGCGGCTGCATGCCGTACGATCCCGGCGAGTTGTCTACCCCTGCTTTCTTGGTCACGTCCTCGAAATCCCCACCGCCGCGATTTCGAAACAGGAAGTTCGTGTCTCCCGCCAAACCTAGCGGCCCGCAGTGAACTCGTACGGACATCAGCGGACATCCGTTTTTGATGTTCTCCGGTATGTGGTTCACGTCGAAGTGCAAATACCGCGTCACGAAAAGGTCCACATTTCCGTCTCGATCGTAATCGCCCCACGCCGCGCCTTGCTGAAAACCCTCGGCTCGAATGCCTGCTTGTTCCGTGACGTCCTTGAACTTGCAGTTTCCCAGGTTCTGGTACAGAACCCCTCCGCCGTAACCGGTCACGTACAGGTCTTGCCAGCCGTCATTGTTGAAGTCCCCTACCGCAACACCCATCCCCCAGCCGCGCGTGGTGAGCCCGGCGGATTGAGTAATATCGCTGAAACGCAAGTCACCGTTCGTGCCATCCTGGTGGTAGAGGGTCACCATCAAGTCCCCTCCCTTCTTATACCGATCGACGGTTGACCCATTTGCGACAACAATGTCCAGCTTGCCGTCGTTATCGCAATCGATGAACCCCACACCACCGCTCATGGCTTCGACGATGTACATCTTTTCGGGAGACGCGATATGAGACACAGTCAACCCAGCCTTCTTCGCTAAATCCTCAAACCTGGGAATCGGCCTCGCGCCTCCGGAAAGCCGTGCCGTTGGCGATCCGACCACGCCAGGCACCTCTCGCTCCCTGGGGTGCGAAACGACTCCCCGCCGAGGCGGGATCGTCACAGCCGAGGTGGCGAGGAGCAAAAGAGCTGGTACTAGACCGCGCACTCAACTCCTCGGAGCGCTTCGCCTACGCGCCGGCTTTGAGGTTGTTCGCATTCGTCGAAACTCAAGACCAAGTGCCGAACCCCCCGACATCACTTCTGGCCACGGTCCTTTTCCGGGGACGGCAGACTGATTTTGTCTGTAATTCCCTTCCCCTCGACAACCGTGTAGATCGCATCTCCAGCGACATTTTTCAGCTCTTCCTTTAGGCCGCTCGGCCATTCAATCTCGACCTTCTTCATTCTCCCGTCCGCTCCAAGACCAAAGTGGAGGCGCTGATCGTTCGATGACAAGTAGCTTCCGCCACCACGCACCTCGTCAATCTGTACCATCTTCGACGTGTAAACACTCACGCGAGCCCCGATCGCGGCGCGATTGCTCTTCGTACCGATCAGTCGAAACAAGACACGATGGTTCGAATTGCGAGTCTCATTGATGAAGAGTGAAGGCGGCCCTCCCTCGTTGTACACAACCACGTCCACGTTGCCGTCATTGTTGATGTCGCCAAAGGCAGCTCCACGCCGCGATTGCAGCGGACCGTCATTCAACCCCGCCGCACCAGCGATCTCTTCGAATGTTCCATTCCCGTTATTTCGGAATAGCTGCAACGGTTCGCGATAGGGCAATTCATGCGGAAGCGTCTCGACCGCTGGCGTCACGTTGCCGTTGGCGATGAAAACGTCGGGCCAGCCGTCGTTGTCGAAGTCGATGAAGCCGGTCCCCCACCGAACAGGCGAAAAAGTGAGTTGGCCTATCCCCGACTTCCAGGTCACATCATCGAATCCTTCGCTCCCCTTGTTGCGGAGGAGGCTGATGGGCTGAACGCCATAACGTGTGATTATGATGCCGAGGCGACCATGGCGATCAAAATCCGCGAAGTCGGCGGCCATGTTGCCCATCGAGCGTCCATCTGCACTAAGTGCGGCGCCAGTGAGCATGGCAACGTCTTCGAAGGTACCGTCGCCTTTATTGTGGTAGAGGAAGTTGGGGCCATCGTCGTTAGCGACAAAAAGATCGGGCCAGCCATCGCCGTCATAATCGGCCCAAACGACGCCCATGCCACGCTGTTTCAACGGGTTACTGACGCCCGCTTTCTCGGAGACGTCTTCGAAGGTGCCGTCGCCGCGATTGCGAAAGAGGAAGTTGCTCTCGCCTTCCTCTTCCGGCACTTCTACGTGTAAGCCTTTGTAATCAAAGGATCTATCTCCAGGCTGTGGCAGATGATGAATGTCGGAATGGACGTAGCGGGCGACAAAGAGGTCGAGTGCGCCATCGCGGTTATAGTCTGCCCAAGCGGAAGCTACTGAAAAACCAGATATTTGCACGCCAGCCTTGTCGGTGAGGTCCTCGAACTTGCAGTTTCCTAAGTTGCGGTAGAGGACGTTGTGGCCGTAGCCAGTCACGTAAATGTCGGGCAAGCCGTCGTTGTCGTAGTCACCGACGGAAACACCCATACCCCACCCGCGCACCGTAAGCCCAGCCGATTCAGTTATATCGGTGAAGTGCAGTTCGCCATTCTTGCCGTCTTGATGATACAGGGTGACCATCAGGTCGCCGCCTTCGAGGTAGCGAGGAATGGTCGAATTCGTAACGCTGAGAATATCGAGCCTGCCTTCGTTGTCGCAGTCGAAAAGCGCCACTC
>Ga0187815_10000363_pt1 | contig 22034 bp, 20 predicted proteins | sample NC_S_5_FD_132962 | JGI IMG/M metagenome (GOLD analysis project Ga0187815, IMG submission 132962) | Wetland sediment microbial communities from Neuse River Estuary, North Carolina, USA - ASW-S_5 | ecosystem: Environmental > Aquatic > Freshwater > Wetlands > Sediment | place: USA: North Carolina...
AGAAGTACCACGACCGAGGCGCCGACGAGAATCAGCTCGGCCCAGAGGGGGAGCATCGACCGGCGTAGACGCCCTCTATTAAAGCTGTGGCCGGTGCGCGGCTGGAGCGCGAGCGCGATGGCCACCGTGGAGCACCCTCGGGTCCGCCCCGGTCTCCTCGAGGAGCGTCTCTACCAAACCGAGATTGCCGCGGTCGCGGCGGAGCGCAACACGCTCGTGGTCCTACCGACCGGCCTCGGGAAGACCGCGATTGCGCTGCGAGTCATCGCGGAGTTCCTGCGGCGGGCTCCCACCGAATCGGTGCTGTTCCTAGCGCCTACCCGGCCGCTCGTACTGCAGCACGCGGCGGAGGTGGCGCGCACCCTGCTCGCGCCCGAGCCGCTCACGCTGACGGGGGCGATCGCCCCGGAACGTCGGTCCGCCCTGCTGCGACCCCCTCAGGTGGTCGTCGCCACGCCCCAGGTCGTCGGGAACGACCTCGCTACCGGGCAGTTCCCGCTTGGTTCGTTCTCCCTCGTCGTGTTCGACGAGGCCCATCGGGCGGTCGGCGATTACCCCTACGTCGCGATCGCGAAGGCAAACCGGGAGGGCCCGCGCGCTCGCGTGCTCGCGATGACCGCCTCACCGGGCAGCAGTCGCCGACGGATCCGCGAGGTGTGGGCGAACCTTGGCATCGAGCGGTTCGAGTACCGCACGGAGCAGAGCCCCGATGTCGCCCCCTACATTCACGGAATCGGAGTCGAGACCATCCCGATGCCGGTGCCACCGGAAGTCCAGCACCTCGCGATCCTTCTGCGGGCGGCCGTGCAACGTCAGATCGACGTGTTGCGGAAGCTGGACCTGCTGCCGTCCGGCGACGTCGGTCGTCGGGTCCTGCTCGAGGTCGGGAGTCGCCTCCACCGCCAGATCGATGCCGAGCGGTCCCAGTCGGGAACGGCGTCGGGGATTCTTTGGAAGGCCGTCACCGCGCAGGCCGCGGCGATGAAGGGCCTTCACGCGCTCGAGCTGATCGAGACCCAGGGCGTTGAGTCCCTCCGCGAGTACCTCGCTCGTCAGCGGCCGGGCGACGGCCGACGGTGGACCGCGGCGCTGCGGGCGTTCCTCGGGGACCCGGATGTCGAAGAAGTGTTGCGCCGCCTTGACACCCTGACCGTCGAACACCCGAAGCTCGCCAAGACGGTGGAGATCGTGCGCGACGAACTGCACCGAAACCCCAACGCCCGGGTGATCGTCTTCGCGCAGTACCGCGACACGGTCGACCATGTCGTCGACGAGCTCGACCGGCTCCACGACCCCGGGGTGCGCGCAGCCCGGTTCGTCGGTCAGGCAAGCCACGGCAAGGACATCGGGCTCTCCCAGCGCGAGCAGGGGTCCCTCCTTGACCGATTCCGCGCCGGCGAGCGAAACTGCCTCGTCGCGACCTCCGTGGCCGAGGAAGGGCTCGACATTCCCTCGACCGACCTCGTCGTCTTCTACGAACCGCTGCCGGACGTGATCCGAACGATCCAGCGACGTGGACGCACCGGACGGGTCCGGACCGGTCGCGCGATCGTGCTCGTCGCCCAGGGGACCCGGGACGTCGGATTGGACCGCTCCGCGTTCGCGCGGGAGCGGCGCATGCACGAGATGCTGGTCGAGGTCCAGTCCGAGGTCGAAAAGGGGCACGCCCCGCCGCCTCCCGAACCGAAGCGACGCCAGTTGCTCCTCTCTGAGTTCCGCTAGCGCCCGGTGCTGCCGAAGCCCCCGCCACGGGAGCGGACCGCCTCGACCTTGCCCGAGCGGAAGACGGCCGGCTCATCCGCGACGAGCCGGATCTGCGCGATTCGGTCGCCGGCCTCGACCCGATAGCGCCCTTCGAAAAGGTAGGTCAGCGGGACCCGGACCTCCCCGGAGTAATCGGAGTCGATCGTCCCTGGCGCGTTCACCATCAACACGCCTCGGCTGCTCAGGCCGCTGCGCGGGCGCACCTCGAGGAAAGTTCCGGGCGGGCAACGCATTTTGAACCCCGTGCGCACGAGCGTGACCCGCCCCCGCTCGAGGTCGACCGCTTCCGCGCTCGCGAGGTCGAAGCAGGCGGACCCGCGGGTCGCACGACGGGGCACGGTGGCGGACGAGACCTCGGGAACCCGCTCGACCCGGACCGTGCGCGCGCGACGAGGCACGCCCCTCGGGAATTCGGCAACCTCTTTACGGTTCCCGAGGCAGGCTCGCCTCGGCCGTCTCGCTCTCAGGCACGGCCCCTTCCGTGGCGAGCCAGCGCGCGACGATACGGCCTTCGGCCCGGCGGAGGACCTTCCCCAGCGCCGGGGCGCTCCGTCCGGTCTGAGCGGCCAGCCGGGTCAGCGTGATCCGCCGGGGCACTGCGTAGTAACCCATGACCCACGCTCGGGCGAGGAGGCGCGACTGGAGCGGCGTGAGCGGTGTCGCGCCCTCGTCCGGCGCGTACGGACGTCCCGACGCCCGCACCACCCGGAACGGGAACTCCTCCCGCTCGAGGCGCTTCAGGACGCGCCGCAATGCCCGTTCCTGGCCGTGGAACGTCGCGATCACCTTCTCGGAGTTGATCCGGAACGGGGCGGTCGGCGAGATCTCGCCGCCGGCGAGCGATAGGAGGCGACGGAGGCGTTCGGGGTTGCGCTGCCGAACGAGCAGGATATAATCGTGGGTCCGGGGCCTCCGCTCCACGAGCTCGAAGCTCTCGAGGCCGTAGAGCGCGCGGATACGACGCGACTCGCGCTCGAGCTCGGACGCCGTCTTGAGGGGTCCGCGACGCCGCACTCTCAGCAGCTGGAGGCGCCAGCCCTGCTCCAGCCGGAGCGTCTCGAGGAGCTCGACCTCCTCGTACTTTTCGAACAGTCCCTCGGGAATCAGCCCGAGCAGCGCGAGGTCCTCCGTGCGGACCTCGAGGGTAACGGTCTGCATCGCCGGCCCGACCGGAGGTTCCGATATGAACCTTGACCCCCTCCCCCTCGTTTAATAACTCGGGCGATTCGACCGCTCTCGTGACGTTCCGGTCCCTCGGCGATTTCCTCACCGCCCTCGAGGCGAGCGGCGACCTGGTCCGGGTGCGGCGGCCGGTCGCGCGGGACCTCGAGATCACCGAGGTCACCCAGAGGGTGCTGCGCGCGGACGGCCCGGCGCTCCTTTTCGAGAACGTGCCGGGAGCGACGATGCCCGTCGTGACGAACCTTCTCGGCTCCCCGAGAAGGATCGCCGCGGCCCTGGGGGCCGAATCCGTCGAGGAGGTCGCCGAGCGGGTCGAGCGACTCGTCCACCTTCGCCCCCCCGCCGGGGTCGTTGGGGCCGTTCGCGACCTCGCGGGCACGATCGAGACGCTCTCGACCCTGCGGTCCCTCGCTCCGAAGCGGGTCCGCTCCGCTCCCTGTCAGGAGGTGGAGGAGACCGCGGTGGACCTGGGCCGCCTCCCGGTCCTCAAGTGCTGGCCGAAGGACGGCGGACGGACGATCACGTTCCCCGTGGTGATCACGAAGGACCCCGAAACGGGCGAGCCGCATACGGGCATCTACCGACTGCAGCAGTACGGGCCCGACACGTTGGGCATGCACTTCCAGGTGCACCGGGTCGGGGCGAACAATTACCGGAAATGGGCGGCCCGTGGTGAGCGCATGCCGCTCGCGGCGGTGATCGGCGCGGACCCGGCTACGGTCTTCTCGGGGCTCGCGCCGGTGCCCGAGGGGATCTCCAACTTCGTCTTCGCGGGGTTCCTGCGAGGGGAGCCGGTCGAGCTCGTTCCCGCCCGCACGGTCGACCTCGAGGTGCCCGCCCACGCGGAGATCGTGCTCGAGGGGTACGTCGACCCGAGCGAACGCGCCGTCGAGGGCCCCTTCGGTGACCACACGGGATACTACTCGGCCCCCGAACCGTTCCCGGTCTTCCACGTCACGTGCGTGACCCACCGGAGTAAGCCCGTCTATCTCACGACGGTCACCGGCAAGCCTCCCACCGAGGACGCGGTGCTCGGGAAGGCCGTGGAGCGGGTCTTCCGGCCGGTCATCCGGATGGTCCTGCCCGAGGTGGTCGACATGAACCTCCCGATGGAGGGGCTGTTCATCAACGTTGGAATCGTCTCGATTCGCAAGGCGTATCCGGAGCATCCCCGCAAGGTGATGCACGCCCTCTGGGGGCTCGGCCAGATGATGTTCGTCCGGTATCTCGTGGTGGTGGACGAGGACGTGGACGTGCACGACCTCTCGGAGGTGCTGTACCGTGTCGGTTTGCAGGCCGACCCGGAGCGGGACTTCGAGATCTCGCGGGGTCCGGTCGACCAGCTGTCGATCTCGAACCCGGTCCCGAACATCGGGGCCAAGGTCGGCATCGATGCGACCCGCAAGCGGCCCGAGGACGGCTTTCCGCGGCCGTGGCCCGAGGAGATTCGGTCGGACCCGGCGGCGGTCGCCGTCGCGGAGCAAGTGATGCGGGACGACCCGCGGCTCGCGAAGCTCCTCGGTCGGACGAAGCCGTGACGGCCCCGGCCGCCCCGCGACCGGGGCCCGCCAAGAGCCTCGGCCGTTTCCTCGAGATCCAGACGCTCGGACTCAACCTTTCGTTCGCGCTCGCCTTCCTGCTGCTTGCCTCGAACGGTCGGCCGAGCCTCTGGGCGCTCCTTTGGGTTGTGGTCGCGTTCGTGGCCGCGCGCAACGCCGGCCACTCCTTCAACCGCTGGGCCGACCGGCGCCTCGATGCGGCCAACCCGCGCACGAAGGACCGGGCGCTGGTGACGGGGCGCTTCTCGCCGGCGTTCGCGCTCGGATTCTGTGCGGCGAATGCCGCCCTTCTGGTCGTCGCGGCCTACCTTCTCAATCCCCTCGCGTTCGTGCTCGCGCCGGTCGCCCTCGTCATCGTGCTGGGCTACAGCTACACGAAGCGCGTCACCTCGTTCACCACCGCCTTCCTCGGGCTGGTCCAGGCGGTCACGCCCGCGGCCGTCTACATCGCAATCACCGGGACCCTCCCCCCGGTGGTGCTGCTGGCGGTGGGCGCGCTCCTCGCGTGGGGGACCGCCTTCGAGACGATCCATAGCCTCGGGGATGTAGACAGCGACCGCGCCCTCGGGCTGTTCTCCGTTCCGGTCCGCTGGGGCGTCCCGGCGTCCGTTCGCCTGGTGCCCGTCCTGCACGCGTCCGCCCTTGCCCTCTTCGTCCTGTTCGGGTTGGCCCTCCATCTGACGACGGCCTACTTCGTCGCACTTCTGGCCATGGCCGTCCTGGTCGCGGTCACCGACCGGGACCTCGCCCGGAGCCCGACGCAGGCCCGGATACCGTTCGAGCGGCACTTCGCGCTGAGCATCCTCTACCTTGTCGGAGTCGCGCTCGCCGTATTCGTTCCGCTGGGCCCTTCGTGGGTTCTCTAGCGGAATTCTAACATTGCCGCACAGGAACTAGCTCAATACCTTCTCCGGGGTCCTCCCCGCTCGATCGGTATGCCCCAGGTCATGATCGGCCTATCGGCCCGCGACTACCGGACGACGAACGAGGTGTGGCGACTCGCGAAGCGCCACCTGAACCCGGCGGTGCGCCGCCGGATCGGTTGGCGGGGCCGCTCGTCGTTCCTGCGACAGCTGATCCTGTACGGGTTCGAGAAGGCGAGTGCGGACCCGGCGGAGTTCCTGCGCGAGGTCCGGGACATCCACGACCCCCTCTTCGGCCGCCGGGGCCGTACGGAGGCCGGAGCGGACCGTCGAGAGGCGATGGTGGCGCAGTGGCAGGGATTCTTCCCGAGCCCCGCTCCCACGGCGCGCGGACGTTCCAAGAGCCCGAAGAGCGAAGGGTAGCGCGCTCCCGTCGCGACCGGACCATCTTGAGAGGCGCGCGATGACCCGAACGGTGGAACGGCTCGAGGGGCTGGCTCTCCTGGGCCGGGCGACGCTGGGCCCTCTCTCGCTGGCGACCCCCTCGCTCCTGGAAAGCCGAGTCAATGGGGAAATGGTTCCGGGACCGGCGTTGCGCTCGCTGCCGGCCCCGGTGGGACAACGTGGAATCGAGCTCTCCGATGGGTCCGCGCAGTATCGCGCCGAATTCCCGGTCCTGACGCCCGAGATCAGCGGCGAGGGACCGGGCATTTACCCGATCGGTCCCGGGGGAATTCTTGTCCACGTCCCCTTCTCCACCGAGGCGGCCTTGGCCGCTCGGGCGCAGCACCCGGAGCTGATCGTCCTCGGCAATGCTCGAGCGCTCTGGTCGGACGGTCAACCCTTCGTTCAGGCGATTCGGGAGGTGCGGGCCCACTTCGGTGCTTCTCCGCTCCTGTGGGCGCCGCGCCTAGCGTTGCCGCACCGGATCCCGCTTCTGACCTACCTCGGCGTAGACCTGGTCGATACCACCGAGGCGGAACTGGCGGCGGCCGCCGGGGTCTATCTCGACCCGGTCCTCGGGCCTCGAGTCCCTGCCCCCTCCGCCCGCGAACGCTCGTGCGACTGTCCGGCGTGCTCAACGGACCCGGCCGGCTTGCTCTCGACCCATGCGGTGGCAGCGAGCCGACGGGCCGTCTCCGAGGCGACCGCCGCCGCCCGGGCCGGCCGTCTCCGGGAGCTGGTCGAATCCCGCCTGGTCGCGGAACCGGCGCTCTCCGAGATGCTCCGCCACGCGGACCGAGAGCTCCGTGCGCTTCTCGAGGAGCGGACGCCGGTCGCCTTCACCGGCTCCCGCGACTACGTCTTGCTCGAATCGCATCGACGGCCCGAGATGGTCCGGTTCCGGGCCCGACTGTTGGAGCGGTATCGCCCCCCACCTTCCAAGACGGTCCTCCTCCTGGTCCCGTGTTCCAAGACCAAGCCGTACCGCCGTTCCCGAAGTCACCGCCGCTTCTTCGGTGCCCTCGAGGGGCTTCGGGCGCTCGAGCGCGTCCATGTCGTCTCGGTGAGCTCTCCCATCGGCCTCGTCCCCCGAGAGCTCGAGGACCTACCTCCCGCCCGCCACTACGACATCCCCGTCACCGGCGACTGGGAGGAGAGCGAGCGGGGCTACGTTCGGAGCGCGCTTGCGTATCTTCGAGCGAACGGGAGGTATCGGTCGGTGGTGGTGCACCTCGACCCGTGGGAGTACTCGTTCCTGGAGCCGGACCTCCCGCCCTCGGGCTCGGTCCGATGGACCCTGAAGGACGACCGGACAACGACAAACGAGGCGGTCGCCTCGTTGAGGTCCGCGGTCGCGGAGGCTCTCGCCGGAGACCCCCCGGTCCCGGGGGGTCCGCTCGCCGTCGTCCGGGAGGAGCTCGAGGCGCTCGCGAGCGTGCAGTTCGGTCCCGACGCCGCGCATCGGCTGTTCGCGCCCTCGGTGCGCCTGAGCGGCCGCCCTTGGTTCCAGCGCGTCACGGACGGTCGCACCGACCTTGCGACGTTGAGGGAGGAACGGGGGCTCTTCCACCTCACCGTGGCCGGTGCGCGACGCCTCTGGCCCGACCCTCCGCTCGCCGTCGAAGTCCACCCGGAAGTACCGCTCGAGGGCGACCTGTTCGTCCCGGGGGTCCGGGCCGCGGACGACCGTATTCGCACGGGCGACTCGGTAATCCTGGTGCGGTCGGGTCGCTTGGCGGCGGTCGGCGAGGCGGCTCTGCCCGGTCGGTTGATGACCGAGCTCTCCCGGGGTCTCGCCGTCCACGTTCGACACCGTGAACACGCTCCGACCGACAGCCCCATGTCCGCGGAGCGGTCTCCTTCGGACGCGGGGCCGGTCGTCTAGCGGTGAGGACGCCGCGCTTACAACGCGGAGATCGACGGTTCAAATCCGTCCCGGCCCACGGTTCGAAGCCCACGTGGCCCGCATTTCCATCGGAGTGGAACGCCGAGCGAGCGGAGAGGACTCGCGCTGACTCCGCATGAGCGCGGGATTCAAGGCGCGGAGCCGCATCGCTTTGTGAGGCAGAGCCCCTGGAGCAAACGCGGCCGGTCGGTGTCTACTGGGGACGATTCAATCCCCCGCACAAAGGACACCTTGCGACGATTCGCAAACTCAGGCGGGAGTGCCGCCTGACGGTCGCGATCGGAAGCTCCGAGCGCAAGAACGAGCGTGCGAATCCGTTCAGCGGCGCGGAGCGAAAGGCGATGCTACGGGCCTACCTGAAAGAGGCCGGAATCCGCGGCGTCACGATCGTTGCGCTCAACGACGGCAAGTCCATGGCCTGGGCTGTGGACAACCTCCTGCGGAGGTGCAGGCCCGACTTGCTCTTCCTCTCGGATGAGAAGACCGGCCTGGTGTCAATCGCGGCACGCAAGGTTCGCGTGGTTCGATTCCCGAGGACAGGTAGAACTTCCTCGACCCTGGTACGGAGCTTGATCGCGAGAGGGGACCCACGTTGGAAGAGCTTCACCGGCCGCTCGGTGGCCCGGGCAATCGAACGAGTTGGAGGGATTCGACGGATCCAGAGGGCGTACCTAGGACACCGCTCGGTCCGGCAATCTCCCCGTCAGCGGCCCCCAATCGCTCCCTCGGGACCCCATACCCGAGCTGGCACTCGGTGATCCAGAACGGCACGTGGAACCGTCCGGCCCTCTACCCGTCACGTGCAGCTCCGAGAGCGATATCTTAGGGGTGCCGTGTTCCAGCCATATCTGGATGCCGCGGTATCTGCGGGCCGAAGCGGGCGTGAAGGGTGTCATCTTCCGGAACGGCCGCGTTCTGCTGCTCCATCGCAGAGACGACTTGGCTCTCGTCCCCGGGCTCTGGGACCTACCGGGGGGTGGCGTCGAAGTTGGCGCAAGTCTCGAAGGGACGTTGGTTCGTGAAGTCCGGGAGGAGACCGGCTTCGCCGTGACCGTCGGACGGCCCATCCTTGCGTGGATCGCCTCCGCCCGAACGACGCGGGGGAAGAGGTTCTCGGCCGTAATCGTCTGTTACGAGTGCCGGACGCGGGCGACGGGCAGACCTCGGCTGGACGCCGAGGAACACACCGAGTTCGCTTGGGTGCGTCGTGAGGAACTTGCGAGGTATCCTCTGCCGCCCAACCAACTGAAGGCGATCCGGAAGGCCATCGGTCGACAAGCGAGAGCGGCTCGGTCACTTGAGGAGATGCGTCCGGACTATGGACCGGCTTCTCCCGAGAGGGTTGGTCATAGGGGCGGCGGTGAGTTTCGAAAGGGCTCGCGGTATGTCGACGTTTCTGACCGAGAAGCGGGCCGACACCTCCCTAGACGCACGGGTAGGTCGACTCGGGTCCGGGGACCCCGGTCGTTGCGTTGATCCCCACGGTGAATTCCGAGCAGCCCGAGCCGGGCGGTGGAGTGAAGAACGCAGAGCCGGTGGTGAGGTCGACCACCCATGCGCCCTCGCCGGGTCCGAAGCCGGCCGGTGTCATCAGATTCGCAAGGGTCATGGTCAGCGAGACCCCGGTTGGATGGGCGGTCATGAACCCCCCCGCTCCCACCTGGGTGGCTACCGACATCGCAGCCGGGCTGTCAATGACCCCAGCGGCCAGCGGAGGGGTCGAAGTGTCGAGAGCCAGACAACCGGCCCCGGACAGGCTGAAGGCCAGGGTTACGGCTCCGTCAATGACGTAGACGTTGATCACGGAGCTGGTGGATGGGTCGACGTACCAGAACCACCAAGCCGGTGCTAGACCGGACATGAGGTCGCCACCGAAGGCCGGGATGACCACCTCTCGAGGATCCGGCCCGACCAGTGACGTGACCGAGCAACCGTTTCCGGTAAAGTTGAACGGTTCCACCGTGAAGTTCGGCAGGTCGTATCCCGAGGCTAGGTCCAGATACGCCCCTCCGTAACGGTTCGCCACCGAGGACGCGATGGCCAAGGCACCTCGGAAGTCGATCCCTTTCCCGGCGCTCCCGGAACTTCGCGGGATGGCTCCGAGGACGATGCTCAGAACGAGGCACAGGACAACCGCCAGTCCCAACGCCGCCAGGGGCCCCGGTCCTGAAACGGTGCGGGATCGGCGCGGAAAGGACGGCCCCACTGAGTCCGATAGCATCGGTGCGGGGCCGCCGGGAGCCGAGGTGTCCTCGGCCATACAAGTGAAAAAGGCCAGCACTCAGCATCAACCCTAGGGCCTAACGCCACCAGCCGAACAAGGGCGGCGCCTCGACCGCGCCCAGCGGGAACGATACTCCGACCGCCCGGAGTGTCGGAGACGTCCCGGTCCACAGTATCTCGGATCGACGAAGTCTTGCCGCTAACGATTCCGAAGACCACGGGATCGTCACCCCTGCTCTGACGACCGCGCTCCAAAGGGCCGCCCGTTTCGCCGATGCGCGGGGAAGGGGTTCGTCGGAGCCCGGGCGTCACGCCGGGCCGGTCCGCCGTCGGGCAGTGGGTCCGCCCTACGCGCTGGCGGCCAGTTCGACCGCCTTCTTCGCCGGCTGGACGAGGAACAGTACGCCGGCTAGGAAGGCGAACAACGAGCCGACCAGAGCGAGGAGGCTCGCGTCGATGCCGACGATCGCCCAGCCGACCACCGCCAGGACGACCAAGAGCACACCGCTCGCGAGCGGGCGGGAGCTCCAGTCATGGCGGGCCAGCCACGCGAAGAACATCGCGAGGCCGCCGATGACGAACAGGACCACGGCGTTGCTCGCCGCCCCGATCGCGCCGATCGGTCGACCCAGCAACAGGTCGGCCGTCCCGACGATCAGGCTGACCAGCCCACCGAGAGCGATCAACGCGCCGCCCAGCAGGCCGAATCCGTAGCCCAGCCTCTGCTCGGACAATTCTGCCATGCTTGCTTTTTCACCTCCTTGAGAATTCACTCTTCGCCCTCCCGACGCGGCTCGCGCGAACGGGATGGCGAGGGTGCGGCGACCAGCCGGGCCACCCTATTTCAACCCTCGTCCAACCGTTCGGGGTCTTACGCCGGGAACATTGGATCTCGCTGCCGTTCCGCCGATTTCGCGGACCTTACAGGGGGGCCTGCGAAGGTTGGAAAGTTCGACAATCGGGGTATTCAGGACCCCCGGGGTCCGGCAATCGCCGAGGGTTCGTCGTCCGTTGGGACAAAGCTACAAGAAGGGCGTCGAAGGCTCGCGGAGAACCAACGATGGGAGGACCGAGAAAATGGCAGAGATGTGCGCCTATTGCGCGGCCCCGTTCGGCAGCCCCGCCGAATTGATCACCCACGTGAGGAAAGCCCATTCAGGCGGCGATTCTCAGGCGAGCCTGGCGATGAACCCGGAGTCCCACCACCCGGGTTTCGTGTGTGCCCTGTGCGGCCGTAGGTTTTGGACGACCACGGCGTTGACCCAACACAACCTGAGCCCGCACGCCCGGCGGCCCCGGGTCGCGGTCGTGCCCGCGACCTGGCCCACTTCCAGCTGATCCGGAGGAGGTCGCGCGCGCTTCGCCCGAGAGCGTCGGGCTCGCCCCGAGATTTCGTTCGGCGGTGAAAGATGGGTAGTTATAGCGAGAGACCGTGGGGAGAACTCCACTCCGCACAAACCCGTCAGGAAGACGACCCGAGCGCCGCGATCGAGAGGAGGTGGGGGCCGGAATTCGGGGCCAGGCCCCTGGCCGCGTTCGACCCGCTGCAGGGGGCCTTCCTCGGGGAGGGGCACCATATGGGCGCAGTCAGCGTGTGCATCAACACTCAGACCCCCCTCCTTCAGTTCTCTTCGACGGAGGGCGGGTCGCGACCCGTCTGGGAATTCGAGACGGACCTATCCAAGCTCCACGAAGGAGTCGACTATCGGTTCTCCCCGGGCGGTGTCACCCGGATGGTCTATCCGTTGGCGAGGCGGCTGATCGCGGAAGGCGCCTGGCGGGACGTTCACTGGGTCTCCCTGAATCCTCGCGCTCCCGAGACCGTCTCCCTGCCGGACGGGATCACCCTGCACAACGTGGCCCTGGATCGCGAGCGGCTCGACGGATACGGGAAGGCCAAGGAAGCGATCTGGACCACGGTCCACGGGCTGGCCGCGCCGAGAATTGCTCGCGACCTGTTCTGGACGGACGACTACGGCGAGTACACATACTACAATCGTACGACGGCCGAGCTCATCCGCCACCTCGACCGGACCGCCGATTTTGATATCTTTTACATCCACGACTTCCAGCAGCTGCCGATTGGCCACATGCTCGGGACGCTCAAGCCCAAGGTGTTCCGCTGGCACATCCCGTTCGATGGTCGGAGAATCCCCGCGCCGTGGCGCCCACTGCTCTCGACCTACCTCAACTCCTACGACGTCATCGTCGTGAGCGCCGAGCGCTACCGGGCTTCCCTGAAGAGCTTCGGTCATCGGGGCCGCGTCGAGCGGCTCTATCCGTACGTCGACCCCCGGGAATACGGCGAGCCCACCCCGTCGGAGGAAGCGGCAGCCTTGGAGAAGTTCGGTATCTCCCCCGAAGATGTCGTGGCGCTCGTCGTGGCTCGGATGGACCCGGCGAAGCGCCAGGACCGGGTCATCGAAGCGCTCGCGCGCCTCGCCCGGGGCTTCCCCCGGCTTCGGCTCGTGCTGGCGGGCAACGGAAGCTTCTCCGGCACGCGCGGGGGGCTTGGGCTTTCGAAAGCCGACCTGTGGCGACGGCACTTGGAGGCGACCGCACGCTCGAGAAACGTCGCGGACCGTGTCGTGTTCACCGGGCATGTCTCCCAACGGGAACTCGAGTGCCTCTACCGGCGGTGCGCGTTCACCATCCTGCCCTCGACCCGAGAAGGGTTCGGCCTCGTGGTCGTGGAGAGCTGGCTCTACCGCAAACCCACCGTCGTCAGCCGGCAGGCCGGCATCGCCGACCTCATCGATGACGGGGAGAACGGGATCCTGTTCGACCCGGACCGCCCCGGCGGACTCGAGCGGGCGATGACCCGCCTTCTCCGCGACCCGGGTCCGCTACGCGAACGTCTCGGGAACGCGGGGTTCCGTACGGCACGACGCTGCTCGGTCGATGCCGCGGTCCGGGACGAGACGCGGCTGTTGGTACGGGTGGTGGAGAACTGAATGGTCGAGATCCCGACATTCCTGTGGCCGGTGATCTTCTTCGGCGTCATCCTCGGCCTCACGTGGCTGTTCTCCTACCTCGCGGAGCTCGCGATCTGGGGGATCATGCGCCAGAGCAATCCCCAGATCACGGTCGCGGCGCAGCGGCTCGGGGTCGTCATCGTCTGGCTGGTCGGCACCGTCCTGGCCGTCCAGGAGCTGGGCGTCAGCGTCGACATTCTGCTGCTCGTGATCGCCTTGCTCGGCGCCGCAGCCATCATAGCGCTGCGACAACCGCTCGAGAACTTCGGGGCGAAGTACTTCGCCGACCTCTACGCGCCGTTCAAGCTCGGCGACACGATCCGGCTCGGCGACCAGACCGGACGGGTGATCGAGATCAACGCGATGAGCACCGTGATCCTCTCGGAGGACGACCGGTTGGTGGGGCTTCCGAACTCGCTCTTCCTTCGACAATCGGTGGTGAACCTGACCCCCCAGGCATGGAAGGAGGTCACGGTGCCGATCACGCTCCCCGGCTCGGTCGACCTCGCCACCTACGAAAGTGACATGCTGAAAGTCCTGTCCCGGCTACGGGTGCGCCTCGACCGACGCTATCCTCCGGTCTTCACGGTCCGGTCGCGCAGCGCCCAGTCGACCGACCTCGTGCTCACCGTCATGGTCCGTCGTCCGGAAGACCGAGAGCCGGTGCTCGCCGAGGTCAACCTCCGCCTCACCGAAGCGATCGAAAAGGCGCGCAGCGGAGGGGCCCGGGCCTCTTCGGAAGGCGGCTCCGACCGGGCCCGGCCGCCCTCCACGGAGCCGGCGTCGGTAGGCCGAAACGGGCCGTAGCCGGTCGGACGGCAGAAGCGGAAAGCACGCGCAATCCGGCCGCTCAGCCCTTCAACCGGTGAACTCCTGTTCGACCGTCCGTCGCAACCGAACCGTGATCCCCCGCTCGCGCAGCATGGGGAAGAACGGCTTCGGTTCGAGCCGCTCGGGGGCGAGCATGCCGGGCGTTCGTATGGCCCCGCCCACCATCTGGAGGGCCGCGACCGCGGCGGGAGTGCCGGTGAGGTACGCCACGGCCGTGACGTTGTACAGCTCGCTCGTCCGGCGATGGTTCAGGGTGGTCGAGAACGTCTCGGCCACCGCGTGGCCATCCTTCTCGCCCTTGGTCTCCACGATCAGCATGCTGTCGCCGTCGATCTTGCCGGCGAGGTCCGCCGGCTTCGGGAACGCGTTCAGCACGGTCCGAAGCGGGCCGGGCGCTTCGGGTGTCCCGCGCTCGAGCAACCGCAGGTCCCGGAGGGTGAGGAGAGTTCGCACTGCGGTGTCGTCCAGGGAGAGCTTGAAGTCGACGTACCGCACGCCCTTGCCGATGTTCCGGGGGAGGCTATCGACCTCCTCGTGGTCGACCGAATAGACCTTCTGCGGGCCCACCGGGGGCGGGAACTCGTACATCTCCCCGTCCCCGAACGGGGGGACGTCCCGGTAGCGCCCGTTCTCCCAGACCCGCGAGCCGTGGAGCGTCTCCTCGAGGAACGTTTCCGGGCTGAACACGGGGAGGAACGGGTACGCCGGGTTCGCGCCGGTATCGCCGTCGCGCACGCGGATCGACTCGACGTGGTCGAGGCCGTCCGCCGATTGCCGGGCCATGACGTTCGAGAGTCCGGGGTCCTCCCCCATTCCGAGGACGGCCGTCAGGCCGTGGGCTCGCCACTCGGCATCGTTGACGTAGGGGTCCGTCGAGTCGGTGGCGAGGTCCATGTAATTCGCTCCGGTCGAAAGGCAGGCCGCCTGGATCCCCGCGTTGAAGCGGGGAAGTGACGCCTGGACCACCAGTTCGACACCCTGGAACGCCGCCTCCAGGACGGATGGGTCGGAAGCGTCCAATGCCCGTGTGGTAACCTTGTTCGATCCGACCAGCCGGGCGGCGGCCGTCCGAGCAAATCGTTCATCGACATCAGCCAGGGTCAATCGTCGAACCCGAGAGTCGGGCGCCAGGTGGCTCGCGATAACCGTGCCCACGGCGCCGCACCCGATCAGCAGTACGTGTCCGCTTTTTGAGGGAATACATCCCACCCGGCGTTCGACCTTCGGAGGCCTATTAGGTTCTATTCCCGTCGACCGTCGTGAGGGTACGCCCGGCGGGTGGTCGTGGAGTGCCCTTCCCGCGAGATGGCACCCGAGTGGCGCAGGTTGGAGGCCGTCCGGCCATGCGTCGGACAATTGTCAGACGGGAACGTTGGTGCGGCAACCCATATCGGGGACGCGGACTGTGCCCTCGGCCCGGGGCGGGACTGCGCAGCCCAAGACCCGAACCACAATTGTCATCGGAGTGGTCGTTGTCCTCGTGGCGGCGGGCATCGGAAGCTACTTCGCCCTCCGCCAATCGTCCGTGGCCGCCACCTGCGGGTCCAACCAAACGACGACGATCTGCATCGACCAGGCCGAGCTCCCCGACTCCTTGGACCCCCAGGTCGCGTTCTCGTCCCCCGGATGGGGCGCGGTTCAACAGGTCTACCAAGGTCTCGTTCAGTACAACGGGACGAGCTCGACGAACTACAGTGGCATCCTCGCCAAGAACTGGACCACCGCCTACGACAACTTCACCGGCTTCGAGAGCTACTCGTTCACACTGCGCTCCGGAGTCCACTTCTCGAACGGCGACCCGTACAACGCCTACGTCCAGTGGTACAGCCTCTACCGATCGCTCCTGCTCATCCAAGGGCCTCAGTTCATCCTTGAGCAGAACTTCTACTCCACCAACTTCAGTGCCATCGCCCCGCTGAACTACTCCTCTCCCCTCGCCGCCATCGATTCCGCCAACACGACGCTCGCGAACGACCTCAATTCCTGGAACTTCTTCGACCCCACCGTCGCCGAGATCGCCCTCATGAGTGAGCCCTACCAGTCGTTCCAGGTCGTCAACAACCTCACGATCCAGCTCAACCTTGGATACGGCTACCTCGCGAGCAACTACACCTACTTCCTCGCGGCCCTTTCCTGCCCGAACTCCGCCGCGGTCGACCCGGCCTGGGTGGACGCCAACGGCGGGATCGTGGTCGGCGACGTCTCCAAGGACTTCCTCAATACCCACACCCTCGGAACGGGACCGTATCTCCTCGAGAACTACAACCCCGTCGAGGGCGGGGGCTACACGCTCGTCCCGGACCCGAACTACTGGGGCAAGGCCGCGGCGACCGCCGAGCCCTGGAACAACAACCTCCAGCCCGCGAACACGACGGTCGACATCATCTTCCAACCCACGCTCGATGTGACCATCAGCCAGCTCATCCACGGGAACGTTCAAGGTGCCGAGTTCGACTACATCGGGCCGTCCTCGATCAACAGCCTGAAGGGATACTCCAATCTCGAGGTGGTGCCCATGCCGACGGCGGTCAGCGTGGCCGCCGGGGCGTGGTGGGTGTACCTCAACCAGAGTGTCTACCCGTTCAACAACCTCTCCGTGCGCGAAGCGATCGCCCACGCGATCAACTACGGCGAGATCATCGCCCAGGCGTTCGGGGGTTACGGACAGCAATGGGTCGGACCGGTTCCGCCCGGATATCCGTACAACAACAACGTGACGGCCCAAGAACCGTACTATGCGTTCAATCTGACCCTCGCGCAGCAGGAGATCGCGAACTCCCCGTGCGCCAACAGTGCCTGCGCCGGCACCTCGATCAACTACGAGTACCTCGACGTGGGGGCCAGCTGGGCCGAGACGGCCCAGTTCGTGGCGAGCGACCTCGCGAAGATCGGAATCACCATCAATCCACTTCCGCTCTCGCTCCCGGACCTTTACGTGGAACAGAGCTTCGCGGCCGGCCGCTGCGCTTCGGCCACGAACGCGAACGGTGGACCGTTCTACATGGGTCAGGAGTTCTACAGTTCCGACTACGCGTCGCCCGACGACTGGACCCAGAACGACGCCTACAGCCTGGGGAGTGCCAATCGATGCATGGCGGGCTACGCCAACGCGACCGTCGACCAGCTGGTCTATCAGGCCGCGGCGGAGTCGAACGCCGCCAACCTCACGGCGGACTACACGAACATCACGACCACGATGTATCAGAACTACACCGACATCTGGATGGTCCTGCCCACCTCTGTATCCGTCTACGCGGCGAACCTCCACGGCATCATCATCAACGCGATGGGCGACGCCGAGCCCTCCTGTCTCGAGTTCAACACCTACTGGCTCAGCTGACCGCACGTCCCAAGACCGCTTCCTTCACGGACCCGGGGCCTTATCGGAGCGCCCGGGCGTGAAAGGCTCCGGAGGTTCGTTGCGGGATTCCTTCGGTCCGGGGGCGGCCGACGACGGCGGCGTCCGGACCGCGGCGCGATGGGCGGGAGAGGTGCTCGCGATTCAGGACGCCCGCATCCGGCCCTCTCCTGACGTCCCTCCGATCGAGCACGGGACCGTGCTCATCCGGGATGGGCGGATTGCCGAGGTCGGAACATCGGTCGACTTACCCCCGAACGCCCACATCATCTCCGCCGAGGGAGGCGTGGTCACGGCGGGGTTCTGGAACGCTCACGTGCATTTCACCGAGGCGAAATGGAGGCACGTCGAGGGCGCGCCCCCCGAACTTCTGGAAGGGCAGCTTAGGGACATGTTCACGGGTCGGGGGTTCACGACCGTTGTCGACACCGGCTCGGACCCCCGGGTCACGCTGCGACTCCGTCGGAGGATCGAGTCCGAGGGGCTACCCGGCCCCACAGTCTACACGGCGGGTCCCAGCGTGTTCCCTCCCCGAGGGATCCCGTACTACCTCAGGGGCACGCTCACGTGGTGGCTACGGCCTTTCGTTCCCACTCCTTCGACTCCCGGGTCGGCGAGAAGGGTCACCGAAAGGAACTTGGCTCGGGGCGCCGACCTCGTGAAACTGTTCACCGGTTCGTACATCGCCCGCGGCACGATCCGGACGATGCCCGAGCCGATCGCACGGGCGGCCGTAGGAGCTGCTCACGCGCACGGTCGGCTCGTCTTCAGCCACCCGTCCAACCTGGAGGGAACCCGCATCGCGATCCGGGCGGGGGTCGATGTGCTCGCCCATCCGCCGGACACCGCGGAGGGTGTGGACGAGGGTGTTGTTCGAGAGATGGTGGACCGCCGGATGGCGATGACCCCGACGCTCAAGATGTTCGCTCGCACGGTGAGCGAGGACCCTCGGTACCTCGAGCCGATCCACCAGGTGGTCCGCCAGTTCCACGCGCTCGGTGGCCAGTTGCTGTTCGGCACCGACGTCGGCTACATGAGCGACTATGCGGTCGAGGAGGAGTTCCGGGCCCTGCGGGACTGCGGACTCACGGCACGGGAGCTGCTGCGGATGCTGACGACGGCACCCGCCGAGCGTTTCGGGGTGGCGGGCACGGTGGGGAAGGTCGTGGCCGGCGCTCGGGCCGACCTGGTGCTGTTGGACGCGGACCCGTTCGACGATCCGCTCGCGTTCACGCACGTGCGGGCGACCGTTCGTGCGGGTCGGGTGCTCACTCTCCGCCAGTAACCGGGGGGGTCCGATGGCCGATCCCGGGGGTGGCCGAGCCGGGCGGCCGGCCCTGGACCGCTCCGGCAGGGTCGGTCGGCCGTCGCAGCGGCAACTCGTAGTACAGGAACTCTCGGTCCCGAATCCACCCGGAGGCCTCGTAGACGCGCTGGGCCGGGTTGTCGACCGCGGTTGAGAGCTCCAGGTAGTGCGCCCCGTCCTGTTCCCCGAGGCCCCGGGCGGCTTCGAGGAGACGGGCGCCGACCCCGCGTCGTCGTGCCTCCGGGGGGACGTAGAGGTCGTTGAGCAGGTAAACACGTCCCAGCGAGACCGAGGAAAAGAGCGGGTACAGTTGCATGAAGCCGACGGCCCTTCCTCCTTCTTCAGCGAGGAAGACGATCGACTCGTCGCGCGCGAGCCGGTTCGATAGGAAACGTGCCGAGGCCTTCGGGTCGGAGGGCTGGTCATAGAACTGTCGATAGGCATCAAAGAGAGGCGTGAGCGCCTCGAGGTCGGCGCGCCCCGCCCGTCGAACGGTGACCCGGGGGTCGCTCGGTGGGGCCGCCTTTCGCTCGGGAGCACGGGCCGGACCGGCGCGGGGACGGCAGACGAGCTCGCCCGAGCAGTTCGGGCAGACGTACGCGAGCCGACGGTAGCACGTCGGGCAGAACGTACACTCGTGCGCACAGATGTACGCCGAGGCGTCCTCCGCCAGCGCCGCGTGGCATCGACCGCATTCGCGTCGGAACTCCATGCGCTCCCATCCGCGCCACTAGGCTTAACGGTTCGAGGCGGGAACGCGTGCTGCTTTCCGCTTCGGGGTCGACGAGCGACGCACCCTAGGTCATGCGAGCGCCGAGGGGGTAGCCCGCGAGCATCAGTATGTCACCGTGACCCCGTCCGAGGTTGGGAGCCCCGATCGTCCGGGTATCAATCAGCCGAAGCTCGCGAAACGCGGGCGAATGGAGCTCGTGGCCGTGCGGCCAGTCGGCCCGGAACAGGAAATCGAGGTCCCAGTGGTTGCCGCTTTCGGGCGAGGACGAGGACGGGTACGCGTCGGAGAAGACGTCCGGTCCTCGCAGCTCCAGGTGCTCAAGGCCGAGCTGCTCGCGGGCGATGCGCTCGGCGGCCGCGCGGGGGCTTTCGAACTCGACGAGATGACTCGCCGGCAACACCCAGTGCTCGTGAAGCGCCTCGAGCGCGGCGGGCCCGAGGCTCGCGAGCTCGGACCATGGGGCGGAAGCGGCGGGTCGACCGAGAACGACCAGGTTCGGGTTCTTCGGGTCGCCGACGAGGACGAACACGGAGATACAGAGACCCGCCGGCGGGATCGCCCACACGCGACGACCGTCGACCTCGCCCTCCGTGAGGCGATACCGTGCAAACCGTCGGGAGGTCGCCATGAGCCTCCGACCGGGGTAGGGACACCCCTCTTATGGACTCTGCCTCGAAACCGGTCCTGCCCCGAACACCTCGCGGACCCCCGGGATGTTGGCGAGCGGGATCGGGACGTCGATGGAGTCGGAACTGTCCTCAGGAACTCTCTCCGCAACGAGCGACCCTTCGCGCCCATGGCGGTATCCTTCGCCTGGACCTCGAAGACCTAGCTGAACGCCATCCGGCCCTTGACCCGCTCCCTCACTCAGGAGGGGCGGAGAAGTTGGGGCCCCGTGCTCCTCGGTCGGCGGCACTTCGGGCGACTAACAATAGCTATAGTACAAACTATAGTCTAAATTGGAACTCTATATATGCTCCTGTTCGCTTTTTCACGGTGATGAAGACGAAGAACCTCGCAGGGGCCGGTGCGGGAGCGAGCGGAGCGAGCTCCGACCCGCCGGTGGGAACCCTGCCCGTCTCCCGGGAAGGTCGCGGCCCGTTGGCCGCCGGCCCGCGCCCCGCGTCCGGCGGGAAGAACGAACTTGTGTCCACGTTCGAACCGTGGGAAGGAGCCACGCTCCAGGTGGGTCGGGGAGAGCCGTCGGAGCACCTGTTCCGTCGGCTCCTCGGAGCCTACCTTGCCGGAGCCCGCGAGTTCGTGATCCGCGAGCGGCCCGGCATCTCTCCAGGTACGCGGGAGGTCGTCCGCACGTTCTGCCGTCGAACACGACAGCCCGAGATCATCTCGGATGAAGCGGGGGCCCTCCAGCTCCGGGACCTCGCGTTCGAGAGCCCCATTCCCCTCGACCAGCGAATCGTCCGCATGGGCCGCCTGGTGGTCGACTTCCACCGCGAGGCCGTGGAAAGCTGGTCCCACCTTCCGTTCCTCGAGGAGGGGTACTGGGAGCGACGGGACGACGAGATCGACCGGGAGGCGTGGTACGTCGAGCGGGTCGCGGCGATCCGCCTCGGAGTGCCGGGACGGGGGCCCGAATGGCTGGGGCTCTGGACCACCGCGCGGAGCCTCGAGCGGATCGCCGACCACGCGGTCGTGATCGGCGAGGTCGGCCGGCGGCTCGTCGACCTGCCGAACGGAGTGGGACCGGTCACCTCGCTACGGCAGTTCCACCATCAGGCGATGGAGCACCTCGAAGGCGTTCTCGGAGCATCGGAGGGGGCTGTCGCCAACGACCTCCTTGACCTCGGGGACGCGCTCCAGGCCTCGGGCCGGGCGCTTTCGGACCGGCTGCTGCCGGCGGTCGGAGGCGGCACGATGCCTCCGGCGACCGCCGCGGCGGTCACCCGCATCCTCGAGTCGATCGGACGCACCGTGGCCTACTCCCAGGACATCGCTCAGGTCACCTTGGACCGGTGGGCGCCGCGGGCTCCGGAACCCGAGGGAAAGGCTTCCGGGCGACGTATAGCCCCTCCTCCCGCCGTATCTCCATAGAGACCGTAGAGATTTTCTACCACGACGCCTGCCTTGGGGTCCCCCTAGGGACCCGTGCCGCGCAAGCAGGCCCGAACCAACGGTATCCGCGTGATCGCGGTCCGCCATGGGCCGGCCGAGGACCGGGACCCCGCCCGCTGGCCCGACGACGACCTGCGTCCACTGACTCGTAAGGGCGAGAACGAGACCCGACGCGCGGCGAAGGGTCTCGCGAACGTCGTCCGCTCCGCGGACCGCCTCGTCTCCAGCTCCGCGGACCGCGCCCTGCGCACGGCCCAGCTGATCCACCGGGAGCTCTCGAAGGCGCCCTCCCCCGAGACCTGGGAGGAGTTGGCGCCGGGCAACCTGGCGACCCCGATCTTCGACCGTATCCGGCGTACCGCCCGTCCCCGGGAGACCGTCGTCCTGGTCGGGCACGAACCGACCCTCGCGGAGTTCGTCGGGGAAGCGTTGACCGGGGAGGGGCTTTCCGTAGTCCATCTCACGAAGGGCGGCGCGGTCTGCCTCGAGTTCTCGAATTCGGTGCGCCCGGGCGCGGGCCGTCTCGTCTGGCTGCTCACGCGAAAGCAGCTCGCCAACGGGCACGACTAACGGAACGGTACCCCGTTACGACTTGCGGGGCGGGCGTCGCCCGGAAGCGCGGCGCGTTCCGTAGAGCGGCGCGACCTTCCGCTGGACGTCGGCATGGACCTGCTCGGGCATCCGGTTCGCGTCCACGTTCTGGAATCCGTACTCCCTCGCCATCCAATCGAACTCCTTCGAGAGGAGGGCCTGGTAGAGGAAGAAGCTCTCGAACAGGTCCCGGGAGAGGCAGAGGTCCATGCCCGACTCCCAGTAA
>Ga0187815_10000364_pt1 | contig 22023 bp, 14 predicted proteins | sample NC_S_5_FD_132962 | JGI IMG/M metagenome (GOLD analysis project Ga0187815, IMG submission 132962) | Wetland sediment microbial communities from Neuse River Estuary, North Carolina, USA - ASW-S_5 | ecosystem: Environmental > Aquatic > Freshwater > Wetlands > Sediment | place: USA: North Carolina...
GGTGGCGATGATCACCGCCTACGGCAACGTGGACGCCGCGGTGAACGCGCTGAAGGCCGGCGCGTTCGACTTCGTCTCCAAGCCGGTGGACATCCAGATGCTGCGCCAGCTGGTGCGCACCGCGCTGCGGCTGGCCGAGGAGAAGCGCAGCGGCAAGGCCGCGGCCAAGGCCGGCGGCGCCGGCGAACGGCTGATCGGCGACTCCTCGGCGATGCAGATGGTGCGCTCCACCATCGCCAAGCTCGCGCGCAACCAGGCACCGGTCTACATCGCCGGCGAATCCGGCGTGGGCAAGGAGCTGGTGGCGCGGCTGATCCACGAGCAGGGTCCGCGTGCGCCCGGCCCGTTCGTGCCGGTGAACTGCGGCGCGATCCCCTCCGAGCTGATGGAGAGCGAGTTCTTCGGCCACAAGAAGGGCAGCTTCACCGGCGCCGGCGCGGACAAGGAAGGCCTGTTCCAGGCCGCCCACGGCGGCACCCTGTTCCTCGACGAAGTGGCCGAGCTGCCGCTGCACATGCAGGTGAAGCTGCTGCGCGCGATCCAGGAAAAAGCCGTGCGCCCGATCGGCGCGCGCGAGGAGGTGCCGGTGGACGTGCGCATCCTCTCGGCCACGCACAAGAACCTCGCCGCCCTGGTCGAGCAGGGACAGTTCCGCCAGGACCTGTTCTACCGGATCAACGTGATCGAGCTGCGCGTGCCGCCGCTGCGCGAGCGCCGCGGCGACGTGCCGCTGCTGGCCAACTTCATCCTGCAGGGACTGGCCCGCAAGGACGGCGGCAATCCCCGCCAGTTGCTGCCCGAGGCGCGGCAGGCGCTGGAGAGCTACGACTTCCCCGGCAACGTGCGCGAGCTGGAAAACATCCTCGAACGCGCCACCGCGATGTGCGACGGCGAGCATATCGACGCCGACGACCTGATGCTGCCGCAGCGCATGCCGCGCACGGAAACGGCAACCCCTGCCGTTCCCGGCAACGCGCCCCCGGCCGCCGCGCCGAACCCGGCCAACGCCACCGGCGACGGCGGCCTCGACGACTACATCAGCAATCTGGAGCGCGGCGCGATCATGAAGGCGCTGGAAGAATCGCGCTACAACAAGACTGCCGCGGCGAAGAAGCTCGGCATCACGTTCCGGGCGTTGCGCTACAAGCTGAAGAAGCTGGGCATCGACTGAGCCGGTTGGCGACGGGTGCACCGGCAAGCCGGCCGGCGCCTCGCCGGGGACGTTCGTGCTGGCAATGGCCGATCGGCCCGCTGGCGTGGCGCCATCCATGCGGAACGGACGCCGGGCCCTGCCGTCCCGCCTCGATGCGAGAGTCAGCTCTCCATCAGCAAGGGTCGCCAGCGGCGCAGGACGCGCCTCACGCCCTCCAGCCACGCGGTGCATGCCAGCACCAGCGACAGCAGGAGCGCCAACGCGTTGCCGTCCAGCCCTTCCAGGCCGATCGCCGCACGCAGCGGCGCGATGCCCAGCACGGCCGCGAGCATGAGCATCGCGGCACCCAGCATGGGCAAAAGCCATGGATTCTTCTTCCACCCGATGCGCCACAAGGGAAGCGCCAGCTGATGGTTGGCCAGGGTCAGCAGCAGCACGGCGGCCACCAGCCCTAGAAACGTGACGCCACGCGCCAGCTCCGCGGAACCGCGCACCACGAGCACCGAGCCGTAGCACAGCACCAGAATCGCGGCCAGACCTGCACCTTGAGCGGCGCCAAAGCCCAGGTTGGCCAGGCGGAACGGCGATTCTCCGATCGGCCGCGGCGGCCGGCACATGATGCGGGGAGACGCGGGGGCGGCCTCGAACACGATCGAGCAGGCGGGATCGATCAACAGCTGCAGCAGCGCGATCTGCACCGGCATCATCAGGATCGGCCAGTGCAGCAGACTCGGCAGCAGCGCCAGCGCCACCACCGGCACATGGACCGCCACCACGAAACGGGTCGCCGTCATGATGTTGTCGTAGATGCGCCGGCCCTGGCGGATGGCCGCCACCAGGCTCGCGAAGTCGTCGTCCAGCAGCACCAGCGCCGCCGCCTCGCGGGCCACGTCGGTGCCGCGGCCGCCCATCGCCACGCCGGCATCGGCGGCCTTGAGGGCGGGCGCATCGTTCACGCCGTCGCCGGTCATGCCCACCACCTCGCCGCGCCGCTGCAGGGCGCGCACCAGCCGCAGCTTTTGCGTGGGCTGCACGCGCGCGCAGACATCCACGTCAGCCAGGCGGACGGCGAGCTGCTCGTCGCCTAGCGCGTCCACCTCGGCACCGGTGATCGACCGTGGCGACGCGCTCAGCCCGATCTGTCCGGCGATGGCCCGCGCGGTGACTTCGTGGTCGCCGGTCATCATCAGCACGCGGATGCCGGCCGCATGGCATTCGGCCACGGCGGCCCGCGCCTCCTCGCGCGGCGGGTCGATCAGGCCCAGCAGCCCCGCGAAGCGGTAGCGGAAGCCGCGTTGCGTGGCGGGCCAGACCGGCCCCGGCCACTCCGCCGACGCCACCGCCAGCACACGCAGGCCGCGTGCGGCCATGGCATGCACGCGCCGCTCCCATCGCCGCCGTTCCGCCGCATCGAGCCCGCACAGCTCCATCACCGCCTCCGGCGCCCCCTTGGCGCCGACCGCGAAGCGCCCGTCGGCCAGCGGTGCGGCGCGGCTCATGGCCAGCAACCCGGGCGTCAGCGGGTATTCCTTGACCACGCTGTCGGCGGGCGCAACGTCGCGGTCGCCGAGGTGTTCCGCGCCGAACGCGCGGATGGCGTGCTCCATCGGATCGGCCGACCCGGCCGGCGTGGCCAGCAGCGCCAGCCTGGCCAGCTCATGGAAGGCCGGCGGCAGCGGCCCTCCACCTTGCCGGAAGGCCCCGTTCCCGACATCCAGTTCGGCCACTGCCATGCGGTTCTGCGTCAGCGTGCCCGTCTTGTCCGCCACCAGCACGGTGATGGCGCCCAGCGTCTCCACCGCAGCGATGCGGCGGGCCAGCACCTTGTGCCGTGCGATGCGCCAGGCGCCCAGGGCGAGGAAGACGGTGAGTATCACCGGGAACTCCTCGGGCAGGACGGCGATCGCCAGCGCGACGCCCGCCAGCAGGCTGTCGAGCAGGCTGTTCCCGTCCCAGAGCCAGTCGAGCAGCACGAGGCCGATGGCGCAGGCCAGGGCGGCGAGACCGAAGCGGCGGATCAGGCTGCGCGACGCGCGCTGCAGCGGGGAGGTCGTCTCCACCGTGGATACCAGCGCCTGACCGATCCGCCCCACCGCGGTATCCGTGCCGACGCCGACCACGCACACGGTACCCCGGCCGCGCGTCACCAGCGTGCCGGCGAAAACCCGGGTGCCTTCGCCGGAAGGGTGCTTGGCCACCGGCACCGATTCGCCGGTGAGCAGCGACTCGTCCGCCTCCAGCAGGCCCTCCAGCATCACGGCGTCCGCGGCGACGCGGTCGCCCTCGTGCAGCACCAGCAAGTCGTCCATGACCACTTCCACCGAGGGCACGCGTTGCTCGCGGCCGTCGCGGATCACGCGCGCCTGGGGCGCGGAGAGGTCGCGCAGGGCTTCCAGCGCGCGTTGCGTCCTGCGTTCCTGCACCAGCGTGATGCCGATGATCACCACGACCGACGCCAGCAGGAAAATGGCATCCGTGCGCTCGCCCAGCGCCAGGTAGACGCCGCCGGCGAACAGCAGCAGCAGGAACATCGGTTCCGCCAGCACACTGCGGGCGATCGCCCACATCGAACGGGGCCGGCTGCCCGGCAGGGCGTTGGGGCCGTTCTGCCGCAATCGCTCGCGCGCCTCGGCCTCGCTCAACCCGGCGCGGCACGGCGCGGCGGATGCGGCGCGGTTCACGCCTCGGCCACCAGCAGCGGCAACTCGCCCTGCTGGAGCATGTAGCGCGTGACGCCGCCGAGCAGCCACTCGTTCACGCGCGAATGCCCCCACGCGCCCATCACCAGCAGATCGGCGTCGTGGCCGCGCGCACGTTCGTGGATGCGCCGGCCGTCGTCGTCGTTCTCGTCCAGGACCTCCCAGTGGGTCCGCAGGGCGTGCCGCTCCAGCCACTGGTCGAGCGCCAGCGGGATGCGCCGTGCGTTCGCGCGGATGCGCGATACGCCATCCAGCACCACGATCTCCTCGGCGCGGGACAGCAGCGGCGCCGCTGCGCGAACCGCGCGTGCCGCCTCGGTGGAGCCGTTCCAGGCGATGACCACCTTGCGCACGCCGCCCTTGCCGGCCCAGTGTTCCGGCACGAGCAGCATGGGCGCGGCATCGGTAGACAGCGTGCGGCCCAGCGGATTGAAGCCGGAGGCGAGGCGCGCGGCTTCACGCGACAGCCGCCCGAGCACCAGCTCGACGAGGCTGCCACGGCGGGAAAGCACCGCCTCGTAGAACCCGCGATACGCCTCCCACCGGCCGTCGACGCCATGGCTTCGGCACAGTTCGCGCCACCAGTCGTGGCGGTCGCGCGCAGCCCGTTCCTGCTCCTCCAGCACGAGCATGGCGTCCGGCATGACCAGCATCTCGGCGGGACTGAGCATCACCACCTGCAGGCCGGTGAGGCGCGCGCCATGCTGGCGGGCAAGGGCGAAGGCAAAGCGCAGCAAGGCTGCGTCGTTGCGTTCCGGATCGACATCGACAAGGAATTCGAGCATGACGACTCCGGAGCTTTCTACGCGAACCCTGGCAGCCGCCGGGATCCGGCCAGGCAGCTGGAAACGGTCAGCGCGGCGGGTATGGGCGCGCCGCCCGCCCGTGTTGTCCGCCGCATCCGGCATCTCCCGCGCGGATCTGCATGCCCGCATTACAGACCGGCGTTCCAGGAGATGGATTGACGTGCGTCAATTTGGTGCCGCGGCATGGCCGGCATGGCGCGCCACCGGTTTCGCGCCGGCGCGCACGCGAAGCGGCAAGACCGGAGCGGCAAGCTCCCTGATCGGGCGATCGCGTCAGCCCGCGCCGCTGACCAGCGCCAGCCGCAGCGTGCGCAGCAGCCTCCGCGTGGTGACCGGCTTGTCGAGCGCGTGCAGGCGCGGCAGCGGCGGCAGTTCGTCGAGGTCCGGCGGTGCGTCGGGGCGTACCAGCATCACCACCGCGCCGTCGTAGCCCTGCTCGATCAGCGCGCCCAGCGTGCGCCCCGCAGTGAACAGATTCATGTCGGCGTCCATCAGCACCAGGTCGGGCAGGCCGTGCGCGCCGATCCACTGCAGGGCGGCGGTACCGCTCTGGCTGGCATGGGCCTGGTAGCCCCACGCGTCCAGCGTGTCGCTGAGCAGGGACAGCTGGCTGGCCGCCTCGGCCACCACCAGTACCTGTTCGGCGGCGCCTTCGAGGCTGTCGGTGTCGTCGCCGTTCGCCTCGACGGCGTCCGCCGCCAGTTGCTGCAGCGGTATGTACAGGTCGAAGCGGGTGCCACGGCCAGGCACGCTGTCCACCCGCATCACGCCGCCGTGGCTGGCGACGATGCGCCGGCAGGACACGAGGCCGAGGCCGGTGCCGTTCTCCTTGGTGGTGAAGAACGGCTCGAACAGCCGCTCCAGCACCTCGCGGCGCATGCCGGGGCCGTTGTCGGCCACGCTGAGGCGCAGATGGCGGCCGGGATGCGGCTCTTCCCCGGGCAGGAAAAACTCCGGATCGAGCCGCAGCTGCGCCGTCTCGATGCGCAGATCGCCGCCATCGGGCATCGCCTGGATCGCGTTGAGGCAGAGGTTGAGCAGGCATTGCTGCAGCTCGGTGTGGTTTCCGGCGAACGCGAGCTCCGGCGCGTCCACCGCCACCTCCATGCGGATCGCGCGCGGCACGCTGCCCTGCAGCAGCAAGCCCAGCGCGTCCATCAGCGCGCCCAGCCGCACCTGCTCGGCGCGCCGCGCGCCGCGGGCGAAGGACAGCATCGACTGCACCATCTCCAGCCCGCGCTTGCCGCAGTCGCGCACCAGTTCGCCCAGCCGCGCCAGCTGGGGGTCGTCGGCGCGGTCGCGCAGGCTGTCGCCGGCCAGCAGCAGCGGCTGCAGCAGGTTGCGCAGGTCGTGGCTGAGGCCGCCGGCGAGCATCGCCAGGCTCTCGAAGCGCTGGGCGCGGATCAGCTCCGCCTGCGCACGCTGGCTGGCGCGCCGCTCGGCGGCCTCGGCCAGCGCGCGACGCACCGCGCTGGCGAGACGCGCCGGGTTCTGCTTGAGGATGTAGTCGGTGGCGCCGTTGCGCAGTGCCTCGATCGCCGCCTCCTCGCCCAGCGTGGCGGAGACATAGATGAAGGGCAGGTCCGCGTCCCGCTGGCGCAGCAGCTCCAGCGCGCGCTGGCCGGAGAAGCCCGGCAGGCTGAGGTCGGACAGCACGATGTCGGGCACGAACTCGCGCAGCGCGGCGAGATAGGCCTCCTCGTCGTCGACCACCCGCGCCTCGTGCGGGAGCGCGTCGTCGTCGAGCTCGGCCAGCGCCAGCTCGGCGTCATTGCGGTTGTCTTCCACCAGCAATACCCGGATCGGGCGTGTGTCGCTGCCGTGCGCACCGTGCATGGGCTCCTCCCTCGTCTCGCGGCCCCGCTTCAGGCCAGATGCCTTCGCAATGGGTCGAAATGCCGCCGGCGGTCCTTGCCCGTCATCCGGCGCCTGCCGTCGCCCGCGGATTTCGGCCCGACCGGCCCGCGCCTGCCGCGGGGCCGCCCGTCGGCATGGTAACCAAGCCCTGGCCGCCGGTCGCGACTCCGCATCATTCGTACTCGGGCGCCTGGTTCAGCACCGCCCAGAACTGCCCCAGCGTGCGCACCGCGGTGAAGAACTGGTCCACGTCCACCGGCTTGATCACGTAGGCGTTGACGCCGAGGTCCCAGCTGCGCGCCAGGTCGCGCTCCTCGCGCGAGGACGACAGGATGACCACCGGGATGCGCCGCAGGCCCTCGTCGGCGCGCATGCGGGTAAGAACTTCCAGGCCGTCCATGCGCGGCATCTTGATGTCCAGCAGCACCACCGCCGGGTTGCCCGGTTCGCGCGTGGCCCAGTCGCCGCGGCACTGCAGCCAGTCCATGCACTCGACGCCATCCTGAAGATGCACCACCGGGTTGGCGAGATTGGCCTCGCGCAGGGCGTCCAGCGACATTTCGGCGTCGGCCATGCTGTCCTCGACGAGCAGGATGGTGCGGATGTGGCGATTCATCATGCAAGGCTCTCGGTGGATGTGCCGGACAAGTCCCGCGCCGGCAGCGAAAAGTGGAAGCGGGCGCCGCGCTCCGGTTCGGCCTCGGCCCAGACCCGCCCGCCATGGCGGGAAAGGATGCGCCGCACGTTGGCCAGGCCGATGCCGTTGCCCGGGAAGTCCGAGGCGCGGTGCAGACGCTGGAACACGCCGAACAGCTTGTCGGCGTACTGCATGTCGAAGCCGGCGCCGTCGTCGCTCACGGTGAACTCGTAGTCGCCGTTGCGGCCTCGCCGCACGTCCACCGCGATGTGCGCGACTTCCCGCTGGCCGGTGTACTTCACCGCGTTGCCGATCAGGTTCTGCCACACCGTGCGCAGCATGTTCTCGTCGCCGACCACGATCGGCAGCGGCGCGATCGACCAGCTGATGCGCCGACCCGGCGCCTCCGCCTCGCACAGCGCGCGCGCCTCCTCGGCCAGCGACTGCATGTCCACCGGCTGCAGGCGCAGCGCGCCGCGGCCCAGGCGCGAGAACACCAGCAGGTCGTCGATCAGCTGCGCCATGCGCTGCGCCGAATTGCCGATCACGTCGAGATAGTGGCTGCCGGTGTCGTCCACCCGATCGCCCAGGTGCTGGCGCAGCTTGCGCGCGAAGCCGGCGATGTGGCGCAGCGGCGCGCGCAGGTCGTGCGAGACGGAGTAGCTGAACGCCTCCAGCTCGCGATTGACGTCGGAGACCTGCGCGACCTTGCCCTCCAGCTGGTGGTTCAGTTCGTTGACCTTCTGCTCGGCCAGCGCGCGCGCGGTGACGTCGCTCACCGTGAGCAGCAGCGCCTGCGCATCGCTGTCCTGCTGCTGGATGCGCCGGGCATTGATCACCACGTGGCGGTCCACGCCGTCGACGGTGCGCTGCACCAGCTCGTAGTCCCACAGCTCGCGGTTGCGCAGCAGCACATCGTTGAGCCGCTGCAGCAGCGCGCCGTCGTTCCAGGCACCGTCGCCGATCTGCGGCAGCGGCAGCGCGCGGTGGTGCTTCGGATCCAGCCCGTACAGCTCGCTGAAGGCGGCGTTCACCAGCAGGCTGCGCAATTGTTCGTCGAACAGCGCGATCGGTTCGCGCACCGCCTGCACGATCATCTGCGAACGCAGCACCGCACGGCCTTCGCGGGTCTCCGCCAGCTGGCGCTTGCCGATCTGCCGCTCGGACGAGATCACCACCACGATCAGCAGCACCAGCTGCGCCAGCGCGGTGAGGCCGAGCACGAACTGGCTGCGGTCGACCTGCCGCGCGACGTCGTGGGTGCGGTCGGCCAGCAGGCGGTCCTCGGTTTCCGCGATGCCGTCGATCAGCACGTGCATGTGGAACAGGTCACCGGTGTCGCGCAGCGACTGCCGGGCGCCGGCGGCATCGCCGTTGCGCAGCCGCGCCAGCGCCTGGTCGACCAGGGTGATGCGGCCGCTGGTGACGCTCTCCAGCCCGCCGATGCGCGCCTGCTGGTCGGGGTTGTCGCGGGTCAGGTTGCGCAGCTGCGCCAGCAGGGCCGGCACCTGCTCCTTGGCGCCGCTGGCCCGCTGCTCGGTCGACGGATCGCCGTCGCCGGCGAGGATGCGGTAGCTCGCCGCCTCGCTGTCGCGGATCAGGTAGGCGATGCGGTAGGTGAGCGCCTTGACCGTGCTGGCGTGGTTGAGCCAGAGGTTGGCCTGCTGCGTCTCGTCGGCCATCACCCGCGTGGCGAGGTACGGCAGCGCCACGATGGCGACCATCGCAAGCAGCAGGCCGGCGACGCGCCAGCGCAGCAGACCCCTGACTTTCATTGGACAAGCCGCATCGGTCGACCCCGCCGGACCGCGTCCGGCTTGTTCAGGCAGGAGGCTATTCTGCGCAGGTTTCGCGCCGCGGGCCAAGCCGGCGCGGCGGCGCGGACACCGTGGCGCGCACGGCTACTGTCCGTAGGAGCTCATCGAACCCGGCCGCGCGGCGATGGCCTTGCCCCATTCGAGGTTGGGCGTGGCCTGCATGGTGAAACGCAGCTCGCCGCCGGCGAGGATCTCGCCGTGGCGCAGATAGACGCGATCCAGCGGCTTGCCGTTCAGCGTGACCTGCCCGACATAGGGGTGCGCGTCGTCCAGGTGCTCGGCCACCACGGTGAAGGTATGGCCGTTCGGCAGGTGGATCGCCGCCTTCGGCACGAACGGGCGGCCGATCGCATACTCGTCGCTGGCCGGCGTCACCGGGTAGAAGCCCAGGGCGGTGAAGATGTACCAGGCCGACATCTGGCCGAGGTCGTCGTTGCCGACCAGGCCATCCGGGCCGCCGTGGTACTGGCTGTCCATGATCTGCTTCAGCCGCTGCTGCGTCTTCCACGGTGCGCCGGCGTAGTCGTACAGGTAGGCGATGTGGTGGCTGGGCTCGTTGCCGTGCGCGTACCAGCCGATCAGGCCGGTGATGTCTTCCACGTTCTTGAAGATGGAGGGATCGACCTTGGCGTCGAACAGCTGGTCGAGCTTGCTGACGAATTTCGCGTCGCCACCGTAGGCGGAGATCAGCCCGGCCACATCCTGCGGCACGTACCACGAGTACTGCCAGGCGTTGGCCTCGGTGTAGTCGCTGCCGTAGGCGGCGGAAGTCGGGTCGAACGGCGTGCGGAACTGGCCGTTGCTGAGCCTGGCGCGCATGAAGCCGGTCTTCGGGTCCCACACGTTGCGCCAGTTGGCCGCCCGTTTCTCGAACGTGGCGTAGATGTCGCGCCGGCCCATCGCCTTGGCCATCTGCGCGATCGTCCAGTCGTCGTAGGCGTATTCCTGGGTCTTCGACCCGGCTTCCGTTTCCTTGTCGATCGGCACGTAGCCGAGCTTCATGTAGTCGGCCAGGTCGCCGTAGGGGCCGTAGGTGGCGGTGGACACCATCGCCTTCAGCGCCTGCCCGGCATCGAAGCCGCGCACGCCCTTGATGTAGGCGTCGGCGATGATCGCCACGGCGTGGTAGCCGGTCATGCACCAGGTTTCCAGGCCCTGGTAGGCCCATACCGGGAGCATGCCGAACGGGCTGTCCTGCTGCGCGGCCAGCAGCGAGCGGATGAACTGGGTGCTGAGGTCGGGCCGCAGCAGGACCATCAGCGGCTCCTCGGCGCGGTAGACGTCCCACATCGACCAGCTGGAATAGAAGTCGAAACCGTCCGCCTTGTGCACCTGGTGGTCGGGGCCGCGGTATTCGCCGTTGACGTCCATGCTCAGCGTGGGCGCGAGCATCGCGTGGTAGAGCGCGGTGTAGAACTGGGTGCGCTGGCCCGGCGTGCCGGACACGTCGATCGCCGACAGCGCCTTGTCCCACGCCGCGGTGGCATCGGCGCGGCGGGCGTCGAAATCCCAGCCCTTGCCGTCCTGGTCGAGGTTGGCGATCGCATTGGCCTCGCTCACCGGCGAGATCGCCACCTTCACCAGCAGCGGCCTGGCGAGCTTGCCGAAGTCGAACACGCCTTCCAGCGCGCGGCCGTTCTCGGCGTCATGGTCCTCGGGCTGGTTGCCAGGGCCCTTGAAGCCCTTGTAGACCACGTCCGTCTCGCGGTCGTACAGCGTGCGCGAGACCATCGGCTGGTTGAAGCGCATCGCGAAACACAGCTCGCGCCCCGGCGCCCAGCCGCGGGTGGTGCGGCAACCGCTGACGGTGCCGTCGGCGCGCACGCGCAGGCGCGACCACAGCACCTTGCCGGGGTAGTCGTAGATGCTGGGGCGCAGGTCCAGCAGCAGGTGCGCGGGCCGGTCCTTCGGAAAGGTGTAGCGATGCCAGCCGATGCGGCGGCTGGCGGTGAGCTCCGCGCGGACGCCGTAGTCGCTCAGCGTCACCGCGTAATAGCCGGCCTGCTCCACTTCGCTGGCGTGGCTGAAGCGCGAGCGGTAGCCGCTGCCCGGCGTGGCCGGGTCACCCGGGTCCAGCTTCACGTCGCCGGCGATCGGCATCACCAGCACGTCGCCCAGGTCCGAATGGCCTGAGCCGGAGAAATGGGTGTGCGAGAACCCCATGATGGAGGGATCGCCGTACTGGTAGCCGGCCGCCCACTTGTAGGCGTGCTTGAAATCCGGCATCGCCGTGTCCGGCGAGAGCTGGATCATGCCGAACGGCACCGTGGCGCCGGGGAACGTGTGGCCGTCGCCGCCGGTGCCGATGCGCGGATCGACCTCGGCCGCATGGCCGTTCGCCGCCGCTGCGCCGGTGGAGCACAGGACCAGGCCGGCGGCCAGCGCGAACATCAGCCATCCCCGTGGAGGGTGCTGCTTCATGGGCTCTCCCCTTGCGTCGAAATTTGGATCGTTCCAAGCTGCGGACGCTACCACCGGTTCCCGTATCGGCGCATGTTGCATCGCGGAACCATCCACGGCACGCTTCCGGTACATTTTGATCGTTCCAATCGCCCACGACGACGAGCATGGCCACGGACAGCACGCCTCACGCCAATCGCAAGGTTACCCTCGCCGACATCGCCGCAGGCTGCGATGTGTCGCGCGCCACCGTCTCGCTGGTGCTGCGCGGCAGCCCTCTGGTGAACAAGCTCACCCGCGCCCGGGTCGAGGAGGAGCTGCGCCGCCAAGGCTACGTGTACAACCGTGCCGCTGCCAACCTGCGTCGCCGCACCTCGTCCAGCATCGCGCTGGTGCTGAACGATCTCGCCAACCCGTTCTTCGCCGAGTTTGCCACGGGCGTGGACGAGGCGCTGGGCGGCGCCGGCTACGTCACCCTGCTCGGCAGCACCGGCGAATCGGTCGCGCGCGAACAGGCGGTGCTGGGCTCGCTGCTCGAACACGATCCCGCCGGCGTGATCCTCTCGCCCGCCGAGGGCAGCGACGCCAACAGCGTGCTGCGCACCATCGGCGTGCGCACGCCGATGGTGCTGTTCAACCGCGAGCTCGCCGGCAAGCCGTCCCACGATGCACCCTGGGACCGGCTGATGCTGGACAACCAGCGCGGCGCGCGGCTGGCCACCGAGCACCTGATCGCGCTGGGCCAGAAGCGCATCGCGTTCTTCGGCGGCCATGCCAGCTCCAGTTCCTGCCAGCAACGCCATGCCGGCTACGTCGAGGCGATGAAAGCGGCCGGCCTGCCGATCGAGCCGCACTGGCGCATCGAGTGCGCGCCGAACCGCGTGGACGCCGCGGCGCAATGCGGCGCGCTGTTCTTCGACGCACCCGCGCCCACCGCGGCGGTCTGCTACAACGACGCGGTGGCGCTGGGCCTGATGCTGGGGCTGTACCAGCGCGGCATCCGGCCCGGCCGCGATTTCGCCGTCACCGGCTTCGACGACATCGCCGAGGCCGCGCTCAGCGCGCCGCCGCTCACCACGCTCGCCTCCACGCCGCGCGCGCGCGGCCGCCAGGCCGCCGAACTGCTGCTGCAGCGCCTGCGCGACCCGCAGGCGCAACCGCAACGCACCGTGGCCCCGGTGCAGCTGGTGGTGCGCGGCAGCAGCTGCCCGCCGCCTGCCATCTGATTACGCGCAAACAGGGGAAACGCATGGCCTTCAACACATCGCCGCAACCCATTGCTGCAGGTACGGGCCGCGACAGCGGACGCTACACCGACTATCCGCTGGCCATGATGGCCTGCTCGGTGATCTTCTTCATGTGGGGCGCGCTGACCAGCCTCAACGACATCCTCATCCCACACCTCAAAGCGCTGTTCACGCTCGACTACAAGCAGGTGATGCTGGTGCAGTCGGTGTTCTTCGGCGCCTACTTCCTGATGGCGCTGCCCGCCGGCCGGCTGATCGAGCGCCTGGGCTTCAAGCGCGGCATGGTGGCGGGGCTGGCGGTAGCTGGCATCGGCGCGCTGCTGTTCTGGCCGGCGGCGCAATGGCAGAGCTATCCGCTGTTCCTGTTCGCGTTCTTCGTGCTGGCCACCGGCATCACCGTGCTGCAGGTGGCGGCCAACCCCTACGTGGCCCTGCTCGGACCCGCGCGCACCGGTTCCAGCCGGCTGACCCTGGCGCAGACGCTGAATTCGTTCGGCACCGCCGTGGCTCCGTGGGTGGGCGGCCTGCTGATCCTCTCCGGCATCATGCTGACCGCCGACCAGGTCGCCGCACTGCCCGCCGTGCAGCAGGCAGCCTACCGCGCGCAACAGGCGCATTCGGTGCAGATGCCGTACCTGGTGCTCGCTGCCGTGCTGTTCCTGCTGGCCTTGTTCGTGGCGCTGTTCCACCTTCCTCCGCTGGCCGAGGCCGGCGGCGAGGCGGACGGCCGCAAGCACACGCTGGGCGATGCGCTGCGCATCCCCCACGTGGCCTATGGCGTGATGGCGATCTTCTGCTACGTGGGCGCGGAGGTGGCCATCGGCAGCTTCCTCATCAACTACATTGCCCAGCCGGACATCGGCGCCATCACCGAGCAGCAGGCATCGCGCTACGTGAGTTTCTACTGGACCGGCGCGATGATCGGCCGCTTCCTGGGCACCTTCCTGCTGGCCTGGCTCAACCCGCGCCGCCTGCTGGCGGTGTTCGCCGCCGTCGCCGGTCTGCTGGTGCTGACCAGCATGGCCAGCCAGGGCCACGTGGCGATGTACAGCATCGTCGCCGTGGGGCTGTTCAACTCGATCATGTTCCCCACCATCTTCGCGCTGGGCATCGAGCGGCTGGGGCCGCTCACCGACAAGGCGTCGAGCCTGCTCATCATGGCCATCGTCGGCGGCGCGGTGATCCCGTGGCTGCAAGGCGTACTGGCCGACCACCTGGGCGTGCACCACGCCTTCGTGCTGCCGGTGCTGTGCTATGCCTTCATCCTGTTCTACGGCCTGCGCGGCTCGCGGATCCGCGAAGTCGACGCCGCAAGCCCGAGGTAATCCCGCCCCATGCACTCCATACTCTGCTTCGGCGAAGCGCTGATCGATTTCCACGCCGAGGGCCGCGATCCGCACGGCTATCCGCGCGCCTTCGTGCCCTTCGCCGGCGGCGCCCCCGCGAACGTGGCGGTGGCGGTGGCCAAGCTGGGCGGCGCTGCGCGCTTCGCCGGCATGCTGGGCACCGACCTGTTCGGCGACCTGCTGCTGGACAGCCTGCAGCACGCCGGCGTGGATACCCGCGACGTGGCGCGCACCGGCGAGGCGAACACCGCGCTGGCCTTCGTGGCGCTGGACGCGCACGGCGAGCGCAGCTTCAGTTTCTACCGGCCACCCTCGGCCGACCTGCTGTTCCGCCCCGGGCACTTCCGTGCCGATGCGTTCGCCGACACGGCGGTGTTCCACGTCTGCTCGAACAGCATGACCGAGCCCGACGCCGCGGAAACCACGCGCGAAGGCATGCGCCGCGCGCGCGCGGCCGGCGCACTGGTGAGCTTCGACCTCAACCTGCGGCCCGCGCTGTGGCCCCGCGGCACGGACGAGCGCGCCCAGGTCTGGCCGGCACTGGCGCTGGCCGACGTGGTGAAGCTCAGCGCCGAGGAATTCGCCTGGCTGGCCGTGGACGGCGAGGCCGCCGTGCTCGAACGCCTGTGGCAGGGCCACGCACGCCTGCTGGTGGTCACCGACGGCCCGAACCCGCTGCGCTGGTTCCATCCCGACGCCGAGGGCGAACTGCCGGCCTACCGCGTGCCCGCGGTGGACAGCACCGCGGCGGGCGATGCCTTCGTCGGCGGCCTGCTGCAACAACTGGCCGAACAGGAGATCGGCAGCGCCGGCCTCGATACGCTGGTCGCCACCCTGCCGCGCCTGCACGCCACCTTGCGCCATGCCGCCGCGGCCGGCGCGCTTGCGGTGACCCGGCAGGGCTCGTTCGCCTCGCTGCCGACCGCCGACGAAGTCCACGCCTTCATGGCCACCCACGCCTGAGTCCCGCACGCATGAGCAACGTCCTCCCCCTCGCGCCGCTGCCCGATTTCCGTTCGCCCGCCTTCCTGCGCCGGCACATCGCCGACACCATGGCGTTCTACCACCCGCACGCGATCGACCCGGCCGGCGGCTTCTTCCACTACTTCAAGGACGACGGCACGATCTACGACCGCAGCCATCGCCACCTGGTGAGCAGCACGCGCTTCGTCTACAACTACGCGATGGCGGCGCTGGAGTTCAGCGCGGACGCGAAGCTCGCCGCCGAATACCGCGACGCCGTGCAGCACGGGCTGAGCTACCTGCGCGAGGTGCACCGCAACCCGCAATCCGGCGGCTACGCCTGGACGATCCGCGACGGCCAGCCGGAGGACCGCACCAACCACGCCTACGGCGTCGCCTTCGTGCTGCTGGCCTACGCCAGCGCGCGCAAGGCCGGCGTCGCCGAGGCCGCAGGCTGGATGGACGAGACCTGGGAGCTGCTGGAACACCGCTTCTGGGATGCCGGGGCCGGCCTGTACCGCGACGAGGCCGACGCCGACTGGCGCTTCAGCAGCTACCGCGGCCAGAACGCGAACATGCACATGTGCGAGGCGATGCTGGCCGCCTACCAGGCCAGCGACGAGCCACGCTACCTCGACCGCGCACTCACGCTGGCCGACCACATGACACGCCGCCAGGCCGCGCTCGCCGACGGCCTGGTGTGGGAGCACTACGACGCGCAGTGGCGCATCGACTGGGACTACAACCGCGACAACCCCAAGCACCTGTTCCGCCCGTGGGGCTTCCAGCCCGGCCACCAGACCGAATGGGCCAAGCTGCTGCTGATCCTCGAATCGCTGCTGCTGGAGCGCAACCGCGAGGAGCACTGGATCGTGCCCACCGCCCGCCACCTGTTCGACACCGCGGTGAAGCATGCATGGGACGGCACGCACGGCGGCCTGTGCTACGGCTTTGCGCCCGACGGCAGCGTATGCGACGACGACAAGTATTTCTGGGTGCAGGCCGAATCGCTGGCCGCCGCCGCCCTGCTGCACGCACGCACCGGAGACTCCGCCTACGCCGCGTGGTACGACAAGCTGTGGGCCTACGCGTGGCAGCACTTCGTCGACCACGAATACGGCGCCTGGTACCGCATCCTCACGGCCGACAACCGCAAGTACAGCGACGAGAAGAGCCCCGCCGGCAAGGTCGACTACCACACCATGGGCGCCTGCCACGAACTGCTGCAGCTGTACCGCCGCTAGCCCTCGCGCATCCCACTCCGGTTCCAGCGATGCCCGCGCAAGCGGGCGTCTTTTTTCATGCCTGCGGAACGCCGGCGTGGCCACGCGGCATTTCAGATCATCGTTTTCAACCATCAAGGCCGGGGGAAAAGAAAAAGCCCTTGCAGGAGCAAGGGCTTCTCAAATCTAAATCAACACTTCTAGATATGTGTTGTCTAGAACGGAATATCGTCGTCCTCGAAGCCGCCGCTGCTGGCGGGTGCCGCCGGTGCCGGTGCACCGCCGCCGCGCGACGGATTGCCGTAACCGCCGCCACCGTAGTTGCCGCCGCCCTGCTGGCGCTGGCCGCCTTGCGGGCGCTCGCGCTGCTGGAAGCCGCCGCCACCGCCTTCGCCGCCACCGGGGCCGCCGAGCATCTGCATGTCGCTGGCGACGATGTCGGTGGAGTACTTCTCCACGCCGCTCTTGTCGGTGTACTTCTCGGTGCGCAGCGAGCCCTCGATGTAGACCTGCCGGCCCTTTTTCAGGTACTCGCCGGCGATCTCCGCCAATTTGCCGAACATTTTCACGCGGTGCCACTCGGTGCGCTCCTGGCGCTCGCCGCTCTGCTTGTCGGTCCAGCTTTCGGAAGTGGCCACGCTCAGCGTGGCGATCGCGGTGCCGCTGCCGGTGTAACGCACCTCCGGATCGTTGCCGAGGTTGCCGACCAGAATGACCTTGTTGATGCCGCGTGCCATGGATTCGCTTCCTGGTTGAGCCGGCCGCACGTGAGGTTGGATTGCGGCCGGGGTGGGTAGAGGGAGCATCTTACCCTGCCGCCGCCCGGAAGCACGCGGCCGGCGCCGCGGGGCAGTGTCGGCCGGGGGCGGTCCGGCGGCGCGTTTCCTGCCCGAAGCCGGATCCGGCGCGCCTTGCCGCCAGCGCCGGCAGGGTCCGGGCATGTTCGCGTGGTCGCACGCGGGCGGCCGGAGCCCTTCCCCAAGGGTCCGCCGATGTGCAGGGCGAGGCGGTCTGGCGCTCGTGCTGCGGGCTTGCTCGCGGACTCACTCCGCAGGCACGCGCACCCGGCCTTCCATCAGCACGCGCGCGCTGCGGCTCATGATCGCCTTGGTGACGGCCCACGTGCCGTCGGCCAGCACCGCCTCCGCTCCCACGCGCAACGTGCCCGAGGGGTGGCCGAAGCGCACCGCGTTCCGCTCGCCGCCGCCGGCGGCAATGTTCACCAGCGTGCCCGGAATGGCCGCGGCAGTGCCGATGGCCACCGCCGCCGTGCCCATCATGGCGTGGTGCAGCTTGCCCATCGACATGGCGCGCACGAGCAGGTCGATGTCGCCCGCCTTCACGGGCTTGCCGCTGGAGGCGACGTAGTCGGCCGGGCGGGCGACGAAGGCCACCTTGGGCGTGTGCTGGCGGGTGGCGATCTGGTCCAGCGACTGGATCAGCCCCATGCGCAGCGCGCCGTGCGCGCGGATGGTCTCGAACATCGCCAGCGCCCTGGCGTCGCCGTTGATGGCGTCCTGCAGTTCGGTGCCGGTGCAGCCGATCGCGGAAGCCTCGACGAAGATGGTCGGGATGCCGGCGTTGATCAGGGTCGCCCTGAGCGTGCCGACGCCCGGCACCTCCAGGTCGTCGACCAGGTTGCCGGTGGGGAACATCGCCCCACCCGCGCCGTCCTCTTCCGCGGCCGGATCGAGGAACTCCAGCTGCACTTCGGCCGCGGGAAAGGTCACGCCGTCCAGTTCGAAATCGCCGGTTTCCTGCACTTCACCGCCGGTCATCGGCACATGCGCGACGATGGTCTTGCCGATGTTGGCCTGCCAGATGCGCACGGTGGCGACGCCGTCGCGCGGCACGCGCGCGGGGTCGACCAGGCCGCCGGCGATGGCGAACGGGCCGACCGCCGCCGACAGGTTGCCGCAGTTGCCGCTCCAGTCGACGAAGGCCTTGTCGATCGCCACCTGGCCGAACAGGTAATCCACGTCGTGGTCCGGCCGCGTGCTCCGGGACACGATCACCGTCTTGCTGGTACTGGAGGTGGCGCCGCCCATGCCGTCGATCTGCTTGCCGTAGGGATCGGGGCTGCCGATCACGCGCATCAGCAGAGCATCGCGTGCGGCACCCGGCACCTGCGCTGCCTCCGGCAGGTCCTGCAGGCGGAAGAACACGCCCTTGCTGGTGCCCCCGCGCATGTAGGTGGCGGGAATGCGGATCTGTGCAGCATGCGACATGGGAATCTCCGGAAGTGCCCGCGCTGCCTCAGAACAAGCCTGGCTGCGTGGCGGGGGGATCGATTTCGGGCAGCAACGGCCAACGGCCGATGATGTCGTAACGGTACGGATGGCCGCCACCGATGACGAGGCACAGCTCGTCGATGGTCCAGGCGACCGGCGGATCGAGCACGATCTTGTCCAGCGGCCCGGGGGCGCAATAGCTCAAGGTCATGTGCGGCGTCACGCCGGTGGCGATGTGGCCGAATCCTGCTTGCACGAGGCGGCGCTGAACCTCCTGCAGCAAGGCAGTGAACGGCTTCGGCACGCCACGCGCACGCATCGTCCAATGGGTCCGGCCGGGCACGCCGGCCGGACCCTCGATGCGGTTGAAATGCAGCGTGCACGAGGCCGCGGAAACGGCTGTGCCCACCCGCAGCAACGCCGCACAGTCTTCATCGGTCGGCAAAAAAATGCGCTCGGAAAACGACTGATGCAGGTTCGCCAGTGCGAACAGGGCGCTTCCCAGGCGTTTATCCAGTCCGAACCGCTCCAGCAGAGCACCGATGTATTCCACCAGTGCCGGCGGCGGCATGGTCGCGAAGAACAGACGCGGCTCCGCGACCCGGCTCATGCCGCCTGCGACGCCTCGATGAAGTCCTGCGCAAAGCGCTGCAGCACGCCGCCGGCTTCGTAGATCGACACTTCTTCGGCCGTATCCAGGCGGCAGGTCACCGGCACCTCGACGCGCTCGCCGTTCCTGCGGTGGATCACCAGCGTGAGGTCCGCGCGCGGCGTGCGCGCGCCCGCCACGTCGAAGGTCTCGCTGCCGTCGATGCCCAGCGTCATGCGGTTGGTGCCGGGCTTGAACTCCAGCGGCAGCACGCCCATGCCGATCAGGTTGGTGCGGTGGATGCGCTCGAAGCCTTCGGCCGCGATCGCCTCCACGCCGGCCAGTCGCACGCCCTTGGCCGCCCAGTCGCGCGAGGACCCCTGCCCGTAGTCGGCGCCGGCGATCACGATCAGCGGCTGCTTGCGCTCCATGTAGGTCTCGATCGCCTCCCACATGCGCATCACCTTGCCTTCCGGCTCCACGCGCGCCAGCGAGCCCTTCTTCACCTCGCCGTCGACCACCGCCATCTCGTTGACCAAGGTGGGGTTGGCGAAGGTGGCGCGCTGCGCGGTCAGATGGTCGCCGCGGTGGGTCGCGTACGAATTGAAGTCCTCTTCCGGCAGGCCCATCTTCGCCAGGTACTCGCCCGCCGCGCTGGTCGGCAGGATCGCGTTGGACGGTGACAGGTGGTCGGTGGTGATGTTGTCGCCCAGCACCGCCAGCGGACGCATGCCCGTGAGCGTGCGCTCGCCCGCGAGGGCGCCCTCCCAGTACGGCGGACGGCGGATGTAGGTACTCTGCGCGCGCCAGTCGTACAGCGGCGCGGCGCGGGTGCCGCCGCGGCCGGTGCGGGCGAACATCGGCTCGTAGACCTTGCGGAACTGCTCGGGCTTCACGCTGGCCGAGACGATCGCGTCGATCTCCTCGTCGGTCGGCCAGATGTCCTTCAACGTCACCGGCTGGCCGTTGGCATCGTGGCCGAGCACGTCCTTCTCGATGTCGAAACGGATGGTGCCGGCGATGGCGTAGGCGACCACCAGCGGCGGCGACGCCAGGAAGGCCTGCTTGGCGTACGGGTGGATGCGGCCGTCGAAGTTGCGGTTGCCCGAGAGCACCGCCGTGGCGTACAGGTCGCGCTCGATGATCTCCTGCTGGATCTTCGGATCCAGCGCGCCGGACATGCCGTTGCAGGTGGTGCAGGCGAACGCGACGATGCCGAAGCCGAGCTTCTCCAGATCAGGCAGCAGGTTGGCTTCTTCCAGATACAGCTGCACCGCCTTGGAGCCGGGGGCCAGCGAACTCTTCACCCACGGCTTGCGGGTGAGGCCGCGCGCGTTCGCGTTGCGCGCCAGCAGCGCGGCGGCGATCACGTTGCGCGGATTGCTGGTGTTGGTGCAGCTGGTGATGGCGGCGATGATCACGGCGCCGTCGGGCATCTGGCCCGGCTGTTCTTCCCACCGGCCGGCGATGCCGCGGGTGGCGAGATCGGACGTGGGCAGCCGCTTGTGCGGGTTGGACGGCCCCGCCATGTTGCGCACCACCGAGGACAGGTCGAACGTCAGCGTGCGCTCGTACTGCGCGTGGGCCAGCGTGTCGGCCCACAGGCCGGCCGTCCTGGCGTAGGTCTCCACCAGCTTCACCTGCTCGTCGCTGCGGCCGGTGAGGCGCAGGTAGTCGATGGTCTGGCCGTCGATGAAGAACATCGCGGCGGTGGCACCGTATTCCGGCGCCATGTTGGAGATGGTGGCGCGATCGCCCAGGGTGAGGCTGGCCGCGCCTTCGCCGCGGAATTCCAGGTAGGCGCCGACCACCTTCTCCCTGCGCAGGAATTCGGTGAGTGCCAGCACGATGTCGGTGGCGGTGATGCCGGGCTGGCGCTTGCCGGTGAGCTCCACGCCGATGATGTCCGGCAGGCGCATCCACGAGGCACGCCCGAGCATCACGCTCTCGGCCTCCAGCCCGCCGACGCCCACGGCGATCACGCCCAGCGCATCCACGTGCGGCGTATGGCTGTCGGTGCCCACGCAGGTATCCGGATAGGCGACACCATCCTGTACCTGGATCACCGGCGACATCTTCTCCAGGTTGATCTGGTGCATGATGCCGTTGCCCGGCGGAATCACGTCGACGTTCTCGAACGCCCGCTTGGTCCACTCGATGAAGTGGAACCGATCCTCGTTGCGGCGATCCTCGATGGCGCGGTTCTTGGCGAACGCGTCCGGATCGAAGCCGCCGCACTCCACCGCCAGCGAGTGGTCGACGATCAGCTGCACCGGTACCACCGGGTTCACCTTGGACGGATCGCCGCCGCGATCGGCGATCGCGTCGCGCAGGCCGGCCAGGTCCACCAGCGCCGTCTGGCCCAGGATGTCGTGGCACACCACGCGCGCGGGGAACCACGGGAAGTCCCGCTCGCGCTTGCGCTCGATGATCTGCTTCAGCGAGTCGGCCAGGATCGACGGATCGCAGCGACGCACCAGGTTTTCGGCCAGCACGCGCGAGGTGTACGGCAGCGCGTCATAGGCACCCGGCCGGATCGCCTCCACGGCGGCGCGCGCATCGAAATAGTCCAGCGACGTGCCGGGGAGGGATTGGCGGTAGACGGTATTCATGGATGGCAGGAACCTCGGGGATGCGCCGGACTGACGAGTCAACGGCACATTTTAGCCCGTGAAAGCCTATTGCTTGAGGATTCCGGCGCGACGGACGCGCCGCCTCGGACACACCACGGCCTGGCGTGCCTTGGCCGGCCCGGAGCCCGTGCCCTCCAGCCCCGGGCACGCACGCCGGCTCGAGCAAGCCTGGCGCAAGCGCGGCCTGGACGTCGAACCGCGCAGGATGCGCGGCTTTGCCGCATCCAAGGCGTTGCCGCGGGAGCTGATCCTGGTCGCCGGCCTGCCGCGCGATGGCGTTTCCCGGACGCACGGCGGTGGCCAGCGCGGCACAGGTGCGCCGCCCCCCCCCCCCCGGCGGGCCCGGGCGTCGCGAGCCGGTCCTTGCACGGGGACGCTGGTGGCATTGCCCAGCCCCTTCGAATCCCTGGGAAGGCCAGCCA
>Ga0187815_10000365_pt1 | contig 22013 bp, 23 predicted proteins | sample NC_S_5_FD_132962 | JGI IMG/M metagenome (GOLD analysis project Ga0187815, IMG submission 132962) | Wetland sediment microbial communities from Neuse River Estuary, North Carolina, USA - ASW-S_5 | ecosystem: Environmental > Aquatic > Freshwater > Wetlands > Sediment | place: USA: North Carolina...
GCAAGAATGCGTCCGGGCCCAAGTTTAGGGAGGAAGTGTCGTCGCAAGACGGTGGGGGCATCCCCTAAACCGACAAGCCGCTCCGAAAAAGGCGGCAGCGTCCTAATGGCAAGACCCTTTGGTCTTGCCAAATTTTTTATCCACAGGGCCAAACTAAAAATTATTTTAGGTCGCGTGTGGTGTGCCATGCGGGCTTGAGACGCAGCACGCGCGCATACGCCGGACACGTCGCGACGTGTGCGCCCGGCAGGTAGCCGAGGCTCATCAGGAATTCGCCGACGATCTCGCCGCCGGTGAAACGGAACGTCTCCTTGAACAGCTTGACCCACGCCGTCTTGGAGCGCGGATGGTGCGCGTCGAGCCAATGCGCGAACGAGCCGTGGCTGGCGCGGATCGCCTTCAGCCGCCGCGCATTCTCGATCACCGCCTCGATCTTGAGGCGGTTGCGGATGATGCGGGCATCATTGAGCAGCCGGCGGATGTCGCGCGCGCCGAAGCGCGCCACCTTGTCGATGTCGTAATTGGCAAAGGCCCGGGCGAAGGCAGCGCGTTTCTTCAACACTGTGAGCCACGATAGGCCGGCCTGGTTGATCTCGAGGGCCAAGCGCTCGAACAGAATAGCGTCATCGCGCGCCGGAAAGCCGTATTCGCCGTCGTGATAGGGACCGTGAAACGCGTGACCGGGCGCCTCGCGGCAGTATTTGGCGCTCATCCGTAGGTCTCGGTGCGAATGCGCGCCAGCTCCCATAGCAGACCGAAGCGGATGACGTACCACAGCCCCAAGGCAATGACGCTGGTGATGATCGCTTTCGCCAGCAGATGCGGATGCGCCGGCGCGCCGGCGTCGTGGCCCTGGTCGCTTTCGTTCGCCGGCTTCACGCCCCACGGCAGCACGGCGAACAACGTGATCCACCAGACGAGAATGTAGAGCGCGATATTGAAGAACCAGTTCATGACCGAAACCTAGCGCGAAACTTCGTTGCGGCGAATAATTCCCGCCTCACCGCAGCGTCGGCATGACGAATTCGGCGCCGGCGCGGATGCCCTTCGGCCAGCGCGACGTCACTTCCTTGAGTCGCGTATAGAAGCGCACGCCTTCCGATCCGTGCATGTGATGGTCACCGAACAGCGAATGCTTCCAGCCGCCGAAGGAATGGAACGCAACCGGCACGGGGATCGGCACGTTGACGCCGACCATGCCGATTTGGACGCGGGTGGCAAAATCGCGCGCGGCGTCGCCGTCGCGGGTGAAGATCGCGGTGCCGTTGCCGAACTCGTGCGCGTTGACCAGGTTGAGCGCCTGTTCGTAATCCGGCGCACGCACCACCGACAGCACCGGACCGAAGATCTCCTCCTTGTAGATGCGCATCGACGGCGTGACCTGATCGAACAGGCAGCCGCCGAGGAAGAAGCCTTTTTCGTAGCCTTGCAACTTGAGATCGCGGCCGTCGACCACCAGCTTGGCGCCTTCCTTGACGCCGAGATCGACATAACCTTTGACGCGATCGTAAGCCTGTTTGGTGACCAGCGGCCCCATCTCGGCATCGGGATCGGTATAGGGACCGATCTTGAGGCCGCGCACGCGCGGCGCGAGTTTCTCGATCAGCTTGTCGCCAGCGGCGCCAACCGCAACCGCGACCGAGATCGCCATGCAGCGTTCGCCGGCCGAGCCGTAAGCCGCGCCCATCAGCGCGTCGGTCGCTTGGTCCATGTCGGCGTCGGGCAGCACGACCATATGGTTCTTGGCGCCGCCCAGCGCCTGCACGCGCTTTCCGGCTGCCGCGCCGGTTCGATAAATGTATTCCGCGATCGGCGTCGAGCCGACAAAGCTGACGGCGGCGATGTCGGGATGATTCAGGATCGAGTCGACCGCTTCCTTGTCGCCGTTGACGACGTTGAGCACGCCGGCCGGCGCGCCGGCTTCGAGCAGAAGTTTCGCGAGGAGCAGCGGCGCCGACGGATCGCGCTCGCTCGGCTTCAGCACGAAGGCGTTGCCGCAAGCGATCGCCACCGGGAACATCCACATCGGCACCATCGCCGGGAAATTGAACGGCGTGATGCCGGCGCAGACGCCGAGCGGCTGGCGCACCGAATAGCAATCGACGTTGGTGCCGACGTTCTCGGAGAACTCGCCCTTGAGCAGATGCGGAATACCGCAGGCGAACTCAACCACCTCGATGCCGCGCGTGACTTCGCCGGTGGCGTCGCCCAGCACCTTGCCATGCTCGGTACCGATGATCCGCGCCAGCTCGTCGCGATGCTTCTCCAACAACTCCTTGAATTTGAAGAGAATTCTGGCGCGTGCCAGCGGCGTCATGCGCGCCCAGCCGGGAAACGCCGCCTTGGCGTTCTGGACCGCGGCGTCAACCTCGGCCGCCGTCGCTAGCGCAACACGCGCCGCGATCTCGCCAGTCGCCGGATTGAAGACGTCGGAAAAGCGCCCGTGGCCGTTGGCCACCGGCTTGCCGCCGACGAAATGGCCTAATTCAGTCATGCCTCCGCCTCCCTGCGTACGGCAATGTCCTGTTGATCGGGCGATAGCCTAAAACAATCCCTAGACTTCTTCGAGTTCGATCAGCGTGCCGCAGAAATCCTTGGGATGCAAAAACAGCACTGGTTTTCCGTGCGCGCCGATTGCCGGCTCGCCGTCACCCAGGACGCGCATCCCCTCGCCCTCGAGCTTGTCCCGCGCCGCCAGGATATTCTCGACCTCGTAGCATAGATGATGCAGACCGCCGGCTGGATTACGTTCGAGAAAGGTTCGCACCGGCGATTTCTCGCCCAAAGGCTCCAGCAGCTCGATCTTGGTGTTGGGCAGCGTGACGAACACGGTGGTGACGCCGTGCGCCGGCAGCGGTACCGGCTCGGATACCTGCGCGCCAAGCATGTCCTGGTACAGTTTCGCCGCCGCCTTGACGTCCGGCACGACGATGGCGACGTGGTTGAGCCGCCCAATCACGCGCCGTGGCTCACAGGGCGAGGCCGAGGCTCGGACCGAGCGCCCAGGCGCCGTCGCCGAGCAGCGCCTGAACGATCAATGTAACCAACCAGAACGCCGGATATTCCCAGCCGCCATCCTTGTTGGTGAAGAGCCAGCCCCTCGAACCGTGCACCGTGACGATGGTGCCGAGGACGATGATACAGCCGCCAAGCGCCGCGATGCGCGTGAGCACGCCGAGCAGCAGGCCCACCCCGACCGCGATCTCGCCGGCGATCGTTATGTAGGCGATGAAGGCCGGCAGACCAAGCGACTGGAAATATTTGACGGTTCCGGCCGGCGTGTAAATCGCTAGCTTCAACCACGCGTGGGCGAAAAACAGCGCTGCCAGTGCCAGCCGCAGAATCAATGTCGCATAAGGAACGAGTTGCGTATTGGACATGGATCCCTCCGATGCCGCAACGTTCACCCGCACTATCGCTCAAATCCGCACCAGATGCACTTGCGTCACCGGCTTTTTGCCGTGCCAATCGCGCAGCGAGCGCCGGATGGCCAGCCGCGCCGCCTCGCGCACCTTGTCATCGTCGCGGCGGTCGCGTGCGCCGAGCTCGTCCAGCGCCTGCGCCACGCGCGCCGCGAGCGTCTTACCCGAATCCTCGCTCGGCACGCCTTCGACCGACACTTGCGGCGGCGCCAGCAACTTGCCGGCGCGGTCCATCACCAGCGTCGCCAGCGCTGCGCCATTGAATACCATGCGCTGGCGGTTTTTGAGGGTTTCGCCTTTCGCATCGAGCAACGTATTGGCGTCAGCGGCGAGCCGCCCGGTCGGCACTTCGCCGACCACCGACGCCGGGCCCGGCGCGAGCTTCACCACTTCGCCGTTCCTGGTCACGACCGTTTGGCTCACCTGGCATTGTTCGGCCAGCCGCGCCTGCGCCAGGAGATGCCGCGTCTCGCCGTGCACCGGCACCGCGATCTTGGGCCGCACCGTCTGGTACATCCGGATCAGCTCGTCCTGCGCCGGGTGACCGGAGACGTGCACCGGCGCGTCGTGTTCGGTGATGATCTCGACGCCAAGCGCCGCCAGCGCGTTATGCAAGCGGCCGATGGCGCGCTCGTTGCCGGGAATTATGCGCGACGAGAAGATTACGCAGTCGCCTTCTTCGAGCACGATCTCGGGATGCTCATCGGCGGCGATACGCACCAGCGCCGAGCGCGGCTCGCCCTGGCTGCCGGTACAGATCAAGAGCACCTTCTCGCGCGGCAGATACGACGCCTCTTCCTCGGTCAGGAATGGTGGCACCCCGCGGAGATAGCCGGTCTCGCGCGCGGCGTGCTCGATGCGCCAGAGCGAGCGGCCGACCAGCGCGGCGTGGCGGTCGTGCGCCTGCGCGGCGGCGGCAATCGAGGCCAGCCGCGCGACGTTCGAGGCGAAGCATGCGACAGCGACGCGATTCTTTTTCTGACCGACGAGGTCGATCAGCGTCTTGCGCACGTCGGCTTCGGACCCGGACTCTCCCGGCCGCAGCGCATTGGTCGAATCGCAAATCATTGCGAGTACGCCTTCGTCGCCCAGGCGGCGCAGCGCCGCCATGTTTGAAACGTCGCCGACCAGCGGATCGGGATCGAACTTCCAGTCACCGGTGTGCAGCACCGTGCCGAGCGGCGTCCGCAGCACCACGGCATTCGGTTCGGGGATCGAATGCGTCAGAGTTATCAATTCGATTTCAAAAGGTCCGACGCTGAACGTGCCCGACAGCGGCACTTCGGTGATCGGCACTTGATGCTCGAGGCCGGCCTCGATCAACTTGAGGCGCAGAACCGCGGCGGTGAACGGCGTGGCATAGACCGGACACTTCAAGCGCGGCCAGAGATATTGGATGGCGCCGATGTGGTCTTCGTGCGCGTGGGTGACGACCAGGCCGTCGAGGGCGTCGGCACGTGCTTCGATGAACGCCGGATCGGGCATGATGACATCGACGCCCGGCAGCGTGTCATCGGCGAACGAAATGCCGCAATCGACCATCAGCCAGCGGCCCTTATAACCGTAGAGCGACAGATTCATGCCGATCTCGCCCACCCCGCCCAGCGCCAAAAAGGCGAGCTCGTCGGGACGGTTGGGTACAGGCGCAGCGCCGTTCATGCTTTGCGCGAGCGCCCCTTGGATCGCCGCGCCAGCGGATTACGCTGGGCGATCAGCCGCAGGCCCCATAACGTCAGATGCGGATCGGTGCGCTCGATCGCCGGCGTCGCGCCGTCGAACAGCGGCGCCAGACCGCCGGTGGCGACCGTGCGCATCTTCTTGCCGTACTCTTTGCGGATGCGCGCCACCAATCCTTCGATCAGCGCGACATAGCCCCAATAGATGCCAGACTGCATGCAGGCGACGGTGCTGGTGCCGATTACCTTCTCGCTACGGCGGATCGGCACCATCGGCAGCTTGGCCGCCGCCTGGTGCAGCGCCTGGAGCGAGAGATTGACGCCCGGCGCGATCACGCCGCCGCGGTAATTGCCGTCGCCGTCGACGACATCGAAAGTCGTCGCGGTGCCGAAATCGACCACGATCAGCGGCCCGCCGTAGCGGTCATGCGCCGCCACGGTGTTGACCAATCGGTCGGCCCCGACCTCTTCCGCGCGGTCAACCATCGCCTTGGTGCCAAGCTCGACGCCGGGCTCACCGACAACCAAGGGCTCGGTCCGGCAATAGTGCCGGCACAGCAGGCGCAGGTTGAAATTCGCCTCGGGCACGACGCTGGCGATGATGGCGCGGTCGAGTAGTGCGCGCGACAGCTTCTCCAAAGCCAGCAGATGGTCGAGCCAGACGACATATTCGTCCGAAGTACGGTGCGGATTGGTCGCGATGCGCCACGTGCCCTTGAGCTTGGCGCCGTCCCACGCGGCGAAGACCGTGTTGGTGTTGTTGGCGTTGATGGCAAGCAGCATGCGATCTCCTAGCCCTCCACCACCGTCGGAAACACGTCGCCGGCGGCGATGCGGCGCCGGCCGCCCGGAACGTCGAGCAGCAATAGGCCGTCGTCGTCGAGCCCGGCGAAACGGCCTTCGACCGTTTCGTCGGGCAGGCGCGCGCGTAGCGCCTGGCCGAGGCCGGTGGCGCGCTTGAGCCAAGCCCGCCGCAACCCGGCGAAACCATCGCCACGCCACCGCTCATACCAAAGCGCGAGGGCCGGTGCGAGCGCGGCGAGAAACGCCTCCGGCACGGCCTCTATCCCCGTCGCCGCCTTGAGCGAGGTGGCCGGGAATTCGGTATCGCTTGGATGTGTGGCCAGGTTTACGCCGATGCCGATCACCACGAACCCGAGCCGCCCCACGGCGTCGCCTTCGCTTTCGAGCAGGATGCCGGCGACTTTGCGCCCGCCCAACAATACGTCGTTCGGCCATTTGAGCGTGACTTCCGTCCGCGCGAAATGCCGGATGGCATCCGCGATCGCCAGCGCAGCGGCAAATCCGAGCTGCGCCGCGCGCGAAACATGCACGTCGGGCCGCAGCACCAGCGACGCATGGAGATTGTCCGGCGCGGAGATCCAGCTCCGGCCCTGGCGGCCGCGGCCCGCGGTCTGCACGCGCGCGGTGACCAGCGTGCCTTCGGGCGCACCATCGCGCGCCAGGCGTCTGGCTTCGTCATTGGTACTGGCAAGCGTGTCGAACGCGGCGAGCCGAAAGAACGGCGGCAGCGGATCGGTCATCCCGGGAAGAGCGTGGCGGCGACGGCATCGGCGCCGTTGAGCACCGGTCCCGGCCAGACGATGAAGAACAGGATGATCACCGCGCAGACCAACACCACCGCCGCAACTTCGCCGCCGAACGGCCGGTCGAAGGTGCCGCGCGGCTCGTCGAAATACATCACCTTGACGATGCGCAGATAATAGTAGGCGCCGACCACGCTGGTGAGCACGCCGAGCACTGCCAGAACCGGCAGGCCGGCGTTGATCGCCGCCATGAAGACATAGAGCTTGGCAAAGAAGCCGGCGAGCGGCGGAATGCCCGCCAGCGAGAACATGAAGATGGCGAGCGCCAGCGCCAGGGCCGGATGGGTGCGCGACAGGCCGGCGAGATCGTCGATGCCTTCAACCATCTTGCCGTCGCGCCGCATGCACAGGATCACCGCGAAGGTGCCGGCGTTCATGAACAGATAGATCGCAAGGTAGACCAGCACGCCGCGCACGCCGGCCGCACTGCCGGCGGCGAGACCGATCAGCGCATAACCGACGTGACCGATCGAGGAATAGGCCATCAGCCGCTTGATGTTGCTCTGCGCGATGGCAGCGAAAGCGCCCCACGCCATTGAAGCAAGCGAGATGACCCAGATGATCTGCTGCCAATCCGCCGACAGGCCGCCGAACGGCTGGAGCATGACGCGCAGGAACAGCGTCAGCGCAGCGATCTTGGGCGCGACCGAGAAGAAGGCGGTTACCGGCGTCGGCGCGCCTTCGTAGACGTCGGGCGTCCACATGTGGAACGGCACCGCCGAAACCTTGAACGCCAAACCGACCGAGATGAACACAATGCCGGTGATCAATCCGACGCCGTTGCCGCCACCGTGGGCGAAGAGCTTGGCCAGGCCGTCGAAGCTGGTGGTGCCGGCGAAGCCGTAGACCATCGAGGCGCCGAACAGCAGCATGCCTGAGGCGACCGCGCCGAGGACGAAGTATTTGAGGCCGGCCTCGGTCGATCGCACGTCGTCGCGCGCGAACGCCGCCAGTACGTAAAGCGCCAGGCTTTGCAGCTCGAGCCCCAGATAGAGCGCGATCAGGTCGTTGGCCGCGATCATCATCATCATGCCAGCGGTGGCGATGAGCACCAGGACCGGGAATTCGATGCGCGCAATGCCCTCACGCTCGTTGAACCGTATGGCAATGAGCAGCGACAGGACCGAGCCGATGATCACCAGCGTCTGGGTGAAGACGCCGAGGCCGTCGCTGACGAACATGCCGAAGAGGCCGACCTGCCGGGCGATCGTGCCGGTGCTCCACACAGGTTGCAGCAGGATGGCGAGCGTCGCTACCAGCGCCAGGACGCAAAGCCAGCTGACGACGCGGGTAGCGCGCGTTCCGGCGTAGACACCGACCAAGAGCAGCAGCATGGCCGCGCCGCCGAGGAACATCTCGGGCAGGACGATGAGAAAATCGGGTGCGGCGGTCATCGCGTCACCGTTGCGCCAGTGCGGTGGCCGCCGCGCGCTGCGAAACCTGGACCCGCTCGATCAGGTTGGCGATCGAAGGCTGCATCGGCTTCAAGAACGAAGTCGGATAAACGCCCATCCATAACACCACTGCGATCATCGGCGCGAAGATCAAAATCTCGCGCGGATTGAGATCGGTCATGGCGCGCACGTCGGCGTGCGTGATCTTCTCAAAGATGATGCGGCGATAGAGCCACAGCATGTAGGCCGCGCCCAGGATGACGCCGATCATGCCGAGGAACGCAACCCAGGTATTGACCTGGAAGGCGCCGATCATCGACAGGAACTCACCGACGAAACCGCTGGTGCCCGGCAGGCCGACCGACGCCAGCATGAAGACCATGAACGCACAGGCGTATTTCGGCATGTTCTCGGCGAGGCCGCCGTATCGCGCGATCTCGCGCGTGTGCAGCCGGTCATAGACCACGCCAACGCAAAGGAAGAGCGCGGCCGAGACGACGCCGTGGCTCAGCATCTGGATCATCGCGCCCTGCAAGCCCTCGGGCGTCACGGTGAAGATACCGATCGTCACGAATCCCATATGCGCCACGGACGAATAGGCAATCAGCTTCTTCATGTCCTGCTGCGCCAGTGCCACGAGCGAGGTGTAGATGATGGCAACGACCGACAGCGTGAACACGAACGGCGCGAAGTAAGCGGACGCCTCGGGGAACATCGGCAGCGAGAAGCGGATGAAGCCATAGCCGCCCAGCTTCAGCAGCACGCCCGCTAGGATCACCGAGCCCGCGGTCGGCGCCTCGACATGCGCGTCAGGCAGCCAGGTGTGGAACGGCCACATCGGCACCTTGACCGCAAATGACGCGAAGAAGGCCAGCCACAGCCAGGGCTGCAGCGCGGACGGGAAATTGAACGCCAGCGCCTCGGGAATATCGGCGGTGCCGGTGACGAAATAGATGGCGAGGATCGCCAGCAACGACAACACCGAACCCAGCAGCGTATAGAGAAAGAACTTGAACGCGGAGTAGACCCGGCGCGGCCCGCCCCACACGCCGATGATCAGGAACATCGGCACCAGCACGCCCTCAAAGAAGACGTAGAACAGGATGAAGTCGAGCGCGCAGAAGATGCCGACCATCATCGTCTCGAGCGCGAGGAAGGCGATCATGTATTCCTTCACCCGGCGCTGGATCGCAGTCCAGCTGGCGATGACGCAGATCGGCGTCAGGAACGTCGACAACAGGACGAAGAACAGCGAGATGCCATCGACGCCCATGTGGTAGCCGATGTTGAAATCGGGCAGCCAATCGGCCTGCTCGACGAGCTGGAAGTCAGAGCGCGTCGGATCGAAATTCGCCCACACCGCGAGCGATACGGCGAAGACGATCAGCGACGTCCACAGCGCGATCCAGCGCGCATTGCGTGCCACGCTCTGCTCGTCGCCGCGCAGGACCAGAATGGCGGCGACGCCCGCCAACGGCAGGAACGTGGTAAGGGACAGAAGGGGCCAGTGCGCCATCCCAGTCATCCCATCTGCCGCAGCACGTACCACGACACCAGCGCCACCGCGCCGACGAACATGGCGAAGACGTAATGATAGAGATAGCCGGTCTGGAAGCGGCTGAGCACCGCCGCCATGCTGCGCGTCATCTTGGCGAAGCCGTCGGGCCCGAAGCCGTCGATCACCGCGCCGTCGCCGTCCTTCCACAGCCGGATGCCGAACCACATCGCCGGCCGGACGATGACCGCGTCATAGAGCTCGTCGATGTACCACTTGTTCAGCAGGAAGAGATAAATCGGCCGGAAATAGTGCGCGAACCACGCCGGCAGGCCGGCCTGCACGATATAGGCGATCCAGGCGACGACGATACCGATGACGCCCATCGCCAGCGGCAGCTTCGACACCCAGAACGGCACGTGCTCGGCGCCGCCGACCGTGTCGTGGCCCGGCAGCACCAGGATCGAATCGCCCCAGAACGCTTCGCGGCCTCCGCCAACCAGCCAGTGATAGCCGATCATGCCGGCGAACAACGCGCCCGCCGCCAGCACCACCAGCGGCAGGATCATCACCGGCGGCGATTCATGGACGTGCGCCATGACTTCGCGCGTGGCGCGCGGCTTGCCGTGGAAGGTCATGAAGATCAGCCGCCACGAATAGAAGGCGGTTAGGAACGCGGCGAAGGTGCCAAGCCAATAGGCGTAATGGCCGACGTCGGTGCCGGCGGCCCACGAGGCCTCGAGGATCGTGTCCTTGGAATAGTAGCCGGCAAACGGCCAGATGCCGGCAAGCGCCAGGCTGCCGATCCACATCAGAACATAGGTCGCCGGAATGAGCGAGCGCAGCCCGCCCATCTTGCGCATGTCCTGCTCGCCCGACACGGCGTGGATCACCGAGCCGGCACCGAGGAACAGCAGCGCCTTGAAGAAGGCATGTGTCAGCAGGTGGAACATCGCCGCGCCATAGGCCGAAACGCCGGCGGCGAAGAACATGTAGCCGAGCTGACTGCAGGTCGAATAGGCGATGACGCGCTTGATGTCATTCTGCGCCATGCCGATGGTGGCGGCGAACATCGCGGTCGAGCCGCCGACCACCACGACGATGGCGAGCGCGGTCGGCGAGTATTCGAACAGCGGCGACAGCCGCGCCAGCATGAACACGCCGGCGGTGACCATGGTCGCGGCATGGATCAAGGCGGAGACCGGCGTCGGGCCTTCCATCGCGTCCGGCAGCCAGGTGTGCAGGCCGAGCTGCGCGGACTTGCCCATCGCGCCGACGAACAGCAGGATGCAGGTGATGGTCAGCGCGTCGACCTGGTGGCCGAGGAAGCCGATCGTGTGGTGCGAAGCGTCGGGCGCACCGGCGAAGACGGTATCGAACTGCAGCGAGCCGAAAATCAGGTAGACCGCGAAAATACCGAGCGCGAAGCCGAAATCGCCGACGCGGTTGACGACGAAAGCCTTGATCGCGGCGGCGTTCGCGGTCGGCCGGTCGTACCAGAAGCCGATCAGCAGGTATGAGGCGAGGCCGACGCCTTCCCAGCCGAAGAACAGCTGCACGAAATTATCGCTTGTCACCAGCATCAGCATGAAGAAGGTGAACAGCGACAGGTACGACATGAAGCGCGGCACCGACTTATCGTGCGCCATGTAGCCGACGGAATAGATGTGCACCATGGCCGACACCAGGGTGACCATGGCCACCATCACCGCCGACAGCGTGTCGTAACGCAGCGCCCAATGGACTTCGAGATCGCCGGCGTTGATCCAGGTCAGCAGCTCGATGGTGCGGGCGTGGCCGCCGAAGGCGACGCTCCAAAACACGATCGCGCCCAGCACCGCCGAGACGACGAGCGCCAGGCAGGTGACGAGCTGCGCGCCGCGATCGCCGATCCAGCGGCCGAAGAAACCGGCGATGAAGGCCGCGATCAGCGGCAGGAATACGGCGGCGACGTGCATCTCAGCCCTTCATCTGATTGATGTCTTCGACCGCGATGGTGCCGCGGTTGCGGAAATAGACGACGAGAATGGCGAGGCCGATCGCCGCTTCGGCCGCCGCCACGGTCAGCACGAACATGGCGAAGACCTGGCCGACGAGATCGTGCAGGAACGACGAGAAGGCGACGAAGTTTATGTTCACCGCCAACAGCATCAGCTCGACCGACATCAGGATGATGATGACGTTCTTGCGGTTCAAGAAAATGCCGAAGACGCCGAGCGTGAACAGGATGGCGGCGACAGTCAGGTAATGCGCGAGGCCGATCTGCAGCATCACACGCCCTCCCCCGGCCGCACCTTGACGATCTCGAGCGTCTCTTCGCGGCGGCGCGAAACCTGGCGTGCGATGCGCTGGCGTCGCGTGTCGGGCCGTGAACGGTGGGTCAGCACAATTGCGCCGATCATTGCCACCAGGAGGACGGCACCGGCCGTTTGGAAGGCGTAGACGTAATGCGTGTAGAGCAGCGCGCCGAGCGCGGCGGTGTTGCTGAGCGTGCTCGGCGTCGGCGCCATCGCGACCTGCGGCGCACCCGGCGCCACTACCCAGGCACCGAACATCAGGATCAACTCAACCAGCAGGATGAGCCCGATCAGCGCACCAACCGGCAGGTATTGCAGGAAGCCTTGCCGCAGCTCGACGAAGTTGATGTCGAGCATCATCACCACGAACAGGAACAGCACCGCGACTGCGCCGACATAGACGATGACCAATATCATCGCCAGGAACTCGGCGCCCAGCAGCACGAACAGGCCGGCGGCGTTGAAGAACGCCAGGATCAGAAACAGCACTGAGTGCACCGGGTTGCGCGCCGAGATCACCATCACGCCCGAGGCGATGGCGACAGCAGCGAAGGCGTAGAAGGCGAGCGCCTGGATGATCATGCGGAGCGGCTCAGCGATACGGCGCGTCGAGCGCGAGGTTTTCGGCGATCTCCGCCTCCCAGCGGTCGCCGTTGGCCAGCAATTTGGCCTTGTCGTAGAACAGCTCTTCGCGCGTCTCGGCGGCGAACTCAAAGTTCGGCCCTTCGACGATGGCGTCGACCGGGCAGGCCTCCTGGCACAGGCCGCAATAGATGCACTTGGTCATGTCGATGTCGTAGCGCGTCGTGCGCCGGCTGCCGTCTTGGCGCGGCTCGGCCTCGATGGTGATGGCGAGCGCCGGACATACCGCCTCGCACAGCTTGCAGGCGATGCAGCGCTCCTCGCCATTGGGATAGCGCCGCAGCGCGTGTTCGCCGCGGAAGCGCGGGCTCAATGGCCCCTTCTCATAGGGGTAGTTCACAGTCACCGGCCGCTTGAACATATAGGTGAGCGTCAGCCACAAGCCCGAGACCAGCTCGGTCAGCAGCAGGCTGTAGGCATGGCGATCGATGCGTCCCATGGCCATCTCCTAAGCCGGAAGCCTGCCGGTGAACACCAGGAAGGCCGCGGTGGCGGCGAGCCAGGCGAGCGACAGCGGCAGGAACACTTTCCAGCCAAGCCGCATCAGCTGATCGTATCGGTAGCGCGGCATGGTGGCGCGCACCCACAGGAAGCAAAACAGCACGAACGCGATCTTGGCGAAGAACCAGATCGGTCCTGGAATCCAGGTGAAGGGCGCGACGCCGAACGGCGGCAGCCATCCACCGAGGAACAGGATGCTGGTCATCGCGCTCATCAGGATCATGTTGGCGTATTCGCCGAGATAGAAGAGCGCGAAGGTCATCGAGGAATACTCGACGAAGAAGCCGGCGACCAGCTCAGATTCGCCTTCCGGCAGGTCGAACGGTGAGCGGTTGGTCTCCGCCAGACCCGAAATGAAGAAGACGATGAACATCGGGAACAGCGGCAGGCAGTACCAGACGGTCTTCTGCGCCTCGACGATGTCGCTCAGATTGAGCGAGCCGACGCACAGCAGCACCGAGACGATGACGAAGCCGATCGAGACTTCATACGACACCATTTGCGCCGCCGAGCGCAGGCCGCCGAGGAAAGCGTAGCGCGAATTCGATGACCAGCCTGCCATGATGATGCCGTAGACGCCGAGCGACGAAATCGCGAACAGATAAAGGATGCCGACGTTGATGTTTGCCAGCACGACGCCGGCGTCGAACGGAATCACCGCCCAGGCAACCAGGCTGAGGACGAAGGTGATGATCGGCGCGGCGATGAAGACGACGCGATTGGCGCCGGCCGGAATCACCGTCTCCTTCATCAGCAGCTTGAGCCCGTCGGCCAGCGGCTGGAACAGGCCAAACGGGCCGACGACGTTGGGGCCTTTGCGTAGCTGCGCCGCGGCCAGCACCTTGCGTTCGGCGTAGGTCAGATACGCGACGGCCAACAGCAGCGGTACGACAATCGCCAAGATCTCGGCGATCGTGATCGCGGTCGGCAGGCCATAAACCCGTAGGAACTCAGCCATGCGTGCCCGTCCTCGCAGCGCCGCCGAATTGCGCCGCGCACTCCGCCATGGTCGGTGAAGCGCGGCTGATCGGATCGGTGCGGTAGTAATCGGCGATCGGATAGGCGAACGGTTCGCGCTCGACGCGGCCATCCTCGCCGAACTTACCCCAGGCGGCGCGCGGCGCCTCGTCCAGCCGGCCAAACACTGGATTTACCTCGGCCAAGCGGCGTCGCACGGCACGGAGATTGTCATAGGGCAGCTTACAGCCAAGCACTTCCGACAGCGCGCGCAGGATCGTCCAGTCGTCGCGTGCTTCGCCCGGCGGGAAGATGGCGCGGCGGCCGTGCTGCACCCGGCCTTCGGTATTGACGTAAGTCGCGTCCTTCTCGGTATAGGCGGCGCCTGGCAATACGACGTCCGCACGATGTGCGCCGGCGTCGCCGTGATGGCCCTGGTAGACGACGAAGGCCTTGCCCAGCCGCTTGATATCGATCTCGTCGGCGCCGAGCAGATAGATGAACTCGATCTCGCCTTTCTCGCAGCCCGCCAGGATGCCGGCGGTGTCGTGCCCGCCCGCCTGCGGCACGAATCCGAGATCGAGGCCGCCGGCACGCGCCGCCGCGGTGTGCAGCACGTTGAAGCCGTTCCAGTCCTCGCGCACCAGACCGGCGGTTTCGGCCAGCGTGCGCGTCAGATGCAGGATCGCGGCACCGTCGCGACGGCGCAGCGCACCCTGTCCCAGGATCAGCATCGGCCGTTTGGCGGCCTTCAGCGTCTCGATGAATCTGTGCTTGCCGGCGACCAGGTCGGCGAGCGTTTCGGGCCCGGCGCCGAGCCATTCGACCGGATAAGTCAACTCGCGCGGACCGCCGATGCCGGCGACTTTGAAGCCGCCCTGGAGCCAGCGTTTGCGCAGCCGGGCGTTGACGATCGGAGCTTCCCAACGCGGGTGGGTGCCGATCAGCAGGCAGACATCGGCCTCTTCGATGCCGGCGATGGTCGTATTGAAGAGGTAACCAGCACGGCACGACGGATCGAGCGCGGCGCCATCCTGCCGGCAATCGAGATTCGGCGAGCCCCGCGCTGCCATCAGCTCCTTCAGTGCCAGCATCGCTTCACAGTCGGCGAGATCGCCGGCAAGCGCCGCAATGCGGCTGCCGGCAACACCCTTGAGCCGCGCGGCGATAGCGGCGAAGGCGTCGTGCCACGTCGCCTCGGCGAGATGGCCATTCTTGCGGACATAGGGCACGTCGAGCCGGCGCTTAGTCAGGCCGTCGAGCGCGAAGCGTGTCTTGTCGGCGATCCATTCCTCGTTGATCGCCTCGTTGAGCCGCGGCAGCACGCGCAGCACCTGTCCGCTGCGTGCGTCGACGCGGATGTTCGAGCCGACGGCGTCGAGCACATCGACGCTTTCGGTCTTGGTGAGCTCCCACGGCCGCGCGACGAATGCATAGGGCTTGGCCGTCAGCGCGCCGACCGGGCAGAGATCGACAATGTTGGCCGATAGCTCCGACGACAGCGTGCGCTCGATATAGGTGCCAATCTCCATGTCCTCGCCGCGGCCGGTGGCGCCGAGATCCTCGACACCGGCGACTTCGGTGGCGAAACGGATGCAGCGCGTGCAGTGGATGCAGCGATTCATCGACGTCGCGACCAGCGGCCCGAAATTCTTATCCTTCACCGCGCGTTTGTTCTCGATGTAGCGGCCGCGGTCGAAGCCGTAGGCCATCGCCTGGTCCTGCAGGTCGCACTCGCCGCCCTGGTCGCAGATCGGACAGTCGAGCGGATGGTTGATCAGCAGGAATTCCATCACGCCGTGGCGCGCCTTCTTGGCTTTCTCGCTGTCGGTGTGGATCACCATGCCGTCGGCGGCGGGCATGGCGCAGGACGCAATCGGCTTCGGCGCTTTTTCCTGCTCGACCAGACACATGCGGCAATTGCCCGCAATGCTGAGCCGCGAATGGAAGCAGAAATGCGCCACCTCGAAGCCGGCCTGCTGGCAGGCCTGCAACACCGTTGTACCCGCCGGCACCTCGACGGCCTTGCCGTTGATCGTGAGCTTAGGCATGGACTACTCCGCCGCCCGCGCCGCGTGGGCGCGATAGTCGCGCATCCGGCGTTCCATTTCCGGCCGGAAATGCCGGATCAGGCCTTGCACCGGCCAGGCGGCAGCGTCGCCGAGCGCGCAAATGGTGTGACCTTCGATCTCGAACGAAACTTCGAGCAGCATGTCGATCTCGCGCGGCTCGGCTTTGCCCTCGACCATGCGCTCCATCACCCGCCACATCCAGCCGGTGCCTTCGCGGCACGGCGTGCACTGGCCGCAGCTTTCGTGCTTGTAGAAGTGCGACAGGCGGGCGATCGCCTTGATGATGTCGGTGGATTTGTCCATGACGATGACGGCGGCGGTGCCGAGGCCGGATTTGACATCGCGCAGCGCGTCGAAATCCATCAGCACGGTGTCGCAGATCGATTTCGGAATCACCGGCACCGACGAGCCGCCGGGAATCACCGCCAGCAGATTGTCCCAGCCGCCGCGGACGCCGCCAGCGTGCTTCTCGATGAGCTCCTTGAGCGGAATGCCCATCGCCTCTTCGACGTTGCACGGCTTCTCGACGTGGCCCGAGATGCAGAACACCTTGGTGCCTTCGTTCTTCGGCCGGCCAATGCCGGCGAACCAGGCACCGCCGCGGCGCAGGATGGTTGGCACCACGGCGATGGTCTCGACGTTGTTGACCGTCGACGGGCAGCCGTAGAGACCGACCGCGGCCGGAAACGGCGGCTTCAAACGCGGCTGGCCCTTTTTACCTTCGAGCGATTCCAACAGCCCGGTCTCTTCGCCGCATATATAGGCGCCGGCGCCGCGATGGAGATAAAGGTCGAAATCGTAACCCGAGCCGCAGGCGTTCTTACCGACAAGGCCGGCGGCATAGGCTTCATCGATCGCCGCCTGCAGCACCTTCGCCTCGTTGACGAACTCGCCGCGGATATAGATGTAGCAATGGTGTGCGCCCATGCCGGCCGCGGCCAGCAGGCAACCTTCGATCAGCTTGTGCGGATCGTGGCGGATGATGTCGCGGTCCTTGCAGGTGCCTGGCTCGCTCTCGTCGGCATTGACGATGAGATAGGTCGGCCGGTCGCTCTGCTTGGGCATGAACGACCATTTGAGGCCGGTGGGGAACCCGGCGCCGCCGCGGCCGCGAAGGCCCGACGCCTTGACCTCGTTGGCGATCCAGTCGCGGCCCTTGGCGATCAGATCCTTGGTGTTGTCCCAATCGCCGCGACGCTTCGCCCCGGCGCTGCCTTCCAGGCGCCAATCGAACTGCCCGTAGAGATTGGTGAAGATACGATCCTTGTCGGCGAGCATCAGCGCTTGCCTCCGGCGAACGACAAATCCTTGAGCGTGGTGGCGCCGCCTTCGGGCGCCGAAGTCTGACGCTTCTTGACCGAGCCCATCGGCGGCTTCTCGCCGCGCGCCAGCGCATCGATCAGCGTCTCGGTCGAGCGACCGTCGAGATCCTCATAAAAATCGTCGTTGACCTGGATAACTGGCGCGTTGACGCAGGCGCCGAGGCATTCGACCTCGCGCAGCGTGAATTTGCCGTCGCCTGTGGTCTCGCCGATGCCGATGCCGAGCTTCTTCTTGCACGCGGCGACCACTTCGTCCGAACCCCGCAGCCAGCACGGCGTCGTAACGCAGATCTGGAAGAAATGCTTCCCGACCGGCTTCAGGTTGAACATCGTATAGAAGGTTGCGACCTCGTACACGCGGATGCGCGCCATGCCGAGCATGTCGGCGACCACATCCATCGCAGCGCGCGGCAGCCAATTGTCGTGCTGGCGCTGCGCCAAGTCCAACAGCGGCAGCACTGCGCTCGCCTGGCGGCCTGCGGGGTATTTGGCGATATGCGCCTGTGCCTTCTTCAGGTTTTCAGGCGTGAAGGCGAAGCTGGCCGGCTGCGTTACCGGCGCAGAGTTGTTCTGTGCGCTCATCGGTCGATCTCGCCGAAGACGATATCCATGGAGCCGATGATCGCCACCACGTCGGCCAGCATGTGGCCGCGCGACACGAAATCGGTGCTTTGCAGGAACGCGAAGCCGGGCGCGTGGATCTTGCAGCGGTATGGCCGGTTGCTGCCGTCGGCGACCAAATAGACGCCGAACTCGCCCTTGGGCGCCTCCACTGCCGTATAGGTCTCGCCCGCCGGCACGTGATAGCCCTCGGTGTAAAGCTTGAAGTGATGGATCAGCGCTTCCATCGAGGTCTTCATCTCGGCGCGTGGCGGCGGCGCTACCTTGCGATCATCGACCATGTGCGGACTCGCCGGCATTTTGTCGACGCACTGTTTGATGATGCGAAGGCTTTGGCGCATCTCTTCCATCCGCACCAGATAACGGTCCCAGCAATCGCCGTTTTTGCCGATTGGAATGTCGAAATCCATCTCGGCATAGACGTCGTAAGGCTGCGCCTTGCGCAAATCCCACGGCACGCCCGAGGCGCGCAGCATCGGGCCGGAGAAGCCCCAGTCGATCGCCTGCTCGCGCGTCATGCGGCCGATGTCGACGGTGCGCTGTTTGAAGATGCGGTTCTCGGTCAGAAGCTGCTCGAGATCGTCGATGCGCTTGGGGAACTGGTCGCAGAAGGCGGCAATGTCCTCGAGCAGGCCGGGCGACACGTCCTGGTGGACGCCGCCGGGACGGAAATAATTGGCGTGCAGCCGCGCGCCCGAAGCACGCTCGTAGAATTCCATCAGCTTCTCGCGCTCCTCGAAGCCCCAGAGCAACGGCGTGATGGCGCCCACATCCAGCGCGAACGCCGTGAGATTGAGCAGATGATTCAGGATGCGGGTGATCTCGGCGAACATCACGCGGATGTATTGCGCACGCGGCGGCGGCACGATGCCCATCAGCTTCTCAACCGCGAGCGCGAAAGCGTGCTCCTGACACATCGGCGAGACGTAATCGAGCCGGTCGAAATAGGGCGTCGCCTGGATATAGGTCTTGTACTCGATCAGCTTCTCGGTGCCGCGGTGCAGCAGGCCGATATGCGGATCGGCGCGTTCGATCACCTCGCCGTCCATCTCCAGTACCAGGCGCAGCACGCCGTGTGCCGCCGGATGCTGCGGCCCGAAATTCATCGTGAAGCTCTTGATGGTGGCTTCGTTCGCGGGAGCGACGTCGGCGCTCATTTCGAACCCTCCGGACCGGAGGCCTTCTCGTCGCCCGGCAGGATCGCGTTCATGCCTTCCCAAGGCGACAGGAAGTCGAAGCTGCGGAACTCCTGCTTGAGCTTCACCGGCTCGTAGACGACGCGCTTCTGTTCTTCGTCGTAGCGCACCTCGACGTAGCCGGTGAGTGGGAAGTCCTTGCGCAGCGGATGGCCCTCGAAGCCGTAATCGGTGAGGATGCGGCGCAGATCGGGATGATCGGCGAAATAGACGCCCAGCAGGTCCCAACATTCGCGCTCGAACCAGCCGGCGGCGCTGTAGACCGACGTCGCCGACGGCACCGGCGTCTGCTCGTCGGTGGTGACCTTGAGCCGGATGCGGCGATTGTGCGTCAGACTCAAGAGGTTGTAGACGACCTCCAGCCGCTCGGCGCGTTCGGGATAATCGACGCCGCAAATGTCGACCAGGACGCCAAACCGGCACCCCGGATCGTCGCGCAAGAACTGGAGCACACGCACGATCGCCTCGCGCCGCACGCCGATCGTCAGCTCGCCGTGCGCGACCCCGCGGTGCAGCACGTCCTGCGGAAAGGCGGCGGCCACCTTTTCGCCGAGGGCCTCAAGCGGCTGAGTCATTCTTCGTCCTGTCGAGCCCAACCGATCAGCGCGTGAAGCGCCGCTCGCGATGGATCTTTTTCTGTAGTTGCAAAACGCCGTAAAGCAATGCCTCGGCGGTGGGCGGACAGCCGGGAACGTAAATGTCCACGGGCACGACGCGGTCGCAGCCGCGCACCACCGAGTACGAATAATGGTAATAGCCGCCGCCATTGGCGCACGAACCCATCGAGATCACCCAACGCGGCTCGGCCATCTGGTCGTAAACCTTGCGCAGCGCCGGCGCCATCTTGTTGCACAGCGTGCCGGCGACGATCATCACGTCGGATTGGCGCGGGCTCGGCCGGAACACGACGCCGAAACGGTCGAGGTCATAGCGCGACGCGGCGCTGTGCATCATCTCGACGGCGCAACAGGCGAGACCGAAGGTCATCGGCCAGAGCGAGCCGGTCTGCGCCCACTTCACCAGCTGGTCGACTGTCGACAGGATGAATCCCTGACGGCGCGCTTCAGAAAACGTATCGGCCGGCGCAATCACTCCCATTCGAGCGCTCCCGTCTTCCACTCGTAGATGAATCCGACGGTGAGAACGCCAAGGAAGACCATCATCGACCAGAAACCGAAGACGCCGATCTTGCCGAGCGCGACCGCCCAGGGAAACAGGAAGGCGACTTCGAGGTCGAAGATGATGAACAGCAGCGACACGAGATAAAAACGCACGTCGAATTTGGTGCGCGCATCGGAGAACGGCGGGAAGCCACACTCATAAGGCGACACTTTTTCCGAATCGGGTTTTTGCCGCACGAGAACGAACGACGCCAGCACGATGACGACGGACAGCGCGACCGCGACCCCGATGAAGATCAGGATCGGAAGGTATTCGCGCAGCAAACTATCCATCGACGACGCTCCCAAACGAGCGCGATGGTGGGCTGCGAAAGGCGAAGGTGACGCCGTCACGCAAATGGCGGGAGTGACGGGGCTCGAACCCGCGACCTCCGGCGTGACAGGCCGGCGCTCTAACCAACTGAGCTACACCCCCGCAGCACCGACACCGCGGCGGCCAGTCCTACCCCCGCGGCCCCGGGGGTGTCAAGCGCAGGGGGCCGGATTTTCCCAAGTTTTCCCGAGCCTTTGCGCCCATTTCGGCAGCGCGGTATCGCACTGCAATATCGGCCTTGTTCACCACCAAAAACCGGCCGCAGGATCGATCTATCATGTGGCGTGCACGGCGACCCGATTCAACCGGACGCTGTCAGCGGTCGAGGTAGTATGTCAGCGTCACGACCACGCGGACCTTCTTGTCGATCGTGCTGATCTATCGAACGCCCGCGCGGAAGGATCCGCCTTCGGTACTCGCCGACGCCGCATCGCGTGAAACGATCGAAAAGAACCCCTGGCTGGCCGATTGGATTGAGCCGACCTTGCTGCCGGCGTCGTTGGCGAATTGCTGCGCGGCATCGCGAGCGTTTTGCGTCGCTGCCCGCAGCATCGATGCTTTGATGTCGTTGAGCTTGGTGAACTCGTAATCGACGTCGTTGGTCGTCAGCACGATGCCCTGCTTGATGAGATCGCTGACGCCGCGAAGGGTGCGCGCGACCAAGTCGACATCGTTCGATCGGACCAAGATCGTACTCTTGACGATGTAGCGCGCGCTCTTCGACGTGTCCTTCGGCCGGTAGGGATTCGCCATCAGATCGGTGACGGCGAGATTGTCGGATTTGATATCGGCCGGCTTGAATCCGCTTTGAGTGAGGAAGGCGACGAGCGCGGCTTCGTCGGCGCGCGCCCGCGTATAGACGTCGCCGAGATTGCCGCCGGTGACCGAATAGCCGATCTGCCACAGCGCCAGATCGGCTTTGACGTCACGCTCGTCGAAACCTTTGACGGTGACGGCGTTGGTGGCGAGACGACCTTTGTAAACCGTACCGCTGACGAAATAGCCCGCTGCCGCGAGGCCGATGGCGACGAGAACACCGAGGATTGCCGCGGCGATGACGTTGTTTTTCTCGATCATCCGGTTCCCCGAAATGGGCAGGTGAGACGCGGCGGTCGGGACAAACTCGGCCGCATTAACCGTGGCCAGCATAGTACGGCCCGGATTAACCGTCGGCAGATTTGACGAACGCAACGAGTGCCGCGCAATTTTTCGCGGATTTCAGCCATTGGCCCGGAGCTTGCTGCTTGTCCGGCATGAAACCGGGCACGCTCGACGTCGTCGTGCCGGCGCACAATGCCGGTCGTTTCCTCGGCGCCA
>Ga0187815_10000366_pt1 | contig 21969 bp, 20 predicted proteins | sample NC_S_5_FD_132962 | JGI IMG/M metagenome (GOLD analysis project Ga0187815, IMG submission 132962) | Wetland sediment microbial communities from Neuse River Estuary, North Carolina, USA - ASW-S_5 | ecosystem: Environmental > Aquatic > Freshwater > Wetlands > Sediment | place: USA: North Carolina...
CGGTGATGATGTCGCCCGGCTTGATCGACTTGTCGGCGAGCAGGATGATGCCGCTGACGAGGTTCGACACGATCTTCTGCAGGCCGAAGCCGATGCCGACGCCGATCGCGCCGGAGAAGAAGGCGAGCACCGAGAGGTCGATGCCGACGGTCGACAGCGTGATCAGGATGGCGAAGGTGACGAGCAGCAGCCGTATCACCTTGCCGATCAGAACCTGGATCGACGGCGTCAGGTCCGCGGCGCTGCGCACGCGCTTCTCGAGAAAATCGCCTGCCGCGCTGGCCGCCCAGAGCGCCAGCAGCAGCAGCACGGCGGTCTTGATGACCAATAGCGGCGAGATGCGCAGGCCGCCGAAGACGACCGCGACCGAATCGAGCGCCGCCATGGTCGGCCGCAGCAGGCCGAGGATGCTGAGCGCGGCGATGGTCCAGGCGGAGATCGCCACCAGCCGGTAGACGAACGGGTTGCGGATCAGCCCGGCCACCATGGCGATCACGAACCACGCCGTCGCCAGGCTCTCGGCGACGCCGAGCAGGTAGGAGCGGCTGGGCCAGGTCAGCGACAGCAGCGCCGCGTGCATCACCGCGATGGCAAGCAGGAAGACCGGCGTGCCGATATGCTCGAGCAGCAGGTGGGCAAACCGGCGCAGCGGCGCCGGCCAGCCCATCGTCGCCTCGTCAACTCTGAAGCGCCGTCGCGCGATGCCGGCCGTCGCGGCCGCCACCGCGGCGGCGATGCCGATCGCGGCGACCTGGATCGCCAGCCAGATCGAGAACAGGTCCTGGGCGGCGGCGACGAGCGATTCGCCGGCCGGCCCGAGCGCCTGCTGTATGTTGAAGTCCACGGCCCCCTCCGACCGACCCCTGTTGGAAATTGCCCGCAAGACCGGCCAAGATCAAGCGCGGGACGGCGTCGGCGAGACCGCCGCGGCATGCCCGCGAGGGGGGAACCACCATGAACGACCGCAACCTGTCCGAAGAGCTGCGCATGATGCGGCAGAGCTGCCGCGATTTCGTCGATGCGGTGGTGCTGCCCTTCATCAAGCAGAACTGGCAGCGCGAGTGGTCGATGGAGCCGGAGGGGCGGCTGCCTCCGCACATCCTCGAAGAAGCCGACAAGATCGGCGTCCGCACGCTCGGCGTGCCGGAGGAATACGGCGGCATCGAGCTGCCGGCGGGCACGGAAGTGAAGACCTTCTCGGTCATCTCCGAGGAGATCGCGCGTGGCGATTCAGGGCTCGCCGACAAGCTGGTGCAGAACTGGAAAGTGTCGGTGCTGCTGCGCCGGCTCGCGTCGAAGCACCTGCAGGAGAAGTGGTTCAAGCGCCTCGTTGCCGAGCCGCAGTTCCTGATGGCGCATTGCCTGACCGAGCCGCGCGGCGCCTCGGACCGCTGGCTGCCTTACAACGTGCCGGAAGCGGCGATGCAGACGAAGGCGGCGAATGTCGACGGCGGCTGGGTGATCAACGGCCGCAAGCAATTCATTTCCAACGGCTACGACGCCTCGCTCTACGTCGTCTACGCCAACACCAACCCGAAGCTCGGCATGATGCAGGGCACGTCGTCCTTCCTGGTGCCGCGCGAGACCAAGGGCTTTTCGGTGACGCGCTGCAACGAGACGCTCGGCTGCCGCTTCATGAACAACGGCGAGATGACGTTCGAGGACATGTTCGTGCCCGACGACCATCTCCTGGTGCAGGATACGGCGCTCGGCTCGGCCGGCATCTATTTCCGGCCCGGCAAGATCATCCAGGCGGCCAAGAATCTCGGCGTCGGCGTGCGCGCTTTCGAGGCGACGGCCGACTACGTGCAGAACTACGTTCAGGGCGGCCGCATCCTGATCAAGCATCAGGCGGTGGCGCTGCGCCTCGCCGACATGGCGACCAGGATCGAGGCCGTGCGCGCGCTGCTCGACCGTGCCGCGGCCGCGGTCGACGACGAAGCGCCCGACGCCGAGGTCCTGTGCAACATGGCCAAGATGTTCGCCTCCGAGGAGATCATGAAGGTGGCGCAGCACGCGGTCGAGCTGCATGGCGGCAATGGCATCATGCTCGACTTCGGCATCGAGAAGGTGCTGCGCGACGCGGTCATTTTCCTGCACATGGACGCGACGGTTGACATCTCCAAATTCAAGATCGTCAAGAACCTGTTTCCGCAGACGGCGGGGAAATATGCCGGGCCGGAGTGATGTGTGTGTGCTCCGGACGCGATGCAGCACGAGCGTAAGCGAAGTGGTGGATCGCAGATCCGGGGCCGTTGAGGTTTCCGGCGTGCGAGACGGCCTCGGGCCTGCAGCGCATCACTGACGTGCTGCGCTGCGCCCGGGACACAAGGCTCACCACACCACGAACCGGAAGCCCGCCAGCACGATCAGGAGCCCGACGGTCTGCGCCAGGCTCGGCACCGTGCCGAGAGCGAGGAAGCCGATGATCAGGCCGAAGCCCGGCACCAGCGCCGGGAACGTGCCCGCGCGGCCGGCGCCGAGCAGGATCACCGAGCGCGCGAACAGGTAGAGCGGCAGCGCGCCGGCAAATATACCCTGCACGACGATCTGCACGAGGTTGTCGGTGAGGCTGTGCTGCAGGATGCCGGCGTAGCCGTAGAAGATCGCGTGCAGCGGCCCGAACACGATGACCGACATGGCGCCGACGACGGCCGCCGCCTGCATGCCCGGCACGCGCCATCGCCTGAGCGTCGTGCCGAACGCCGCCCAGGACAATCCCGCCGTCGCGAACATGAGATCGCCGGCAAGTCCCTGGGCGCCGATCGTGGTCGCCGACTCGGTGCCGAATACGGCGAGGCCGGCGGCGATCACGGCGCCACCGAAGATGCGCTGCGGGCTTGCGCGTTCGTGCAGCACCAGGCTTGCCAGGATCAGCCCGAACACCGCAGCGCAGGCGGGCTGGATCGTGGTGCCGTGGCCGAGCGGCACCAGCATGAAGCCGGTATAGGCGAGCATGACCTGCGGCGGGCCGGAAAGGATGCAGAGGATCAGGCTGCGGCCCCAGCCGATGCCGCCGAGCCGCACCACCCCGTGGCGAAAGGCGAGGACCATCAGCACGAGGCCGGTCCAGAAGAACCGGTGGAACGCCAGATCCGCGGGCGTGAAGCCGATGGTCACGCCGTGCTTGGCGACGACGAAGCCGCCGGCCCATCCCATGGCGGCGCCGACGCCGCACAATGTGCCGATCAGGATCGGCCGTCCTGCGGCTTTGTTCGTTTCGTCCACGGGAACGTCCTGGCGCGCAGAGCGAGGTGGCTTGGCCGGGTCTGATACTCTAGGATCGCGGCACACGTCCAATCGTGAAAACGAAAGCCACGTTTCAACGGGATCGAATGCTCCATGGCCAAACCGCGCAAAGTCATCATCACCTGTGCCATTACCGGCTCGATTCACACGCCCTCGATGTCGCCGCACCTGCCGGTCACCCCGCAGGAGATCGCTGACGCCGCGATCGGCGCCGCGGAAGCCGGCGCCGCGGTCGTGCATCTGCACGCACGTAACCCGCAGGACGGCCGGCCGGACCAGACTCCGGAGGCCTTCGCGCCATTCCTCAAGGTCATCAAGCAGCGGTCGAACGTCGTGGTGAACATCACCACCGGCGGCGCCCCGACCATGAGCGTCGAGGAGCGCGTCAAGCCCGCCGCCACGTACAAGCCGGAAGTGGCCTCGCTCAACATGGGCACGATGAACTTCGGCCTCTATCCGATGATCCCGCGCTTCAAGGGCAAGTTCAAACACGACTGGGAGGAGCCGTATCTCGAAGGGTCGAAGAAGGGCATGTTCAAGAACACCTTCGCCGACATCGAATACATCCTCACCACCTGCGCCGAGAACGGCACCCGCTTCGAGGTGGAGTGCTACGACATCGGCCACCTCTACACGCTGCGCCACTTCCTCGACCGCGGCCTCATCAAGGCGCCGGTGTTCGTGCAGTCGGTGTTCGGCATCCTCGGCGGCATCGGCGCGCATCCGGAAGACGTGATGATGATGAAGCGGACCGCCGACCGGCTGCTCGGCGACAATTACCGCTGGTCCGTGCTCGGCGCCGGCGCCAACCAGATGAAGGTCGCCGCGATCGCCGCCGCGATGGGCGGCAACGTGCGGGTGGGCATGGAGGACTCGCTGTGGATCGGCGCCGGCCAGCTCGCCGAATCGAACGCGCAGCAGGTCACCAAGGTGCGCAAGATCATCGAGGGCCTCGGGGCCGAGGTCGCCTCGCCCGATGAGGCGCGCGAGATCCTCGAGCTCAAGGGCGGCGACAAGGTCAATTTCTAGGCCTGTCATGACCCGACGCATGCCGCCGGCACTTGCGGGCGGCATGCTGTCGTGGATCGCCGGATGCGGCAAGAAATCTGCGGCGAATTGAACTTTCTCCTGCGCAAAGGCTCGACCTTTGCGCGCAAATCAGTCAGTAGCTAGGTATCCCTGGATTCCGGGCTCGTGCGCCCCCCGCCTGGGGCAATGGCGGCCGTTCCCGAATGACGAGGAACCATGGCCGCACTCGACTCGATCAGTATCGCCATCCTGCTCGGCAGCCTGCTCGTGCTCGTGGGCATCCTGTCGAGCCTGATCGCGTTGCGCTTCGGCGCTCCGCTGCTGCTCATCTTCCTGCTGCTCGGCATGCTGGCCGGCGAGGGGGGACCCGGCGGGCTCGCCTTCAATGACGTCGGCATCGCCTACGAGGTGGGCTCGATCGCGCTCGCTCTGATCCTGTTCGACGGTGGCCTGCGCACGCGCCTTGCCTCCTTCCGTAGTGTGCTGGCCCCCTCGCTGATGCTGGCGACGGTCGGAGTGCTGGTGACCACGCTCATCACCGCGCCGATCGCCAAGTTCGTCCTCGGCATCGGCTGGCTGCAGGCGGTCCTGCTCGGCGCGGTCGTCGCCTCGACCGACGCGGCGGCGGTCTTCTTCCTGATCAACGCCCGCGGCCTGCGCCTGCGGCCGCGCGTGCGCGCGGTGCTCGAGGTCGAGTCCGGCACCAACGACCCGTTCGCCGTCTTCCTTGCGCTGCTCATCGTCGAGATCCTGCTGGCCCAGCACCAGCAGGACTGGGGGCAGGCGGTGCTCACGCTCCTCCGCGAAGCCACATTCGGCGCCCTTTTCGGCTATGTCGGCGGCAAGCTCGTCGTCTTGGTCCTCAACCGCGTGAATCTGGCGCAGGGGCTACACGCCCCGTTTGTGGCCGTCGGCGCGGTCGTGCTGTTCGCGTTTTGCAACGCCGTGCACACGTCCGGCTTCCTCGCCGTCTATCTGGCCGGCCTCGTCGTCGGCAACCAGCAGACGCGCGCGCACAATTCCGTGGTCGTGTTTCTCGACGCCGTCACCTGGCTGGCGCAGATCGTGATGTTCGTGCTGCTCGGCCTGCTCGCCTGGCCGTATCGGCTGGCCGATTCGCTGTGGGGCGCCATTGTCGTCGCCCTCGTGCTGATGCTGGTGGCGCGGCCGGCCGCGGTGTTCCTGTGCCTCGCGCCGTTCAATTTCCAGTGGCGCGAGAAGCTGTTCATCTCCTGGGTCGGACTGCGCGGCGCGGTGGCGATCTTCCTCGCCTCGATCCCGCTCCTCGTCGGGCTGCCGGCGGCCTACATGTATTTCGACGTCGCATTCGTCGTCGTCCTGTCCTCGCTCCTGGTGCAGGGCTGGACCGTCGCGCCGGCGGCGAAGAAGCTCGACATGTCGTTTGCCCGCGCCGATCCGCTGCCGCGTCGGATCGAGCTCGATCTGCCCGGCCAGCTCGCGCGCGAGATCGTCGGCTACCCGTTGACGCCGAACAGCCCGTTCATGCGCCGCGGCCTGATCCCCAACTGGGCGCGCCCGACCATGGTCGTGCGCAATGAGGAGATCCTCACGCCTGCCGAAGCCGAGCCGCTGCGGGAGGGCGACTATGTCTACCTGCTGGCGCCGCCGGAAAAGGCGCAGGCGCTCGATCGTTTCTTCGTCGCCATGCCGCCGGCGGCCAAGCCCGACCCGAGCCTGCTCGGCGACTTCTTCGTGCCCGGTACAGCGACGCTCGGTGCACTCGCCGACATCTACGGCCTGCAAGTCGCAGCCGCGCATTCCGACCTGTCGCTCGCCGATTTCTTCACCGAGCAGCTTGGGCGCGCGCCGCGGCCGGGCGACATCGTCGCTCTCGGTCCCATCGCGCTGCTCGCGCACCAGGCCGAGGGCGGCCGCGTGACGACCGTCGGCTTGCGCCTGGCCGAGCCCGAGCGGCCGAGCACGTGGCGCGCCTGGGTCGCGCTGGCTCGCGGTAAGCTGCAGCGCCTGTTGGGCTGACGACGCGAGCGGGGATCAGGCGGCTTGCTTCGCCCAGTCTTCAAAGATCGCGGCGAGCGCATCGACGCCGTCGGTCAGCGCCGCCGGCCCCGGCTGCAGGATGACCGTGGATTTCACCTCGCGCAGCCAGCCGGTGGCGACCGCCGGTACGGTATCGAAGCCCGGCCGCGCCGCCACCTGTTTCGGCACGAACTTCTTGCCGCACCAGGAGCCGACGACGATGTCGGGCCGCGCCGCGATCACCTGCCCGGCCGTCACGATGCGTTCCTTCGCGCTCTTCCGGCTGGCGAGATCGGCAAACACGTCGATGCCGCCGGCGATGCCGATCAGCTCCGACACCCAGCCGATGCCGGAGATCATCGGCTCGTCCCATTCCTCGAAGTAGACGCGCGGTCTCCGCGCAAGCGCCGCAGTCCGCGCGCGCAGGCGATCGAGTCGCGCCGCGAGGGAGACGGCCAGCGCATCGGCCTTCGCGCTTTCCCCGATCAGCGCGCCGAGCGTGCGGATCATCGCCAGGATGCCGCCGACGTCGCGCTGGTTGAACGCGTGCACGGCGATGTTGGCGCGAATGAGCGCGGCGGCAATGTCGGCTTGCAGATCGGAGAACGTCAGGACCAGATCCGGCGCGAGCGCCAGGATCTTCGGCACGTCAGCGGAGATGAAGGCCGAGACGCGCGGCTTCTCCTTGCGCACGCGGGCCGGCCGCACGGCGTAGCCGGAGACCCCGACGATGCGCCGCTCTTCGCCGAGAAGGTAGAGCGTCTCGACCGTCTCTTCGGTCAGGCAGACGATGCGCTCGGGCGGAAACACCGTGCCTCCGAAACGACAATGGCCGGGACGGCACGCCCGTCTTTCGACGGGCTACGCCCGGCCACCGTCGCTGTGAACGCAATGCCCCCGGATCAGAGCGCGCGCTTGGCCAGCGCCGGGCCGTGCAGCACCAGCCAGGCCCCGCCGAACAACGCGCCCGCCCAGGCGAGGTCGCCGAAGACGGTGCGGTCGAGGAACGGCAGCGCCGCGATGTAGCATTCGGCGAGCCCCTGCAGGGTCATCGGATAGAGGCCGTCGAAGGCCCAGACCGCGAGGTTGGTGAGCGCGAAGAACACCAGCGAGCTCGCGATCATCGCGGCCGCCGTCGGGGCGATGCCGCTCCAGCGGCGCGCCAGCATGCCGAGCAGCGCCGGCACCCACAGGGCGACCACGACGGTGGCCAGCACTGCGAAATGATCGCCCGGCAGCATCAGATTGCTGAGCGACACGGCGCCGACCGGCACGATCAGCGCGAGCAGCGGCCAACGCAACACGCGACCGGCGAACAAGGCGCTCGCCGCGACCGGCCATACGCCGGGGGCGTGCGGCAGCACACGTGCGATGACGTCGAAGCCGATGAGGAAAGCCACAAGGGCGAGATCCATCCAGAGATCGGCGCGGGTTCGGGTCGGCTGCATCGGCAAAAATCCTTGTCTCGTCGAACCGGACGAAACTAGCACGCCGCCGCGGCCAATTCACCACCCTCGCAGATCGATTACGGTGCCTTTGAGCGCCCGCATGTCGGTGATGACGGCCGTGGCCCCGGCGGCCGTGAGGTGATCCTGCAGCTTGGTCCCGGCGTGGCTGCCTCCGACGAAGCCGATGACGCGCATCCCGGCGGCGACCCCGGCGGCGACGCCGACCGGCGAATCCTCGACCACGATGCAGTTCCGCGGCTCGACCCGCATCCTCGCGGCTGCATGCAGGAACAAATCGGGCGCCGGTTTGCCGAGGCGCACCTCGCTGGCCGAAAACAGGTAGGGCTCGAAAAAGCGCAAGAGGCCGGTGGTCTCGAGGCTGGCGCGGATGCGGTCGATGCTCGAGGAGGAGGCGACGCATTTCGGCCCGCGCAGCCAGGACAGCGCATGGGCGGCATGCGCCGACGGCTTCAGGTCGCTGCGGAAGCGCTTGAGCGTTTCGTTGGCGAGGATGGTGGCGAAATCCGGCGGCAACCGCCGCCCGGCCGCCAGTTCCACCTCGGACAGCATGTCGGCCGGCCGCCGTCCGGTGAAATAGCGGGCGATTACGTCGGGGGTCAGCGCGAAGCCGGCGCGCATGAACGCCTGCGACGCGACCTGCGCAGCGAGCGGCTCACTGTCGACCAGTACGCCGTTGCAATCGAAGATGACCATCGGTCCCTCCGATTTCGGCAGGAAAGTCGGCCTGCCTCCAAACGCGGCGGCGAATCACTGACGCTCATGGATAGCGCGACAACCGCCGGTACGCAAAGACCGCCTGCAACCCGTGGCGATCTGCGCCCCGGCGTGTTGGCAATTGCGGGGACAAGCGAAGAGCCGGGCCGCGGGCGGGGAACCCGGCGCGCAAACGAAAATGGCCGGGACGAGCCCGGCCATGATCGCGAAAAGATTTGTCGAACGCCTAGTTCAGCTTCTTGCCGACGTCCTGGATGCCGCGGGCGATCAGCCGTCCGGCCAAATCGCCCTTGGTCTCCTGCCGCAGGATCTTCTCGGCGGCGGCCACCGCGGCTTCGGCTGCGGCAGCGCGCACGTCGGCGGCAGCCTGGGCCTCGGCCTGGGCGATCTTGGTCTCGGCCATCTTTGTGCGGCGAGCAACGAACTCCTCGATCCGCGCCTTGGCCTCGATCGCCAGCCGCTCCGCCTCGGCCTTGGCGCCGGAGACGATCCCCTGCGCCTCGCCCTCGGCGTCCTGCCGCTTGCGCTGGTACTCGGCGAGCAGCTTTGCCGCCTCGTCCCGCAGCTTGCGGGCCTCGTCGAGCTCCGCCTTGATGCGGGCGCCGCGGTCGTCGAGCGCCTTGCCAATCGTGCGGTGGGCGCCGATCGACAGGAGGAGCAGCACGAAGGCGACAAAGCCGATGGCGACCCAGGTTTCTGCCTCGAACAGCATCTGACCGGCTCCTTACGACTTCAGGACGTCGGTCACGGCGTCGGCCACGGCCTTTTCGCCGGGCACGGTGCCGATCAGACGTTCGACGATCGCCGCCGCGGCATCCTGGGCGATGACGCGGACATTGGCCATCGCCGCCTGCTTGGTGGCGGCAATGGTCTTCTCCGCATCGGCGAGCTTGCGGTTGAGCTCGTCCTCGAGCCGCTTGCGCGTGGCCTCCGCTTCGGCGGCCTGCTTGTCGCGGGTCTCGTTGGCGATCGCCTGCGCATTGCTGCGGGCGTCCGCCAGCGCCTTCTCGTAGGCGGCGACGGCCTCTTCCGACTGCTGCTTGAGGCGGTCGGCTTCGGCGAGGTCGCCGGCGATGCCCTTCTGGCGGCCCTCGATGACCCGCGCCACCTGGGGCAGCGCCCACTTCGCCATCAGCGCGTAGAGCAGGACGAAGCTGAGCACCAGCCAGACGAGTTGCGAGGGGAAGGTCTGCGAGTTGAACGGCGGGAAAACGCCGTGCTGCCCGCCGGGCGCCTCGGTGCTCGTGCCGTGAGCTTGTTCTGCCATCGTTGGCTCCAGCGCTGCGCCGAACGGCGCCTTAGAGCGCGAACAGCAGCAGGAGCGCGATCAGCAGCGAGAAGATGCCGAGCGCCTCGGTGATGGCGAACCCGAAGATCAGGTTGCCGAACTGGCCCTGGGCAGCCGACGGATTGCGGATGGCCGCGGCGAGGTAGTTGCCGAAAATGATGCCGACGCCGACGCCCGCGCCGCCCATGCCGATCGCCGCGATGCCCGCGCCGATGTACTTCGCTGCCACTGGATCCATAACCAAGCTCCTTTTGCGTTAGCCTTATGCGGTCGGGCCGTCAGTGGCCCGGGTGAAGCGCATCGTTGAGATAGATGCAAGTGAGGATCGCGAACACGTAGGCCTGGAGGAACGCGACCAGCGTCTCCAGCGCGTACAGCGCGACGATCATGGCGAACGGCAGCACGCCGCCGATCCAGCCGATGGCGCCGAGGCCGGTGCCGAGCAGGATGATGAAGCCGGCGAACACCTTCAGCGCGATATGACCGGCGAGCATGTTCGCGAACAGACGGACGCTGTGCGAGATCGGGCGCGAGATGAACGACAGGACCTCGATCGCGACGATCATCGGCAGGATGTAGATCGGCACGCCCTTCGGCACGAACAGATTGAAGAAGTGCAGGCCGTGGCGCATCAGGCCGTAGATCAGCACCGTGAAGAACACCGTCAGCGCCAGAACGGCGGTGATGACGATGTGGCTGGTGACCGTGAACGCGTAGGGGATGAGCCCGAACATGTTCAGCAGCAGCACGAACATGAAGATCGTGAACACGAAGGGGAAGAAGCGCATCCCCTCGCTGCCGCCGGTCGAGCGCAGCATGGTGGCGACGAATTCGTAGGTCAGCTCCGCCGCCGACTGCAGGCGGCCGGGCACCGGCCGGGCGCTGGCGGTGCCGAGCACGAGGAAGCCGGTCAGCAGCACCACCGCCAACAGCATCATCAGTGCGGAGTTGGTGAAGAAGATCTCGGCGTCGCCGATCTTGCCGACCGAGAACAGGTTGACGATCTGAAACTGGTGGATTGGATCCATGGCGCAGTCTTAGTCTTTCAAATTCCTGTCGGGCGCAACGCCCGCAGCCCGCATCACATTCAGGATGCCGGCGGCGAACCCGAGCAGCAGGAGGACAATCAGCCCCCACGGCGTCGTTCCGAGCCAGCGGTCAAGCAGCCAGCCTAGCCCCGCTCCCACGAGCACGCCCCCGACCAGTTCGCTCGACAGCCGGAAACCGCGGGCGAATGCCGAGGTGTCGGGGGTCTGCCGAGGACCAGACGCGGTTTCGGAGGGCCGGCTCGCTTGATCGAGCCGTTCGCCGAGACGCTTGAGCCTCGCGGAGAGGGCGGCCTCGTTGTCCGGCGGTTCCGTGCGTTCGCCTTCGTCCTGCGTGCCGTCAGCCATGCTTTCGACCCGCGCAGATACAAAGGCCCCGTGTGCTACCGCCGCCCCTCAAAGCCGCGCGGACCATACTGATGCGGCTACAATGAGTCAAGAAACCGCCACTCTCGCTTAAGCGCATGGAAACGCAAGAGAAACGCAAAGTTTTTCGACGCCGGAGAGAGCGTTCGCGTGCGTTGCGGCAATGGGCCGGGGATTGCCAGTCGGAATGCGTGTTCAGGGCTGTGGCGCCGATGATAAAGTTCGCGCGTTGCTGCTCGATGAGGACCGGAACATAGGGATGAGCGCCATGCGCACCTCGTTGCTCGCGATTGTGGTCCTGCTCGGCGGCCCTGCCCTGGCGCAGGCGGACGATGTGCCGCAGGCCATGCCGGCGGCGCCGGGAGCGCCGGTGAAAATCATCGACGCAAGGCCGGCTCCGGAGCCGGCCCAGGAGCCGGCGCCGAAAACCGATCAGGCTCTGCCCACCACCCCGCCGATGGCCAGCAGCCGGGCGAAGGCGCCGGAGCGTGCGGCCGAGGAGCCGGCCGGGACCCGCTTCAGCTTCGTCCGTGTCGACGATGGCTTCCTGCGCTTCGACCTGACCACCGGGCAGGTCGCCTACTGCAACCCGCATCCGGAGGGATGGGGCTGCCAGGCGGTGCCCGAAAACCGCTCGGCGCTCGAGCGCGAGGTGACCCGGTTGCGGGACGAGGTCGCGACACTGAAGCGGGAGATCGAGAGCCTGCGCGAGCCGCCGCCGCCGCGTCCGCCGGCACCGGTGCCGCCGGCATCGAGCCCGCCGCCGGCGACCCAGGGCGACATCACCCGTGACGCGCCGGGCCATGACGACATCGCCCGCGCCAAGGCGGTGCTGCGTGACGTCTGGCAGCGATTCGTCACGGTGATCGTCGGCTTCAAGAACGACGTGTTGCGGCAAAGTTGAGCGCGCGACTCTCCGATATCGTCACCGCCGCGCCGGACCTGATCGCGCGGGCGAGCCTGGCCGTCGATACGCGCGGCCCGGGCATTGTCGAGTTTTCGCGCGAGGCGGCCGAATTCCTGACAAAGGCCGGCGCCGGCGAGGGCGTTCTCGCCGCCTATGTCCGCCACACGTCGGCATCGTTGACCATCCAGGAGAATGCCGATCCGGACGTGAAGCGCGATCTGATGACGGCTCTCGCGCGGCTCGCGCCGGAAGATGCCGGCTGGGTGCATGACACCGAGGGGCCGGACGACATGCCCGCCCACATCAAGGCCATGCTGACCGGCATTTCGCTGCAGGTCCCGGTCGCCGGCGGCCGCATGATGCTCGGCACCTGGCAGGGGCTCTATCTCGTGGAACACCGGGCGCGGCCGCATGCCCGTGAGATCGTGCTGCAATTCGTCGGCAGCCGGCGCTAGGCCCTGCCCACGGCGCATTCCGGCAGGCGAGACACGGCCTCTCAAACGATAGTATAAGGGCGCGATTGAGGGGACGTGCTGGGGGTGCTGTCGTGGCGGCAAGGGTTCGTCGGTGAGTGAGGATGTCCAGTTTCGGCTGATGATCGCCGACGATCATCCGCTTTTCCGGGGCGCCCTGCGCGAGGCGGTGACCGGCCTGCCGGAACACGTCGAATGTGCCGAAGCCGGCAGCTTCGACGAAGTCGTGGCGCTGCTCGAGCAGGACAGCGAGTTCGATCTCGTCCTGCTCGACCTGTCGATGCCCGGCGCGCGCGGCTTCTCCGGTCTCATGTATCTGCGCGCGCAGTATCCCGGCGTCCCGGTGGCGGTCGTCTCGGCCAATGACGATCCGACCGCGATCCGTCGCTGCATGGAATTCGGCGCGTCCGGTTTCATTCCGAAGACGCTCGGCGTCGACGGCATGCGCACCGCCATCTCGCGCATCCTCGGCGGCGGCGTGTGGACGCCGCCCGACGTCGACCTCGCAGCCGGTTCCGACACCGACGCGGCCGAATTGATGGCGCGCATGGCAACGCTGACGCCGCAGCAGGTGCGCGTGCTGATGATGCTGTCGGAAGGGCTGCTCAACAAGCAGATCGCCTATCAGCTCGGCGTCTCCGAGGCGACGGTGAAGGCGCACGTCTCCGCTATCCTGCAGAAGCTCGGGGTCGAGAGCCGCACCCAGGCGGTGATCGCCGCCGCCAAGATCGAAGGCGGCCAGTGGCCGCAGGGCGCGGCGGCGGACGGCTAGCTGCAGATGATCCCTCCCGCTTCAGGGAAGGGGTAAACACGCTCACTCCGCCGCGGCGGCGCGCATGACGCGCCATTGCGCCAGCAGCGCACGCAGCGCCGCCGGCTTCAAGGGCTTGTTGAGCAACTGAATGCCTTGTGCCCGCGCGTCCTCGCGCACCGCCGGCGAACGGTCGGCGGTGATGAGGATCGCCGGCAGGTCGCCGTATTGCGCACGCAGCGTCGCGATCGCCTCGATGCCCGTGCCGTGGTCGAGATGGTAGTCGACCAGCAGACCGTTCGGCGGTGCGCCGTGCGCAGCGACGACGGCGAGCGCCTCGGCAAGATTGGGCGCCTTCATGACCTCGCAGCCCCAGCCGCGCAGCAGCGTCTCCATGCCGTCGAGCACCGCCGGCTCGTTGTCGAGGCACAGAGCGGTGATGCCGGCGAGCTGGCCCGCATCGACGCGGCGGTCCTCGCGGCGCGGCAGTTCGACCGGCGGCGCGTCCGATCGCGCCACCGTGACCGAGAACTGCGAGCCCTGGCCGACCGCCGACTTCAGTTCGACCTCGGCGCCGATGACACGCGCCACGCGTTCGACGATCGACAGGCCGAGGCCGAGGCCGCGGGCGATGCGCGCGCCGTTGTCGAGACGATGAAACTCCACGAACACGTCGCGCAACTTATCCTGCGGAATGCCGACACCGGTGTCGTAGACGTCGATGCGCAGTGCGTCGCTGCGGCGCCGGCAGCCGACCACGACGCGGCCGCTCGGCGTGTACTTGATGGCGTTGGAGACGAGGTTCTGGACCAGGCGGCGCAACAGCCGCCGGTCGGACCGAACCACCAGCGAGCAGGGGACGTAGGTGAGCGTCAGCCCCTTCGCGGCCGCCATCGGCGTGAATTCCAGTTCGATCTGCCGCATCATTTCGTCGATGCGGAAGGTCGAGAATTCCGGCCGCATGGCGCCGGTATCGAGCCGCGAAATGTCGAGCAGCGCGCCGAGGATGTCCTCGACCGCCTCGAGCGAGGCGTCGATGTTGTCGGCAAGGCGGCGGTCGTCGCCCGCGCCGCGCTCGATGAGGCTCGTCACGTAGAGCCGCGCCGCGTTGAGCGGCTGCAGAATGTCGTGGCTCGCTGCGGCAAGGAAGCGCGTCTTGGAGATGTTGGCGGCGTCGGCCTCGCCCTTGGCGCGGGCGAGCGCGACGTTGAGGCGCGTCAGCTCCTCGGTGCGCTCCTGCACGCGGCGTTCCAACGTTTCGTTGGCGCGCTCGAGCGCCTCGGCCGCCTCGACGCTGGCGGTGATGTCGGTGAAGGTGGTGACGATGCCGCCGTCCGGCATCTGGTTGGCGCGCACCTCGATGACCGTGCCGCGGGTGGCGAAGCGCCTGAGGAACGGCTCCTGCGCGTCGACATAGCGCGCGATCTGTTCGCGCACGAAGGCGTCGATGTGCTCCGGCGGCATGTCGTCGCGCCGGGCGCTGAATTGCAGGATGTCGGCGAGCCCGATGCCCGGCCGAACCAGCGACGGCGGCAGATCGATGATCTCGCCGAACTGCCGGTTCCAGCAGATGAGCTGCAGTTCGCGGTCGAACACCGCGATGCCCTGGCGCACGTGGTCGAGCGCGGTCTGCAGGATCTCGCGGTTGTACTGGATGGCGGCGTTGGCGTCGTCGAGCAGCCGCAGCGCCGCCTTGGTCGACACCGTGCGCTTGCGCAACAGCAGCGACATCACCAGCCGCGACGAGGCGGCGCCGATCGCCGAGGCGAGGTTGTGCTCTGCATAGCGCACGAGGCGCATGTCGGCTTCGTCGTTCGGCTCGAGGCTGATGCGGTGCGTGGCGGCAAAGCTCTCGAGCGCCGTGCGCGTGCGTTCCTCGCCGAGATAGCGCGAGACGGTCTCGATCAATTCCTGAACGGTGATCGACGACAGCCATAGCCGGAATCCGGGCGCCATCGGCGCGAGCTCGGCCGGCGCGAAGGTGTTCGCCTGCAGGCGTTCGATCGGCGTCGGCGCGCGGAGCAGCGAGACGCCGACATAGAGCAGGACGTTGAGGCCGAGGCTCCAGACGACGCCGTGCACCAGCGGCGAGAGGTGGAAGCCGAGCATGTGCTGCGGCCGGAACAGGCCGATGCCGAAGGGACCTTCGGTAAGGATGCGCTGACCGACGACGCCGATGTCGGCGAAGGTCGGCAGCAGCAGCGTATAGGCCCAGATCAGGATGCCGGCGCTCATGCCGGCAATGGCGCCCGCGGCGGTCGCCCGCCGCCAGACGAGGCCGCCGAAGAAGGCCGGCGCGAGCTGCGCCACCGCGGCGAAGGACAGGAGGCCGATCGAGGCGAGCTGCGCGTCGCCGGCCGAGCGGTAGTACATGTAAGCGAGCAGCAGGATGGTGAAGATCGAGACGCGGCGCACGCGCAGCAGCATCGAGCCGAGGTCGTCGCGCCGGTTGAGCTGGTTGGCGCCGCGCTGTAGCGCGAGCGGCATGACGATGTCGTTCGATACCATGATCGACAGCGCCACCGATTCGACGATCACCATGGCGGTGGCCGCCGACAGGCCGCCGACGAATGCCGCGATGGTCATCACGTTCGAGCCGTTGAGCAGCGGCAGCGCCAGCACGAACATATCGCTGTCGACCTCGCCCGGCGCAAAGGTGAGCAGGCCGGCGAAGGCGATCGGCACGACGAACAGGTTGATGAGCACCAGATAGAGCGGGAACAGCCAGGCGGCGCGCCTGATCTCGTTCTCGTTGTTGTTCTCGACCACCGCCACGTGGAACTGGCGCGGCAGCAGCAGGATCGCGAAGAACGACAGGATCGTGGTGGCGATGAAGGTGTCGACGGGCGGTTCGCGCGTGAACAGCTTGGTCGCCCACTCCTGCGTGCTGGCCGCCTCGAGCAGCGCGCCGGGGCCGCCGAACATCCAGAACGTGACGTAGATGCCGACCGCCAGGAACGCGAACAGCTTGATCATCGACTCGGACGCGACCGCCAGCATCAGCCCGTTCTGATGCTCGGTGGCGTCGATGTGGCGCGTGCCGAAGAGCACGGCAAAGGTCGCCATCGAGATGGCGACGAACAGAGCGATGTCGCCGAGCACCGGATTGGACAGGTCGCTGCCGGGATCGACATGGGCGAGGATCGTCTCGAGCGAGGACGACACCGCCTTCAATTGCAGCGCGATATACGGGATCGTGCCGACGATCGCGATCAGCGCCACCAGCGCGGCGACCGGCTGCGCCTTGCCGTAGCGCGCGGCGATGAAGTCGGCGATCGAGGTGATGTTCTGCGCCTTGGCGAGCCGCACGATGCGGACGACGAGCGGCGAGAACAGGCCGATCATCAGCACCGGGCCGATATAGATCGTGAGAAATTCGTAGCCCGTGCGCGATGCCGAGCCGACCGAGCCGAAGAAGGTCCACGACGTGCAGTAGATCGCGAGCGACAGCGGATAGATCAGCGTCCGCATGCGTCCGCTGCGGACGTGCCGCCGCGTGCGGTCCCCGTAGCTCGCAATGAGGAACAGGAGGCCGATATAGGCAAGCGCCACCGTGATGACGACCCAGCCTTGCAGCATGAACACTCCGAGCAAAGGCGGCCTGCTTTGCCCGACCGGGGCTCCGCCGCTAACGCCTTAAAACAGCACAGAATTACCGCCAGGTCCAACGCGCAGGCGGCGTTCTTTGGGGTGATTTGACGGCGGCGGCGTCGCGCGGCATTGATCGCGCCCCGCGAAAGTTGCCTGCCTTGCCCCCCGTCCGAAATCTCTCCGCCGTGTTCCGGCGGACCGCAGAAACGCTGACCCTCGCCGCCGCCGGCGGGATCGCCTTCGGCCTCACCGGCGTTCCCGGCGGTTATCTGTCCGGTTCGATCCTGGTGGTCGCAGCGGCGGCGCTTGCCGGCCGGCCGATGCTGGTGCCGGTGCCGCTCGCGCGTGTCATCTTCGTGCTGCTCGGCATCTGGCTCGGTTCGGTGATGACGCCGGACATGCTCGACGGCATGGCGAAGTACCCGGTGAGCATCGTAGTGCTCATCGTGGCGATGACCTGCATCGGCGTCGCCTGCGCCATTTACCTGCAGATCGTGCATAAATGGGATCGCGTCTCGGCCTATCTCGCCTCGGCGCCGGGCGGCATGTCACAGGCCCTGGTGGTGGCGGCAGAGGTCGGCGCCGACCTGCGCGCCATCGCGATCGTGCAGAGCATGCGCGTCGTCATCATCGCCGTCGGCCTGCCGTCCGGCCTCTCGCTGCTCGGGCTGACATCGCAGGCCGTGCGGCCGGCCGGGTCGCCGATGACGTGGGCCAGCCTCAACGAGTTCGCCGTGCTCGGGGTCGCCGCGGTCGTCGGCGCCGCCGTGTTCCACCGTCTGCGTTTTCCGGGCGGGCTCATGTTCGGCGCCATGTTCGCGTCGGGCGTACTGCACGGAACCGGACTGGTGCAGGCGGTGCTGCCGTGGTGGGCGACCAGCACCGCGGCGATCGCGCTCGGCGGCATCATCGGCGCGCGGTTCGCCAACATGCCGATGCGCCTGTTCGCGCATTTCATCGGCGCCGCGGTCGGCTCGTTCGCGGTGGCGGTGATCATCGTGGCGCTGTTCGGCGCCGCCGTGGTGCGGTGGATGGATCTGCCGGCGGCGGAGGTGATGATCGCATTCGCGCCCGGCTCGGTCGACGCGATGATGCTGCTCGCGCTCGCCCTGCACCTCGACCCGGTCTATGTCGGCGCGCACCACGTCGTGCGCATCTTCTATGTCGTGCTGGCGACGCCGTTCATGGTGCAGCGCGAGGCCGGCAAGGTGAAAACGCCGGCGGACACGTCCGTGCCGGAGGCGATGCAGTCGCCGCTCGACGAATGATTACTCCGCCGCCAGCGGGCTGCGGCGGCGCGGCAATTGCAGCTTCTCCCACACCTCGACGAGCGCTTCGGCGAGCCGGTCGACCAGGGCGTCGTCGTGATAGGGCGACGGCGTGATGCGCAGGCGCTCCAGCCCGCGCGGGACGGTCGGATAATTGATCGGCTGGATGTAGATGCCGTGCGCGTCGAGCAGCATGTCGCAGGCGAGCTTGCACTTCTCCGGATCGCCGACCAGCACCGGCACGATATGCGTGTCGCTCGGCATGACCGGCAGGCCGGCTGCGTTGAGCACGGACTTCACGCGCGCGGCGCGGTCCTGGTGTCGCTCGCGCTCCCAGCCCGACGCCTTCAGGTGGCGGATCGCTGCGGCTGCGGCGGCGCAGATCGCCGGCGGCAGCGCGGTGGTGAAGATGAAGCCGGGCGCATAGGAGCGCACCGCGTCGACCATCTCGGTCGTGCCGGTGATGTAGCCGCCGAGGCAGCCGAAGGCCTTCGCCAGCGTGCCCTCGATGACGTCGACGCGGTCCATCGCGTTGTCGCGCTCGCAGATGCCGCCGCCGCGCGGGCCGTACATGCCGACCGCGTGCACCTCGTCGCAATAGGTCATCGCGTTGTACTTGTCGGCGAGATCGCAGATGGCGTGGATCGGCGCGACGTCGCCATCCATCGAATACAGGCTCTCGAACACGATGAGCTTCGGCCGCTGCGGATCGGCCGCCTGCAGGAGCTCCTCGAGATGGGCGAGGTCGTTGTGACGCCAGATCTGGCGTTCGCAGCCGGACTGGCGGATGCCCTCGATCATCGAATTGTGATTGAGCGCGTCAGACAGGAGCAGGCAGTCCGGCATCAGCTTCGCGATGGTGGCGATGCCGGTCTGGTTCGAGACGTAGCCCGACGTGAACAGCAGGGCGGCCGGTTTGCCGTGCAGGTCGGCGAGCTCGCGCTCGAGCTCGACCAGCGGATGGTTGGTGCCGGCGATGTTGCGGGTTCCGCCGGCGCCGGTGCCCATGCGCGTCGCGGTCTCGACCATGGCGCCGATCACCTTCGGGTGCTGGCCCATACCGAGATAGTCGTTCGAGCACCAGATGACGACGTCGCGCGGGCCGTCCGGCGAATGCCACACCGCATGCGGGAAGCGGCCGGCGATGCGCTCGAGGGCGGCAAACACCCGGTAACGGCGCTCGTCGTGCAATTTGCCGAGGGCGGCTTGGAAGAAATCGTTATAATTCATGCTGTTGGTCTTTCCCGCGCCCCTCGCGTCGGACTTTTTTAGAAGGCTTCCAGGGGGTTTGTCGAGGCGAGATTCGTCACAGCCCTGCCCGCCGCACCTTGATCGATGTCAAGGCTTTCGCCGCATCGCGGTCAGGTGAAACCGGCGAGGTCGATGTGCCCGCCGAGGCCGGCCAGCATCAGCGCGCCGAGGTGGAGTTGAAGCTCGAACTCGCCGGAGCGGACCAGCGCCCCGAGTTCCGCCGGCGTCACCAGCCGCACCTCGATGCCCGCTTCGACCGCGGCGTCGGGCGCAGGCGGTGCCGTCTCGACGAAGAAAGAATGGACGCGGTTCGATAGGCGTGCGGTGCACGGTGCGTAGGCGCCGAGCGGGTGAATGCGCTTCGCCGCCAGCCCGGTCTCCTCCATGAGCTCGCGCCGGCAGGTCTCGGCCGCGTCCTCGCCGGCATCGACGAGGCCGGCGGGCAATTCCCATGTGAAGCGCTCCACCGCCGGGCGGTACTGCCGCACGATCGGGATCAGGCCGTCGGGCGTCAACGCGACGATGGCGATGTAATCCTGCTGGCCGACCGCATGATAGAGCTCCGCCGGCGCGCCGGGCGCGAACGCGACGGCGCGTTCGATCACCGTCATCCACGGCGAGATCGGGATGTTGCGCCGGTGCGTGATCTTTGGCCAGCCGTCGGCCATCGCGTGCTCCGCGGGCCTAGTTGATGACGTTCTCGCCGTCGACGTGCCCCCAGACGTCGAACACCGGCTTGCCCTTGAAATCGGCGCTCTTGTAGGCGGCGTGCGGGGCGCAAAGAATCAGCAGGTCGCTCTGCGCGATGACGGTCTCGAGCGGCTCGAGGTCGGGATCGATCGACGTGCTGACGAACGGATCGGTCGTGCGCACGGCCTTGGCCTGGCTCATGAGCACCTTCTTGAACTTGTAGCTGAGAGAGGCGCGGATGTCGTCGCTCTCGGCCTTGAAGGCCATGCCGAGCAGGCCGACCGTGGTCTTGTCGAGGTCGAAGCGGCGCTTGATGTCCTCGACGACGCGCAGGACGAGACCTTCGTTGATCAGAAGCGCCGCGTGGCCGAGGCCGAACTGGTTCGAGGCGAAGGCGGAGAGTTGCATCGTGTCCTTGACCAGGCACGGACCGGCTGCGAAGCCCGGCCGCGGGATGCTCTTCAGCCGCGGATAATTGTGCTTCATCCCCTTGAGGACGCGCTGGTAGTCGACCCCGGCGGCCTTGGCGATCAGATAGAACTCGTTGGTCGCCGCGAATTCGATGTAGCGATAGGCATTGGCGAAGAGCTTGGCGAACTCGGCCTCGAGCGGCGACAGCACCACCACTTCCGGCGCGATGCGCTCGAACAGAGCGGCCGCCTCGCGCTCGGCGTCGGGGCTGGTGCCGCTGACGATCTGCGGCATCGCCCGCAATTCGTTGAGACCGTTGCCCTGCACCACGCGTTCCGGACAGAAGGCCACGCGCAGATTGCGCCCTTTGCCCTCGAGCCAGGAGGCGAGCCAGTCGGTCGTGCCGGGGAACACGGTCGAGCGCAGGATGACGAGTTGCCCGTCGGCAAGACGCGGCAGCAGCGGGTCCATGCAGTCCTGCACCACGCTGCGCACCGGATTGAAGAACTCGTCGATCGGCGTGCCGATGGTGATGATGACCGGGCCCCCGGTCGAGACGCAGTCGGGACCCCTGGTGAAGACGAGGCGCTTGTTGGCGAGCGCCTTGGCGAGCACCGGCTCGGCGCCGGTTTCGATGAACGGCAGCTTGCCGGCGGCGAGCGTGTCGAGCGTCGCCTGGTTGAGGTCGTTGACGTTCACCCGCTGGCCCGATTCGGCGAGCGCCAGCACCAGCGGGATGCCGACATGGCCCGCGCCGCCGACGACGGTGATGTCGGCATTCTCGACGGTGGTCGGCGCGGAGTCGGAGGCGATCTCGGGGCGGATGGTCATGGGGCGAGTGTAATCCGGATCGGGGGTGCGGAGTAGGGCTCAGAGCACGCGCGGCGTCGGCAGCGGCGTGATCAATTCGCCGCGGAAGCCCTTGGCGCGCAGCTTCGGTGCCAGCTCGTCGGCGATGTGCCAGGAGAAGATCAGCGCCGCGTCCGGCTGGTCCTCGAACAGGCGAGCCTCGTCGACCACCGGGATGCCGGTGCCGGGCATGCATTTGCCGATCTTCAGCGAGCCCTGGATCTCGCAGACATAATCGATGATGCCCTCGTCGAGGCCGACATAATTGACCATGGTCGAGGCGCGCGAGGGCGCGCTGATGCCGGCAATGCGCGCGCCTTTCTCCTTGAGGTCGCGCAACATGGCCATCAGCCGCAGCTTCGAGAGCACGACGTCGTCGCGGAAGCGGACGAGGCGCTCGGCCATCGCCTCGCCGCGCGGCTCGGCGGCGAGCATCGCCGCCACGCTGTCGTTGACGGCGTAGCTGCCCTTGCGCGCGGCGTAGACACGGATCGAGCCGCCATGGCTCGGGATCGGCCGCGCGTGGAACACTTCGAGGCCGTGCATTGCGAGGAGATGCTTGAGGCTTGCGAGCGAATAGTAGCGCAGATGCTCGTGATAGACCGTGTCGTATTGCAGC
>Ga0187815_10000367_pt1 | contig 21952 bp, 13 predicted proteins | sample NC_S_5_FD_132962 | JGI IMG/M metagenome (GOLD analysis project Ga0187815, IMG submission 132962) | Wetland sediment microbial communities from Neuse River Estuary, North Carolina, USA - ASW-S_5 | ecosystem: Environmental > Aquatic > Freshwater > Wetlands > Sediment | place: USA: North Carolina...
ATGAAGGACATCATCATCACCTCCGGCGGCAAGAACGTCACGCCGTCCGAGATCGAGAACCAGCTGAAGTTCTCGCCCTACGTCTCCGATGCGGTGGTGATCGGCGACAAGCGGCCGTATCTGACCTGCCTCGTCATGATCGACCAGGAGAACGTCGAGAAGTTCGCGCAGGACCAGAACATCCCCTTCACCAACTATGCGAGCCTGTGCCGCGCCACCGAGATCCAGGACTTGATCTGGCGCGAGATCGAGGCGGTCAACGCCAACCTCGCGCGCGTCGAGACCATCAAGAGGTTCTATCTGATCGAGCGCCAGCTGACGCCCGAGGATGAGGAGCTGACACCGACCATGAAGCTGAAGCGCAGCTTCGTGAACAAGCGTTACGCCGCCGAGATCGACGCCATGTATCGCGATCGGGCGGTTGCGTAGGGCAGAAGCCCTGCAAAGAGAGAGTGCGGGAGCGACGAAAACGGCGAAGGACCGAAAGGCCCCCATCCTTCGCTCAACACGGGCCAACGAAGAGGAGACACGGATGTCGAAATCGTTCAAGGCGCTGGGCCTTGCAGTGGGCGCCCTTGCGCTGACCCACCTGCCGGCGGCGGCGCAGACCAAGGTTACCAATGAAGGCATCTCGGCAAGCGAGATCGTCATCGGAACTCACCAGGATCTGTCCGGCCCGATCAAGGGCTGGGGGGTTCCGGTTTCGAACGGCATGAAGATGGCGGTGGAGGAAATCAATGCGGCCGGCGGCATCAACGGCCGCAAGTTGCGGCTGGTCGTCGAGGACAGCGGTTACGATCCGAAACGCGCGGTGCTGGCAACGCAAAAGATGGTCGAGCGCGACAAGATCTTCGCCATGGTCGGCCCGATGGGCTCGCCCACCGTGCTCGCCGCGCAGGACATCCTGCTCGATGCGGGGGTGCTGCAGCTGTTTCCGCTGACGGCCGCAGAATTCACCTTCAAGTTCGATCCCGCCAAGCCGCAGGAGCGACTGAAGTTCAACAACCTCTTGCCCTACGTCGAGAGCACGCGCGCCGCGCTCAAATACATGATGGAATGGAAGCAGTTCAAGAAGCCGTGCATCATGCACCAGGACGACGAGTACGGCAAAAACGTGCTTGACGGCTTCACCCAGCAGCTCCAGGCGATGAAGGTGCAGCCCGCCTCGATCACCAGCTACAAGCGCGGTGCGTCCGACTTCAGCGCGCAGGTCGCCAAGATGAAATCCGACGGCTGCGATCTGGTCGTGCTGGGCGCGGTGCTCCGCGAGCCGATCGGCGCGATGGGTGAAGCCAAGAAGCTCGGCTGGGACGTCACCTTCCTCGGCGCCACGCCCGTCAACGTGCTCGAAGTGCCGGCGCTTGGCAAGGAAGTGGTAGAAGGCCTCTATGCCGCCTCCGGTTTCGAAATTCCTTACGAAGACACCGCGAAGGGCAAGGTGAAGGACTGGCTCGTCAACTACAAGAAGATGTTCGGTGCCGACGCCAACACACAGGCGATCATCGGCTACAACGCGGTCATGACCTTTGCGTTCTATGCCAACAAGGCGGGCAAGGACCTGACCGGCCAGAAGATGCTGGACTCGCTGGAATCCGGCGAGAAGTTCCTCGACATCTTCAACTCGCCGCCGACCATCTTCTCGAAGACCAACCATCTCGCCACCACCATCACGCAGGTGCAGCAGGTCAAGAACGGCCGCTGGGTCCTGATCAAGGAAGGCCTGATGTTCTGAGGTTTTCCAGAGGCCGCAATAAAGAGGAAAGGGCTGCGCGATGATCTCGCGCAGCCCTTTTGTTTGAGTGTCATTCCCGGGCGATGCGGAGCGTTGCGCACCATCCCGGAATGACGACCTTTCCTATTTCGGCCGTATCGCGTCCGCGGTGCCCTGGATGAAGGCCTGCAGCTTCGGGATGTCCTCTTCCTTCAGCCTGCCGGTGAAATCAGGCATGCCCTGGTCGCGGAACGGTCCCTTGAACACGAAGTCCTTCAGGTTGGCGATGGTCTCCTTGGAGACGTAGCCGAGATTGCGGACATTGCCGCCCTTGTCGACGCCCGGGACGCCGTGACAGAGCACGCAGTTGCTGAGGTAGAGCAGTGTGCCCTCGCCAACGTGCTTCGGGTCATATGGCACGCCGGCCAGCAGACCTTCGGTCTGGTACTTCACGAAGGCCGGAGGCGATGCGTTGCCGTCGATCGCGAAGGTGTAGACCGTGCCCGGGCTCTGCGTTTCGGTCGCGCGATTCATGATACCGAACACGCCGCCCCAGCCGACCGCGATCGAAACATGCTGCTTGCCGTCGATCATGAAGGTGGAGGCGGCAGCGACCGCGCCGCTACCGACCGGCTTCTCCCAGAGTTTCTCGCCTGTCGTCGCATTGTAGGCGACGAAGCGTCCGTCCGCCGTGCCCTGGAACACGAGATTGCCCGCGGTCGTGAGCGTGCCACCGTTCCATGGCGCGACATATTCGGCGCGCCAGGCTTCCTTTTGCTTCACCGGGTCCCAGGCGATCAGACGGCCGAACGGCGTGTTCTTCGGCGGGTCGGCATCGAAGTTGAAACCGATGTTCCAGCCTAGGCCGGCATGTGGCCGTCCGGGAACGTTCTCGTTGTTCTTCCAGGTCTTGTCTTCGACCAGCCGTACAGGAACGTTCTGCGCCGGCAGATAGACGAGACCCGTCTGCGGATTGAACGACATCGGGTGCCAGTTGTGGGCGCCGTACGGGCCCGGGATGGTGTCGAACGGCTTGTCGCCGCGTGCTTCGGCGACCTCGATGGGCCGTCCGCTCGCGTCGTAACCGGTCGCCCAATTCACATCGACGAAGTTCTTCGCCGAGATGAACTTGCCATTGGTGCGGTCGATGACGAAGAAGAAGCCGTTCTTCGGCGCGTGCAGGATCACCTTGCGCGGCGCGCCGTCGATGTTGATGTCGGCAAGGATCATCGGCTGGGTGGACGTGTAGTCCCAGTTGTCGCCAGGCGTTTCCTGGTAATGCCAGACGTATTTGCCGCTGTCGGCGTTCAGTGCGACCAGCGACGCGAGATAGAGATTGTCGCCGCCGGCAGGGCTGCGCGCGTTGCGGGCCCATGGCGAGCCGTTGCCGGTGCCGATATAGATCATGTTGAGATCGGGATCGAAGGTGATGGTGTCCCACACCGTGCCGCCGCCGCCGTTGATCCAGTATTTGCCGGAGGGATCCCAGGTCTTGGCCGCCGCAGCCATCGACTCATCCTCGAACGGTTTTGACGGATCGCCCGGAACCGTGAACCAGCGCCAGATCTGGTTGCCGGTCTCGGCGTCATAGGCGGTGACATAGCCGCGCGCGCCAAATTCGGCGCCGCCATTGCCGATCAGGACCTTGCCGTTGAACGCGCGCGGCGCGCCGGTGATGGTGTAGGAGTGCTGCTTGTCGATCAGCGTGTCCTTTTCCCACGCCACCTTGCCGGTAGCCGCGTCGAGCGCGACCAGGCGGCCGTCATAGACGCCGACGAACACCTTGCCTTTCCAGAGCGCGACGCCGCGATTGACCACGTCGCAGCAGCCCTTGTAGCCCTTCTCCTTGTCGACCTTCGGATCGTAGCTCCAGAGCCGTTTTCCCGTGCGGGCATCGATGGCATGCACCACGCTCCACGATGCCGTGACATACATGATGCCGTCGACGACCAGCGGCGTCGCCTCGACGCCGCGCGAGGATTCCAGCGGATAGCTCCACACCAGGCCGAGTTTCTTGACGTTGTCGGCGTTGATCTCGTGCAGCTTGGAAAAGCGCGTTTCCGCATAATCGAGGCCGGTGGTCGGCCAGTCGTTCGATATCGCCGTGTTGGCGCGGATCATCGCGCCGTCCACCGTCGAGGTCACCGCCTTGATGTGGTCGGGCGATCCCTTGGCCGGCGTCTGCGCCGCCGCGCCGCCAAGCGACAGCACCATGCCCAATCCAAAGGCGAACGCTGCGGCTGCGAGGCGCCTGGGTCGAGTGGGTTGTAGGGGGGTGGCGGGTAAAGACAGGCAGGTGGAAGCAACACGCGTCGAACGCATCATTTCATTTCCCTCCCAGTGATCTCTAGCGGATCTGTTGAGATCGTATGCCGCTGGAAAGGACTGCGTCAATGAAAGAGGACTGCGTCAATGAAACGCGCGACGCGAAATGCAAGAAAAGAACATTTCAGTCGCCTTCATTTCGCCAAAACGAAATGCGGGTGGCATCCCAGACGCACTGCAACATTGGCGGGAGCAGCAAAGTTCGGGCAGCGAGTGCTACGGCCCGCGCTGCGCGGTGCCGTATTCGACGGGCCGCAGCACCTCGGTGCCGCAGCGCCAGCTACCGTCACTGGCTTTCTGGAAGGCGAACGATTTTTCGATCGTGAGGCGGTAGCCGACCGAGACGTTTTCCCTGCTGTTGGCGGCCGCCGCCTTTGGCTGCCGCGTCTGTAAATCCCAGCACGTGCCGGTGCAATTCGATGCGATCGGGCTGCAGATCGAAAATGGCGCCATCACCTTCATCTCGACCGCAGCCGTCACGATCGCTTCGCGTTCGGAAGCTTCGATATCGAGCTGGATCACGCGGCTGATGCGCAGGAAATTCTCGCAAGTGTTGGCCGTATGGATGCGCCCGACGCACAGGTCGACCGCATCGGCATCGGGCGAGGGCGACAGAATGTCCTTGCCGAACAGCTTCTTCGGGTCGCCCTTGGCGGCGGCGACTTCCGCCTGTTTCTGCTTGATCATGTCGTTCAGGCAAGGCTCGGCGGATTCCAGTTCGTTCAGCGGTACATTGTCCTTGTCGTCGAGCTCGCAGATGCGATCGCGGGTGCGGATCCATCTGGCATGTTCGGCGAGTGCGCCTTTGGCCTCGTCTTCCCTGAGTTTTCCGATCAGCGCGACCACTTGCGCCGTGAGCTCCTTGTCGGCGATCTCAAGTTCCGGATCGGCGCAGATCACGAGGCTGGCGGTGGTGTTGGCGGCGAGGCAGTCGAAATTCGCATCAAGCAGGATCGCGATCCGGTCCTGCGTCGCCTTGATTAGGCAAGCCTTGACCGAAGTGAAGGCCGCGGGCTGAATCGGCTGCACGCCGAATACGCCGCAGCTCGAGTTGCGGCTGGTGATCCATTCCACGTTCTCGGCGATTGCCGCCCTGCGATCCACAATGCGGCTCAGGCGGGCTTCGGCAGCGCTGTTCAGTTTCGGCGTCAGTGCATTGAGATCGGGGTCGCCGCAGAACAACTGCTCGGCCGTATCCCGCAGGTCAGCGCATTTGTTCTTGGCGAACAGCGCCAGCATCTCGGCGATCGGCCGCTTGGCGTCGGCGGGCGCATCATGCGCGAGGACCGGGAAGGTCCAGCCGAACTGGAGCACGAGGAAAGCCGCCGCAATCCGCATCTCAATCCCTGCCCGGGCGTGCCAGCGCAAATGTCCGGCTGCACCCAGCGCGCAGCCGGCTCAACTGGAATTGGATAGAGGTCGTTTGTCAATCCGCCGCCGCTGCGGCAATTATGGCCGCTGGCGTGGCGGGCGCGGGCAGGTCGGCCGGCTCGGCAGCCTGAGCTGCGATGCCGGAGAGCAAGGGCGCAGGCTCGTACCGACGGATGCCGTCGCGATCCATCGCAAAGGTCGGCCGGTAATTCCTGATATCGGCGTCCTCGATCATCGCCATGCGGCGGTTGTCGAGCGTCAGCCAGCGGCCCTCCAGCCGCGCCGCGGTGACGGCGTGGTCCTCGCCGCGGAGGGTATCGCGCATGATCAGGATGCGCAGGTCGCCCGGTGCAATGCCGGCAAGACGAAGGGCGGCGTATTTTGCGATCGCGTAGTCTTCGCAATCGCCGGCGCTGCGAATGAAGCTGGCAAGCGGCGAGGCCCATACATCGGTCTCGCCATATTGCACCTCGTCGCTCACGGCGCGGATGGCAAGGTTGATGGCGCGGTTGATCTCGCCGAGTTTGGCGCGGCCCTCGCGCCGGCGCGCGGCGTCCACGATGGCCAGCAGCCGCAGCGCGGCCGGTGAGACGCAGCCCTCGCGATCGCCGTCGCAAAGCGCAAGCTGGACCATGTCGTCATCGAGGCGGCGCTGCAGGCCGAGCCATTTGTCGTGCAGGCTGCCCGCGGCGAGCATTGTGGCGGAGAGGCCGAACGGTTCGGCCGATTTCGCAGGCATGTCGGGCGCGGCAACGGCCGGCGTCTCGGCCTTCAGGCCGGAGACCGATCCGAACCAGGCCAGGCCGCACGCAAGCACGATCGCACGCCATGCGCGCGATTGACCGAAAAACCCCATCTGACGCCCCATGTCCGGGCATCGGCGGGCTCGTTAGCCTTCACGCGTGACCGGATCGTTTGACGGGATGAGGATCGGGGAGGGAACTTGGGATTGGCTTAAGGCGGGCGAATTGGCGGGCAAAACCGCCAAACAGGCTGAAATTGGCCTCGGCGAAATGCCGAAGATTTTATCGATCCGCCGGGCGGGTCCGGCCAACCAACAGCAGGATAGGGGTCGGCTATAGTTGTTTTTCGGTTAACAGGGCCGGCTCAATAACGGAACTGTGATTTGTTACCCAAATCACAATTTTAGCCTCGTGAGTGATGCATGATCGCAGCGAGCAAATACGGGACAGACGGGGCGAAGTAAAATCCGCTGGAGATTTATTTCGAAATACGCTCAGACCCGGTGTGGCTGGTTGAATGGTAGGGGGATCAGCTATGTTGTTGGATAGAATTACTTTCGAACATCGAATTTTCCTAAGTAAAATGGCTTCGTCTTCCGCTTTGCTTAATCGGTTAACACAAGCAATGGATGGTTTCGCCTAGCACCGCATAGTGGTATACAAGGTTATCTTGCTGAATATTCTGTAAATTATTAACTCCTTTGCGGTGCCGCTTGAATTTTGTTTCCAAATTCGATGGCGTGCTACCTTTCACGGGCCTTCACCCGAAGGCGCAGGCGCATGTCGACACGGTGCACACCAAGGCGCCGGCGGACGCCATCGTCGTCAGGGACGCCGATCTTCTCTTCAACGGCGACTTCAGTCGCTCCGGTGCCGATCTCGTCATATCCAGGGGCGATCGCGAACTGGTCCTGTCCGACTATTTCAAGGGCGACAAGCGCCCGCCGCTCGCCTCGTCTGACGGCGCCTATCTCACGGGCAAGATCGTCGATGCGCTGACCGGCCACGTCCAGATCGCGCAGGCCGATGGCAGCGCCGGCGCCGCCAAGATCATCGGCCATGTCACCAAGCTGACCGGCAGCGCGACCGTCATCCGCAACGGCGTGTCGATCATCCTGAACAACGGCGACAACGTCCATCAGGGCGACGTCGTCCAGTGCGGATCCAACTCCACGCTCGGCATCACCTTTATCGACGGCTCGGTGTTCGGCCTCGGGTCGAACGCCAAGATGGTGCTGAACGAGATGGTCTACGACCCCAACGGGTCGGGCAATTCCTCGTTGCTCAGCCTGGTGCAGGGCACCATTTCCTTCGTCGCCGGCGCTACCGCCAAGCACGGCGACATGAAGGTCGATACTCCCGTTGCCACCATGGGCATCCGCGGCACCGCCGTGCTGGTGGAAATCGATTTCGACGTGACGGTGCCCGGCAGTGCGCCGCCCGCGCGCTTCCAGGTGCTGGTCGAGCCGGACGGCACCACCGGCTCCTACGTGCTGCTCGACCGCGTGACGCTGGCGCCGATCGCGACGGTCAACCAGGCCGGCACGGTGACGACGGTCAGCGGCCAGGGCACGGTGTCGTTCCTCGCCTCCGCGCAATTGTCGCCGGAGACGATGAAGCTCATTACCGAGGTGTTCTCGCAGAAGTTCACCGACAACAGCAATCCGAAGTCGAATACGCATTTCACCGACTCGCTGATTCCGGACAACACGTTTCCGGTGAAATTTGCCAGCGGCGAGACCGGGACGGCCACGGTTCGCTTGGTTGCGGCTACGGACCCGCCGCCCGGACCGAGCCTCGCTCAGCCGAAGACGCCCGATCACATTCCGGGGCCACCGACCGTGGTCACCTCCAACGCGGATCTTTCCGAGCGAACGCTCCTTACGGGCAGTTCGCTCGTCGACAAGGTGTCGAGCGTTGTCAGCTATGCAGATCCTAATGCGGGCGACGTGCCCTCCGTCAAGGCGACTTTCGATCATTTCACCTATAGCGACAGCGCGGGCCACGATGTCACCACCGCGCTCTCGGCGGCGCAGCTCAGCGCGATCGCCGCCGTCTCGGTGCCGCTTGTCGTGGTGCAGGATCCCCAAGGCAAGAACTACGGCTCCGCGACCTGGACCTATAGCGTCCCGGATCACGCGCTCGACTTCCTCGCCAAGGGCGAGAAGCTGACGCTGACCTACATTGCGCGCGTCGACAACAATTTCGCGTTGTACAACGAAACCGCGTTCGAGACCTTCACCATCACGATCATCGGCACCAACGATGTGCCGACGATCGTCGTGGATCATACGACGGCTGCCGGCGGGGTTGTCGAGGATACCAACGTTAATCCGGCAGGCGAGATCACCGCGAACGGAGTGATCAGCTTCGACGACGTCGACCTGACCGACAAGCACACGGCGAGTTTCGAGAAGGTATCTTCGACATCGGCCGTGCATCTGCCCGGCTTCACCGACAATTCGACCTATATCGGCACTTTCAAGCTGACCCCGGTGCGCGAGGACAATCCCAACCCGCAAAGCGGCGGGACGCTGGGCTGGACGTTCACGCTTGATGATGACGATCCGATCCTGCAGTCGCTGGCCGAGGGGCAGACCATCACCCAGGTCTACAGGATCACGGTATCGGACGGCCACGGCGGGACGGTCACCCAGGACGTGACCATCACGATCACCGGCAGCAACGACTCGCCAAATCACGCGCCGGTCATCGTCGGAGAATTGACGACAGCCACCGGCTCGGTGACCGAGGATACCGACGTCAACGCCTCGCACGAGATCGCTGCCGACGGCACGATCGTGTTCAAGGATGTCGATCTGATCGATGCCCACCAGGCGAGCTTTACGAACACATCGTCGACGTCGAATGTGCACCTGCCGGGCTTCATCGACAACACGTCCTATATCGGCACCTTCGAGCTGGCGCCGGTTGACGAGGACCTCACCGATACGAACAACCTTGGCTCGGTCGGCTGGACCTTCACGCTTGATAATGACGATCCGACCCTGCAATCGCTGGCGGTCAACCAGACGATCACCCAGGTCTATACGGTCCTCATTTCGGATGGTCACGGCGGCACGGTCGCCCAGGACGTTACCGTCACCATCAACGGTATCAATGATGCGCCCGTCATAACCAGCCATGCGCAAGCCGGCGCGATCGACGAGCGCGCAGGCGAGCACGGTTGCACTGAGCTGGATACCGCTTCCGGCACGGTGACCTTCACTGACGTCGACCTGATTGACACCCATTCGGTGAAGATCGCCGGGGTCGTGGCCGGCGGAACGACATCGGGTCTTGCCGATCACGATACGCTGCTCGGCTGGTTGTCGTTGGGCTCGCTGGCCGATTCGACAGGCGGCGTCACCGGTTCGAAGACTTGGTCGTTCGCGGCGCAAGACCACTATTTCGATTACCTCGCCGATGGTGAGCAATTGACGCTGACCTACACGGTTGAGGTCGACGACCATCATGGCGGCGTCGCCACGCAGGACGTCGTGATCACGGTTACCGGCAGCAATGACACGCCGGTTATCACCAGTGACGAGCAGAAAGGCGCGATCGACGAGCGTGCCGATATCAGCAACTCGGGGACGCTGGATACCGCTTCCGGCACGCTGACGTTTACCGACGTCGACCTTTCCGACACCCACGCGGTGACGATCAAAGGGGTCAGTGCCAGCGGAGCAACGTCCGGGCTGCCGATCGACGCGGTGATCAACTGGTTGTCGTTGGGTACAGAGACCGACTCGACTGGCGGCGCGACCGGCTCGCAGAAGTGGTCGTTCTCGGCGCGAGATCACTATTTCGACTACCTGGCTGCCGGCGAGCAACTGGTTCTGACCTACACGATTGAGGTCGATGACCATCATGGTGGCGTCGTCACGCAGGATGTCGTGATCACGGTCACCGGCTCCAACGATGCGCCGATGGTGACAGCGGCGCTGACAGACACTGCCGCGGAGGGTAGTGCCTCCTTCACACAGGACCTGCTGGAAGGGGCGTTCGACCTCGACGACGGCGAGACGGCAACGCTGGCCGTGACGGGCGTAACCTATTCGGTCAATGGCGGAGCCGCTTCGACGACGGCGCCGGCCGGCGTCTCGCTCGCGGGCCACACGTTGACTGTCGATCCGGCCAACCAGGCATTCGATTATCTCGGCGTCGGCAAGCATGCCACGATCGTGGTCTCCTATGACGTCACCGACGTGCATGGGGCAACCGTGCATCAGACCGAGACGATCACCATTACTGGCACCAACGACGCGCCGTCCATCGTGGGTGAGGTGAATCCGCCGGTTCACGGCGTGATGGTGGTCAATCCGGTTTCTCCGACCATCGAGGCCGCGGGACAGAACACCAACACACTTGGTTTTGCCACCGAGACCTTCGACGGCAAGTCGGCGGGTTCGGTCGGCAACAACGGAATCGGTACCGGCAATTTCACAAGTGCGGCGCTTGGCGCGACATTCACGGCTTCCGGCTACGCGGGCATCGTGATTGGCTCGTCCTCGGTTACCGCCGCTCCGTTCATGGGTCCGCTCCCCGGCGTTGCCGACACGTCGCACTATCTGAGCATCGGCGGCGGTGCGACGGAGACCATCACCTTCGATACCGACAAGAACGCGTTCGGCCTCTATTGGGGCTCGGTCGACAGCTACAACACGATCAAGTTCTATGACGGGGCGACGCTCGTTGCGTCCTATACCGGCGCTGACATCAGTCCCCTGCTGGCAAACGGCAACCAGGGTTCGTTTGCCGCGAACGGCTATGTCGAATTTGTCGGCCTGCCCTTCTTCGACAAGGTCGTGCTCGGTAGCAGTTCCAACGCTTTCGAAATCGACAACATTTCGGCGGGAGTTGTTCCGGCCATCCATGCCAAGCTCGTGGGCACCGTTTCCGGGACGATGAGCGTACATGATGTGGATATCGGCGACACGCTGACCGGCTTGGTGACCGGAAATGCGAGCGTCACGTACAACAATTCGTCCACCTTGCCGAACGGAGTTAACATTGCGGACCTGATCAAGGCCGGCAATATCACGTTCGACAGCGTGCAAAGCGACGGCGGGACCGACATCCTGCACTGGAATTACGATCCGCACGGAGCGAACCTCGATTTCCTGCATGACGGTGACGTGCTGAAGCTCACCTATACGGCGCAGGTGAGCGACGGTCACGGCAGCACCGGAAGCCAGCAGCTTGTGATCACCCTGGTCGGTACCGACAACGATACGAACCTCTCCTCGTTCAAGTTTGTCGACGGCACATCCGGAAACGATACCTTCAGCAATGTCGGTGGGGGCGCGACGGTCTTTGGCAATGGCGGCCACGATACGTTCGTGTTCAGGCCTGCGTCCGGTAGCGCCACCATTGCCGACTTCGACCCGGCAACTGACACGATTTCGTTTGCGTCCTCGATGTTCAACCACAGTCCGATCGATGTGCTCGCCGCAACGCATGACGATGGACACGGCAACACCGTGATCACGGTCAACGCGACCGACACGATCACGCTGCAGCACGTGCTGAAGGCGCAGCTCTCCGCTTCGGACTTCCATTTCGTCTGAGCGATCAGGCCAGCCGGGCCAGTTCGTCGCAGGGCACGCAATGACATCGATTCGAAGCCGCCTGATGCAAAAATCGGCTGTGACCCGCTGCCTTCGGCGTGATACGCAGACACCATGAAACGGCTGAAAGCCCTCCGACGTTGGTTCAAGCGGAAGTTTGGGTATGCCCGGCTGGCCTGCCTCGTGCTGCTGGTCGGCTTCGCCGTGCTCAGGGTCTGGGATCCGCGTCCGGTCCAGGAGATCCGGGTCCGCACCTGGGACTATTTCCAGCTGTTCGAGCCCCGGGTGAAGACAATGCGCCCGGTCACCATCGTCGACATCGACGAGAAGAGCCTTGCCGATCCGCGGCTCGGGCAATGGCCGTGGCCGCGGACGCGGATCGCCGACATCATCACCCATCTCACAAGGCTTGGCGCGGTGGTGATCGCCTTCGACGCCATCTTCCCCGAGCCTGACCGGCTCAATCCCGAGATCGCCGCCGACACCTTCCGAAACCTCGACGAGGCGACACGTGAGAAGCTGAGGTCTCTGCCGAGTAACGACCAGATCTTTGCCGACGCCATCCGCGCCTCGCGCGTGGTGCTCGGCGAATCCGGCGGGCCCCACGCGCGTGCGCTGGACCAGAACCTGCCTGTGACGGGGCTGGCGATGCTTGGCGAGGAGCCGCAGCCCTTCATGTATAAATTCCCCGGCCTGCTCAGGAATGTCGAGGTGCTGGAGCAGGCCGCCGCCGGCCGCGGACTCTTCACTATCCGTCCCGAGCGCGACGGCATCGTTCGCCGCGTGCCGATGATCATGGTGGCGCAGGACGTGACCATGCCCTCGCTCAGCTTCGAGATGCTGCGCGTCGCCTCCGGATCCGGCACCATCCTGATCAAGGCCGACAAGGCCGGCATCCAGAGCGTGGGCGTGCGCAACTTCACCATCCCCACCGATGCCAACGGCCAGCTCTGGGTGCACTACGCCCGCCACGATCCGTCGATTTACGTTTCGGCGGTGGACGTCATGGACAACCGCGTCCCGCAAGACAAGATCGCCGGCAAGCTGGTGCTGATCGGGACCTCCGCGACCGGTCTCAACGACATCAAGACCACCCCGGTCTCGCCGGCCCTGCCCGGAGTCGAGGTTCACGCCCAGGTGCTGGAAAGCGCGCTCTCCGCCGCGGTGGTCTGGCAGCCGAATTTCGGAATCGCGCTGGAGTTTTTCGGAGCCCTGATCCTGGGCCTGCTGGTGATCGCATTTGCGCCGAATTTCGGCCCGGTCACGCTGGTGCTGGTCGGCAGCTTGTTTGCCACGGCGCTGGCGGGAACGTCCTGGTTCTTCTACACGCAACACAAGCTGCTGCTCGATTTCACCTATCCCATGATGTCGACTACGGCGATCTATCTGACGCTGATTTTCGCGAGCTTCGTGCGCGAGCAGTCGCAGCGCCGCCAGATCCGCTCCGCCTTCGGCCAGTACCTTTCGCCCGCGCTGGTCGAGCAGCTCGCGCAATCGCCGGAGAAGCTCGTGCTCGGCGGCGAGGAGCGCGAGATGACCATCATGTTCTCCGACATGCGCGGCTTCACCTCGATCTCCGAAACCTACAAGAACGATCCGCAGGGACTGACCGCCCTGATGAACCGCTTCCTCACCCCGCTCACCAACGCGATCCTGAACCGCAAGGGCACCATCGACAAGTATATGGGCGACGCCATCATGGCGTTCTGGAATGCACCGCTGGACGACAAGGAGCACCAGCTCAACGCCTGCGAGGCGGCGCTCGACATGCTGGAGCGCTGCGATGCGCTCAACCAGGAGCGCGAGCGGGAGGCGAAGGAGCGCGGAAGCGTCTACATCCCGCTCAATATCGGCGTGGGACTGAATACCGGCACTTGCGTGGTCGGCAACATGGGTTCCGACGTGCGTTTCGACTATTCCGTGTTCGGCGACAGCGTCAATCTCGCCTCGCGCCTCGAGGGACAAAGCAAGGAATACGGCTTCCCGATCATCATCGGCTCCAAAACGGCGATGGCGGCGAAGGAAAAATTCGCGATCCTCGAGCTCGACTTCATCATGGTGAAGGGAAAGAAGGAGCCGGAGGTGATCTACGCCATTGCCGGCCGCGAGGACGTCGCGCAATCCGGCAGCTTCCAGCGCCTGCGCAACCTGACCATCGAGATGCTGGCCTGCTATCGCAACCGCGACTGGGACGGCGCGCTCGCCGCCATCGCGCGCGGCCGCAACAGCGACGACGGCCAGACGCTGTCCTCGCTCTACAGGCTCTACGAGGCCCGTATCCGCAGCTATATCGAAACCCCGCCGCCGGCCGACTGGAACGGCGCGTATGCGCTGCTGACGAAGTAGGATGTGGCACGCCGCACGCGCGGCTGTGCCTAACTCTAAACCGAACTGATTTATCCGTCCTGTTGAATTTGCAACACTCGCCGCCGTCGATACAATGGGGCATGAAGCGGCGTGTTGCATGGCCATTTTCGGGTTCAGGGCACAGCCGCGCGGTTTCACCGGGAGAAGACGCGGCATGACAAGACCGACAGCGAAAGAGATCAAGGCGATGAGCGACGTGGCAGGCATGCCCGTCGATAACGACGTGGCGGCGCGCATCGCCAATTCCATCGGGCCCGCCTTCGAGGGCTTTGCGCCGATTGCCGGCACTCTTTCGTTCGATCTCGAGCCGGCGACGTATCTGCTGGTGAATACGGCCAAGGTGACAAAATGAGCGGTGAGCCGGCATTGATGTCGCTGACGGCGGTTGCGAAGGCAATCGCCGAAAAGAAGATGTCTTCGCGCGAGGTGACACAATCTTGTCTCGACCGCATCGCGAAGTTCAATCCGAAGCTCAACGCCTTCATGGCGATCGAAGCGGAGGACGCGCTGAAGGCGGCAGATCATGCCGATGCGGCGCTGGCGAAAGGCGGGCCCAAGGGCGCGCTGCATGGCGTGCCGCTGGCGCACAAGGACATGTATTACGACGAGGGTAAGGTCGTCACTTGCGGCTCGAAAATCCGCAAGGATTTTGTGGCAACGACGACCTCCACCGCGCTGCGGCGGCTAAAAGATGCCGGCACGGTCCGGCTCGGCTCGCTGCAGATGGTGGAATTCGCCTATGGTCCGACCGGACACAATCCGCATTACGGCGCCGTGCGCAATCCCTGGAATACCGATCACATCACCGGCGGCTCGTCGTCGGGATCGGGCTCCGCGGTCGCCGCGCGCCTGACCTTTGCTGCGCTGGGATCGGACACCGGCGGCTCGATCCGGATGCCCGCGCATTTCTGCGGCGTCACGGGCTTGAAGACCACGGTCGGCCGCGTCAGCCGCGCCGGCGCAATGCCGCTGTCGTGGTCGCTCGATACGGTCGGCCCTCTGGCGCAAACGGTCGAAGACTGCGCGCTGCTCACGGGATTGATGGCCGGCGCCGATCCCGAGGATCCGACGGCCTCGGATTTGCCGGTGCCGGACTACATGGCGGCGGCAAAGCTGCCGATCAGGGGATTGAAGATCGGCGTGCCTGCCGCCTTCTATGTCGACGACCTCGATGCCGAGGTCGCGCGCGTGCTCGACGAGACGCTCGCTGTGCTGAAGAAGGAAGGCGCCGAGATCGTCAAGGTCGAGCTGCCGGATCAGCGCCAGCTCACGGCGGCCTGCCAGTTCGTGCTCGCGACCGAGGCGGCCGCGCTTCACAAGCGATGGATGATCGAGCGGCCGCAGGATTATGGCGCGCAGGTCTTGATGCGGCTGCAGAATGCGCTGGCGATTCCGGCGGTGTCCTACCTCGAGGCGATGCGCTGGCGCGGGCCTGCGCTGGCGGCGTATCTCGCCGCCGTCGAGGGAACGGATGCCGTGATCGCGCCGGTCGCACCGATGCCGGCGGTGACGATTTCCGAAAGCGACGTCGGCAACAGCCTGGAGGCGGAAGCGGTGATCCAGCGCATCACCCGCTTCACCCGGCCGATCAACTATCTCGGCCTGCCATCGCTCTCGATTCCGTCGGGCTTCACCAGATCGGGCCTGCCGGTCGGCATGCAGATCATCGGCCGTTCGTTCGATGAGGCCATGCTGATCCGGATCGGCGCCGCGTTCCAGCGCGCGACCGACTATCACCAGAAGGTGCCGAAACTGTCGTGAGCAGAATGGCGGCTGCGCGGCAGCGAGCAACTGCCGCCGAAATGTAGCATCAGCGGGGTCGCGGCGCGCTGCATCCTCACGCCTGTCGCAACCGGCTAGCGGACACCTGCCGCATCGGCCCAGCGTTCGATCTGCGAAGACGCGATCACCTGCTTGGGCTGATACGGATTGAGCGTGCCGGCGCTGGCAGTCCAGCCCTTCGCCAGAATCTGCATGGCAAACAACTTTGCATCGACCTCCGACTTGAAAGTGCGGGTTGATCGCGCCGTGCCGTCATTCAGATCGCTATTCCTGTCCGGGCTGAATGCCACGTACCAGATATCCGGCTTTGTCATGCCGCGATAACGCGGTTGCGATGTGAAAGTTTCACGTGGGAACCAGAGACGAATCGTCGCGCTCAGTGATTGCAGATAGGGTTGCTGGGACAGGGGCGATGCAGCCTTCCAATGAAGGCATTTAGGTCATCTTGTTCGCCGGCCTGGCGATGTAAGCGCCAAGGACGTCCCACGTAGCGGCGTTAGCAGGTTCACTTTGGCTTCCAAGTACAGATAAGCCAGGAAGGGGCCTCGGCGTTGATGCACGAGGCATCCCAAAAAAATGACTGGGGGTCTACGCCGGTCGCTGTATAGACGACACTCACTTCGGACAACTCAAAAGGTTTCCAATTTTCCTTCACATGAAACGAAACGCCTCTCAGCGCAGGAGGATCGCCTTCAAGTCCAGGGGAAACCTGAATAGAGATCACCCCAGTGCGATCGATAAACTTCTTTAGCTCGTCATACAGCGCTGCATCGGCTTCGGATGAAGAAGACTTCGCCGCAGTTTCATATTTGGGGGACTGCACCATGAGAATAGAACTTTTCCTGAGCTTCGTGACGACATCATTTAGATAGGTGATGTTTTCATGCAGCCATGCCTCCGGGTTCCTCACTCCCCTATCGCAGCCTGCAAGAAAGAGCGTGGCGGTTACCCAGAGAAGCGCGCCGAGCCTGCTGCGTAATGTTGTCCTGATCATCGCTACCTCGAATTGAGCCAGCCGTTCTGTATTGCCGAGCATCCTCTTGCTGATCGTTCGGCTGGTACGAACCGGCGGGCGATTATGGCCGGTTCGCATCCTGCACCGCTTCGACGATCCAGCGCCGGACCGCGGCAATGCGGCGGTCGCGCGCCTGCTCGGCACGCGAGACCAGATAGATCGTCTCGCCGCGCGCCGGCACGAAGTCGAACGGCGCGACCAGCTTCTTGCCGAAGCCGGGCCGCGCGCGGATCAGGGGTGCCATCGCGAGCGCCACGCCAAGGCCCTGTTCGGCGGCTTCCAGCATGGCCGGCACGCTGTCGAGCCAGAGATGGCCGCGCGGCTGCAAATGCGGCAGGCCGGCCTCCTTCAGCCAGGCCGGCCATGCGCGCGGCTGGGTGGTGAGGTGGATCAGCACCTGGCCTGACAGATCCTCGGGGCGGCGCAGGGCGGCCCTTGCCAGCGCCGGCGTGCAGACAGCCAGGCCTTTCACCACGACCAGCGGCTCGAATTTCAGTCCGGTGGAATGCTCGCGGCCGTAACGGATGGCGACGTCGACGCGCGAGGCGTTGAAATCGGCATATTGATGCGTGGCCTCGATGCGCAGCGTCAGCGCCGGATGGCGCCGCTTGAATTCGGGCAGCGCCGGCAACAGCACGGCGCTGGTGAAGAAGGGCAGCGAAGAGATCCACAGTTCGCCGCTGCCGTCGCGGCGCTGCCGGGTGATCTCGCGCGAGGCCTCCTGCAGCGTCGCGAGCGCCGCCGAGACCTTGGCCAGATAGCGCTCGCCCTCCGGCGTCAGCCGCACCGCGCGCGTGCCGCGGATGAACAGCTTGATGCCGAACTGCTCTTCCAGGCCGCGGATCTGGTGGCTGATCGCCGACGGACTGAGCGACAGATCACGCGCGGCGCGGCGGAAGCTCAGTTGCATGGCGGCGCGTTCGAAGGCGAGCAGTGCCGGGAGCGGCGGGATGGTCCGCAGGGTTGAGGCCGATGGGTGAGCTTCATTCATCTGAGGTGACGAATTCCCTTTTGTGAGGCCGTCAATTCTCGTCCAGATTGGCCGATAGCTCAATATGGCTCACCCATAGGGGTGAAGGCAAAACTCGTCATGCCCGGGCTTGTCCCGGGTATCCACGCCCTTCCTTGTGTGCGGCGTAGACGTGGATGGACAAGCCCGGCCATGACGGAAATGGAGGAGAATCGTCTTGCCGATTTTCGACGTGCTTGACGCGCCCAATCACTGGCGGCCGTCGCCGCTGGCTGCCGGCCCCTTTGCCGGGCTGCAGGGCGGCGCGGTCGCAAGCCTGCTCACCGCCGAGATCGAGGCGCTGGCGCGACATCGCAACTGGGGCCGGGCGATCTCGTCTGCCGCATGGTTCTTGCGGCCGGCGCCGATGGCGGACCTGAGGACCGAACTGAGGGTCGTCAGCGAAGGCGGCCGCGTCAGCGTGATCGACAACACGCTGTGGCCCATCAACGAGGATGCGCCGTGCGCCACCGTGCGCGTGACGCTGTCGCGCGAACGTGCGATCGAGGTGCCCGGTTTCGTCGAAGCGGACCCCGCGCCAATCGATCCCACGCAATATCCGTCGCGAACGCTGCAACTCGTGACGGGGCGGAAATGGTTCATGGACGCGATGGAGGCGCGGCTCGGCGACGGCGTCGCCTGGTTTCGCATGAAGCACGCGGTCATCGCGGGCGCCGGGCCGTTGTCGTCCATCCTCGGACCTGCGGACTGGACCCACGGCATCGCCAGGCCCGTGCAGAACGTGGTGGCGGATCCCAATCCAAACCTGACGGTGCAGCTGTTTCGAGAGCCACGCGGCACATGGGTAGGCGTGCGCGCCGAGGCCCGCTGGCTGCCGTCGGCCGGGCTCGGGGTCGGCAGCGGCACGCTCAGGGATGTCGAAGGCGAGATCGGGCGTGTCTCGATGTCGGTGGTGCTGGTGCCGTTGCCCAAGCCGGCCATGGCGGCCGGCTAGCCAACCGGGGATCAACAAACGGTCACATTTGGGCCGGTTCGGCAGCTTTTTCGCCGCCGGGGCGGCCGCCGCCTTGTCAAATCGTTTACAGTAACGGGCCGCGTAAATGGACGGTCGGGACAAACATCGCTAAAGATAGGAGAATCGCGACCCATTTTATAGAGACATATTAGATGGCAGCCGCTCCCGGCGTCCGGCGCTCCGAGCTCGGTGATGCACTGCGCACATGCCGCAACGCCTTTATCGGCGTCGGCATCATGAGCTGCATGATCAACCTGCTCTATCTGACCGGGTCGATCTTCATGCTCGAGGTCTATGACCGCGTGCTGCCGAGCCGCAGCGTACCCACCCTTGTCGGCCTCACAATCCTCGCCGCCTTCCTCTACGTCGCCCAGGGTGTCCTGGACATGCTGCGCAGCCGCGTGCTCGGCCGCATCGGCACCTCGCTCGATGAAGCGATGAACGAGCGCGTGTTCGAGACGGTGGTGCGGCTGCCGCTCCTGGTCGGCACCCGCAACGAGGGCCTGCAGCCGCTGCGCGATCTCGACAATGTCCGTTCCTTCCTCGGCAGCATGGGGCCGGGCGCGTTCTTCGACCTGCCCTGGCTGCCGTTCTACCTCGTGATCTGCTTCCTCTTTCATTGGCTGCTCGGCGTCACCGCGCTCGTCGGCGCCGTAATCCTGGTCGCGCTCACTTTGGTCACGGAGTTTATGTCGCGCCAGCCGGCGAAGGATGCGATGACGCTCGCCGCCCGGCGCAACGATCTTGCCGCGGCAAGCCGGCGCAACGCCGAAGTGCTGGTGGCGATGGGCATGTCCGGCCGCATGACGAGGCGCTGGAACGAGACCAACGAGGAGTACATCGCCGGCAATCAGCGCGCCAGCGACGTCACCGGTGGTCTCGGCGCCGTCGCCAAGGTGCTGCGCATGATGCTGCAGTCGGCGGTGCTCGCGGTCGGCGGCTATCTCGTCATCTTTCAGGAAGCCACCGCCGGCATCATCATCGCGGGGTCCATCCTGTCCGCCCGCGCGCTCGCGCCGGTCGACCTTGCGATCGCGCACTGGAAGGGCTTTGTCGCCGCGCGGCAGAGCTGGCGGCGGCTCAACACCCTGCTGGAGAAACTGCCGGCGCTGCAGGCGCAGACCCTGCTGCAGCCGCCGGAAAAGAAGCTCACCGTGGAGGCCGTGGCCGTCGTGCCGCCGGGCGAGCAGCGCGTCATCGTGCAGGAGGTCAATTTTGCGATCGAGGCCGGCCACGGCCTCGGCATCATCGGCCCCTCCGGCTCCGGCAAATCGTCGCTGGTCCGCGCGCTGGTCGGGGTGTGGCAGCCGGCGCGCGGCAAGGTGCGGCTCGACGGCGCCGCGCTCGACCAATGGTCGTCGGACGTGCTCGGCCGCCATATCGGCTACCTGCCGCAGGACGTCGAACTCTTCGCCGGCACCATTGCGCAGAATATCTGCCGCTTCGATCCCGAGCCCAAGTCGGAAATGATCATCGCGGCGGCCAAGGAAGCCGGCGTGCACGAGATGATCATCAAGATGCGCGAGGGCTACGATACCCAGATCGGCGAGCAGGGCGGCGCCCTCTCGGCGGGGCAGGCGCAGCGCGTGGCGCTGGCGCGCGCGCTGTACGGCAATCCATTCCTGATCGTGCTGGACGAGCCGAACTCTAATCTCGACTCCGAAGGTGATGAGGCCCTGAGCCGCGCGGTGCGCACGGCGCGCGAGCGCGGCGCCATTGTCGTGGTCGTCGCGCACCGGCCGGTCGGCATCGAGGCCGTCGACCAGTTGCTGGTGCTGAAGGACGGCCGCATGCAGGCGTTCGGTCCGAAGGAGCAGGTGCTCGGCCAGGTGCTGCAGCGTCCGGCAGCGCCGACGCCGATCAAGGTGGTTTCCGAGGCCGGAGTTGCAAAATCATGAGCAGCGCCGAGCTGAAGAGATCGCAGCGCTCGATCCGCAGGCATCTCGTCGCGGGGCTCGCGGTGGTGCTGCTGCTCGCCGGCGGCATAGGCGGCTGGGGCGCCACCGTGCCGATCTCGGGCGCGCTGATTGCGCCGGGGCAGGTGGTGGTCGAATCCAACGTCAAGAAGGTGCAGCACCCGACCGGCGGTGTGGTCGGCGAGGTGCGCGTGCGCGACGGCGACTTGGTGAAGGCCGGCGACATCGTGGTGAGGCTCGACGAAACCGTGGTGCGCGCCAACCTTGCGATCGTCAACAAGACCCTCTACGGCCTGTGGGCGCGCCAGGCGCGGCTGGAGGCCGAGCAGCGCGGCGCCGAGAGCATCAAGTTCCCGGCACCCCTGCTCGATCGCGCCAGCGATCCGGATGCGCGCGACGTGATGGCGAGCGAATCGAAGCTGTTCGATGTCCGCGTCAACGGCCGAGCCGGCCAGAAGGCGCAGCTGCGCGAGCGCGTCGTCCAGCTCAACGAGGAGATCGAGGGCCTCGTCGCGCAGGAAAAGGCCAAGGACAAGGAGATTGCGCTGGTCGAGAAGGAGCTGGTCGGCGTCCGTCAGCTTTACGAGCAGCGCCTGGTGCAGATTTCGCGGCTGACGATACTGGAGCGCGATTCGGCGCGGCTCAACGGCGAGCGTGCGCAATACATCGCCGCGCGGGCCCAGGCCAAGGGCAAGATCACCGAGACCGAGCTGCAGATCATCCAGGTCGACAAGGACATGCTCAGCGAAGTCTCGAAGGATTTGCGCGAGACCACCGACAAGATCGGCGAATTCATCGAGCGCAAGGTCACCGCCGAGGACCAGCTGCGCCGCATCGATATCCGCGCGCCGCAGGACGGCATGGTGCTGCAGTCGACGGTGCACACGGTCGGCGGCGTCATCACCGCGGGCGATGCCATCATGATGATCGTGCCGCAGGCCGACGACCTCTCGGTCGAGGCCAAGGTCAACCCGCAGGACATCGACAAGCTGCAGATCGGTCAGAAGACGGTGCTGCGATTCTCCGCCTTCAACCAGCGCACCACGCCGGAGCTGAACGGCAAGGTGTCCCGCGTTTCCGCAGACGTGACGACGGAGCAACGGACCGGGCAGAGCTTCTACACCATCCGCGTCTCGATGCCGGCCGACGAGATCGCCCGTCTCG